>Ga0209415_10012293_pt1 | contig 14289 bp, 11 predicted proteins | sample PeaSoiSIISIP2007_FD_187696 | JGI IMG/M metagenome (GOLD analysis project Ga0209415, IMG submission 187696) | Peat soil microbial communities from Weissenstadt, Germany - SII-SIP-2007 (SPAdes) (version 2) | ecosystem: Environmental > Terrestrial > Soil > Wetlands > Peat | place: Germany... | reverse complement strand
GACCTGATCGTGCGTGACGTAGAGCGTCGTGATGCCCAGACGCGACTGCAGCTCTTTGATCTCAACGCGCATTCGCTCCCGCAGGCGCGCGTCCAGATTGCTCAGCGGCTCGTCGAGCAGCAGAATTTGCGGTTCGTAAACGAGGGCGCGCGCGATCGCCACACGTTGTTGCTGGCCGCCGCTGAGTTCCGGAACGCGACGGTGTTCGAACTGCTCCATCCCCACCGTGGCCAGGGCTTTCGTGACGCGTTGCGCTCGCTCGAGCGGTGCGACCGCGCGGCGGCGCAGCGGGTAACCGACCGCGTCGGCCACGGTCATGTGGGGCCATAAGGCATATGACTGAAACACCATCCCGATGTCGCGCCGTTCGGGCGGCAGAAACCGCTTCTTCGCGGCGTCGCTGACCACGGCGCCCCCGATGAGAATTCTGCCGCCGCTGTTTCGTTCGAGGCCGGCGATCGCGCGTAGCGTGCTGGTCTTACCGCAGCCGCTCGGGCCCAGCAGCGTCACCAGCTCGCCGGGTTTGATCCCGAAGCTAACGTCGTCGACCGCACGTACTTTCCCATAGTCAATGGTCAGATGTTCGATGACGACGTCGGCGGCGTGAGCTGTGCCGGTCACGCTGCGCGTGCGCTTCGGAGGACGCGATTGATGACGTTCACCAGCAGCATGAGAGCGGCCATCGTGAGCAGGATGATCACGGCGAGCACGGCGGCTTGCGAGGTGCTTCCGTCGCTGTAGATCTGGAGCAGTTGCACCGACAGCAGTTGGGTCCCGGGCGCGCTCAGCAGGACGGGCAGCGTCAGGTTGCCGACGATGCCGTAGGCGATGATCACCCAGGCTCCGAGCGCACCGGTCCGCACCATCTTGAAGATGACGTCGTAGAGCGCTCGCGCCCAATTCGCACCGCAGACTCGGGCTGCTTCCTCGAGCTCCGGAGCGATCTGCGCGATGACGCCGAACATGACGCGCGCGCCAACCGGCAGGGCGCTGGCGACGAAGGCGACGACGAGCAGCGTGAGGGTCCCGTACAGATTGATCCAGCTCGGCATGAAGATCGCCGCCCAGAAGAATCCGAGCGCCATCACCATGCCCGGCATCGCCCACGGCAGCCAGGTCAAGAAATCCATCGCTTTGCCGCCCCACCACGACGAGCGCACGCGAATGTACGAGATGATTCCGGCCACCGCCACCGCGATGCCGCCGGCCGCGAACGCCACCAGAACGGTGTTGATGTACGCAACGCGCACGTCGGCGCTCTGCAGAACGGCCGACCAGTTGTGCATCGTGAGGTAGCCGGAGGTGAACACGCCGAACACCGACGTGAACGAACTTGCCAGCAGAAAGAGCAGCGGCACACCGAGCGCCAGAGCGATGTACGCGGCGGCGAGTGCAAGGATGGGCCAGCGCCAACGGCCCAGGTGCATTACCTTCGAGCTCATGCCGCGGCCCCCGACCGTCACGAAGCTCTTGTTGGCCAGCAGTTTCCATTGCCCGAGCATCACGGCGACCGTGAGCGCGAGAATCGCGATCGAAAGCGCGCCGGCGTTCCCGGGCTCGGGCGGGGTATCGAGTTTCAGATAGCGGTAGATGGCCGTCGAAAGCACAAACACGCCGCCGGGATTGCCCAAGATGTAGGGCGTTTCGAAGGCTTCGATACCGCGAATCAGGCTCAAGATCGCGGCCCCGGTCAGCGCGGGCGCCATGATCGGGATGACGATCGTGCGGATCATCGAGAGCCGCGTCGCGCCGCAAATCTGCGCGGCCTCCTCCAGCTCCGGGTTCAGCGCGTTGAACGCGCCCAACGTGAGGAGGAAAAACATCGCGGCGGTAACCGGAGTCGCCTGGAAGATCATGCCTTCGATCGAGTAGATGTTGATCACCGGCGCGCCCGCGCCGAACGTGCTCGCCAGCCACGCGTTGATGACGCCGGTCTTCGGGTTGGCGATGATCGCCCACGCCAGCGCCGTGAGGATCACCGGAACGAAAAACGGTGCCGACGCGAGCGCTGCCACGGTGCGACGGGCCGGAATGTCCGTGCGCGCCACGAGGAACGCCAGCGTGCCGCCGATCGCGGCCGCGAGCGCGGCTTTCGTAACGGCGAACTGGGCGGTGTTGATCAGCACCGCTCCGAACCCCGACGAGGTGAACGCATCGTGGAACCACTCCAGCGTCGGATGTCCGGCGGTCCCCGGCGGCGCGCTCCAGAAAGCCAGATAGACCAAAATCGCGGTTGGATACAGGATGACGAGCGCGAGCGCGCCCAGCAACCCGTATCGTCCGAGGCGACCCCACGGATTCATCCTCGGCTATGCGTGCGCAGGGCCCGTCCAGATGATATCGCGGGCGTCCATCGGGTGATCGAGGAACTTGTACCTCACCGCAGCGTCGATGACCGGCTGCACCATATACGGCTCCATCGATTTGGCGTGAATTTCATGGGCGCGTTCTTCGGTGATGTTCAAATACTTTTTGAGAATGGCGGCCGCCGCCACGGGATTTCGCGTCGCCCAGTCTCCGGCGCGGTCGATCGCAACGCGAAAACGGCGCACGACGTCGGCATTCTTGTCCGCCCAGTCGCGGTTTGCAAACCAGCACGACACGAAGAAATGATTGCCGATCAACGCGTACGATTTCGAAAGGCCGCGAACCTTGCCGGCGTCGAGGGCTGCGGTCACCGCCGGATCGGCCATCATGGCGGCGGCAACCCGGCCGCTGGAAACGGCATCGCCCATCAGCGTCTGCGGCAGCTCGAGCATCTTCACGCGGCGCGAATCGCCGCCGTTATTGTCGACCCATAGCATCGCACCGAGGGGATCGAGTCCTTGGAGCGACGTTACGGCAACCGTCGCTCCCTCCAAATCCTTGCCGGTGCGAATGGTCGAATTCGGCGCGATGACGAGGTTCGGCGGGTTCGCCGCCACGTCGTAGAGCGTACCGGGCGCGATGATGACGAAATCCAAGCCGCGTTCGTGCGCGGCGGCTAACGGCAACGGGTTGCTGACGCCGATCTGCAAGGCGCCGCCCGCGACCGCGGTCGCGATCGCTCCACCGCCGTTGTAGGGTTGGACGGAGACGTTGAGCCCGACATCCTTGAAGAAACCGTTGTCCAGCGCGTAGTACGCGCCGGCGTTGGCCTCGAACGAGCTGGCCCCGACGTGGATGACTTGATCGGCTTGGGCGCCGGCCGGCCGGGGTTGGTTGAGAACCGGGGAAAGCGCGCAGGCCAGCACAAGGGCGGCGAGGGCGGCGCGCGTCCTCGGCCGCCTCATGAAGCGCCGACCAACTCTTTCTGCGGCCGGTCCGCAAACACCGCGATCAGCTCCTCGACGATCGGCGCGAAATTCAACCGCGAATGCCGGGCGACTTTCGCGAAACCGGCGCTCATGTGGAATTTGTTCTTCTCGAGCGGCAAGTCGATGATCGTGTTCTGCGCCGGATCGCGAATGACGCACATCGGATCCTGGCCTGACTCGACCTTCTTCAGTTCGCGCTCCAGCATCTGCCGATAGGCGATGATGCCGACGTCCGTGGTACCCAGCTTTTCGCGGGAGCGGTCGGCGATCGGCCCCTGCGTGATCCAGTTCATGATGTCTTGCGAGTCCGTGTACTGCAGCGTGAACTCGCCGCGCTCGTCGCGATAGGGGACGTCGTAGGCCCACATCCGTTCAAACAAATGCGGCGGCGCGGTGACGCCCTCGGGCGGGATGTAGGCGTTGTACCACAGGTGCAGCGTGTTCGTGTCGTCCATCGGAACGCGAATCTGATAGGCGTAGTTCCGCCACGTCGGCGAGGCGTTACCGACCGCGAGAATGTATGGGAAGATGACCGGGTGGCCGACGGTCCAGTCGTCGGCATCCTCCGACTGTCCCTTGAGCAGCCGCTGTTTGTAGATGCCGTATTCGAATTCGACGAAGCGGATGCGCTCGTGCGGGCGCGTGCTCGGCGCCGGCTCTCCGCCGCGAACGAAGTCGGAGAGATGTCCGTGCGCCCACTCGGTGTGGATCGGATCGACCGAGTTCTCCATGATCTGCAGCCAGTTGCACGGGACGATGGCCTTGCCGACGAGCCGGATCGCGCCTTCGACGACGAAGCCGTCGATGTGCGGAATCTCCGGTGCCGGTAGCGGTCCGAGGTAGCCCCACAGCATCCCGCCCAGTTCGCGCACCGGATAGCCGGCCGTGGTAACTTTGTCCTTGAATGCGCTCGCCTCGGGCTCGTTCGGCTGATCGAGACACCGCCCGCTGCCGTCGAACTTCCAACCATGATAGGGACAGCGTAGCCCGTCGCGTTCCGGGATTCCGTAGGCGAGCGACGCGCGCCGATGCGGGCAGAACTCACCGATGAGGCCGAACGCGCCGCTGCGGTCGCGGTAAAGCACGAGATCTTCGCCCAAGAGGCGCACGCGCATCGTCCAGCGCTCCGCCATCTCGCTCACGGCCGTCAACGGGTACCAGTAGCGCCGCATGAGTGCGCCCATGCGCGTGCCGGGTCCGATGCGCGTGAGGAGTTCGTTTTCTTCGCTGGTTACCATGGCGGTCGAACCTTTCGTTTAGTGCGTTTCTACCAGTTCGGGGACGGGAACCTGTCGCGTCAAGATGACGTCGCGATTGGTGCGGGCGGATTCGATCGCCGCTACGCACACTTCGAGGTTCGCCAACCCCCAGCGGCCGTCGTGCAACGGACGGCGCCGGCCCGCGATCGAATCGACGAACTCGGCCAGCATGATGTCCCGCGTGCCGCGCAGCGGCAGCGTGATTTCTTCGCGTCCGGCTTCAGTGTAGACGAACAGTCCGTGTGGTGATTGGCGGATGTCGCCGCCTTCGCAGCTGACGAGCAGCCAGCCGAAGAACGGCTGATGGGGCGGGAGCCCCTCGTCGTGGGACACCGATCGCTTGCGCTTGGCGGCCGACTCGTCCCCCGGCCCGCGTTCGCGATAGGCGCGGCGCGCGGCGCCCACGGCGGCGGACGTCAACGGATTCCCGAAGGCGCCGATGTCCCAGCAGATCTCGGCGGAGAGAAACGCGCCGTAGCCATTGTAGATGGCAGTTGCGACGGCACCGTCCTCGAAGGTGAGCATGGCCGTGTGCGCGCCGATCACGGGGCGCGTTGCATCCCAGTCGAACGTCATCGCGCGCACCGAGCGCACCATCCCGCCACCGATCAACCGCAGAACGTCGAACTGGTGCGCGCCTTGGCGGAACGTGACGCCGCCACCAAGGCCGGTGTCGAGTTCCTCGGGGCGCCGCGGGCGGTAGACCCAGTCGGTATAGCTGATGTCGTGCATCATGCGCACCCGGCCGAGCGTTCCGCCCGCCAGCAATTCGCGAATCGCGGCGTACGGAACATCGTAGCTGTGCGACTGGCCCACCATCAAGACGACGCCGGCGCTTGCGGCCGCTTCGATCATGCGATCGGCCCCTTCGAGGCCGATCGCCATCGGCTTTTCGACCAGCACGTGTTTGCCGGCGGCGGCGAGGGCGAGGACGTGATCGACGTGCAGGTCGGTCGGCGTCGCGACGTACACGGCATCGACGTCACGATCCGCAGCAAGCTCGGGCAGCGTCGCGTAGGCCCGGGCTCCGAAGCGGCCGGCGACCTCGGTGCGCGCCTCGGCCAGCGGATCGGCAACGGCCACGAGGCGCACGTCGTCACGCATTTCGATCGGGCGCTGCAATGCGCGCCCGGCGGTGCCCAATCCGGCAATGGCGAGACGCAACCGCATAGGGCGCCGTACGGCAGCCACCGTTGGGTTCCTTCCGCGGACTCCAGGAGGCGCCTCAGCGGTCGAGGAGCGCGCGGGCTTTCTCGAGCGCCGCGTCGCGCTCGCCGACGAACTTGTAGTCGTAGAGGTCGATGTACTTGCGGCCCTTCTCGGGAAACATGAACGGCGCGACGTCGTGATAGGTCACATCGGTACGTAAGCTGACCTCGAGCGACGAGTTGGCGAACGAGTCTTGGCCTTGCTGCGAGGCTAACCAGTTGACGAACAGCTTCGCGGCGTTAGGGTGCGGGGGGCGGTTCATCAAACACACCAATCCCCAGCCGCCGGTAGTCATCTCGCGACCTTGCGGGAACATCGCTTCGACCGGGTAGCCGAGTTTCTGGAACTGCGTGAGGGTTAGAAAATCGGGACCGATGAGAATTGCATCGTTGCCCTCGGCGAGCCACTGCACGGACTGGCGCGGGTCGCGCGAAAGCGTCGGCGCTTGGTCCTTGTAGAGCTTGCGCACGAAGTCGGGCCCCAATTCCGTGTAAAAATAAGCGGTCAACACGGCGCCCGCCCCGGTCACCGACGGATCCTTGGCGATCATCTTGCCGCGCCATTTCGGATCGAGCAGGCTCTGCCAGGTCGTGATTTCTCCCGGCTTCACGAGGTTGGTATTGATCGCGAGCTCCGGCGAGAGCATGCGGATGACGCGCAGAATCGTGCGCTGAGGGTCGGCGTACCACAGATGGCCGTCGACCCACTTACGGCGGTCGATGACGTCGGGTTCGATCAGCGCCGGTTCGATGCGGTCGAGCCAACCGCTGGGCAAGAACGTCAACAGCGGCGTGTCGCTGCCGCTGACTAAAACGTCGACCAGATACTTCCCGGCTGCGCGCTCGGCACGCACGCGCGCCGCCGACTGCGCGCCCCCGCTGCTGATATAGGAAACCGGGATCCCGTACGCCCGTTGAAAGTCCGCCGTCAGCGCGTTGCGAACCGGGTCCAGCGGCGGCCCGTCGACGATCACTGAACCTTCCGCTTTCGCGGCCGTCACGAGCGCTGCGAAGGCGTCCGCCTGTGCGCCGGCCGGGCGCGAGCGGCCGAGCGGGAGCGCCAGCGCCAACGGGAGCATCAAGGCGGTGCGACGCAACATGGAGGCCGCCGTTTCCCGTGCCGCCGGCCGGCACCTGGTAGACGGGCGAGCTGCCGCAAACGGCGAGAACGCGAACTAACTCGCGACCATATCGCGCGGGTTCTGTACAAAGACCGCGATCAGATCCTCGACGATCGGGGAGAAACTCGCGCGCGAACGCCGCGTGCCCCGCTCGAAGCCGTCGCTCTTGTGAATTTTGTCGCGCTCGAAGGGCAAGTCGATTACGGTGTTCCGCGCCGGATCGCGTATCACGCACATCGGATCCTGGTCCGCCTCGACCTTCTTCAGTTCGCGCAGCAGCATTTGACGGTAGGCGATGATGCCGACGTCGGTAGTCCCCAGTTTTTCGAGCGAGCGATCGGCGATCGGACCTTGAGTGAGCCACGCCATGATGTCTTGTGAGTCGGTGTACTCGAGCGTGAAGTCGCCACGCTCGTCGCGATAGGGGACGTCGTAAAAGCTCGGACGCGCGAGCAGGTGCGGCGGAACCTCGATACCCTTCGCCGGCAGATATGCGTTGTACCAGAAATGCAGCGTGTTCGTGTCGTCCATCGGAACGCGAATCTGATACGAGTAGTTCTTCACGACCGGCGAGGCATTGCCGTTGGCGAGGATGTTCGGGAAGAGGACGGGGTGGCCGACCGTCCAGTCGTCGGCGTCTTCGGACTGCCCCTCGAGCAACCGTTGCTTGTAGATGCCGTACTCGAATTCCTTAAAGCGAATGCGCGCGTGCCGGCGCGCGCTGGCGCGGGGGCCGTCGCCGCGGATGAACTCCCCGAGGTGTCCGTGGAGCCACTCGGCATGGACCGGATCGAGCGAGTTCTCCATGATCTGCAGCCAGTTGCATGGGACCACCGCCCGGCCGACCAACCGGATCGCCTCATCGACGACGAACCCGTCGATGCGCGGGATCTCCGGCGCCGGCAACGGCCCGAGATAGCCCCACAACAAACCGCCCAGTTCGCGAACCGGGTAGGTGGCCGTCGCTACTTTGTCTTTGAAGGCACTCGTCTCGGGCTCGTTCGGCTGGTCTACACAGCGCCCGCCGGCGTCGAACTTCCAACCGTGATAGGGGCACCGTAGCCCGTCTTGCTCGGGGATCCCGTATGCAAGCGATGCACGCCGGTGCGGGCAGAACTCGCCGATGAGCCCGAGCGCTCCGCTACGGTCGCGATAGAGAACCAGATCCTCACCGAGCACGCGCACGCGCAACGTCCAGCGCTCGGCCATCTCGCCGGCTGCCGTCAGCGGATGCCAGTAGCGCCGCATCAGAGCGCCCATACGCGTTCCGGGCCCGATGCGGGTAAGGAGTTCGTTCTCTTCGGTGGTGATCACAGCGGCGTCTTCGTCGCGGTCATCGTTGCGCCCGCGTGTCGTACGTTTTCCAGCTCTTTTGCACGGGATCCCAACTGATGAGTTGCGATTCGCTGCTGTCGATGCCGTGCTGATCGCCCGACCGCAAGTCGTACGTGCCGAACAGGCCGGCGAAGCCGTGGAGGTTGGCGAGGTACGCGCGCAGATCGGCAGCGGTAGCGTTCGGCGGCAGCGCGCGCAGCGCCGACACGGTATTGCGGGCGGGGTCCCACGCGTACGCTTGGATCGAACTCGGCGCCACCTTCGCATCCTTGAGCGCTTGCAGATATTCGTTCGCGGCGGCTTTCAAGGCAGGCGAGGTGATGGTGCCCTGATACGGCAGGCCGCTCGTGATCAGCGCTATCGGCAAGAAGGCCTGGAACTGTGTGAGCAGATCGACGTTCGCGTTCGCCGGCGTCGTTCCCACGGGCACGTTCAAGCCGTTGTTCGACAGTTCGCGCACGATGGTGCCGAATGCCGGGCCGATCGCCCACACGTAGATCACGTCGGGATTGGCGGCGCGCACTTTGGCGGCGATGGCCGCGGCGCTGGTATCGGACGGGTTGAACTCCTCGAGGTCGACGAGCTCGAGCCCGCGCATCGCGGGGAGCGCCATCGCGGCGCGGGTGATCTTTTCATTCTGCTGACCGGTGGCGTCAGTCGCGGTGATCGCCGCGAGGCGCCGATATCCAAGCGCTTTGACGTGCTGGTAGCCGGCGATCATCGTTGCTTCGAGCGTCGGCCCGGAAGCGAAAACGTAGCTGCCCTGCGGCGGGGCGATGGCCGGCGAGAAGCAGTAATCGACCGGACCGTTCGCAAAGAGCGGCATGACCGCCGAGCACGTCGCCGTCACCGCCGGACCGAGGATCGCGATCGGATGCTTGAGGAGAAGCTGGTTGACGATCTGCACGTCGACCAGCGGATTGCTCTGGTCGTCATGCACCTCGAAGTGCAGCGGCCGCCCGTGAATCCCGCCGGTCTGGTTCACCACCGTTTCGTAGGCGCGCAACCCGGCGAGCTCCGTCGTTCCGGCGAACGCCTGGGCCCCGGTCAGGGGCAGCAGCACGTCGAGCTCGTAGGGCGCCGGCTGCCCCGCTACGGGGCCGGCAAACACCAAGGCGGCAGCCGCCGTCATGGCGGCGCGGATCAAACTTTTCATCGTCACCTCAAGTAATTTTCTTTGGGCTAGATCGCGACCTGGCGCGACATCTCGACGCTCGCGTGCGTCCGCGCTGATTCGCGGATCGCCAGGCACACCTCGAGCGTCGCGCGGCCCCAGCGGCCGTCGTGAAAGATCGGCGCACCGTCGACGACCGCGCCGTAGAGGTCCATCAGTTCGGCCGCACGGCCGCGCATCTCGCGCTCCATCGGCAGCTCGCGCACGCCTTCCTCGCCGTACAGGAGCAGTCCGTTGGCAGATTGCCGCAGCGCGCCGCGCTCGCAGCTCACCAGCGTAAGCCCGAAGAACGGCTGATGCGCCGCTTCGCCCGGACCGTGATAGCCGCGCAGCTTCTTCAGCTCCGGATCCATCTCGCCGGCACCGAAGCGCCCCTGTTCCTTATAGACCTCGAGTAGCCGTTCGCGCTCGTCCGGCCCCTGCGCGTCGAGCTTGCGATAGTACTGCCGCATGCGCGTGTTGGTGTCGGGCTCGCGCGCCAAGCCGCCCTCACCCACCCACCACGCGAGCTCGGCCGTATCGAAGAAGCCACGCGCGTCGTAGACGAGCGTCGCCGAGACGCCGCTGGCGAACGCAAGCCAGCACGTCCAGCCCCCCTCGCAGCCGCGCAGCGTGTCGGGAATCGTCTCCGCGCGTACGCTTTCGACCAGCCCGCCCGCGAGCTGCCGCACGACGTCGACTTGATGCGGCGCTTGGTTGAGGATTGGCCCGAACGTGCCGTGCAGCTCCTTCGTCGTCCACGGCCGCACGTTGAAGTCGTTGAAGTTCCAGGTGTTGATCATCAGCACCCCGCCGAGCGAGCCGCCCACGATGATCTCGCGCATTTTGCGGATCGGTGCGTCGAAGCTGTGCGTGTGCCCGGCCAACAGCTGCACGCCGGCGCGCTCGGCCGCGCCGATCATCGCGTCGCAGTCGGCCAACGTGAGCGCCATCGGCTTCTCGACCACGATGTGCTTACCGTTGCGGGCGGCGAGCTCGACGTGCTCGCGATGCAGTTCGGGCGGCGTCGCGACGTAGACGACATCGACGTTCGGGTCCGCGCACAGCGCCTCCGCGCTCGTGTACGTCGCCGCGCCGAAGCGTTCGCCGAACGCGGTCAGCGCGTGTCCGCGCGGGTCGGCAGCCGCGACGATGCGGTATGGCAGCTTCGCAAGGTCGTCGTACTGCTGGAACATCCGGTTGACGGCCTGACCGACGCCGATGAAGCCGAGCCGCAGAATCCGTTCGCTCATCACGCGGCTACTTAAGGAGCCCGGCGGGCTTGCTGACGACCCCGATCTTCTGCGCTGGGGAGTCCCAGCGGTAGACGAGCAGGGAATCCAGCCCTACGCCGCGCTGGTTGCCGTCGCGAAAATCGTACATCCCTTCGATGCCGGCCCAGCCGTGCAGGCTCTCGATGTAGTCGTGCACCTTGGCGCCGGTCGGGTTGGGACCGGTGTGGCGCAGGGCGTTGATGACGATCATCGTCGGATCCCAGCACAGCACCGCCGAGCTGTTCGGTTCGAGCCCGGCCTTCGCGAACGCCGCGAAGTAGACGCGCTGCTCGTCCTGCACCGGCTTCACGCCGATGTTCGCATTGGGCACGACCCCGTTCGCGGTAACGAAGAACAGGTCGCGCGGCAGGATGTCGCCGTAGCCGATCAGCTGCGATGCGACCATGTTCGCCGACGAGGAATACGTCGGGATGTCGAGGCCGGCGTCGTGCTCGGCGTGCATGATCGTGCCGAACGAGGTGCCGCTGGCCGTGGTGAAGAGCGCCTGTGGGCGCGCTTCCTGGATCTTCACCATCTGCGCGTTAACGCTGAGGTCGGTCGGGCTGAAGAACTCCTTGTCAACGACCTTCATGTTGCGGTTCTCGGGCAGTGCCATCGCCGCGTCGACTTGCCCTTCGGAGACGCGGCCCGCGACGTCGTTGCCGGCGATGAAGCCGATGCGCGTCCAGCCGTGCTCGCGGAAGTAGCGGATGATGACGATCGCGTCCGGCGCCGAACCGGCCGACGACGAGAACGCGTAGCTATGCGGCGGCGCGTTGAGCGCGTTCGAGTAGCAGTAGTTCACCAGTCCCGCCGACTCGAGCAGCGGCAGCATCGCGGAGCAGCTGCCGACCAGCGACGGCCCGAGCACAACCGGCTCCCCGCGGGCCGCCACCGCGTTCGCGAGCTGCACCGCCACCACCGGGTTCGACTGATCGTCGGAATACACGAACTGCACCGGACGGCCGTTGATCCCGCCGGCGTCGTTGACGACTTTCTCCAAAACCGTCAACGCTTCGTGCTCCTTAGTGCCGAGGAACGTGCCGGCGCCGGTCTGCGAGAGCAGGATGTCGATGCGATATGACGCGGGTTGCGCGAGCGCCGGTCCGGCGACGAACGCGAGCGCGCATAAAAGGCAAGCAACGAGCGTGAATCTCATGCGACGCAATCTTACGCGACCAGGAGGAATCGTCCTCGGAAAATAATTTTTGTGGATGGCCACGCGCGAAGAGATCGACCTGTTGATCCACACCGGGCCCGGGACGCCTGGCGGCGACCTGATGCGGCGCTACTGGCAACCCGTCGCGCTGGCGTCCGAGCTGCCCATCGACGGCGAGCCGCTGGCAGTGAAACTGCTAGGCGAAGATCTCGTGCTCTTCCGCGACGACCGCGGCCGGCCCGGATTGCTCGACCGGTTCTGCCCGCATCGCGGCGTCGATCTGAGCTACGGCCGCTGCGATCCGGGCGGATTGCGCTGCCTCTATCACGGCTGGCTCTTCGACGTCGAAGGCACCTGTCTCGAGCAGCCGGCGGAACCGCCGGGCAGCACGTTCTACCAGCGCATCCGTCAAACGGCCTACCCATGCCGCGAAGCTGGCGATTTGATTTTCGCGTATCTCGGGCCTGGGGAACCGCCCGAGTTGCCGGAGTTCGATTTTTTCCGCGTGCCCCGGGAGCAACGCTATGTCGCAAAGATCGTTCAAGAGTCAAACTACCTGCAAGCGCTCGAGGGCACGTTCGACCAATCGCACCTCTCCATTTTGCACCGCATTCCGCCGGCTGAGGTCGCGAACAAAGCGCTGACGCTCGAAGAGAGCAGCAAGAACCACTACGAGCTGCTGGCCGAAGACATCACGCCGCGCATCGAGACGGAACGCACGCACTTCGGTTTTCGGGAGTACGTGTCGCGCAAAGCGCCCGAAGGCGAGTATCTCAAAGTCGAGACGTTCGTGCTGCCGAACCTCGGCGTCGTTCCGGGTGCGGCGGGTGGGCGCGGCGGATACCAAGGCAACTATCACGTGCCGATCGACGACGTCAGCCACTGGAAGTATTACGTGAAGTTTCGCGACGACGGGCCGATGGACGCGAAGACGTCGAGCGAGGGCTCGTTTGGCGGGGAAGACGTAGGTCCGAACTTCCGCTCGAGGCGCAACGCCGGAAACCGCTACTTGCAAGATCGCGCGATCATGCGCAAGTACCCGTTCGTCACCGGTTTGGGCCGCGGTTTCGCGTACCACGACACATGGGCGGTCGAATCACCGGGACCGATCGTCGACCGGAACAAAGAGCACTTGAGCTACACGGACAAATCGGTGATCGTGTTACGGCAAACCATCCTCGAGGGAATCGCGCAAACGCAGGCCGGCACGCTGCCGGCGCCGCGCCGCGATGCATCGGACGTCCTGGCGATCGGCGATGTCGTGCCGGCCGGCACCGATCACGTTGCTTACCTCAGCGCGAAGATCGCCGCGCGGCGCAATGCGCGCACGCCGGCGGGGGTGAAAATCTAGATGGCAAGGATCGTCGGCGCGGCGCTCTCGTCGCACGCATACACGTTCCAAGCGCCCGACACCTGGGATGCGCGCCGGGCGCAAACACGTCAGAACTTCCAGCGCCGCTTCGGTCGCGAGGCACCGCCATGTCCCGAGGCCGAGACCGAATCGCTCGACGACGACGTCGCGCGTTACGAGCGCATCAGCACCGGCCTCGCGACCGTCCGCAACCGTTTCGATACGTTGCAGCCCGACGTGCTCATCGTCCTCGGCGACGACCAGGACGAGAACTACTTCGAGGACAATCTGCCACAGCTCTCGATCTTCACCGGACCGTCGTTCACGGCCGGCGACCCGAAGACCGGCGTGCTTGCGCGCTACGAGAATGACGTCGAGCTCGCGCGCCATATTCTAACCTTCGGCGTCGAGCACCGGTTCGACATTGCGAGCACCGCGAAGTTCCCCGACGACCGGCTGCGCTCGCACGCCCACTACGAACCGCTGGTCTACTTGAAATCCGCCGGCCGCTACCGCGTGCTACCTCTGTTCGTCAATGGGATTCACGTGCCGGCGCCCACGCCGCGACGCTGCTATGAGTTCGGGCAGATGCTGCGCTCCGCGATCGACGCGTTTCCCGCCCACACACGGGTCGCGGTGTACGCATCCGGCGGCATGTCGCACTTTTCCGCCGGCTTCCCGTGGCCATACTACACCGGAGCGAACACGATCGGCTCGGTATGCGCGGAGTTCGACCGCGAGGTTATAGCGAGCATTCGCTCCGGCAACGGTGCGAGGACGGTCGAGCTTTCGTCCAAGGATCTGCTCGACAACGGCGACGTCGAGATGCGACAGGCGATTGTCCTCGCCGGCATGATGGGCGAAGCCAAACCGATGTTTCTGGAGTACGAACCGTTCCACCGGGGAATTATGGGCATGGCCGTCGGCTACTGGAACAACGCGTGAAGCGCGTGCTGCGGTCGGCTACGCTCGTCCTTGCGGCCGTCTTCGTGCTACGGCTTGGTGCTGCGGCACAGCCGGCGCCGTTTACTATGGACGTCATCCTGCCGCTCAGCGGTCCGGGTGCGTTCGTCGGCAAAGCGGACGCTCAGATCTTCGAGGCGTTCGAGAAGTACACGAACGACAACGGCGGG
>Ga0209415_10012292_pt1 | contig 14289 bp, 11 predicted proteins | sample PeaSoiSIISIP2007_FD_187696 | JGI IMG/M metagenome (GOLD analysis project Ga0209415, IMG submission 187696) | Peat soil microbial communities from Weissenstadt, Germany - SII-SIP-2007 (SPAdes) (version 2) | ecosystem: Environmental > Terrestrial > Soil > Wetlands > Peat | place: Germany... | reverse complement strand
CCAGCACCACCGGCAGCTCGGGCCGCAGGCGCGACAGCTCGCGGGCGACCTCCAGGCCGGATATTCCCGGCATGTTGAGGTCGGTCACCACCAAGTCGAACTGAGTGGGATCGGCACGCACGGCCGCGAGTGCCGCCTCGGCTTGTGTGTAGCCGCTGACGCGGTACCCCAACCGTTCCAACGTGCGGGTCACCAAGAACACCAGCGACTCCTCGTCGTCCAGATAGAGCACATGCTGGACACCGGCCGCCGGGACGGGCTCGACGGCGATGGGTTCCGGTGCGGCGGGTGGCTGCGGTGCTGCCGCCGCGGGAAAGTAGAGGTGGAAGGTGGTGCCACTGCCGGGCTGGCTAGCCACGGTGACGGCACCGTCGTGCGCCTTCATGATGCCGTGGACGACCGACAAGCCGAGGCCCGTCCCCTGGCCGACGGGCTTGGTGGTGAAGAATGGGTCGAAGATGCGCTCCACCGTATCGGCGTTCATGCCCTTGCCGGTGTCGGTCACGGACAGGCGCGCAAAGCGGCCGGGGCGCAGCGTGGCAACAGCGTCGGCTGCTTCGGCATCCAGCGTGACGCCGTCGAGATGGATGTCGATGCGGCCCGGGTGCCCCTCCAGCGCGTGCCAGGCGTTGATGCACAGGTTCATCAGCACTTGGTGGATCTGCGTCGGGTCAGCCAGCACGGTGGGCGTGTCGGCGTCGAAAGCGGTGACGATCGCGACGCCGGCGGGGAGGGTGGCGCGCAAGAGCGTGACGGTTTCTTCCACCACCGGACGCAGCAAAATGACACTCCGCGGCCGCGATTGCTCGCTGCTGAAAGCGAGGATGCGCTGCACAAGGTCCTTGGCCCGGTGACTGGCCTTGCGAATCTCGTTGAGACTCTCCACCGCTGGATGGCTGGAGCCAACGTCCTGCCGAGCGAGCGCGGCGTTGCCGATGATCGCGCCGAGGATGTTGTTGAAGTCATGTGCAATGCCGCCGGCCAGCGTGCCGAGGGCTTCCATCTTCTGCGCCAGACGCAGCTGTGCCTCCAGTTGAGCACGGGCCTTTTCACCGCGCACGCGCTCGGCGACATCCCGCAGAATGATCGTGAGGAGTAAGTGACCATCCACCTCGGTCCGTGAGATGGAGGCTTCGATGGGGAACTCCTCGCCGCCGGCACGCAGGGCACTGACGCGTATGACCTGCCCGGCGGCCCGCTGCGTGTCGCCCGTCTGGCTGAAGTGCCGGAGGTGTCCGTGATGCGCGGCGCGGAAACGTTCCGGGATGAAGCGCTCCACGGGCTGGCCGATGGCCTCGATGGCTGGGCAGCCGAACATCTTCTCGGCGGCGGCGTTGAAAACGACGATCCGTTCTTGGTCATCGATGGTGACGATGCCGTCCATGGCGGAATCGACAATGCCGTTCAGGCGGGCCTGGCTCTCGCGCAACGCCGTCTCGGCCCGCGTGCGCTCGCTGATGTCCTGCTTGATCGCGATGAACTGGCTGATCTCACCACGCTCGTCTCGCAGCGGAGTGATGGTCTGCTCCTCGGTATAGAGGCTGCCGTCTTTGCGGCGATTCACCATCTCGCCATGCCACACCTGGCCAGCCAGTATCGTGCGCCACAGCGCCGCGTAGAATGCGTGGTCGTGCTTTCCCGACTTGACGAGATCGCGCGGGTTCCTGCCGATCGCTTCTTCCCGAGCATAGCCGGTCAGCGCCGTAAAGGCGGGGTTGACCCATTGGATGACGCCGCCCCAATCGGTGATCGCCACGGCATTGGCGGCGGCCTCGAGGGCCGCGTTTTGTGACCGTAGCTCGTGCTCTAAGCGCCGGCGTTCGGTGATGTCCAGATGCGCAACAACCACGCCCCCGCGCGAGTCCCCAAGCGGGGAGACGTACATCAGGAACCAGCGCTGCTGGTCCGGCGAGTGACATGGGTATTCCAGGCTGAACTGCGTTTGCGAGCCATCCATCACCGCACCGATGCCCACAAGTGCCGCCTGCGCCCCTGCATTGCTCTCTGGCCCTTTGCTCTTTTCGCAGATGGCCAGGTAGTTGGCGCCGACGAAGTCATTCCCATCGGTTGAGGCCTGATTTTCTCTAGCGAAGCGTCGCCAGCGTTCGTTCACCGTAACGATCGTTCCGTACGCATCGAGGACGGCGACGTTCGCTGTGAGTGCGTCGAGGACGTCCCGGTTGAGAGCAGCGCTGTCGCGGAGCGCTACCGACGCCCGAGACAGCTCCTCGTAGAGGCGCGCGTGTTGCCGCCACCAGAGCAACCGCGCGCCGGCTCCCACGCTGGTGAGCAAGGCGGCGACGACAATCGCCGTCATCCACCGTCGCTCTCTCACCGGCGCGTACACTTCCGACACATCCATCCGCGCGACCAGAAACCAGGGCGAATCGGGAACGGTGCGCACCGCCGCAAGCACCGGCACGCCACGGTAGTCGACACCTTCCATGATGCCTTCGTGGCCTAGGGCGGCCTGGACCGCGGGAGCATCCTTGCGCGTGAGGGGCATCCGCAGAGTGAGCGCTGTATTCGTTTGAAACCTGAGCTCGCTTAGAAACAGCACGTCATCACCGTCCCGGCGGACGAGCAGGGTCTCAGCCGTCCGGCTCGGCGTCGGCCAGTTTTCGACAAAGGGATAGAGATAGTGCTCGGGGTCGATTCTCAGGGCGAAGATCCCGATCGGCAGGCTACCCTCCTGAGCGTCAAGGACAGGGACCAGCAGGGTCAGATAGACACGCTGGTCATGTTCATCCCGATAGAAATCCACCAGAGTTATTTTTCCCGACCGTAGGGTTTCGGACGCACGCTGAAGAAGGTCGGCGGCGATCGGTCTGCGCGCGGCGGGCACGGCCATCCGCTCGATGCCCTGCGCATCCAGCAGGAAAAGCCGATCATACCGATGCGCAGCCTGGATCGGAGCTAGCCACGCCTGCAGGTGTCCCTGCGCCTCCACGTCGTCCGGATCCTGAAGGGTTCGCCGCACGAGAGCGGAAAAAGCGGGGTTCTGGTAGAAGACCGCAGCATCCCGAAAGCGCTCGCTTCTCCACTCCGCAAGCTCGTTCACTTTCAGCTCCGCAATGGCAGCAAGCTCACGTTCCACCTCGGCGCGGTAGTACGCTTCATATGCTCGGAAATAGAAATGCCCGGCGATGATGATGCCCACGGCCAGGACGGCGAAGATCAGAATGAAAACATACGGAGCGCGGCGCTCGTTGCGATCGGGTGCGTCCATGGCCGGGACTCAGTCAGGCGACCTCGGTATGATCATAGCAGAAGGCCGGTGTTTACAAGCCGTACACTGACAGCCTCACAGCGTCCTCTTCCGACGATGGTCAGTGGGAGCAGGCTGCCGGTACTCTCCGATCGCGGTCGACGAACGGAAGCGGGGTATGAGCTCAACTGAGAGGGGTCACTGCGGCACGACGACGTAGAGCTCTCCCGGATTGCGCAAGTCGCCGGCGATGGCCTCGGCGGTCGACCCGGTTCCACAGAAGACGTCGACATGGCCGGGGCCGGTGATCGCCACGCCGCTGTCTTGGATCAGCGCGAAGCGCGACATGACGTGCTGCGCGCCGCCGTCGCGCGCCGCGACACGCAGAAAGACGAGACTCCCCGGCGGATAGACTCCGGGGTCGGCCGCAATCGAACGGCCCGCGGTGAGCGGCACGCCGAGGCTGCCGATCGGACCGGCGACGACGGCGCGAAAGAAGATGTAGCGCTCGTCGGCCGCCGTCAGCGCTGCCTGCTCGTCCGGATGCGCGTGGAGATAGTCCTTCAACGCCTGCAACGATACATCGTCACGCGATATTGCTCCCCGCTCGATCAGTACGTGCCCGATGCTGGTGTACGGGCGCCCGTTCGAGCTACTGTAGCTGACCTGCATGTGCACGCCGTCGTCGAAGCGCAGCACCGCCGAGCCTTGGATGTGCAGAAAAAACGCCTCGACCGGATCGTCGAGCCACGCCAGCTCGTCGCCGCGCCCCGCCAATGCGCCGGCGTCGATCTCGCTACGCGTGTAGTAGGGCCCCAGGTTGCCGTCCTGCACCCGTCCCTTGCCGACCTGTCCCGCGCACGCCGGGCAGAACTGGCGCAGGTCGACGTCGACGAGATCGTCGGGCGTGCGGTAGAGCGGGTAGCGAAAGCGCTCCGTGCGCGTCCGGCTGGCGGCCAGCTCCGGCTGGTAGTAGCCGGTGACCAGCAAACGATCGGGCAACTCGACGTGATAGAGCCGCAGCTGATCGCACACGCGCCGCGGCCAGTCGGTGCCGCGCGCGGCGTCCGCGACGGCGTCGAGCGCCGACTGCAGGTCGGCCGCGCTCACGTCGCGGTCGAACATGTGCATGCGCCGGAGCGGGAACTTGCCGACGTATTCGTGGCTGCGCGCCACAGCCGCGAGCAGCGAGTCGACGGGAGCATCATCGCGCAAGAGAGTGCGGCATTCCTCGGCGGTGAGCGCGACCAGATGCGGTTGCGGGACAACGCGAACCGGAGGCTGCAGATAGGCGCAGGAGGCCAGGAGAACGACGACAACGAAAGCCGAATGGCGAATGCTGAATGGTGAATGCTCCACGGCGCGCCGCTTCTTCCTGCCTGGCACTCAGCACTCCAGATTTGCCATTCAGCACGACGCCGCATAGGCGCGCTGCGCCGCGGCGACTGCGGCACCGGCGTCCACCGGATGCTGAAAGCGCGGCAAGACACGCTCCAGCGCGCTCAGGAGGAGCAAAACGTTGGCGGTGCTACTCGACTCGCCCATCAGGCCGATGCGCCAGGTCTTCCCCTTCAACGGACCGAGACCACCGCCGATTTCGATGTTGAACTCGTCGAGCAGCGCGCTCCGCACCTTGGCGTCGTCGACGCCATCCGGAATGCGCACGCTGTTGAGGGTCCAGAGCTGATGATGCTCCTGCGACGCGATCGTCAGCCCGATGGCCGCGAGCCCGGCTTTCAGCGCCAAGTGATTGTGCTCGTGGCGGCGCCAGCGCGCTTCGAGGCCTTCCTCTTCGATCAGCCGCAGCGCTTCGTAGAGCGCGTAGTTCATGGTGATCGGCGCGGTGTGGTGATAGACGCGTTCGGCGCCCCAGTACTTCTCGATCATCGTCAGATCGAGGTACCAGCTCTGCACCTTCGTCTTGCGCCGGCGCAGCACGTCCAGCGCGCGCGGGCCGAAGGTGATCGGCGACAGACCCGGCGGGCAGCTAAGACATTTCTGCGTGCCGCTGTAACAGGCGTCGATGCCCCAGTCGTCGACGCGCACCGGGCAACCACCCAGCGAAGTGACCGTGTCGACTAGAAACAGCGCGCCCGCGGCGTGCACCGCCTGGCCGATCTCTTCCAACGGCTGCCACGCGCCCGTCGAGGTTTCCGCATGCACGACGGCGACGAGCTTCGGGCGCGTGCCGCGCGTGAGCGCCGCGGCGACCTGCGCAGGATCGACGACCCGTCCCCACGGCACTTCGACTCTGAGCAGCTTGGCGCCGCAGCGCTCGACGATGTCGGCCATGCGCGTGCCGAAGACGCCGTTGACGCACACCACGGCTTCGTCCCCGGGCTCCAACAAGTTGACCAGGCAGGCCTCCATCCCGGCGCTGCCGGTGCCGGAGATCGGGATCGTCAGCTCGTTGCGCGTCTGGAAGACCAACTGTAGCAGGCGCCTGGTCTCGTCCATGATCCGCAAGAACGCCGGATCGAGATGACCGACGAGCGGCGTGCTCATGGCTTGCAACACGCGCGGGTGAACGTTGCTCGGGCCGGGACCGAGGAGGATTCGCGACGGCGGCTGTAGCGGCTGAGTCATTGAATTGTGCTATTAGCCAGTGCTGGATAGGGTGTCAAAGATGCTTGAAGGCTGCGTCCTCAGCGCGCTGCGCGCGATTGCCGGAGATGACGCGGTCATCGCGCGCCCGAACGAGCTGCGCGTCTACGAGTGCGACGGCTACACCCTGGAGAAGAGCGCGCCGGAAGTCGTCGTGCTGCCGCGCTCTACCCAACAGGTTGCGGATATCCTGCGCCTGCTGCATCGCGAACGCATCGCGTTCGTGCCGCGCGGCGCCGGCACCGGACTGAGCGGCGGCTGTCTGCCGGTCGATGCGCCGGTGATGATCGGCACGAGCCGCATGAACCGCATCGTCGAAATCGACTTCGCCAATCGGCGCGCCGTTGTCGAAGCCGGAGTCGTCAATCTATCGGTGACCAATGCCGTGGCGCAGAAGGGCCTGCTGTACGCCCCCGACCCGTCCAGCCAGCAGGCGTGCACGATCGGCGGCAACGTCGCCGAAAACTCCGGCGGCCCGCATACGTTGAAGTACGGCGTGACCACCAACCACGTCCTCGGCGTCGAGCTGGTGCTGCCAAACGGCGAGGTCGTCCAGCTCGGCGGCACGGTCGAAGACACCCCCGGCTACGATCTGACCGGGCTGGTCGTCGGCGCCGAAGGAACCTTCGGCATCGTCACCCAGGTGATCGTACGCCTCATTCGTCAACCCGAAGCGTGCAAGACGCTGCTCGGCATATTCGAATCGGTCGACGACGCGACCGCAACCGTGTCCGGCATCATCGGTGCCGGCATCATTCCTGCGGCGCTGGAGATGATGGATCAGTTGATCGTCGAAGCGGTGCAAGCGGCGTTCCACTTCGGCTTCCCGACCGACGCGGGCGCCGTGCTCATCATCGAGCTGGACGGGCTGGCCGCCGGCCTCGACTCGCAGGTGCAGCGCGTCGCCGAGATCTGCCGTGCGCACCGGGCGTGCGAGGTGCGCGTCGCCAAGGACGAGGCGGAGCGCGCGGCGCTGTGGAAGAGCCGCAAGCGCGCTTTCGGCGCCGTCGGGCGGCTGGCGCCCAACTACTGCACGCAAGACGGCGTCGTGCCGCGCACCAAGGTGCCCGACATCCTGCGCCGCATCACCGAGATCGGCCAACGCTATCAGCTGCGCATCGGCAACGTCTTCCACGCCGGCGACGGTAACATCCATCCCATTCTGCTCTTCGACGAGCGCGACGCCGACCAGGTGCGCCGCGTGCTCGACGCCGGGCGCGAGATCCTCGAAGCCTGCGTCGCGCTGGGCGGCAGTGTCACCGGCGAGCACGGCATCGGCGTGGAGAAGATTGCGCAGATGCCGCTCATTTTCTCGCCGGCGGACTTGTTGGTGATGAGCCAGCTCCGCCGCGTGTTCGATCCGCAGCTGCGCTGCAATCCGGGCAAGATCTTTCCGACACCCGGCGCGTGCGTTGAAACCACGCAGCCACATCGGCAGGCCGCGATGTAAGCGATGAGCGACGCGTTTGATCTCATCGCGCGGCTCCGCAACATCGTCGGTAGCAATGCCGTCGCAACTGGTGACGCCACTCACAACTTCATCGTCGATGATCTCAGGCCGCAGTACGTGTTGTTCCCGGCAACCGTGCGCCAGCTCAGCCGGTGCTTGAGCGCCGCCGATGCAGCCGATCTCACCGTCATTCCGGTGGGCAATGGCACGCAGCTCGGTATCGGCCGTGTGCCGCAGCGCTACGACGTCGCGCTGTCGACGCAGAAGCTGCGACGGATCGTGGCACACGAGGCGGCCGACATGACGGTGACCGTTGAGGCCGGTGTGACCTTGGCGGATCTCAATGCGGCGCTGGCCCTCGCCGGGCAGCGACTGCCGCTCGATCCGCCGCATCCGGAACGCACCACCATCGGCGCATTGATCGCCACGGATGCGTGTGGCCCGCTGCGCCTGTCGCAGGGCAAGGTGCGCGACCTGCTGATCGGTATCACTGTGGTGCTCGGCGACGGCACGCCTGTCAAAGGTGGCGGCCGCGTCGTCAAGAACGTCGCCGGCTACGACCTGATGAAGCTGTTCACCGGCTCCTTCGGGACGCTCGGCGTCATCGTCGAGGCGACGTTCAAGGTTCGCCCGCGTCCGGAACGCGAAGCTGTGTTCGTCATTCCGGCCGGCCGCATCGATGCGGCGGTTGGTCGTGGGCTCGATGTGCTGGCAGCGCCGGTCGCCCCCGCGTTTGTCGAGGCGCTCAATCGCTCTGCGATGCAGAGCGTGGGCGGTGATGGCGCGGCTGTCGTCATCGGATGCGAGGGTTCGACGCAAGAGATCGACGTTCAGCGCGAGCGTCTAGTGGCGCTGGCAGGCCGCGAGTCGCTCCGCGTCCTCAACGACGCCGACGGCGGGCGATTGAGCGCGGCGCTCCGCGACTTCCAGGGTGAGACAAATGGTGTAGGGCCGGCTGTGCCGGCTGAGTCCACCATTTCGCCATTGTCACAGCCGAAGGCGGCCGGCACAGCCGGCCCTACGTCGGTTGGTCTGCGCTGCAAGGTCAGCGTGGTGTCCTCGCGGTTGGCTGCACTCCTACGCGGCATCGAGGACGAGGCCGAACACGGCGGTGTAGACACAGCGATGCTCGCACATGTCGGGAGTGGAGTGGGAGTGATTCGTTTCACCGGCGCGGCCGACGAGGCCGTGCGAGGGTTCGCGGAACGGCTACGCGCACTCGTGCGCAAGAGCGGCGGCTGGGTCACCTTCGATGCATTGCCGGTTGCGTTGAAACGCCACATCGATCCGTGGGACGCGGACGTGCCCGGGCTGGCGCTCATGCGCGGCATCAAGCAGACACTCGATCCCAAGTGCCGGCTGAGCCCGGGACGATTCGTGGGAGGGATTTAGCGTGGCCGCCGTGACGTCCGCACAGTCGACGCAGCGCTTCGTCGCGTACGAGAAGTTTCTCGACTGCGTGCACTGCGGACTGTGCTTGTCGGCGTGCCCCACGTACATCGAGCTGGGCACCGAGATGGATTCGCCGCGCGGGCGCATCTATCTGATGAAGGGGTTGGAAGAAGGTTCGCTGACGTTGACGCCGGACGTGGCGCGCCACCTCGATCTGTGCCTCGGCTGCCGTGCCTGCGAGACCGCCTGCCCGTCCGGCGTGCGTTACGGCGAGCTCATCGAGTCGGCGCGCTCTTTTGTGGAAGAGCGGCATGAGCGGTCGTTCGCCGATCGTTTGCGGCGGCGAGTGATCACGGTGCTGTTTCCGCATCCGCAGCTGCTGCGCGCGTTGCTGTTGCCGCTGCGCTTCCTGGAGCTCGTCGGTGGACTGGCGGCGCTGCGGCGGATCAACGGTTTCGCGGCGATGCTGCCCAAGCTCGGATGGTGGGAGCCGTTGCCGGAGATCGTCTCGTCATGCGGGGCCGAACGGCAGCGCGTCGGATTCGTCGCCGGCTGCGTCGCGCAGGTGCTATTTGCCGAGACCAATCGTGCGACCGTGCGGGTGCTCACGCGCAACGGCTGTAGCGTGACGACGCCGACGCGACAAGGATGCTGCGGCGCGCTCTACCTGCATGCCGGCGCCCGCCGCGAAGCGCTGGACTGCGCGCGGCACAACATCGACACGTTCCCGGACCACCTCGACGCGATCATCGTCAACGCCGCAGGCTGTGGCGTGGCGTTGAAGCAATACGGCGAGCTGCTTGCCGACGATCCGCACTACGCGGCCCGGGCACACGCGTTCAGCGCGAAGGTGCGCGACGTGACTGAATTCCTCGCCGGGCTGCCGCTGGAGAAGCCCGAGAACGAGGCACACGCGCGCGTCACGTATCACGACGCGTGTCATCTGGCGCACGGGCAAGGCATACGCGCAGCGCCGCGGGCGTTGCTGCAGCAGATTCCCGGCCTCGAGCTCGTTGAGCTGCCCGAATCCGACACCTGCTGCGGCAGCGCGGGCAGCTACAACTTGACCGAGCCGGAGATGGCGCGCCGCTTGGGCGACCGCAAGGTGGCGAACATCCGCGCCACCGGAGCGACGTGTGTGGCGGCCGCCAACCCCGGCTGCGCGATGCAGATTCAGGCCGGCCTGCGACGGGCGGGGCTCGACATCAGCGTAAAGCACCCAGTCGAGCTGCTCGATGCGGCGTACCGGAAGACGACATAGAGGGGCCGCGCCTTCACTGAGATTCTTGCCGTCTCGCGGAGTACGGAGCGGGTTGGCGTCGGCGGCTGAAGTTGGGTACGGTGGCGCGCCGGAGGGGGCAACGATATGGCAGAAGCCGATCTTTCGAAACCGGACGCGCTCGAGGACTTCGAACGGCGGCAGATCACGCTGCACGACAAGACCAAGCTCGTCTTTGTCGCCGGGACGGGGCCGGCGGTCATCGTCATGACCGAGATGCCGGGCATCTCGCCGCACGTTGCCCGCTTCGCGCGCTGGATCCGCGACGCCGGCTTCACCGTGTGGATGCCGCATCTCTTCGGGGTGGACGGACGTCCGCTGTCGATGGGCTATGCCCTTACATCAATCCTCAAAGCGTGCATCAGCGCCGAGTTCCGTGCCTTTGCCGCCAACGCGTCGAGCCCGGTCACGCAGTGGTTGCGGGCGCTGGCGACGCACGCCCATCCGCTGTGCGGCGGCAAAGGTGTCGGGGCGATCGGCATGTGCTTCACCGGCAACTTTGCACTATCGATGATGCTCGAGCCGGCGATGCTGGCGCCGGTGCTGTCGCAGCCGTCGCTGCCGTTCGCGAACCCGGCGGGCATGCACATCGCGCCGGACGAGTTGCAAGCCGTCAAGGCCCGGCTCGACCGTGAGGATCTCACCGTCCTCGCGTATCGCTTCGCGGGCGACAGCTTCTGCCGCGCCGCGCGCTTTGCGGCGTATCAGCAAGCGCTGGGCGACCGGTTTCAGTCGCGGGTCCTGCCGGACAGTGCCGCCAACCCGGATGCACCCATGAAGAACCCGCACAGCGTCGTCACGCTGCATCTGATCGATGAGCAGAACCAGCCGACGCGCCAGGCGGTGGATGAGATCATCGGGTTCTTCCGCACGAGATTGAGGTGACGACCTTCGCTCACCTGCCTACGCGATCCGCCGGTACACGAGGTGATATGTCATCGGGCCCTTCAAGCCGCCGCCGGTAATCTCGACTTGCACCGTGAGTGTCTGGCCGTCGGGGCTCACAATGTACCGATTGACCCGATGCCCCGTGCCGGACACGAAGGTTTGCTGGAACGCCGGGCCCTCCCATGTGCCACTGACGTTGAACGTCTCACCGTCTTCGCGCCGCCAGCGGATCGGCGCGCCATTCGCCGGCGTGCGCACCGGTGCGCGTGGGTCCGCGACGACGACGATGGCATCGGCCGTCGACTCGATCACCAAGCGGGGATAGGGGGTATTGATCGTTCGCAAACGGCTGCGAGCGAACGGCCGCATCACAAAGCTCATCCGCGCCACCGCCCCTTCGATCGCCCGGTTGATGTCGTCACTCTGCTCGGCAACCAGACGAAACGTGCCCGACAACTTCGGCGGCTGCGCCGACATTCCCGTCCCAGGCGCGAGCATTTCGATCAACGACACCAGGCACGACAGCGCAACGATTTGCGATTTCACCATCGACTCCTTATACGAAGCTGACGGTCAGTCAGATTTCCGGTTGAGCGTGTTCGGAGGAAGAGAATCCGACGATCCCGATTCTCTGTCAAGCGCGTCCAATCAGAAGGCCATTTCGATATCGCCATCGCCCATTGTCACGAACCAGCGTGTCGGATCTTGGAAATCCTGCGTGGTGGGATCGGGCGACAGGCAGTCGACACGCATGTAGCCGCGGGGCCCCCACAGCAGTGGCCAGAAACCGTGGCGGTACAGGCGGCGTCGATACGGCGCGTTGATCACACGGCAGCTCACGACCTTCGCGCCGTCGCCGCCCAGACGTTCCACGGCATGCTCGACGAGCAACGAAAACACCGGCAGCGATCGGTTCTCGACGAGAAAATCGACCAGATATCCGCGCCGCGCGCCATCTCGGCCAACCGCAGCACCAGATAGCCGGCAACCTCGGCACCGCGCGTCGCGGCGAGGATGGTGTAACGCGCATCCGGACGACGGACGAATCGCCAGCTCAAATAGGCCCGGTCCCGAACGATTGCCACCGGAAGGTCCCGGCTCACGCGCTGCCAGAACGTATCGAAAGGCTCATCGAACGAATCGATCTCGCCGACGGCGACTCCGGGAATGGTCGTGGGTCGGTGCAGGTGGCGGAACACATGACCCCCGTTGGCCAGCACGGTGCCGACGCGTTGGACGACAGCGCGGCTGGTGATGCGCTGCAGGACGTAGCGGGCGTCCAGCGGTTTCGCCAACGGCGTCAGACGCGCGCGTCCCGTGTTGCTGAACGCATGCGAGCGCCGGTGCGAGAGCTCATTCTCCCACGAGAAGTGCAGCAACAGATCGGCGCGGTGCTGCAACACTAAGCGGCGCGCCACACCTCGATCGCGGTGACGAGGATGGACGATCCAATCGCACGAATGACTCGCCCAGTGCTCGCGGCCGCCGATGGCCACGCGCAGCGGCAAACCGCCGAGCATGCCGATGAGCTCCGCGCCGTCCTTCAGCAACAGGACGTACGGGTCGGCGCCACGGTTGAACGGATTGGCATCGTACTTCCAGTCCCACTGGCGGATGAGGCGTTCGCTGTCGGCGGCGGCGTAGGCGGCGCGCAGGAGCGCAAACACCGCATCCCGATCCGCCCGGCGATACCGCTGTACGGAAACCGCATCGTTCATCGTATCGGCAATTTCTGACGCCACGACGCACAACGTGGCGGCTTCGCGTCGTGGCGTGAGCTTCTCTTCATAGCCAATGCTCCAGCATCGGATCGCTGGACGCCGCGATGATCTCGCGCATGCGGGTGAGGGTGTCATGTTTAAGTTGTTGCTTCACTCGGCCGTAGGAGCGGGCGGCGGCACGCGTGCGGGCGAGCTCTACGGCCCGCTGTAACAGATCTTGCGGGGCCACCAGTTCGTCGATGAGTCCGCGGGCGTGCGCCACTTGCGGGCTGATGATGTCGCCGCTCAGCACGAGATGACGCCGATAGCTCGGCTCGATCTCGGCCTTCACGATCTCCATCGGGCACGCCGGATAGGGAATACCGGCGGTGACCTCGGTGAGCCCCAGCTTGGCGTCTGTGTCGGCTGCCAGCCGCGCATCACACGCGAGCATTGCCACGAATGCCCCGCCGATCGCGTGCCCGTTGACTGCCGCGACGGTCGCCGTGGGCAGGCCATAGAGCGTGGTGATGGCAGCGTTGATGTGGCGGATCATGCGCGCCCGCTGCTCCGGCGTGTAGCCGGGCACGGCCTTGAAATCGACGCCGCCGGAGAACGCTGGACCCTCGCCGGTGACGACGACTCCGCCGCCCGGCACATGCGCCGCAAGCTCGTCGAGCCGCGCTTGCAATTCCTCGGCGAGTTCCAGATTGAAGGCGTTTGCCGGTGGCCGTGCAAAAAAGATGACTACCGTATCCTGTCGTGACTCGATACGGATGAGCGGCATCCACGTTGGCCCGTCGGGCTACGCACTGGCGGCGGCGCTGGGCCGTGCGCCGATGCGCGCGAACCAACCGGTGACCCACTTCAGAGCGGGATCAATCGGCTGCCCGACCGTACGTGCGAAATCGAGAAAGGCGAACAGCAGGATGTCGGCCAGCGTGAAGCGGGAGCCGGCGATGAACTGGTTGCCGTTCATCAGCCCGTCGAGCCAAGCGAGTTTCTCGCGGCCGATGGCTTTGAGGTCGTCCGCCGCTTGCGGAATGGTGTGGATCCGATCCTTGAAGAGCATCAACCCTTCACCGTAGCGGAAGCCGTTGGCCATGGGCTCGACGATGTTGAGATCGAGGCGCCGCGCCCACATGCGGGTGACGGCGCGTTCTTCAGCCGTGCGTCCGACCAAGGGCGGCATCGGGTGCTTTTCCTCGAAGTACTCGCAAATCGGCAGGATCTCGGCGAGGTACGTGCCGTCGTCGAGCTCGAGACAAGGCAGTTGCCCGGCGGGGTTCTTGTCGAGATACGGTGCGCGGCGATTCTCACCGCCCATGAGATCGACTTGCACTTGCGGGCAATCGATGCCCTTCTCGGCGAGAAACATGCGCACCACGCGCGGGTTGGGTCCAAGTCCAGTGTACAGCTTCATCGTCAATCCTCCTCCGCATCTGTACTAGGCCAGAGGCGAGAGTCGGCGCAAGCGGACTGCCAAGCGCCGCCGACTACGCGGAGCGCGCTGTACCTGGCAGTCCGTTGAAAAAGCTGAAGGAGTCCTTCGACAAGCTACCAATGAACCGGCAGGGTCAACCACGCGCAACGCCGGGGAATCGAATTCCCCGGCTCAGTTGGGAAGAAGTCGGCTCGAAGCCGACTCGTTTGGCAGTCCACTTCAGTGGACTTCTTGACCCACTCAGCCAGGGAATTCCATTCCCTGGCGGCGCGGCGGGGTTCATTGGCCCAACATACCCGTGCCGCACGGGTCGGGGTCTCAGGG
>Ga0209415_10012291_pt1 | contig 14291 bp, 12 predicted proteins | sample PeaSoiSIISIP2007_FD_187696 | JGI IMG/M metagenome (GOLD analysis project Ga0209415, IMG submission 187696) | Peat soil microbial communities from Weissenstadt, Germany - SII-SIP-2007 (SPAdes) (version 2) | ecosystem: Environmental > Terrestrial > Soil > Wetlands > Peat | place: Germany... | reverse complement strand
GGCCTATGCCGGCGGGCGCGGCCGCCGAGGTCTCCTCCGAGTCGCTGCGAACCCCCGCGGCGCTGCTGCGCCCGGACTGGGTGGAGGACCCCCTGCTCGATTGCTCCCTGGAGCTGAGCTGCGCGCGGGCCCTCGATGGGGTCAGCGTGATCGACGCGGCGGCGATCCTGGCGCATACCTCCTGGCGGCTGCCGGTGCATTTCGCGGTCTGGGACGGCCGCCAGCAGCAATGGGTGCTGCCCGACCGCTTCGGCTACTACACGAACGCGCTGGCCTCGATCCAGCTCGCGGACCGTCGCGGGAAGATCGAGGAAGCGGAAATCATCCGCTTTGTCCAGGTCGTCCAGCAGGTGGCCGCCGCGCTCGATGCCGACGTCGATGCGCCCGATGTGCAGCGCCTGCTCGTGCAGGCGCAGGAGCTCGATGCCCTGTGCGCGCGCTTTGACGTCAAGATCGGGCTGACCGTCGAATCGACCGCAGCGGCCTGGACGGGACCGCAGATGCGCAGCGCCGCGCAGCAGGCCCATTTCGTGGCCACCGACGCACAGCGCTGGGTTCGCTACGACTCCCAGGGGGACCCGCTGTATACCTTGGAGGCCGACTCGGTTTCGATGCGGCGCCTGATGCTCGAGTTCGACATCGCGGTGGCGCCGATCGCCGAGCAGGGCTTCCGCTCGATGGTGCAAAGCGCGACGGCCCTGGCCGGCGCCCTGGGGGCGCGGGTGGTCGATGACAACGGCGAGCCGATCGCGGCCGCCTCGATGGATGCCATCGAGGCGCAGCTGGCACGTGTGTACGAGGAAATGACGGCGGCCGGCATCGAACCGGGCAGTGCCCGGGCGCGCCGGCTGTACGTTTGAGACGCATGCAGCGCAGTGACCGCGACCGCGCCGTGGCCTTGCGCGCGCAGATCGAGCACCTCGACCACGCCTACTATGTGCTCGATGCGCCCGAGGTCCCGGACGCCGAATACGACCGCCTGCTGCGCGAGCTGCAGCAGCTCGAGCAGCGCTGCCCGGAGCTGCGCACGGCCGATTCGCCGACCCAGCGCGTGGGCGGCGCGGTCCGGCCGGACCTGCAACCGGCGGCCCACGCCGTGCCGATGCTCTCGCTCGGCAACGCGCTCGACGACGTCGAGGCCGAGGCCTTCGACGCGCGCGTGCGCTCGGCGCTGGGCGAGGCGCAGGCGCGCTATTGCTGCGAGCTCAAGTTTGACGGCCTGGCGATCAGCCTGAGCTATCACGACGGCGTGCTGGAACGGGCCGCAACCCGCGGCGACGGGATGGTCGGGGAGGACGTGACCGCCAACGTGCGTACGATCCGCAGCGTTCCCTTGCGCCTGCAGCACGGCGCGGCCACGCGCCTCGAGGTCCGCGGAGAAGTGCTCATGTTTCGGCGCGATTTCGAACGACTCAACGCCACGCAACGCGCCCAGGGTGGCAAGGAGTTTGCCAACCCGCGCAATGCGGCCGCGGGCAGCCTGCGCCAGCTCGATGCGGGCATCACCGCGCGTCGGCGCCTGCGCTTTTTTGCCTACGGTGTGGCCACGCCGGGGGCCGTGACGGCGGGCCAGGCCGGCGAGCCGGCGACGCAATCGGCCCTGCTCGACTGGCTCGAGCGGCTGGGTCTGCCCGTCTGTGAACACCGGGCCGTCGTGCCGGGCATCGACGGCATGCGCGGGTTCTACGAGCGCATTGCCCAGCGGCGCGATGCCTTGCCGTACGAAATCGACGGCGTCGTGTTCAAGGTCGATTCCTTTGCCCAGCAACAGCGCCTCGGATCGCTGGCGCGTGCGCCCCGCTGGGCGGTGGCGCGCAAGTTTCCGCCCAGGGAGGCCATGACGCAGCTGCTGGGCATCGACGTGCAGGTCGGGCGCACGGGGGCGCTGACGCCGGTGGCGCGCCTGGCTCCGGTCGAGGTCGGTGGCGTCGTGGTGAGCAGCGCGACCTTGCACAACGAGGACGAGATCCGCCGCAAGGACATCCGCATTGGCGACACGGTGGCGGTGCGGCGCGCCGGCGACGTGATTCCCGAGGTCGTGGCGGTGATCGCCGATCGGCGGCCGCACGATGCCCGTGCCTTCGTATTTCCGCGCCAGTGCCCGGTTTGCGGTTCCGCGGTGGTCCGTGGCGAGGGCGAGGCGATCGCGCGCTGCAGCGGCGGCCTGGTCTGCGCGGCCCAGCGCAAGCAGGCGCTGCTGCACTTTGCCGGCCGCCGTGCGCTCGACATCGACGGACTGGGCGAGAAGCTCGTCGACCAGCTGGTCGACTCCGGACTCGTCACCCATCCGGCCGGCCTGTTCGCGCTGCAGCCGGCCGTGCTGCAGGAGCTCGATCGCATGGGCGAAAGGTCGGCCGCCAACTTGCTGGCGGCGCTCGAGCGCGCCCGCTCCACCAGCCTGGAGCGCTTCATCTATGCGCTGGGCATCCGCCATGTGGGCGAATCGACTGCGGGCGATCTGGCGCGCCATTTCAGCAGCTTCGACGCCTTTGCCGGCGCCGCCGAGGCCGAGCTGCTGCGGGTGCCCGACGTGGGCCCGGTGGTGGCCCACTCGATCCGCCAGTTTCTGGAGGAGCCGCGCAACCGCGATGAGATCGCGGCCTTGCGCCGCGCGCTGCACATTGCGCCGCCCGCGCCGCAGACCCGTTCGCAGGCGCTGGCCGGCATGAGCATCGTGCTCACGGGCACGCTGCCCACGCTCACGCGCGAGCAGGCGACGGCGCTGCTCGAGGCCGCCGGCGCAACCGTCAGTTCCGCGGTTTCGCGCAAGACGCGCTACGTCGTGGCCGGCGCCGAGGCGGGCAGCAAGCTGGACAAGGCTCGCGAACTCGGCGTGCCGGTACTCGATGAGGATGGTTTGCGGGCGATGCTCGCCGGGGAAGGAGCAGCTTGATGTTTGGCATCATTGGTGGCAGTGGACTGGCCAAGCTCGCGGCGCTGGACGGGCCGCGGCGGCAGGTGATGAGGACCCCCTACGGCGAGCCTTCCGGTGCACTGACCTTCGGCAGCCTGGCCGGGCGCGACATCGTCTTCGTTGCGCGCCATGGCTACGGGCACACCATCGCGCCGCACGAGATCAACTACCGGGCCAACATCTGGGCGCTCAAGGAGCTCAAGGTGGAGGGCATCTTCGCTCTGGCGACCGTGGGCGGCATTCGCGCCGACCTCGTCCCGCGCTCGCTGGTGCTGCCGCACCAGATTCTGGACTACACCCACAGCCGCTCGTCGACCTTCTTTGAAAGCGGCGTCAACCCGGTCACCCACATTGACTTCACGCTGCCGTATTCGCAGCGCCTGCGCCAGCGCCTGCTCGAGGCGGCGGCGCGCGCTGACGAGGCCGTGTTCGATGGCGCCGTCTACGCCTGCACGCAGGGCCCGCGCCTCGAGACCGCGGCCGAGGTCGACCGGCTTGAGCGCGACGGCGCCGACGTCGTGGGCATGACGGGCATGCCGGAGGCGGCCCTGGCCCGCGAGGCCGGGCTCGAATATGCCTCGCTCAGTGTGGTCGTCAATCACGCGGCTGGCCGCGGCGACAGCAAGTCGAGCGTCGAGCTCTCGCAGCTCGACGAGGTGCTGCGCCAGACCGTCGTGCGGGCCGTGCGCGTGCTCGAAAACGCGGTGCGGGCCCCGGCATGATTCGGCCGATTCTGCGCATGGGGGATGCGCGGCTGCTGCAGGTGAGCCGTGCGGTCACCGAGTTCAATACGCCGGCCCTGGACGAGCTCATCGCGGACATGTTCGAAACCATGCGGGCGGCCGATGGCGCGGGTCTGGCCGCGCCGCAGATCGGCGAGGCCGTGCGCGTGGTGATCTTCGGCTTCGAGAGCAACCAGCGCTACCCGGACGCGCTGCCCATCCCGCCGACGGTGCTCATCAATCCGACGATCGAGCCGCTTACCGAGATCCTCGAGGACGGCTGGGAGGGTTGCCTCTCGGTGCCGGGCCTGCGCGGCGTGGTGCCGCGGATCCTGCGGCTGCGCTACGGTGGCTGCGACGCCCGGGGCAACGCGTTTTCGCGCGAGGCCGAGGGGTTCCATGCGCGCGTCGTGCAGCACGAGTGCGACCATCTGGACGGCATCTTGTACCCGATGCGCATAAAGGATTTTTCCAAATTTGGCTACACCGATGTGCTGTTTCCTGGGGACATGGGAGGAGAATGACGCGAAGGCCAATCGCCGGATTTCCCGTGAGTGCCCCTTAGGTGCTGTGCGGGCGCACGAAATCGCTTGCTTTGTCCGAAATGATCCGACAGGAATGGTGGTCCGGTTTTCAGAGCTTGCGCGTCCGGTTCTTCGCAGAGCCGGCGTTCCGCTTCAATCGAGCAGCCGACGGTCCAGCTGAACCCGCCGAACAGGAGCGCCGAGGAGGGACAGCGCCTGGCGCAGAAGGTACCGGAGGTCAAGAGCGCCGCGCAGTGGCTGCCGGCGACCGATCGGGACTTCTGCGGTCCGACACCGGGGGAAAGACCGCAGATCGAAAGAGAACCCAGATGGCCGTGGGCAAAGACAGCGGTGGCGTTATGAGAGTCCTTCTCGCGTTCTCCGCGCTGGTGGAAATTGGCACGGGCTTGGCACTGATGATCGTTCCGGCCCTGGTCCTGGCCGTGCTGGCCGGCGGGCAGATTGCCGATGCATGGCTGGCGCTCGGCCGATGCTTCGGGATTGCGATTCTTGCGCTCGGATTCGGGTGCTGGCCACGAGGGCGGCGGACGGAGAGCGGCGCACCTGCGCTTTGGGGGCTGTTGATCTACAACACCCTGATTGCACTGTACCTCGCTGACCTGGGCGGCAGCGGACAGTGGAAGGGGCTGCTGCTTTGGCCGGGAGCCGCGCTGCATGGCACGGTCGCGCTATTGCTGATTCTCGCGTGGCTCGGGCAGCGACGCTCCAAGGAAAGCGCCGGCCGCTAGCGCCCGACGAGCGGTAACGGCCTGCGGCCGATGGCGCGAGCCCGCCCCGCCTCGAGTGCCAAGCCGGGTTGTGGCGGTCCCGTAACGGATCGCGCGGCGTTTGACCGTTGCTTTGATGGGTGCGCGGGAAGAATTGCCATTGCCCGAAGAGGCGTTCCGGCCGCGTCTTTCCTCATTCCGCGCAGATCGAATCGATCGCCGTGGCCGAAGCCGCCAGCGCGCCGGTCGCCACGAACGCCGCGCTCAGCTACGACCTTTTGCGACGCTCGCCGTGCTACAATTCAGCCCGCATTTATCGCGCAAGTTACTAATTTTTCACGATATTTTTAAATAGGATCCGCTTCGCGCGGAAAAATTTTGCATGGCAATGGAAACCACCCTGTCGATTCTCAAGCCCGACGCCGTCCGCAAGAACGCGATTGGTCAAATCCTGGCGCGCTTCGAGGCCGCGGGCCTGCAGATCGTTGCGGCGCGCATGGTGCATCTGTCGCGGCGCGAAGCCGAGGCCTTTTACGCCGTGCATCGCGAGCGCCCCTTTTTCAAGGACCTGGTCGAATTCATGGTCTCGGGGCCGATCCTCGTCCAGGCGCTATACGGGGAGGGGGCCATCGCGCGCAATCGCGATCTGATGGGTGCGACCGATCCCAAGAAGGCGGCTGCCGGAACGATCCGCGCCGACTTCGCCGACAGCATCGACGCCAACGCGGTGCATGGCTCCGACAGCGCAGAGAATGCGCGCACCGAGGTCGCCTTCTTCTTCCCGAGCCTGGCGATCCACCGGCGCTGATCGACCAGGGCCGGCAACGGCAACACCGACAATCGCGGACCAAGATGGCCGACGTCAACTTGCTCAATTTCGATCGCGACGCCCTCACCGCGTGGTTTGGCGAGCTGGGCGAGAGGCCCTTTCGCGCGCGGCAGGTCTTGCGCTGGATCCACCATCGCGGCGCCGCTGACTTCGACGCGATGAGCGACGTTGCACGGGAGCTGCGGGCCAAGCTCGGTGAAACCGCGTGTATTCGGGCCGCACCGGTCCTGCGCCGCGGCGCCTCCGCCGACGGCACACGCAAGTGGCTGTTGGACGTGGGGCAGGGGGAGGCGGTCGAGTCCGTCTACATTCCGGAGACCGATCGGGCCACCTTGTGCATCTCGACGCAGGCCGGATGCGCCGTGAACTGCCGCTTTTGCTCGACCGGCCGGCAGGGCTTCAGTCGCAACCTCACGACGGCGGAGATCATCGGGCAGCTGTGGCTGGCCGAGCGCGAATTGCGCGCCGCGGCAGCGGCGACCCAGGGGCCGGGGGCCGCGACCACGGCTGCCGTTCCCGCGCGCATCATCAGCAACGTTGTGCTGATGGGGATGGGCGAGCCGCTGCAGAACTACGATGCCGTGCTGCCGGCGCTGCGCCTCATGCTCGACGACGATGCCTACGGCCTGTCGCGGCGCCGGGTGACGGTCTCGACCTCCGGGATGGTGCCGATGATCGACAAGCTGGCGCAGGACTGCCCGGTTGCGCTTGCCGTATCCTTGCACGCGCCCAACGATGCCCTGCGCAACGAGCTCGTTCCGCTGAACCGCAAGTACCCGCTGGCTGAACTGCTGTCGGCCTGCAAGCGCTACTTGCGGCACGCGCCGCGCGATTTCATAACTTTCGAATACATCATGCTCGCGGGGATCAACGACAGCGACCGCCAGGCGCGCGAACTGCTGCGGCGCGTCGAGGGCCTTGCGTGCAAGTTCAACCTGATTCCCTTCAACGCGTTCCCGGGCTCGGATCTGCGTCGCTCCGACGCGCAGCGGGTGCGCGATTTCGCGGCGCGGCTGACCGAGGGCGGGATCGTGACCACGGTGCGCCGCACCCGCGGCGAGGATATCGACGCGGCCTGCGGCCAGCTCGCCGGTTCGGTGCGCGATCGCACGGACGTGGCGGGGCGCCGCGCGGCCATCGCCCTGGTGCCGACCGGCGCATGAGATTCGCCAGCCATCGGTTCAGAGCGCCAGCGGCGCCGCGGTTGGCCGCTGCGGGGTGGCGCTGGTCGCGCGCCTGGCGGACGGGCGGACTCATCGGTGCCGCGTTGCTGCTCCTTGCCTGCAAGACGACGACCACGATCGACGGGACGCAGGTGTCCAAGGACGTGACGGTGGCCGGCGCCTCGGAAGGGGACGCGAAGCGGCGCGCCGCCGTGCGCCTGCAGCTGGCAGCAAACTATTACCAGAGCGGCCAGCTGCAGATCGCGATCGAGACGGCGCACCGCGCCATCGACCTCGATCCCGACTCGGCCGCTGCCTACGGTCTGCTGGGCCTGATGCAGATGGATATCGGTCAGGTGAAGCAGGCCGATGCGAACTTTCAGCGGGCGCTTTCGATCGATCATGACAATCCGGACTTGAACAACAACTACGGTTGGTTCCTGTGCCAGACCGGGCATGAACGCGAGTCGATCACCTACTTCGAGCGGGCGCTGGCCTCGCGCCTGTACGACACGCCCGCGCGCGCCCTGCAAAACGCGGGCATCTGCCTGCTGCGCATCCACGACGATGCCGGCGGCGAAAAATACCTGCTGCGGGCGCTGTCGGCCGATGCGACCAGCCCTGTCGCCAAATTCCAGCTGGCGCAGATGTATCTGCACCAGCGTCGCTTTGACCGGTGCGATTTCTACTTTGACCTGCTGATCCGGTCGACCGAACCCAACGCCGAAACCCTCTGGCTGGGTGCGCGCATCGCGCATGCCAAGAACGACGAGGCGACGCAGCGTCGATACGCTGAGCAGCTGCAGCTGCGCTTTCCGGATTCGCCGCAGGCCGACGCCATGCACCGCGGGCGCTACGATGAGTGAGGACGTGCCCCCGCTTCAGGCGCCGCCACCCGCCGGGGACGCTGCGGGTGCCAGCTTCGGCTCGTTGCTGCGCACCGCACGCGAGCGCGCCGGCATGGACGTGCCGACGCTGGCCGCGAGACTGCGGCTGCACGTCAAGCAGGTCGAGGCCCTGGAGCGCTGCGACCTGCGCGCGCTGCCGTCACTGATCTACGTGCGCGGCTTTCTGCGTAGCTGCGCGCGCGAGCTCAAGATCGATCCGCGGCCGCTGCTCGAGGATCTGGAGCGGCGCGCCGGAGTGCCGACCGGCGCGTCCGCCCCGGGCACCGGCGGATCCTTTGGGCTGGCGCGCTTCGGCGATGGGACAAAACCCATCGTCGCGGTCTTGCTCGTGGTGCTGGTGCTTGCCGGACTGGTGGGAACGCTGGTTCCGCGCCGGGCGACGACGCCGGCGCAGCCCGTCCCGGCGCCGGCTCCAAGCCCGCCGGCCGCCGCAGCGTCCCCGGAAGCCGGCACGCCATCTGCACCCGCGGCCATAGCCCCCCTTGCCCCTGCCGCGCCGGCCGAAGCGCCGCCGCCGGCGGTCGCGGCGGCGGAACCGGCCGCATCCGCGACGCCCTCAGCGGCAGCGCCCGCCCCGCGGGAGCCGCCCCGGGCGCAGCCCGCTCCGGTCACGGCGACCGGCGCGGGCGATAGCGCGGAACTGGTGCTGCGCGTGCACGCGCAGGCTTGGGTCGAAGTCGTGCAGTCCGATGGGGTAACGCTGCTCTCGCAGATCTGCCCGGCCGGCACGGTGCAGACCATCAAGGGCAAGGAGCCCTTGCACGTCGTCATCGGCAACTCGGCTGCGGTCGAGGCCCAGTTTCGCGGCGCCGCGGTTGACCTGAGCCGTTACGCGAGTCCCAACGGCGTCGCCAGGCTGACGCTCGAATGAAGCCATCGGGCAGCGCCGGCGGTCGATCAAAAATGAGCCCGGTCGTGCGCCTGGCCGCAGCGGGCGCGGGCGTTGCCCTGGCGCCGGCGACCGCGGACAGCGAACTCGGGCCCGGACCGCGGCGCAAGACGCGGCGGGTCGAGGTGCGCTGGGGATCGCGCCGCGTTTTCATCGGCGCTTCGAGCCCGGTGGTGGTTCAGTCCATGACCAACACCGACACGGCCGATATCGACGCCACGGTGGAGCAGGTCTGCGAGCTTGCCGCCGCGGGATCCGAACTGGTGCGCTTGACCGTGAATTCGCTGGAGGCGGCGCGCGCCGTGGCGGCCATCCGCGAGCGATTGGACGGGCGTGGGGTGGATGTGCCCTTGATCGGCGACTTCCATTTCAACGGCCACCGGCTGCTGAGCCAGGTCCCGGAGTGCGCTGCGGCGCTGTCGAAGTACCGCATCAATCCGGGCAATGTCGGCACCGGATCGCGGCGCGACGACAACTTCGCGCAGTTGATCGAGCTCGCCTGTCGGCACGACAAGCCGGTGCGCATTGGCGTGAACTGGGGAAGTCTCGACCAGGATCTGCTCGCGATGCTCATGGACGCCAATTCCCGGCTGGCGCAGCCGCGGGAGGCCGGCGCCGTGCTGCGCGAGGCCCTGGTGCGCTCGGCGATCGACAGCGCGGATCGAGCGGTGGCGCTCGGTCTGGCGGCCGAGCGCATCTGTCTGTCGGCCAAGGTGAGCGGAGTGCAGGACTTGGTTGCGGTGTACCGCGAGCTGGCGCAACGCAGCGACTATCCCCTGCACCTGGGTCTGACCGAGGCCGGCATGGGCAGCAAGGGCATCGTCTCCTCGACGGCCGCGCTGGCGGTGCTGCTGCAAGAGGGAATCGGCGACACGATACGCGTCTCGCTCACACCGGCTCCGGGCGAGGCGCGAACGCGCGAGGTCCTGGTCGCACAGGAGATCCTGCAGTCGCTGGGCCTGCGGGCGTTCTCGCCCATGGTTGCGGCGTGTCCGGGGTGCGGGCGTACCACGAGTACGTTGTTTCAGGAGCTCGCCGGCAAGATTCAGGCGCATCTGCGCGCGCAGATGCCGCTTTGGCGAACCCGGTTTCCCGGTGTCGAGACGATGAAGGTCGCCGTGATGGGATGCGTGGTCAACGGACCCGGAGAGAGCCGGCACGCGGACATCGGCATCAGTCTGCCGGGCACGGGCGAGACCCCGGTTGCACCGGTGTACATCGACGGCCGGCACGCGGTCACGCTCAAGGGCGAGACCATCGCCGAGCAGTTCCAGGCGCTGGTTGACGAGTACGTCCGGTCGCATTACGCGCCGGCGGTCACGGGCCGGGCGCATCCGCGCAAGCAATAGCCAGCCCACGGTTCTCCTGCCCATGTCTCACCCCAAGATCAACGCCGTGCGCGGCATGAACGATCTGCTGCCTTCCTCGGCGGCGGTGCTGGAGCGTTTCCAGCGCTTGGCCATCGACGCCCTGCGCAGTTACGGCTACCGCCAGATCCGCACGCCGATCGTCGAGGCCACGGCGGTCTTCCGCCGCGGTCTGGGGGAGGTCACCGACATCGTCGAGAGGGAGATGTACACCTTTGTCGATGCGCTCAACGGGGATTCGCTCACGCTGCGTCCCGAAAACACGGCCGGTGTCGTGCGCGCCGCGATCGAGCACAGCCTGCTGCACGACGGACCATGCCGCCTCTGGTACTACGGCCCGATGTTTCGCCACGAGCGTCCGCAGCGCGGCCGCTATCGCGAGTTCTTCCAAATGGGGGCCGAGGCGCTGGGCTTTGCCGGCCCCGAGATCGAAGTCGAGCAGATCCTGCTGCTGCAGCGACTGTGGAAGGTGCTCGAACTGGGGCCGGTGCGCCTGCAGCTCAACACGCTGGGACAGACGGCGGAACGGCTGCGCCATCGCCAGGACTTGATCGCGTTCCTCCAGACCCATCGTGCGGAGCTCGATGCCGACGCGCAGCGCCGCGTGGAGACCAATCCCCTGCGGATCCTCGACTCCAAGCATCCCGGCACGCAGGCGTGTCTGATGCGGGCGCCGCGGCTGCTGGACTACCTGGAGGGCCAATCGCTGGCGCATTTCGAGCGCGTGCAGCAGTTGCTGGGCCAGGAAGGCGTGGCCTTCGAGATCAATCCGCGCCTGGTGCGCGGCTTGGACTATTACAATCTCACGGTATTTGAGTGGGTCACCGATCGGCTCGGCGCGCAGGGGACGATCTGCGGCGGAGGGCGCTACGACGGCTTGTTCGAGCTGCTGGGCGGCAGACCCACACCGGCCTGCGGCTTCTCGATCGGCGTCGAGCGGGTGATCGAGCTCATGGACGGTGCCGGCGCGGGCCAGGGCGAGGCGGCCTGCGACGTATACGTCCTGCACCAGGGAGCCGGCACGTACGAGGCCGCACTGCGCGCCGCCGAGCGGCTGCGCGATGCCGGCCTGGACGTCATACTGCACGCCGACGAGGCGAGCTTGAAGTCGCAGATGAAAAAGGCCGACGCCAGCGGAGCGGAGTTCGCGGTGATCGTCGGCGTCGAGGAAGCCGCCGCCTCGACGGCGAGCGTCAAGGCGCTGCGGCCCGGTGGCGAAGACGGGCCTTTCCGGCGCCAGGAACGCGTCTCGGTGGAGGAACTCGGGCAGCGCCTGGTCGAGGCGCTATGCGCGCAAGACGGGGTGCGCGTGCAGGAAGATGCGCCGGCGCAGGCGCCGAGCGAAATTTGACGGGGAATGGTGCGATGGCATACGACGTTGAGCAGCAAGAAACCATTGCCGAACTGAAGGCCTGGTTCGACAAGAACGCCAACTGGCTGCTGGGCGCGGCGCTGCTGGCGCTGGCCGTGGTCGGGGGCAACTGGGGCTGGCGCTGGTACGAGCAGCGCGAAGCCTATGCGGCTTCGGCCCTGTACGACCAGTACCAGCAGGCCGTCGTGGCCAAGGACGCCAGCAAGGCGCGCGAGCTGGCCAGCGCGCTGCTGCAGCAGCACGCATCGAGCGCCTACGCGGCCTTTGCGGCCCTGCTGCAGGCGCGCGCCAGCGTCGAGGCCGGGGACGGGGCGGCGGCCAAGGCACAACTGCAGTGGGTCATCGACAAGTCCGGCAACAAGGAGCTGGCGGGGCTGGCGCGCGTGCGTCTGGCGGGGGTCTTGCTGGACGAGAAGGCCTACGACGCCGGGCTGGCGCTGTTGCAGGCCGATGTGCCGGCGGCCATGGCCGCGGCGTACTCCGATCGCCGCGGCGACCTGCTCTACGCCCAGGGCAAGATGGCCGAAGCGCGCGGCGCCTACGAGAAGGCGCTGTCCCTGGCCGGTGCACAAAGTCCGCTGCGCTCGCTCATCCAGGCCAAGCTCGATGCCCTTCCGGCGGCGGGCTGAGATGCCCGTTTCCCGGCGCACCAGCGGGACGTACCGGGTCCGGCGCGCCTTGCTTGCGCTGGCCTGTTGCCTGGCGCCGCTGGCCGGCTGCTCGTCGAGCTCGGAGCACGCCGCCAAGCCGACGGCCCTCACCCCGATCGCGGCGCCGATCAACGTGCAAATGGCATGGAGCGTCGATCTGGGAGACTCCGAGGGCACCTTCTTGCGCCCCAGCGTGCTCGAGCACGCGATCTTCGCGGCCTCCCGCAAGGGCAGCCTCGTGCGGGTGGACCCGTCCGCGGGCAAGGAGCTCTGGCGCGTGTCCGTCGAGGGTGGGATCACGGCCGGCGTGGGCAGCGATGGCCTGACGATCGCCGTCGGCGGCCCGCGCGGCAACGTGCTGGCCTTCGATGCCGATGGCAAGCGGCTGTGGCAGGCGCAGGCGCCCAGCGACATCATTGCGCCGCCGCTGGTGGGCCATGAACTGGTCCTGGTGCGCTCGACCGACCAGCGCATCACCGCGTACGAGGCTGGGACCGGCAAGCGGCGCTGGGTATTCCAGAAGCAGCAGCCCTCGCTGACCCTGCGCGTGGAGGCCGACATGGCATTTGCCGGCGACAGCGTGTTGGTAGGCTTCCCCGGGGGCCGCCTTTCGGCCATCGCGCTGTCCAACGGCGCCGGTCGCTGGGAGGCCGGGGTTTCCGAGCCCAAGGGCGCGACCGAGGTGGAGCGCCTGGCGGATGTTCTCGGCGTCCCGGCGATGGCCGAGACCGACGTGTGCACGGCATCGTATCAAGGGCGCATCGGCTGCTTCGATGCGCACAACGGCGACCTGCGCTGGGCGCGCGAATTCTCTGCGGCTACGGGCGTCGCGGTCTCCGGCGATGGCGTCTACGGGGTCGACACGAGTGCGCATGTGAGCGCCTTTAAGCGCAGCTCGGGCGCCGGCCTGTGGCAAACCGCGGCGCTGGCCAACCGCGGACTGAGCGCGCCGGTGGTCGTCGGCAAGTGGCTGGTGGTCGGCGATTTCGAGGGCAAGATCCACTTCTTGAGCGCCGACGACGGCAAGCTCGTGGGACGCTACGACGCCTCCGCGGGTGTGGTCATCAGCACGCCGCAGGTCTGGAACGGCGCTGCCGTCTTTCAAACCGCGCGCGGACGGCTATTCGTGCTCACTGCCGGCGGGCAGTGAGGAATCGAGTTCGGCTACCGTGAAACCCGTTGTGGCAATCGTTGGCCGGCCCAACGTTGGCAAGTCCACCCTGTTTAACCGCCTGACCCGTTCGCGCGCGGCCCTGGTGGCCGATGTGCCGGGGCTCACGCGTGACCGCCACTACGGCGATGGCCGCGTTGGCCCGGTTGGATGCATCGTCATCGATACCGGCGGATTTGACCCGAGCGATCGCAGCGGCATGCAGCAGGCGGTCAACCAGCAGGCCGAGCAAGCGATCGCGGAAAGCGACGTACTGCTCTTGGTGCTCGATGCGCGCGCCGGGCTCACCGGCCATGATCGGCGGATCGCCGAGCACCTGCGCGCCAGCGGTCGGCGGATCCTGACGGTGGTCAACAAGGCCGAAGGTCTGGCGGAGTCGGCGATGGCCGAATTCCATGAGCTCGGCCTGGGCGAACCGCACCCGATCGCCGCGGCCCACGGCGAAGGGATCTCCTCGCTGATGGAGGAGGCGCTCGCGCCGCACGTCGCTTCGTCGCCGGCATCGTCCGAGGACTCCGCGGAAGCCGATCGTGCGCGTCCGCGCAACCGCGTGGCCATCGTCGGGCGTCCAAATGTGGGCAAGTCAACCCTGGTGAATGCCCTGCTCGGGGAAAACCGCATGATCGCCTACGACGCGCCCGGTACCACGCGCGACGCGATCGAGGTCGAATTCGAGTTCGGCGGGCAACACTTTGTGCTCATCGACACGGCCGGATTGCGACGCAAGGGCAAGGTCTTCGAATCGGTCGAGAAATTTTCGGTCGTCAAGACGCTGCAGGCCATCGACCAGGCCAATGTCGTGGTGCTGCTGCTGGACGCGGCCGCGGAGATCGCCGAGCAAGACGCGCACATCGCCGGCTACATCCTCGAGAGCGGCCGGGCGCTCGTGCTGGCGATCAACAAATGGGATGGACTCGACCGGGAGCAGCGCGAGCGCATACGCCGCGAGATGGATCGCAAGCTGCAGTTCTTGCACTGGGCCCGCGTGCACCAGATCTCGGCGTTGCGCGGCACGGGCCTGGGCGCCCTGATGAACTCGGTTGTGGCGGCCGAA
>Ga0209415_10012290_pt1 | contig 14292 bp, 12 predicted proteins | sample PeaSoiSIISIP2007_FD_187696 | JGI IMG/M metagenome (GOLD analysis project Ga0209415, IMG submission 187696) | Peat soil microbial communities from Weissenstadt, Germany - SII-SIP-2007 (SPAdes) (version 2) | ecosystem: Environmental > Terrestrial > Soil > Wetlands > Peat | place: Germany... | reverse complement strand
AACGTCTTCGGCACCAACACGACCAGCGCGACATGCACCAGCAGGAAGCCGCAGATGCCGGCCATGCCGAGGAAATGCACCAGACGGGCGCCCTGGAAGCCGCCGAACAGCAGCTCCAGCGGGTAGGTTTGCACCGGCTTCCAGATCGCGATGCCGGAGACGAGCATCACCAGCACCAGGGCGAGCACGCCCCAGTAGAACGCCTTCTGCACGGCGTTGTATTCGCCGAGCCTGTGCGCCAGCCTGAAGCGCGCCGCGGCGATGAAGTCGCGAAAAAAACTGCTTGGCCCGACCGGCAGGAAGTTGCGCCAAAAATGCCCCGACAGGGCGCCCCAGGCGACGAACAGCAGGTAGCTGAGCGCCAGTAGCCACATCGCGGCGAAATGCCAGGCGATCGCTGTCGCCACGCCGGGATCGTTGTGCCAGGTCAGCGCGACCTGCACGTCGCCGCCCAGGGTGATCGCGTCGGGGAAGCGGAACGGAAAGATCGGCGAGGCGTTGTAGATGCGCCAGCCGCTGCCGATCATGATCAGGATGGAGGCCGCCATCAGCCAGTGCGTCAGCCGCACCGGCCAGGCATGCTCCAGCACCTCGGGCGCGGTCGTCCCGCCGATCGTGGTCGTGCGGGTGGCCGTGTTCATGGTGCGGTTCCCTTGGGTGCGGTCCCATTGGGTTCGGTCCCCGGGGGCACGGTCTCCAGGCCATCGGCGCGCAGCACCTCGGTGGCCGCCGGCGCGTGCAGGTAGTCCAGGAAGGCGTGGGCGTTCGGACTGTGCGTCAGCGTGCTGATCGCCGCGGCGTAGACGATGGGCGGATAGGCGGTGTCGGCGACCGGCCCCGCGACGCTCAGCTTCGGATCGGCGCGCTCGTCGGTCAGGTGCACCAGCCCCTGCGCCGCGCCGCCGGTGTCGAGCAGGAAGCCGACCTCCGCGGTGTTGGCGACCCCCTGCACGTGCGCCGGGTGCAGACCGAGCGCCGCCAGCACCGCGAGCCCGTCGATCGTCGCCGCCGGGGTCGGGTCGGTGATCGCCATCGTGTCGTTCCCTGGATCGTTCGCTGGATCGTTCCCCGGGCCATTCGCAGGCGTCACGCTCGTCGCGCGCGCCAGCACCAGCGTGTTGCGCCAGGCGCCGGTGCGCGTGCCCGGCTCGATCACGCCGGCCTGCTCGGCCTGGTCCATCCAGGGCGCCAGTGTCACCACCACGTCGTTCCACACTTCGTGGCGCAATTGCGCCAGGATCAGCGTCGGCGGGGCGGCGAACACGTGCACCGGCACGCCGGTCTGGGCGGTGAAGCGCGCGCCGACATCGCGCAGCGCGTGCGCCAGGGTCGGGTCGCCGTAGACGATCACGTCGGGTGCCGCCGCGCGTGCCGGGGCGGTCCAGGGCAGCACTCCCACCAGCGCCACCAGGCCCAGCGCGGCCAGCACCATCACCAGTCGGATCAGCATGCCCGCGCCGCGTGCCAGCATGACACCGTCCCCCTCTGCGCCGTTCCTTCCGGAAGACCCTACATCGGGGTTGGCATATCGCACGCCCCACTTCACGATTTCGTGATAATTCCGGGGCAATCAGAGCAGCGCGAGCACCCGCCAGGGAAATCCGGCATTAGCCCGCTTGAAAGCGGGTTGCCTATGGGCGCAGCGCCGATGGATCAATCTTTCCGACGGCTGGCACGAGGTGGTATCGATACATTCCGATTCAGCACCGTACGAGCCAGCCGGCAAAGCCAATTCCCAATGCGATTCCCCTGCCCGGACCGACCCCGCCTTGGCCCCACCCAATCGCGCGACTTCATCAACGGCAGCGACAACATGGCGCACCGCGGGGGCGGCTCAGGAGGAAGCGCGCTCGATGATGCGCGACGGCACTTGCACCCGTCGTGCCTCCGCCACGCCACCCAGGCGGTCCAACACGAACGAGGCCGCGCACCATCCGATCCGTGCCCCCTCCACGCTTACCGTCGTCAACGCCGGATCGCTCGTGGCACTCAGCTCGAAATCGCCGAACCCGCACAACGACAGACGCTGCGGTACCGCCACGCCGTTGGCCCTCGCTTCCACCAGCGCGCCGAACGCCACCAGGTCGGAGCTGCAGAACAGCGCCAACCGCTCCCCCGCCCCGGCTTGCGTCAACACTGGAAGCAGTGCCCGCAGTGCCGCCCGCCCGGCGCCGATCGTGCTCGGCGCCGGAATGACCGTCTCCGCCAGCACCGTCCCGCCGCCGCGCCGCGCCGCGGCGGCGAACGACGTCGCGCGCACCTGCGCCCGCGGATCGCTCGCCCCGAACACGGCGAACCGGTTGTGACCCTTGGCGCGGAAGTACGCCGCCACCGCCGTGCCCACCGCCGCGTGATCGACGCCCACCAGCATGTCGATCGGCCGCCGCGCGACGTCGAAGACCTCCACCACCGGGATGGCTGCGTCCAACAGCATCTGCCGCGTCGGCGCGTCGTGCGTCGCACCGGTCAGCAGCAGCGCATCCGGGCGTCGTGCCAGCACGGTGCGCACCAGCGCTGCCTCGTTCGCCACGCCGTAGCCGGACAGCAGCAGCATCACCTCGTAACCCCGCGCGCGCAGCACATCGGTGAAGTTCTGCACCAGCTCCGCGAACATCGGATGCGCCATGGTCGGAACGATTGCCGCCACCATCCGGGTCCGGCGTGACGACAGTCCGCCGGCGATCAGGTTCGGCACGTAGCCCAGCCGCTCGATCGCCGCGCGCACCCGTTGCGCCGTCGCGGCGGAGACGCGCTCGGGCGAATTCAGCACGCGCGACACGGTCATCGGTGCCACCCCGGCCGCCGCCGCGACATCGCTCAGCTTCACCGACGGGCGCGCCATTGGCCGCTTCATCGACGCGCGCGATTGAATGGCACGATCGGTTCCTCCGTTCGAGTAATGGTTCCGTTTAGTGTAGCTGGTTCTGCGCTCAGGGCGCATCCCTCGGTCGCATCGGACAACAACGCCAACAAAAGCGGACATCTCGAACCGACCTGCTTGACCTGCGGCCCGGACAGCCAGACCCGCGTCGTCGTCTTTGCGACCGCATCGTCGCCGCCGGTGTGCGCCCGGGCCAGCCGGCCGACGTCATGGCGGTGGTCGGCCTGTCACCGCCATGGGCTAGCTGCGCATCGCACCACGCTTCGCCAACCCCACCCTGATCGCGACCCGTGCAACGCGGACGCGCAGGAAACGACGACAGCTTGCGCCAATCCCGGCTGGCGGCGGGCGAAACACGCTACCGGAATGGTGATACTCCAGGCCGGCTGCATCAATTGCAGATCCAACCGTCCTGTGCCGTGTCGTTCTTCCGGGCATTCGGCCCCGTCGAACAGAGATCGTCGTCGTCGCCTCGGCGGGTCGAGGGGGCACGATAGACGAATGGATGATCCCACGGATCGACGGCTACACCCGTTCCCTTCAGATCAGGGCCGTTTCGACGGGACGCACCTGCCGGCGCTGTCAGCAGAGCCTGCAACCCCTGCTGCGTGCTCGGGTCGTTGCCGGCGTCCAGGCGATACAGCTCCAGCACCGAGGACAGGCGTTCGATGGATTGATGTGCAATCGATATCTTGGCGCCGCCGAGCTGGCGCAGGGCGGCCGGCGCCACCAGGCCGAGAATGACGGTGACGACAAGTATCTCGAGCAGGGTGAACCCGGCTGCCGCGCCGCACCGACCGCTGTCGGCGCCGGACGCGTTCCCGCGCATGGCACGGCGCTGCTTGCCGCGCCCGGGCCAAGGCGCGCTCCCGCCCATGCGAAAACCCGCCGGCCGCGCCGCCGTTGCCTCGGGCTCGCGCGCGCCGGGCATCGCGCTCGCGGTCATGGTTCCCATGCCAGGATCGCGCAGGGCCGATCCTTCGCGTCCGGATCGAGCCGCAGGATGGCGCGGCGCGTGAAGGAAGCGCCATCGGTGCCCGCCGCCAGCGGGGTGCCGCCATGGGCTTCGATGTCGGCACGCCGGCCGGCGCCGCCGGCACGGTGACGGTGACCGGCAGCAAGTCGCTGTTGCTCAACACGGGCGCGTTCGTCGTCGGCGATGGCGGCCTGGGCAGCCTGCCGATCCAGGCGGGCGGCACGGCGGCCACCGCGCTCGGCACGGTTGCCGATCCGCCTGGCGCGGTGATCGCCATGCTACCGGCGCGGCTCGCGGATCATGACCGAGCGCGGGGCGGTGGCGGTAGAGGCGCGGCGCCGATCGTCTGGCTCGGGCAGTGGGAGGTGGACTGCGCGTGGTATGCGGCACCTCGAAAAGTGTGGCCGCTGCAGGTGGCGGCCGTGGCGTTCGGGCCGGGGCGGCTGTCCCCGGATGACGCGGCGCGGCTGTGGGAGGCGTTCGGCCGCACCCCGTTGGGCGTTACCGGGCCGCAGCTTGCAGCGGCGCGGGGGCTGGTCGAAGGCTTCGCGGCGGCGCGGGAATCCGCCTGACCGGTCGGCCCGGCGCGCAAGGAACCGTCTCACGCGAGGGGCTGGCGACCGGCGCCGCCGGTCTGCCGGTCGGTGGCGCGGCACACACGGCACCGTCGTCATGCGGGCGGCTTGAGCGAGCGGTGGAAATGCGGGGGGCGAATTTCAGCAGCACCGCACACCGGATGCGACATTGTCAACGGAAACGATCCGCGCCTGATCGCATGTCGCGGCCATCGGTGCGGTCCGCCGAGGTATTGCCAAATTCTTGCTTCTGCGCGGGGTTTTGTGGTGGACCTTGCTTTTTTTCCGACGATCCGCAGCTCAGACTGGTGGGCTCGTTGCCCCAAGGTCGTGCCGTCGGTGCTTGATACCAGGCACCAGAGGCAACGACCCGCGCGCGTCATGACGGGTGGAACGGTCGTCGGCAGGCGTGCGTCAGTCTGTCCGGCGACGGACGTGACACATCACCGCCACAATTGATGCGCCGCGTCATGCGATCCGAGCATGGCGGCCTTTCCGGTTTGGGCGTTGGCAATCGTGGCACGCCGTCACTAAATTCCTTTCGACAGTTACGGCGGCTCTGCCGCCAGTGTTCCAGCTCCTGTAGCTGGAAGGGGGTCTTTGGCCCCTGCGTCTCCCAGACGTGAAGCCTCCCTGTTTACCTGCCCCCGGTCTTGTACCGGGGGCTTTTTCTTTGCGACGTTACTATCATGCTTGGTTCATGTGGCGTTATCGTTACGTGAACGGCGAGTTATCACAGCGATGTTACAAGGTTGCCGCCAAATCACCTCGCCGCGCGCATGCATCACCCGCCGCTGCCAAGCCCGAGGGCCGACAACGTGGCACGGTCCATCGCCGCGCGCGCTGGCGTGTGCGGATCGATGCCGAATCCCATCACGTCGTCATAGCCCCAGAGTGCCCAGCCGATGCCGCGCTGGGCGCAGGCGAGCCGCACCGCCTCGAGCCAGGCGAGGCGCGCCGGGGCATTCAGCGCGCGACTCGCGCCGAACTCGCCGAGCAGCACCGCCGCGTGGTGATCGCGCCCCCAGGCGGCGGCCTGCTCGATCCGTGCACCGACCCGCGCCGCGTCCCAGCGCATCGAACAGACGAAGTTGATCAGCCCGCGCGTGGCGCCATCCGCCGCGCTGTCGGCAGCGGTGCGGCAGCCCGCTTCCTCCATCGGGAACGGCAGGCGGGCCAGCGCCGCGCGGTCGAGGCCCGGGCGATACGCCGCCAGCGCGGTCAGCTCCACCGGCTCGTAGAAGTGGAAGCTGTAGATCACGTTGGGGTCCGCGACGGGACGCAGCGCCGCCAGCCCATCGACGCCGCCCCAGCCGGCCCCGGTGAGCACCACCGTCGCGTCCGGCAGCGCGGCGCGCACCGTCGCCAGCGCCGCGTCCTGCAGCGCCGCCCAGGCCTGGGGGGCGTCGGCGAACACCGGCTCGTTCAGGATCTCGGGAAAGGTCAGCCGTGGGTCGAGCGGGCGTAGCGCCGGCGCCACAAGCCGCCAGAATGCCAGCAGGCGGCCGCGGTCGGCTTCGCTCTGCTCCAGGTGCCAGGTCGTCGGGTGCGGCCCCAGCACCACCGCCAACCCGGCCCGCTGCAGCCGCCCGGCCGCCTGGACCAGCAACGCCAACCGGCCCGGCACGGCGGCCAGCAGCTCCGGCTGCACCGCCAGGCGGACGAAGCTGAAGCCCGCCCACCGCAACGCCGCGATCGCCGCGTCATCCAGATAGGTGCGCAGCGCCGCGTCGTCCGCCCGGGGCGGAAAGCGGAACCAGTTGGTGATGTTCGCCCCGCGCGCCAGTGCCGCGAGGCGCTCGGGCGGCAGCGCCGCGATGCGCTCGGGCGCCGGCGTTGCGTGCCCCGCCGGCGCGGCGGCCAGCAGCACGAGGATGCAGATCAGCCGGTGGGCGATCAACCTCATGTCAACCTTCTCCCGCTAATGGGTCCGGCGGGAACCATGCAGGTGAACGGTAAACAAATCCCTTGGGCCGCGGCTGCCGCCCTGCTGATCGGCGCCGGCGTGCTGCTGGCCACGGCGGCGCTGCGCGGGGCGGAATACGACGAGGGCTATACCTTGCTGCTGGCCGCCGGCACGCCGCGTCCGGCCTGGCCGGCGGGCATCTTCACCGCCGCCGACGCCCGGACGGTGTTCACCGGCCATGCCGGCCTGGCCGATATCGCGCGCGACCTGCGCGCCACCGACGTGCACCCGCCGCTGTATTTCTGGACCGTGGCGGCATGGCGCTGGCTGGCCGGGCCCAGCCTGTTCGGCGTGCGGCTGCTCTCGGTGGCGTGCGGCGTCGTGGCGCTGGCGCTGGTTGGGGGCATCGCGCGGCTCGCCCGCATCCCGCCGGCCGGCGCGATTCTGCTGACGGTCGGGTGTTATGGGTTCGCCTATACCGGGGCGATCGCGCGGGATTTCGCCCTCGCCCAGGCGCTGTCGCTGGCCGGGGTGTGGCTGGCGCTGCGGGCGGACGGTAGGCGGCAAGAGCAAGATGCTCCCCCTCCCCTTGAGGGCTTGGGCCGCGAAGCGGACCAAGGTTGGGGGGAGGGGTTATCGCGGTACCAAGGTTCGGTACGACCCTGGCACCAACCCCTCCCCCCGTTCCCCTCCCTCAAGGGGAGGGGGAGAGTCTTCCATATCTGCCGTATCTTCCATGTCTTCTTGCGTCCCACCCCCGCCTCACCACGCGCCCTCGCCGCGGGCCTGTGCCTGGGTGCCGCGACCCTCAGCAACGACCTTGCCGTCTTCGTCGCGGGCGCCGCCCTGCTGTGGCTGCTGCCCCGTGCCCGCCTCTGGCTCGCCGCCACCGCCGGCTTCGTCCTGTTCCTGCCCGCCGATCTCTGGTTCTTCCTCGCCCAGCGCGACAGCCGACCGGGCCAGTTTCCCGCCTTCTCGCTGCTCGGCAGCCTGCCGCGGCTGGCCCAATACGCCGCCGCCAATCTGTTCGGCGGCCTGCCGCTCTACGTCCCGGCCGCCGCGCGGACCGCCGTCGCCGTCGGCCTCGCCACCAGTGCCGTTCCGCTGCTCGCCCTCGTCGCCCTGCGCTGGCGCCGCATCGGCGCGCCACGCCCGCGCTACCTGGTAACGCTCGCGGCGCTCGCACCGCCGGCCGGGCTGCTGCTGCTCGGCCTGGCTTTCAACTCCACCCCCATCGAGCTGCGCTACCTCGCCTTCGCCACGCCGTTCGTCGGCCTGCTGCTGGCGGGCGCGCTGGCCAGCCTGCCGCGCCGCTGGTGCTTCGGCCTCGGCGGCGCGCTGCTCGCCATCCAGGCCGTGGCACTGCTCGGCCTGATGACGCGGCAGGAGACGATGCAGCCGGCGCGCGCGACTGCCGCCGCGGCCGCGATACTGGCCGCTGGCGGGGGGACCGCTGGTGGAGGGGCCGCTGGTGCGGGGACCGCTGGCGAGGGGGCAGATGGCGGGGTGGTGTTGCTGCCGCGCGGCAACGACGGCGTCGGCGTGGTCGGCGCCTTCGTCAACGAGGCGCCGGACCAGCTACGCCTGTCGATCGCCGAGCAGACCGATACGGCACAGCAACTTGATGCGCGCGTCGCGGGCGCGCACCGGATCGTGCTGGCGCTGATCGGCGTGGACGCCGCCTCGCGCGCGACGTCGGTGCTGTTGCGCGCCGCATTCACCGCGGACCCGTGCTGGCGCCAGGCCGGAAGCGGGTTCAACGTCCTTGCCTTCGATCGTATCTGCGAGGGAGACGCGAATGTTCTTCGACGGCTTCACGCTGCCCAGGGTGGCGCAACCGGACGGTAGCATCCGCCTGCGTCACGGCGGCTCCGGATCAGACCGCGCCGGGCCCGACTAGTCCCGCGCCGCGAACCCCCGCGTCAAGCCGGGGCTGATCCGGGCAACCGTCGCGCGACGCCGGCCAGCCGCGGTCAGGCCGCTTCCGGCACGACCAGGAACAGGTCGGTATCCCCGGTGTCCTGCCCGCACGCCGTCAGCATCGCATGCGCCTGGCCGCGATGATGCGTCTGGTGGTTGAAGAAATGCACCAGCAGCTTGCCCTTCGCGCGCCGCATCTCGCGCTGCGCCGCGCCGCTGAACCACACCAGGTCCTCGCCCAGCCAAGCAGCATCGACCCGCCGCGCCCACGCCTCGATGTCCGCGTCCGCCTTGACCCGCCGGGCGCGCAGCTCGGCAAAATCCTCGATCATGCCGGCACTCTGCTTGATCGGCACGTCCGGCTTCGCCCAGCCGTCGAAGCGCGACATCCACTGGCAGTCGCCCCAATACAGATGCGCCAGCGTGCCGTGGATCGAGGACCAGAAAGCGCCACGATCGGCCTTGCGCTCGGCGTCCGTCAGGTTGGCGGCGGCGCCGTACAGCCGGCGGTTCATCTCCGCGTTGTAGGCGGCCATCAGCCGGACGTAGTCCGGTGTGATCATGTGCGCTCCTCCTTTCCGACGATGGAGCTTACGATACCTGTGCGGTCGCGTCACACGAGCGGGGGCGTGGCCGCAGTCGCGGCGGGGAGGTCGACCGAGGGATCGATCGGCAAGGCGCCGGCGGCGGCCAGTGGTTCAAGGTCGAACGCAGGCGTCCCCTTGAGGTGTTTTGCCATAATTCCCGCCTCCTCCATGGCAGGGCGGGGACCCGCAGAGCGGATCCATACCGGTCCAGTCCCATCCTGCATCCGCCGCCCGCGCGGCGCCGCAATTGCGACGGCCGCACGTTGGCAGGCCCGTGTGCCGCCGCGTCGGTCGCAATTACGTGAAAGTGTCATTTCGGCATCAATTCATCGTTCCGCCAAAATATGAACGGTCCGATGCGGATCGACCGGTCGTGTGCCTCGCTGATCTTCGCGCACGGCGCGGGGGTTTTCCCGGCCGCTGCGTTTGGGCATGCTGCCACGTTCCGCGTGCCATTCGGGGGCTGCTGTCCCGAAGTGGGGAAACATGGCCGAGCCCAACCTGAACTTCAGCCGCGCGGAATACGCCGGGCGCCTCGCGAAGACCCGCGCCGCCATGCAGGCGGGGGGCATCGACCTGCTGCTGGTCAGCGACCCGTCGAACATGGCCTGGCTGACCGGCTACGACGGCTGGTCGTTCTACGTGCATCAATGCGTGCTGGTGCCGCCCGACGGCGAGCCGTTCTGGTACGGCCGCGGCATGGATGCCGGCGGGGCGAAGCGGACCGCCTATATCGCGCACGATCACATCCTGGCCTATCCCGACCATTACGTGCAGTCCACCGAGCGGCACCCGATGGACCTGCTGTCGCGCATCATCGAGGACCACGGCTGGCAGCGCGGCCGTATCGGCGTGGAGATGGACAACTACTGGTTCAGTGCCGCCGCCTACGCCTCGCTGCAAACGCACCTGCCGAATGTGCGTTTCGTGGACGCAACGGGATTGGTGAACTGGCAGTGCGCGGTGAAAAGCCCGCGGGAGCTGGAGTACATGCGCCGCGCCGCCCGCATCGTCGAGGCGATGCACGCGCGCATCCTGGACAAGATCGAGCCCGGCATGCGCAAGAACGACCTGGTGGCAGAGATCTACGACGCCGGGATTCGCGGGGTGGATGGGTTCGGCGGCGACTACCCGGCGCTGGTGCCGCTGCTGCCCTCCGGGGCGGATGCGTCCGCGCCGCACCTGACCTGGGACGACCGGCCGATGCGCGCCAACGAGGGCACGTTCTTCGAGATCGCCGGCTGCTACCGGCGCTACCACTGCCCGCTGTCGCGCACGGTGTTCCTCGGCAAGCCGCCGCCGGCGTTCCTGGAGGCCGAGAAGGCGGTGCTGGAGGGCATGGATTCCGGCCTGGCCGCCGCCCGGCCCGGCAACACCTGCGAGGCTACCGCCAATGCCTTCTTTGCGGTGCTGAAGAAGTACGGGATCGTCAAGGATAACCGTACCGGCTACTCGATCGGGCTGAGCTATCCGCCCGACTGGGGCGAGCGGACCATGAGCCTGCGGCCCGGCGACCGCACCGAACTGCTTCCGGGCATGACTTTTCATTTCATGACCGGACTCTGGCTGGCCGACATGGGGCTGGAGATCACCGAAAGCATCGCGATCACCGAGACCGGCGTGGAATGCCTCGCCGCGGTGCCGCGGAAGCTGTTCGTCAAGCCATGACGGGGTGGGCAGTCATGATCCAGATCGGATGACCCGCTGGTAGCAACACAGTGTGTCGCGCGGCGTGTCGTCGGCGTCGCGGCCGGGTCCGATCCTGAAAGCGTGTGTGTCCATCCGCGAACCAGGCCTGACCGGGGTTCATTCTCAAGGCGGGGGCACGCCACCAGTCGCCCGCGACATTGCAATGTCCGCAAGACAGCAAGGGCCACCGCGGAGCACGCGGAGAAGGCAAAGCGGCGCTTCGCGCGTAGCGCCAATCTGCCTCCTCCGCGCGGTCCGTGTGCTCCGCGGTGAACCTTTCCTGCAATGCATCGAGCCCCCAGGACCCATCATGCGGACGCCCCATCACGCCAACGCCCCCGCCGCGCCGCGCTCACGCCAGGCTCGCCAGCACCATTCCAAGCCGCGTCAGGAACAAGTCGTTGCGGAAGCCCGCGGCGGTGCGTCGTGCCGCGGCACCCAGCCGCGCGCGCAGCGCCGCGTCGGTCGCCAGCACGCGCAGCAGATGCGCCAGCAGATCGACGTCGTAGGTCGGGTGCATCAGGCAGTTCACGCCGTGCCGCCACACCCCCTCATGCGCCGGCAGGTCCGACAGCAGGACCGCCTTGCCGCGCTGGCCGGCCTCCAGCGGCGCGATCGGCAGGCACTCGCTGGACGAGGGCAGGGCGAAGATGTCGGCGCGCCCGATCAGCCGCAGCGCCTCGGCATGCGGAAGCTGTCCGGTGAAGGCGATCCGGTCCGGCGCCGCCTTGGCGCGTGCCACCGCCTCGGGCTCCAGGTGGACCATCGCGCCCACCAGCAGGCATTCGATTCGCAGATCCGTCAGCCGCGTGACGGCACTGATCAGATCGGCCTGCCGCTTGCGCGGATAGATCGAGCCGACCGAGATCACGCGGATCGGCCGGTCCTGCGGTGATGGGTCGGACGCCGCCTGCGCGGCGGGGTCGAGCGGATCGAGGCCCGGCGGGACGACATGCAGCCGCGCCTCCGGCACCCCCAGCAGAAACGACCGATAGACGCGGTCGCGAACGGCGGCCGACGGAAAGATGATGGCGTGCGCGGCGTGGAACGCCCGTTCCGCGCCCGGATTGCGCAGCAATATCGCCAGACCGGACTCGCCCTCGTGGAGCCACCAGACAGTGGGCGCGGTGGGGGCAGTCTGCAGCACATAGCGCGCCGCCAACACCGTGTTGCAAATGACCAGCATGCGGCCGTCGACATCGAAGCGCTCGGCCAGCGCGACGCCATGGGCGAGGTACGCCTCACGCAACGGCCCGGTCGCGCTCGCGTCGTGCACCGCGACGACATCGTGGCCGCGCCGGCGCAGATGCGCGGCCCAGCGGAACAGCAGCAGACCCGCGCCGGTCATGGCGAACTCGGTTCCCAGCAAGACGACCTGCATGGCTGGTCAGCCGGTCCGTGCCTGGCCAGGCTGGAGTCGGCCAGTCTGGAGCTGGCCAGTTTGGGGTCGGTCAGTCTGGGGCCGGCCAAGCTGGGGCCGGCCAAGCTGGGGCCGGCCAGGCTGGCGCCGGCCAGTCTGGGACCGGCCAGTCTGGGACCGGTCAGGCTGGGGCCGACGCATCGTCCGCCGGCCGCGCGGCATCGCCCGGCTCAGCGCAGCGCGTCGCAGAACGCGCCAATGCGCCGCAGACCCTCCACCAGCGTGTCGTCGGCCACCGCCGTGCTGACCCGCAGGTAGGGGCTCATGCCGTAGGCCGCGCCGTGCACCGTGGCGACGTATTTCTCCTCCAGCAGCGCCAGACAGACATCCTGGTCGGTTTCCAGCCGGCGCCCGCCCGCGGTGGTGCGCCCGATGCAGCCGGCGACGTTCGGAAACACGTAGAACGCGCCTTCGGGCTTGTGGCAACTGATGCCCTTGCAGGCGTTCAGCATCTCCACCGCGATGTCGCGCCGGCGGCGATACGCGGCGATCTGCTCCGCCACCCCGTCCTGCGACCCGTCGAGCGCCGCGGTCGCCGCCGCCTGGCCGACGGTGGAGACGCCGGCCGTCGCCTGGCCCTGCATGTTCACCATCGCCTTGATCAGATCGCGCGGGCCGGCGGCGAAGCCGATGCGCCAGCCGGTCATCGCGTAGGTCTTCGACACGCCGGTGACCGTCAGGATGCGGTCGCGCAGATCGGGCGCCACCTGCGCCATCGTCGCGTGCTGGAAGCCGTCGAACACCAGGTGCTCATACATGTCGTCGGACATGATCCAGACATGCTTGTGCTTGCGCATCACGTCGGCGATTGCCCGCAGCTCGTCGGCCGAGCACGCCGCGCCGGACGGATTGTTCGGGTTGTTCAGCATCAGCCATTTCGTCTTCGGCGTGATCGCCGCGTCGATATCCTCCGCCCGCGGCTTGAAGCCGTTGTTCTGCGGGCAGGGCACGAACACCGGCTCGCCGCCGACCAGGCGCGTCATCAGCGCGTAGGCGATCCAGGACGGGATCGGAATCACCACCTCGTCGCCGGGATCGACCGTCGCCATGACGGCGTTGAAGATGCACTGCTTGCCGCCGTTCGACACGGCGATCTCATCGAGCGCGAAATCCAGCCCGGAGTCGCGCTTGAACTTGCGCTGGATCGCCTCCTTCAGCGGGCGGGTGCCGTCCTGCGGCGGATACTTCGTCTCGCCGCGCAGCGCCGCCTGGTGCGCCGCCTCGATCGCGTGCGGCGGGCTGTCGAAGTTCGGCTCGCCGATGGTCAGCGAGATCACGTCCTTGCCGGCGGCACGCAGCTCGCGCGCCTTGATCGTCATCGCGACGGAGGCGGCGACCTGGACCCGCTTCAGCCGTTCCGCGAGGGCTGGTCTGGTTGCCGGTTCCACCGGGGGCGCTGGTTTCATGACCGGTTCCATTGCCGGGTCCGTTGGGGGCATCAGTGCAGGCCCGCGCAGAAGCGGTGGATGCGCGCGCAGGCCTCCTCCAGCTCCGCGGTGGCGTTGGCGTAGCTGATGCGGATGTGGCCAGGATAGCAGAACGCCGCGCCGTGCACCGTGGCGACGCCTTCCTCCTCCAGCAGCGCGGTGACGAACGCCTCGTCGTCGGTGATCGGCTTGCCGCCGCGGCTGGTCTTGCCGATGCAGCCGTGGATCGAGGGATACACGTAGAACGCGCCCTCGGGGTTGTGGCAGTGCAGGCCGGGCGCCTGGTTGAGCGCCTTGACCACCAGGTTGCGGCGTTCCTCGAACACTTTGCGCATCGCCTCGATCGATTCCTGCGGGCCGCTCAGCGCCTCCACCGCGGCCGCCTGGGCGATCGAGTTGGTGTTCGAGGTGGACTGGCTCTGCAGCTTGTCCATCGCCTTGATCAGCGCCACCGGCGCGCCGGCGAAGCCGATGCGCCAGCCGGTCATCGCATAGGCTTTTGAGCAGCCGTTCATCGTCAGCGTGCGTGCGCGCAGCCGCGGTTCGACCTCCAGGATGGTGGCGGGCTTGAACCCGTCGTAGGCCAGTTTTTCGTAGATGTCGTCGGTGAAGATCCAGACGTTGGGATGCCGCATCAGCACCTCGCAGATCGGCTTCAGGTCGGCCTTGCTGTAGGCGGCGCCGGTCGGGTTGCACGGGTTGTTCAGCATGAACCACTTGGTCTTGTCGGTGATCGCCGCTTCCAGGTCCTCGGCGCGCAGCTTGAAGCCGTGGTTCTGCCCGCACGGCACCAGCACCGGCTTGCCGTCCGCCAGGGTGACGATGTCGGGGTAGCTGACCCAGCAGGGGCTGGGGATGACCACCTCGTCGCCGGCGTTCAGCGTGGCCAGCATGGCGTTGAAGATCACCTG
>Ga0209415_10012289_pt1 | contig 14292 bp, 13 predicted proteins | sample PeaSoiSIISIP2007_FD_187696 | JGI IMG/M metagenome (GOLD analysis project Ga0209415, IMG submission 187696) | Peat soil microbial communities from Weissenstadt, Germany - SII-SIP-2007 (SPAdes) (version 2) | ecosystem: Environmental > Terrestrial > Soil > Wetlands > Peat | place: Germany... | reverse complement strand
CGATAGCTGCCTGCCCATTGTATTGAAGAGTTTCAGCTCCACCAGAGCCCTCCAAAGGATTACGCCCGGCGATTGTGTGTAGACCTTCGCCGCTACGCCCGCTACTATTTTACCGCGTGGCAACAGTACGGGAATTGGAACGGAAAATCAAGATCGAAGGCATTTCGCGAAGCCGGGAGCCCATGAGCGGCCATACCAGCTTTGCCATTGGCGGCCCGGCTGACCTGTATCTTGTGCCGCGCGACGTCGCCGAGGCAGCTCGTGTTGCAACGGCGTGCGCCCGCGATTCCGTGCCTTGCTTCCTCCTGGGCGGCGGAACCAACATCCTGGTTGGCGACAAGGGGATCAGGGGAGTCGTCATGGACCTGGGCAGCATGAGGGGATGCGAGGCGGAGGGCACGCTCGTGTCCGCTCTGTGCGGCACGCCGATCTCGGAGGTGGCGGAGTTTGCCCGTGAGCGCGGCCTCTCAGGGCTGGAGTTTGCCTACTCCCTGCCGGGAAGCCTCGGCGGCGCTGTCTGGATGAACGCGCGCTGCTACGACCATCAGGTAAGCGATATCCTCGAATACGTGGAGTTCCTGAACGAGCAGGGCGAGGTCCGCCGCGAAAGGATTGACCCTTCCCAGTGGGCCTACAAGCTCTCTCCCTTCCAGACCGGTTCCCGGGTGATCCTCCGGGCCGGCATGCGCCTTGCGCCGGGAGACAGATCAGCAGTTTCCGCCGCCATGGCGGAGCACCGCGCCGACAGGGAGAGAAAAGGACACTTTCTCTATCCTTGCGCCGGAAGCGTGTTCAAGAACAACCGGGATTTCGGGGCCCCCACGGGCAAGATCATTGACTCCCTGGGGCTGAAGGGACGCAGAATTGGCGGCGCGCAGATTGCCCCTTTTCACGGGAACATCATCATCAATACAGACCGCGCCACCGCTCACGAGGTCCGGTCCCTGATTGTTATGATAGAAGAGGAAGTGCAGAAGAAGCTCGGATTGAATCTGGAGAGAGAGGTGCTCCTCATAGGAGAATGGTGAGAACCGGCAGCGAACACAGTGGCGGGTCACTGTGAACGGGAATCCCACAGGATCGAAAGCTTCAATCCCTTCGGAAAATCCTCACGCATCGCACGGAACCTCACTTCGGCGAGACCCGCGCTCACCGTCACCCGAAAGCTCTTCCTCCCGAGGCGCAGCGAGCAAAGCGCGGAGAAATCCTGTTCCCCTCCGTCCAGGTGGTCGGCTGTCCCTTCGAAGCTGGCGAGAGAACCGCGACGGTCCAGCACTGCTTCCGCCATGACGCGCGCTGAAAGCCCTTCATCCTGGCTGCACGCGATACCGGATTCCAGGCGTACCGGAGAGACGCGAACGGCAGTTGTCGCGGCGCAGCGGGAGGCAGAGCCCCGCCCTCCGTCTGTTTCCTCATGAATAATGCTGCTCCCCTCCACCCGGACGGACACGAGAGCCTGATTGCCAGCCGCCATGCTTTTCTCCGCTGCCAGGCCTGCCTCAGTTCTGCCCGCCAGGAAGAGACCTGGTGTGAACGAAGGCTGGCGGATGGCATGGGAAATGCGAACGTCCACCTCCCCCCCGGCGTCAGCCACCTGGAGAGCCGTGGAAACAAGGCTTTCCTCTGGCGGGCGGTCCCCTGACGGTGACGTGTAGGTTCCGTCCGCCCTGGCCAGGAGAAGAAAAAAACTGAGAGCCCCTGTGCGCGCCGCAAGGTGCACATGGATGAAACTCCCGGGCAAGGACATTTCTCCCCGGGAGGCGCCGAACGTCGCCGTCATGCTGAAAGGCGGGCAGTCCGCAAGGAGCCGCGCTGCGCCGGAGAGTATTCTCCCGCCGGCAAACGGTGCACACTCCGTAATCCACTCTTCTCCCATGGATTCCCGGGGAGGCCCGGAGAGGGAGACAAAACCCTCCAAACCGACCCCCGGGATCTGAAGCACGCTGGCCATGCAGCCCACCCATTCTCCGCCGGTCGAAAGCTCCCGAGCGAAGACCCCGAGTGTCCGCGCCAAAGGCATGAGGAGGATGCCCGAAGGTTGCGCGGGAAACGAGGCGTCCAGGACAAACCCTGTCCGTTGGACGAATACGTCGCTTCCCGCCTGGAATCCCAGGGGGTGAGAGGCCTCCCGGAGAGCCCCCGCGGGTGACAGCGGCCCGATTCTGAGCCAGGAAGATGATACACCCGCCAGGAGCCTCGGAAAGGAGCTCCCGTCCTGCCACGACCCGGCCATGGCAAATCGGTAGTCCGGCACGCGAAGATCACAACGCAGAGTCAAATCCTCTCCGACGCTGTACGCGGAGGAGACATTCACGGAGACAGGGGCGGCGCTCGCGGCGGAGCAGCACAGCGAGAGGACAGCGCACACGCGGAGAGCGAGCATCGATAGGAATACAGGACGCGCGACCCGACGCTTGTGCCGGTGGCGCTTGCGCTTCGAAGGCGTTTGCAGGTCTGTCGTTTGCTTCGTTTGCCCGTCGGCTTGACCTGAGAACGCATTGCGGATATCACTCAGGATGCTGAGTGCGCGGCCCGGCCCGGCGCGGGCGGCTTGCCGCGAATGAAAGGGAACATCCAATGGACATTTTGACCCTCAACTGCGGCAGCTCGTCGCTCAAGTATCAGCTCTATCGCTGGGAAGAGCGCGACGTCCTTGCGCAAGGTATCGTCGAACGCGTTACCGTCGGCGGGTCGTTCATCAGCCACTACGCAAGGAGGATCGGAAAGAAGATCAAGCGGGAGCACGACTGCCCCAACCACAAGGAGGCAATCGAGCTGATCGTGAAGACGCTGCTGGACCCCGACGTGGGGGCCATCACGAGCCTCTCCGACATCAAGGCGGTGGGCCACCGCGTGGTGCACGGGGGAGACAAGTTCGCCAAGTCGGTGATCATTGACGAGCACGCGCTGGCGACCTTCCGTGAGCTGTCCGACCTGGCACCCCTGCACAACCCGCCCAACATCACCGGCATCGAGGCAGCGCGCGAGGTGCTCCCCAACGTGCCGCATTGCGCCGTCATGGACACGGCGTGGCACCAGACAATGCCGACAACGTCGTTCATGTACGCGCTGCCGTATTCGTGGTACGAAAACTACCGGGTGCGCCGCTACGGTTTCCACGGCACCTCCTTTCTCTATGTCTCCAAGAGGGCCGCGGTCCTCCTGGGGAAAAACCCGTTCGCTACGAACCTCGTGTGCTTCCACATCGGCAATGGCTCCAGCGCGAACGCGGTGAAAAACGGAGTCTCCCTGGACACATCCATGGGCTTCACACCGCTGGAGGGGCTCGTCATGGGCACGCGCGCGGGGGACCACGACCCCACCATCGGCTTCTACGTGATGCGCAAGGAAGGCCTCCGTCCCGAGGCCATGGAAAGCATCCTGAACCGCAAGAGCGGGGTGCTTGGGATCACGGGGAAGTACACGGACAGGCGGGACATCGAGACCGGCGCCTGCGCCGGTGACGAGCGCTGCCAGCTGTCCATCGACCTCGAGGGCTACCGGTTGAAGAAGTACCTCGGGGCCTACTACGCGGCGCTCGGCAGGGTGGATGCCGTGGTTTTCACGGCGGGAGTCGGGGAAAGAGGCCCCATCACCCGAGAGAAGTGCCTGGAAGGGCTGGAGGAGATGGGGATCGTCCTGGACAAGAAGAAGAACGAAATCTCCATGACGCGCAACGCGGAGACCGAAATAACGGGGGCGGGCTCGAAGGTGCGCGTCTTCGTTATTCCGACGGATGAAGAGCTCGTCATGACCGAGGACACGCACGCTCTCATGGAAGGAACGTACGACATCCACACGAACTTTACCTATTCCTTCCAGGCCAGGAACTACGTGAACAAGGCGAGGGAGGAAATGCTGAAAGCCGAGCTCGCTGAGAAGAAGGCCCTCGCGGAGGTCATCGCACGACCCCGTTGAGGGAGCTGCCCGGCCCTGCACCGGGGGAGCCCTGAATGCACGCGTACTTCGCGCGGAAAAAGCCCTTGATCGCCCGCCAGTTGCGCCGCCTGCTTGAGCTGCGCGGCGCGGAGCTCGCGCACATCAACGGGTGGGGCCCGGACATGGTGGGACGGTTCCTCGCCTTCTGTCTCAAGGGGAAAATGATCCGCGGCGGGCTCCTGGTCCTGGGATGGGAAATGCACGCCCGACGCCGCGGGGCGGGGAAACCGCGCCCGACGCCCCACGACGTGTTGCAGGCCGCCGCGGCAATCGAGATCCTGCACTCCTCCCTCCTGATCCACGACGACATCATGGACAACGACCGCCTGCGGCGAGGGGACAGGACCATCTTTGCTCAGTACGAGCAGGCGGGCAAACGCGCGCACGCCTCTGACCCGGCGGGCTTCGGGAGGTCCATGGGGACGTGCGCCGGTGATGCCGGCTACTTCCTGGCCCTCGAGGCGCTGGCCAGGCTCACCATGGAGGCGCGGCGGACCGTATCTCTCATCGGCCTGATCTCCCGAGAGCTCACGTATGTGGCGGTTGCCCAGATGCAGGACCTCGCATTCGCCGCGTCGCAGAGGGTCCCGTCGCGGGAGGACGTGCTTGCCCTCTACCTGTACAAGACTGCCCGGTACACGTTCTCCCTCCCCTTGATGGCCGGAGCGCTCATGGCGGGAGCTCCGCCGGCCGAGCAGCGGCGGCTCAGTGAGCTCGGTGAGAGACTCGGCGTGATCTTCCAGGTGCGGGACGACGAGATGGGCATTTTCGGATCCGAAAGCCAGACGGGAAAGCCCGTTGGCTCGGACATCCGGGAGGGGAAGAAGACCCTCCTTTTCCTCGAGCTGCTGCGGAGGGCCCGGGGGGCCCAGAGGCACAGACTTGCCGGCCTTTTCGGGAAACCGGACCTCTCCCTGGCGGAGTCGAGTGAGATCCGGCAGGCCATCGAGGCCCTCGGCGCCCGGCGGACCATGCAGGAGCTCACGGAGGGGCTTGCCGCGGAGGCGCGCGGGATCATCACGTCACTCCCTGTCCCGGATGAACATGCTCGAATCCTGAACGAGATCTGCGATGGGAGCCTCCGCCGCAAGCGCTGAATGGCGCGGTGGGGAAAATTGATTACATTGAGGAAAAGGAGAACCCAATGGCCAATCTGTCGACCCGTTTCATGGGGCTCACACTGGAGAATCCCATCATCGCGGGGGCGAGCGACCTCACCTCGAACATGGACAGCATCAAGCGGATCGAGCAGGCGGGCGCCGGCGCCCTGGTGCTGAAGAGCCTCTTCGAAGAGCAGGTGCAGCTGGAGAGATACAAGCTGGAAGAGGACACGCACGCGGGGGAGAACCTCTATGCCGAGATGACGAGCCTCTTCCCGAAGCTCGAGCACGCCGGGCCGAAAGAGCATCTCATGTGGGTCAAGAAAGCCAAGGAGGCCGTACGGGTTCCCGTCATTGCCAGTCTGAACGCCGTCAACCCGAAGACCTGGGTGGAGTATGCGCGCCATCTCGCGGACCAGGGCGTTGACGCGCTGGAGCTCAACTTCTTCGCCACGCCGCGGGACTTCCAGACCACCTCGTCACAGGTGGAGGAAGAACAGCTGGATGCGGTCCGCGCCATCAGGCAGTCCGTGTCAATTCCCCTCGCCGTCAAGCTCAGCATGTTCTACTCGAACCCCCTGCACTTCATCTCGCAGCTGGACGCGGAGAAGGTCAACGGCCTCGTGCTCTTCAACCGCCTGTTCCAACCGGACATCAACGCGGACTCAGAGACCATGGCGCTTCCCTTCAACTTCTCCACCCAGGCCGACAACCGCCTCCCCCTTCGCTTCGCCGGCCTGCTCCACGGGAAAGTGAAGGCGGACGTGTGCGCGAGCACCGGTATCATGACGGGCCGGGACGTCGTGAAGATGATCCTTGCCGGCGCGGTGACGGTGCAGGTTGTCACGAGCCTGTACAGGAACGGAGTCAAGTCACTGTCCGGGATGCGGGAGGAGCTGGACCGCTGGATGGAAAGCAAGTCGTACGCGAGCCTCGACAGCTTCCGGGGGAAGCTGTCCGCGCAAAACTCGGAAGACCCGTGGGCATACACGCGGGCCCAGTACGCAAAGATGCTTCTCAACCAGAAGGAGTTCACCGAGCCCGTCGGGGTATAGGCGCCCGCGGGCCCTGAGGCTATTGTGTCCCCCATGAAACGGGACACCATGCTCATTGCGGGGGTCGCGGTCGTAGCGCTGTTCCTGTTCTTCAACCCCTTGCAGCTCTTCAAGGCGAGAACGCGACGACCCGATCTCCCGCAATCTTCCCTGGCAGAGCTCGTTGCCTTCGCTGAGTCGCACCACGCATCCCCCGAGGACTACATCGTGGGTCGCTTTGCCTCCCATGACATCGTTTTCCTGGGGGAGTTCTACAAGATCCGCCAGAACGTCCAGCTTGTCTCCTCCCTCATACCCCGACTGTACGCAGCGGGGATCCGCACTCTCGGAATCGAATATGCGCTCTCCGACGACCAGGAAGAGATAGATTCACTTGTCGACGCGAAATCCTGGGACGAGGCGAAGGCGCGCGCAATCATCTTCGACTGGGTCGTTACGTGGGGGTTCCAGGAATACGTGGACATCTTCAAGGCGGCCTGGCAACTCAACCATGGGCTCCCCCGCGGGTCCCCCCCGTTCCGCGTCCTGGGATTGAGCGTGCGGCAGAACTGGGAATACCTGGTAACGGACAAGGACGCGCGCGACCCGAAGGTGGTTGCGCGCATTTTCGCCAACGGGGTTCCCGACGCCCACATGGCAGAGGTCATTGACAGGGAGCTGGTGGCAAAGCAGGAGAAAGGTCTCATCTTCTGCGGGATGCCGCATGGGTTCACGGCCTTCCGAAACGCGGAGTATGAGAGAAGCGCCGCCAGCCTGCACCTTCCGGAGACCAGGCGCGCGGGAAACATCGTCTTTGCGCAGATCGGCGCCCGGGCTTTTTCCATTGCGTTGCACGCTCCCTGGCCGGATTCCGCCTCGTCCACGGGGCTCACGTGGGCGGCGGACGGAGCCATCGACAGCCTGATTGCGGCGCTTCCCCCCGCGGACCAGAGCGCGGGATTCGACACGGCCTCCACGCCGCTTGGTGCGCTGCGTGTCACCACCGGCTCTTTCGCTCACGACGCGCGCGCGGGAACCGCGCTCACGCTTTCCGACCTGTTCGACGGCTACGTGATCCAGGGACCTCTGGCTGACTTGCGGGCCGTGACACCAATCGCGGACTTCGTCGGAGCGGCCGATGCGGCGCGCGCCTTGAAGGAGTTCCCGGGAAGGAAGCCTCCCTCTCTCACGGCGGAGCAGGCCAATCAGGCAATAGCGGACGATGCTGCCGCCGTCCAGAAGCTGCTCGGCCAGTTCAAGTGAACCCATGGTCGGTGAACGGCTCACTGTCCTGCACGAGGATGAGGCACTGATCATCGTGGACAAGCCGGCGGGCATCCACACCGCCCCGCTTCGCCACGGGGAACCGGGCACGCTGCTTGCCGCCGTGATTGCGGCATTCCCGGAGGTCCGAGGCGTGCCGGGAATGAAGCCTTCGGAGCCGGGGCTCCTGCACCGGCTGGACCACGAAACCTCGGGGGTCGTCGTGTTTGCGCGCACGGAGGCGGCCTTCGCGGCCCTGAGGTCGCAGTTCGCCTCCGGGGAAGCGCGCAAGGAATACCGCGCCGCGTGCGCCTGTCCCCCCGGCAGGGCGCCGGGGGAGACAATCACAATCAGCAGTCTGTTCGCTCCGTTCGGGCCGGGCCGGCGCAGGGTTCGCGTGGTGGAGCCGGCGGAGAAGAACAGGCGGCTCCTCAGCAAGACGGCTCGGCCAGTGTACGTGACCGAAGCGCGGCTCCAGCGGGTCCGCGACGGTCGGGCGCTCGTGGAGGTGACGCTGCAAAGAGGCTTTCGCCACCAGGTCCGGGCTCACCTTTCGCACGTGGGCCTGCCAATCCTTGGGGATACCCTTTACGGAGTGGCTGCGCCGCCCGAGGCCCCGCAGAGGATGTATCTGCACGCGAGCGGGATCACGCTGCTCCATCCCGTCGGGGCAAAGCAGCTTCGCGTCGTCTCCCCGCTGCCGGACGCATTCCGCGCCGTCCTGTAATTACGAGGTATCGGGAAGGCTCGCGCCTTTCTTTTCCGGCGCCTTCGGCATGGTTCCAAACACGTAGTCCCAGACGGGCGAGCTCACGCCGAATCGCATGCCGGGACAGGCGCCGTGGTGCTGCATGTGCTGCCGGCGGCACATCAGGAGGTAGGCGTTCCTCCCCCTGGCATGGTGCAGGGTGTAATGCATCACGTCATAGACGATGTAGCCGATGATGAACCCCGCGAAGACCGGTGAAAACCATCGCGGGCGCGCAATGATCACGCCGAAGACGAGATGGAAGATGCCGAAAAAGGCCAGCCCGAGGGGGATGCTGATGACGGGAGGCATGACGAGCCGGGTCCGGCACAAGGGCTGCGCGTGATGCACGCCGTGGGCCAGGAAGAAGACGCGCTTGAATCTCTCCGTCTTCGGGTGATAGTGGAAGAGGAACCTGTGCAGGAGATACTCGACAAGGGTCCAGATGAACCAGCCGACAAGGACGCGCCCCACCGCCTGGGCCGCCGTCACGTACCCCGATGCGCGCCAGAGAGATTGAGCCAGGAAGTACAGGGCGACCGGGGCCCAGAGGACGAGCACCGTGGTCGGCCGCACGTGGGAAAAGCGCTCCAGGAGATCGGACTTGAAAAGCCGGATCGGCTTTGCTTCATACCTCGGCGTGCCATGCATAGACAACCTACGCATCCCTAATGTCGTTATTCTGACCGCGTGAATCAAGTCAGGGATGCTGTCGCGCGCCCGCTGTCATCGCGTGCCTGCTGACAGCGTGCGCCCGCTGACCTTGCACACCCGCCGACCTTGCCCCTGCCGGCGAAACGGGCTACTGTTGCCGGGGTCTCCCATGGAAAGCGACTTCCGGGATCGTGACATCATCTCCATCACGGACTTCTCGCGGGAGGAGATCCTGCACCTCTGCGAAGCTGGACGCCGCATGGCGTCTCTGGAGAAAACCGGCAAGCGCAACAGCCTGCGGGACGCCTTGAAGTACCGCACGCTCTCCTCCATGTTCTACGAGCCGAGCACCCGGACGCGGACAAGCTTCAATACCGGCATGCGGGAGCTGGGCGGCCGCTACGACGGCTTCTCCGGCACCGAAGGCACCTCTGTCATGAAGAGCGAGACCGTGAGGGACACCGTGACCATGATGTGCGCGAACCACAACGACGTGATTGTGATGCGCCATCCCCTGGATGGATCTCTCCAGTGGGCAGCGGACGTCGCCACCATCCCCGTGATAAACGGCGGAGACGGCAAGAACGAGCACCCGACACAGGCGCTCCTGGACGTCCTCACCATTTACGCCCTGAAAGAAGCCAGGCTGGACGGCATCCGCGTGGGGTTCGGCGGTGATCTCTCCCATGGACGCACGGTGCGCTCTCTCAGCCTCGCGCTGTCCCACTTCGACCGGGTGACGATCCGCTGGGCGGCGGAGGACTTCCTGGGAATGCCGGATGATCTCTCGCAGCTTCTGCTCGCCCGTGGCGTGCGCGTCGAGCGGGAGAAAACCGTCCGCGACGTGATGGGACAGGTGGATTTCTACTACATGACGCGGCCCCAGTTGGAACGCATGCCAGGGGTGACGCAGAAAGACATCCTGGCAATGATGAAGCAATACCGCATCGACGAATCCAAGGTGGAAGGGTTTGACGTACGCGTTCTTCATCCGCTGCCGGTCAACAGCGAGATCGCGGAGATCGACTACCGTGTGTACTTCACCCCCGCCCAGGCCTTTTTCACGCAGGCGGAGTTCGGCGTCTTCCTGCGCAAGGCGCTGCTGTACGAGATGCTCGGACACGACGGGTATCGCCGCTACGACGGGCGGCTGCCCCGGGAGCTGGGGACAGGCAACAACAGGCTGGCCCGCGCAATCAGGGGCTCGAAGCAGAGCGCCATGTTCATAGACAAGATCCATGACGGCACCGTGATAGACCACCTGGCGCCGGGGTCCCAGCGCGCGGTATCTGACGCGCTGGACCTGGAGAACCGCGGGTACTCCTGCACCACCGCAACCATCCCCGAGAAAAGGAACCCTTTCATCAAGACGAACCTGCCCGAGCCGAGCGAGCGGGACCTGAAAACCATTGCGCTGCTCTCTCCCGAGCCCACCATCGACACCATTGCAGGGGGCAGGATTACGGCGAAGTTCGTGTACCTGCTGTGCGCCAACACGAACTGCATCACCCGGGTGGTGAACGAGGATGTCCCGCCCCGTTTCTACCGCGACCATGACGCGGTCAGGTGCCGCTATTGCCGCAGGCAGTACTCCGTGGCGAGCCGCAAGGCGAGTGAAGAGGAAAAGTCGTCCTGGATTGCGAGCCTGCCCGCGGGCATAGTGCCGGTTGCCTACCCGGACTGATCCGGATGATAGACCCCCACGTCCACCTGCGGGACTGGAGCCAGAAGAGCAAGGAGACTCTCCGCCATGGCCTGGACGTGGCGTGGCGGGCGGGACTGGACGCGGTCTTCGAGATGCCCAACACCGATCCTCCGCTCACCTCTCGGGACGCAATCCTTCGCCGCATAGAGGACGCCGACGCGGCGCTTGCCGGCCTTCGCGTTCCTCTCTTTCACGGACTGTACGCGGGGGTCACGGCTTCGCCGGCCCAGATCGAGGAAGCCGTGGCGGCCTGGAGCAGCCATTTCCCCCGGGTGGTGGGTCTGAAGATGTATGCGGGACATTCGACGGGAGAAATGGGCGTTGTTGATCGGGAGGCGCAGACGCTGGTGTACTCCACGCTCGCGAGACTGGGGTATCGCGGCGTGCTTGCGGTCCACTGCGAGAAGCAGTCGCTCCTGCGCCCCGCGGACTGGGACCCGGGCCGGCCCGCAAGCCATGCGCGGGCGCGGCCGCCCGCAGCTGAAGTGGCCTCCGTGGACGACCAGCGGGAGCTGGCGCTGGCGGCCGGCTTCGCTGGAACCCTTCACGTGTGCCATATCTCGACTCCCTGGGGCCTGAATGTCCTGAAAGGGAGCCATGCTCCGGCAGGTCCGGAGGCGCCGGCCGCAAAGGCGCTCCGCGTCACATGCGGCCTGACCCCACACCACGCCCTGCTGGATGCCGGGATGATGGAAGGGCCGGACGGGCTCCTGCTCCTCACCAACCCGCCGCTTCGACCGCCCCCAATGCCTTCCCTCATGCTGGAGCGCCTGTGTGACGGCAGCATCGATTGGATCGAGACGGACCATGCCCCGCACACGCGGGAGGAAAAGATGCAGGGCTTCGCGTGCGGCCTGCCGGGGCTTCCCTACTACCCGCGTTTCGTCGCCGCGCTGGCAAGCGCAGGCGTCCCCGCGAGCCGCATAGATGATGTCACGCATGACGCTGTCTGCCGGGCGTTCGGGATGAAAATCGAAAACAGGCGGCGCACGGGAGACCCTGATCTGGCGGGGGAATACGAGTTCGACCCTTTTGTCGTGCTCAGAAAGGCGTCGTAGCCTGGGGGCGCCTGTCAACGGGACCCGGCCCAACGGGACCCGGCAGCGAGACCCGAATCAGCGGGACCCCAGAGAGGCGCTTCGCAGCCACTGGAGCGCTTCCACGGTTGAACCAAAAATCCTCTCAACGCCAGCGGGCAGGGACTCCAGGGTTCCCGTCGACACGCCGAGCACATGAGTCCCGGCCGCTACTGCCGCGAGCATGCCGTTGGTCGAATCCTCAACGGAAAAACAGTCCCCTGGGCTTCGTCCCAGGAGCTCGCAGGCGCGCAGGTAGATGTCCGGTGCCGGCTTTGCGCGGGGAACATCGTCACAGGTGACGACCGCCTGGAAATGGACCGGAAGCTGCAGGGTTTCGAGCACCAGGAGGGCTTCCCGCTTGCTCCCCGAGGTCGCCACCGCGATGGCGGCGTCCGTCCAGCGGGCCAGCTCGTGGGCAAGCCCGGGGAACGGCTGCAGCCCCTGGCGGACGAGCTCCCGGAACTTCCTCCGCTTTTCCCGAAGCATGTCCTCTTCCGATTGGGCCAGGTGGAAGACGGCAATCAGCTCCCGCGCGATCTCCCCGCTCGATTTCCCCAGCCACTTCCGTCTCTGTTCCGAGACGGCTTGCGATGGAACGCCGCGCAGCACCACGTCCCACGCGCGGTCGTGGAGGGGCTCGGTGTCAGCAAGGGTACCGTCCAGGTCGAGGATAAGGGGGGGATGGAGCATCCGAAGCTCAGCCGGCGATGAGGACTTCGATGCCGTTTTCTTCCAGGCGCGCCCGGTCCTCGTCCCGCAGGGAGTCCGTGACGATGGCGTCAACGCGGTCCAGGGGCGCGAACAGGGCGAAAGAGTTCCTGCCCATCTTGCTGGAATCGAAAACCAGGATCACCTTCGCGGCGATAGACATCATGACTCTCTTCGTTTCCGCGTGATTGATGTCCGGTGTGCTCGCCCCCTTCTCCAGGGAGAAGCTGTTCAGGGCCATGAAAGCCTTGTCCACCGTGAGGCCCGCGAACAGGTCTCCGCTGGAGAGGCCGCCGACCACGGTGCAGTGGAACTTCTTGCGCACGATCCCGCCCATGAACACCACCCTGACCGTGTCGATGTCCTCCAGCACGAGCGCTATGGCAAGGTCATTGGTGACAACCGTGATGTCCTGCCTCTGGCCCAGCAGGCGGGCAATCTCCAGCGTCGTGGTTCCCGTATCCAGGATGATGGTGTCACCGTCCTCCACGAGCCGCAGGGCGGCCTCAGCGATGAACCGCTTCTCCGAAAGGTGCTGGACCTTGCGCTGGTTCATGTCCTGCTCGAGCCCGGTCTTGGTCTTGACCATGGCCCCGCCGTGCGTCCTGATGAGGAGGCTGGCACTCTCGAGGTCCCGGAGGTCGTTGCGAATGGTGGCGCTGGAGACACGGAACGCATCACACAGCTCGGACACCGTGGCCTTGCGGTGCTCCTCGATGTATTCCAGGATTTTCAGCTTTCTTTCCTCGACGAACATTGTCCCTTCGGGCATGGCTTCATTGGATCACGAGTTGCGGGCCCATGGCAAGCGCGCTTACTCCTTCCCCTTCTCCTTTGCCGCCAGACGGCAGAGCTCCTCGAAAACGCCTCCATGGAAGGAAATGGGACGATGGAAGACCTCCGAAATGACCAGGAGCCATCCATAGATGAAGTACAACCATCCACCGACCACGGTGAGCGAGCGTGCCTCCGCCTGCGCCTTGGCCTGGTGCAGGAACACCAGCTCGCCGCGGTAGTTGAAGTCCCACGCGTATCCCCCCTGGGGAAAAGGAACCGTCCCGGTGATCGGAGACCCGGGGGCATCCTTGCCGAGCCCCGTGGCGTTGACCACCAGGGAGCCGGGAGGCAGGCCCGCGAGCACCGCATCGTTGTCCCGGGGCTGCGGTGAAAGCACGTAGCTCACCGGCAGGTCGGCTCCCTGTTTTCGATGAATCTCCTTCAGCTCCGCAAGACGCGCAGGGCTGCGGTTGGACACGAAGATCTTCGACGGCCGATTCCTTCCGTGAAGGGGACGCATCAGGTAGGAGCACAAGGCCACGCTCGAGCCGCCGGCCCCCATGATGAACGCGTGCGCTCCCGAGCCTTCCCAGTGCTGGGCCGGCAGGAACTCCTCCAGCGCGAAGCCGCTGGAGATCGGATCCTTGGCGCCGCCGAGCAGGCGTCCGTCTTTCTTGGAGATCGAGCTCACCTCTCCCATCAGGGAGGCAAAATCGTCCAGCCCGTCGAAGATGTCCCGGGTTGCGTGCAGCAGGTCGATCTTGTGCGTGGTCACGAGCGCCCCGAGTGAGAGCGGGTCTGTCTTGATGAACCGCACGACCTCGCGGTACCGCTCCGGCTCGTCGTGCAGCTTCAAGTCTATTCCCTTGATCTGGCAGTCCCCTAGCTCCAGGAACCTGGCCCATTCCGGGAAGACGCGCATGATCATTGACCTGGTTGTCGTTACGCCAATGAAATACATGGTACGCTTCCTGGCAGATTCGAGATGGAGATCGCTCACTTGCAGGCCCCTCTTTTCATATATTAGCGAGCCGAGAGTAACTTTTTTTTCTTTTTCTGTCAATTAATATGCTTTCTTATCGAATTATTTGCCCGGGTTGACTAAGTTACACCGACGTGGCCACCATAGCGCAGTGCAGAACACATCTCGATCCATGGTTCTCTCCGTCGATGTAGGAAGCTCGTCCGTGCGCGCCTGCTTCTACGACACGCGGGGTGAGCGCGTCGATTCGACAGGAAGCAGGAGGCCGCACAGGTTCGCCTTTTCGGCCGGCGGCGTCGCGGA
>Ga0209415_10012288_pt1 | contig 14292 bp, 9 predicted proteins | sample PeaSoiSIISIP2007_FD_187696 | JGI IMG/M metagenome (GOLD analysis project Ga0209415, IMG submission 187696) | Peat soil microbial communities from Weissenstadt, Germany - SII-SIP-2007 (SPAdes) (version 2) | ecosystem: Environmental > Terrestrial > Soil > Wetlands > Peat | place: Germany... | reverse complement strand
CACGCCCGCCACAAGAAACGGCCACGCGTTCTCCTGCGCCAGCCCTTCGCCCGTGATCCACGTCCCCACCAGCGCGAGGGTCACCGCAAGACTCGAGTAACTCAACATCTGCCAGTGCGGATAGGCCCACACGCGGTAGAGCAGAAAGATGACCACGACAATCAGCGCATCACGGCGGGTGCACCACCAGCGCGCGATCAGATAGGCAACGCCGCACGTCACGGCGAACAGCACGATGGCCAAGCTCCGGGCAGTTTCAAAGGACGTGCCGAACAGCGCGAAGGCTGCGGCGGTTAGGTAGAAAATGCCGGGAAACGCATAGTGCACCGCATCGCTGTACAGACGATGCCCATGCAACAGGTCATCGGCGATTTGGAAGATCAAACCCTCGTCGGTCAGGCTGACCCAACGTAAGCGGAAAGGCAGTTGCAGCAGCACCACCGCGGCGACGACCACCAGCGCGACGGCGGCGTCCCACCCCAACTGTCGGGCCGAAGCCGATGACACGATGCGGCTCCTACGGCATGTCTTTGATGAAGAGGAGTTCGATCTGCTGACCGAGCGTAATCGCCTGGTCGGCGACGCACCGGCAGTTGGCCGCGCGTCCCCACTCGCGGACCTCCTCGACGGTGTGGAAGCTGTTGTGAGGGACCAGCAGCTGATCAGCGAAGAAGTTCCAGCCCACGCGTGGCGTGATGCGGGTGAAGCGCCCGGTCAGGATGAGGAAGGCAGCCTCGGTCACCAGCAGGAAGAGTGGGACGACGGCGATGGCCAGCAGCGTCTTCCCACCCGGCACCGCGGCGATGGCGCGGCACAGCGGCCCGAAGATGCCGTAGATCCACCGGTAGACGTGGCGGCGATTGTATACCCGTACGAACAGCTGTCCTCCGGGCCGGGTGACGCGCGCCAGCTCGGCGAAGGCACGTTCGGGCGCGCCGGTGGTCATGATGACGCCGCGCGAAATCACCACGTCGACGGCATCGCTGCGCACCGGCAAGCGCAGGATGTCGCCCTGCAACAAGGCGACGCCGCGCGAGCGCTCGGCGGTGCGGCGCAACGATCCGAGGCTCAGGTCGATGCCGACGACCGCACGCGCTGCCGTCCGCGCGCGCACCAGGCGCGTCATCAGGCCCGTGCCGCAGCCGGCATCGATCACCACGTCTCCGGCCTGTACCGCGTCGACCACGCGCCCAAGCAAGCTGGCATCGAGCTGCATCGGCGCATGTAGGGTGGTCTCGAAATCGTACGGATAGCGATCGTAGTGCGCCCGCGTGGCGGCGCGAATGTCCGTCATGGCTTGCTGAGAAGCAGATCGCCGAGCGCCAGGTAGTCCATCTGCGTGCCGCGGAAGCAGGCAATCGCGTCTTCCGGTGTGCAGACGATGGGCTCGCCCCGCACGTTGAACGACGTATTGAGCAACATCGGTACACCGGTGCGGCGGCCGAACGCCTCGATGAGCCGGTAGTACAGCGGGTTCGCATTCCGGGTCACCGTCTGTACGCGGGCGGTTCCGTCGACGTGCGTGATCGCCGGCACGCACGCCCGCCGTTCCGGACGCACAGGGAAGACCAGGAGCATGTGTGGTGATGCATCGATGCCATCGAAATAGTCGGATGCGGCCTCGGCGAGCACCGAAGGGGCGAACGGCCGAAACGGCTCGCGATGCTTGACGCGTCGGTTGAGCGTGTCCTTCGCCGTCGGGTCGCGTGGATCGGCAAGGATGCTGCGGTTGCCGAGCGCGCGCGGTCCGATCTCCATCCGACCTTGGAACCAGCCGACGATCTTCCCGGCAGCCAGCAACTCGGCGGTGCGCGCGGCGATGTCGTCGGGCCGTTCGATCACCAGCCCGGACGCCGCCGCGGCCGCCGCACACGCGGCCGCCGAGTACTCCGGCCCCAGGTAGACAATCTCGGCGCCGTCATCCCGCGGCAGGCCATGCGCGCCGCACGCCAGGAACAGCGCGCCGCCGAGCGCCGTGCCGGCGTCGTTGGCCGCGGGTTGGATGAAGATGTTCTCGAATGGTCCCTCGCGCCGAATGCGGCCGTTGAGCACGCTATTGAGCGCCACGCCGCCCGCCAAGCACAGGTTGCGCGACGGTACGAGCCGATGCAGGTATCGCACCAGAGCTAGTGCCGCTTCTTCCACCACCCGCTGCAACGCGGCGGCAATGTCCTCGCTGCGCCGCGTCAGCTCGCTCTCGGGTTGCCGGCGCGGACCGAACGCCTGCTCGAACGCGGGTGAGACCCAACGCGTCCAGCCGGTCACGTGGTAATCAAAGTAGCGCAGATCGATATGAAACTGGCCGTCCTCGGTCCACCGAAGGACGTCCCGCATCTGCCGATCGTAGCGCTCCGGGTCGCCGTACGGCGCCAGTCCCATGACCTTACCCTCGCCGCCCCACGGTTTGAACCCGAGGTAGTCGGTGACGGCCGAGTAGAACAGCCCGAGTGAATGCGGCAGCCGGACGCAGTGCCGCCGTTCGATGCGCGCCCCATGCCCTCGACCGAACCACGTCGTGATGTCTTCTCCGGCGCCGTCGATGGAGAGGATCGCCGCTTCGTCGAAACCGGAGAGGTAGTAGACGCTGGCGGCGTGCGCGAGATGATGCTCGAGGTAGCGTAAGCGAAAGCGCGCGGGCCGGCGCGGCGCAAACGAGTTGTGCCGCAGGTATGGCCCGAGGGCGAGGATCTTCATCGCGTTCCCCGGCCGGTACGTGGTGAACTGGACGAGCGAGCGCGGCAGGTAGCGCAACGCCCGCGCCGTGCGGCAGGCGATCAGCTGCCACGGCTTCAGGAAGAAGGCGATCTCGTCGATATCCGCCAGGTCGAGGCCGTGTTGCTCCAGCACGTAGCGCAGCGCGCGCTCCGGAAAGACCGTCGTGTGCTTCTGCCGATTGAAGCGCTCCTCTTCCACGAAGCTGAGGATGTGCGCGCCGTCCAGCAGGGCGACGGCGGAATCGTGGCCGTAAGCCGTAATGCCGAGAAAATACAAGAATGGAATCCCCGCGTGAGAGCTAGCGCGGGAGTTTTCGCGAGTCAAACTCGCTGCGCCGGGCCGGCGTGGCGGCCGCCGCATTTCTCTCTGGCAAAAGCGGGGACGTTCGATTAACGTGACTCCCGTTGCGGTCCATTCGCCATGGCGGGCTCACGAAGAACAGATTGGCTGACGCTGTTGACCTTGGTTGCCATGTACGTGCTGCTGGTCGGCAACCTGGTGTTGTATTGGCGCCACCCGCTGTCGCTCGCGCTGCACATGTTCGTCTCGACGGTCGCGGTTCATCTCGCGTTTACGGTGTGGCATGAGGCCGTGCACCGGAACGTCTCGCGGCGCGCGTGGATCAACAACGCCGTCGGCATGGCGGGTATTCTGCCGTACATGTTTCCGTACTTCATGCAGCGGTGGGTACACTTGCAGCATCACGTCCGGTTGAATGAGCCCGATGACCCGAATCGCCTCTACGTCGACGGGCCGTTCTGGCAGATTCCCTTGCGCTACGCGCGCGCCGTTCCATTTCTGCGGAAGCTCAGCGACGATCCGCGGACGCGGGCCGAGAAGGTCGCCGATGCGCTGCTGCCCTGCACGGTCCTCGCACTCTATGCCCTCGCATGGCGCGGCGGCGTGCTCGGTGATCTGCTTCTGCTCTGGTTCGTCCCGGTGGTGCTCGCCAAGATCATCATGGACTGGTACATCAATTACCTGCCCCATGCCGGATTGCCCGCAGACCGTTTCCGCGGCACACGCATCGTGGCTGTGCCATGGTTGACGCCGCTGGTGCTCGGCCACAACTACCATGCGATCCATCACCTGTGGCCGCCGATCCCGTGGCACCGTTACCGCGCCGTCTTCAACGAAAAGCTCGACTACCTGAGGAAAAATGGAGTCCCGATCGAGTACAGCGTCATCCGGGATAGAACCCGACCGGCCGAATTCGTCCGGCACGATGCTGTCGTTGATTGAGACGTGCTGTGTCCTGTGTGGCGCCGAAGAATCGGAGCTCGCGGCTTCAGGGTATGACTTCGAGTACCACACGGCGCCGAACCGGTTTCACTTCGTCCGCTGCCGCCGCTGCGGTCATCTGTATTTGAACCCCCGGCCGTCGAGCGCCGACCTGGGCGTCATCTATCCGCCGAACTACTACGCGTTTGCCGGACCGGAGCAGCCGCTGGTGGCGCGGGTACGCCGGCGATGGGAGGCACGCAAGGTGCGCCTGTACCGCGATCTGATCGGTGCGGGACCGCGGCGTATCCTCGACGTCGGCTGCGGCAATGGCCGCTTTCTCTCCCTCTTGCGCGATTACGGACATCCTGAATGGGACCTGGTGGGTATCGACTTTGACGAGAACGCCGTGCGGCAGTGCGTGGCCAAGGGATTCCGGGCCTACGTTTCGAGGATCGAAGACTTCGCGGCACCCGGCGGGGGCTTCGACGCGGTCATCATGCTGCAGCTGATCGAACACGTCGACGATCCCGCCACGCTCTGCGCGCGCGTGTACTCTCTGCTGCGGCCGGGCGGCTGCTTCATCGTCGAGACACCGAATCTTGCCGGTATCGACTACCGCCTCTTCAAACGTTCCTGGTGGGGACACTATCACTTCCCACGACACTGGAATTTGTTCTCGACGCCGGCGCTGCATCGGCTGCTCGAGGAGCGCGGCTTCTCTATCGCACGCAGCGAATGCCTGATCAGTACCTCGGCGTGGACGATCTCGCTCCACAATTACTTCCTCGACAACGGCTTCCCCGATTGGTTCGTCCGTTTCTTTCACTACCAGAACCCGATCCTGCTCTCGCTCTTCGTCGTCGTCGACTCTCTCCGCGCACGCCTGGGGCTCCCGACGTCGAACCAGAGGGTGATCGGGCGAAAGCCCGCCTGAACAGCCGCCCCCTCGTCGATCGGCGTCTCGGCGTCAATGACCACGAACCGATTCAAGGGCTACGCACCGCTTACGACCCTTGCGCTCGTCAGCCTGGTGGTGCAGATCCCGTTCCTCAATCGAGGCATCTCGTTTTACGACGAAGGTTCGATTCTGGCGATCGCCGACGGGTTACGCCACGGAGAAGCGCTCTACCGTGACCGCGTAACCCTGTTGCCGCCGCTGACGTACGAGCTCATGCGTGTGCTCTTCGACCTCTTCGGTCCGAGCCTGCTCGTCGGGCGGATCCTCCAAGCGATCGTATTCACGCTGTGCACCCTCTTGGTCCATGCGATCTTGCGCGACTTCGTCGCACCGCGGTGGGCGGTCTTCGGGGCACTGGCGTTTCTGCCGGTGAAGGCCTTGGCATTCCCGTTTTGGACGGTCGTGAATTACTCGCAGATCGCCATGCTGTTTTGGTTGGCGGCGGTGCTGGCGTTGCTGCGTTTCCTGCCGGCGCACCGGCTGCGCTGGCTTGCGGCGGCAGGGTGCGGCGTGGGCCTGACGCTGATCACGAAGCAGAACCTCGGGGTGTTTCTGGGAGTGACGCTCGCCGCCGTAGTCGCGGTCGACGCACTGCGCGATGGGGAGCAGTTTGTGCGGCGTCTCATCACGCGCGCCGCGGTCATGCTCGGCGGCGCCCTGCCGCCTCTGGCGCTCGTGGTGCTCGTCTATGCCCGGCGCGGAACGCTTGTCGACCTGATCGACCGTGTGGTTGTGGGGCTCTTGTACGTCCGCCAGTTGCCCATCGTGTCTGTTCCGTGGATCTACGGGTCGGGCGATTTCGGATCAGTGGTTTTGACGTATTTTCCTGCCGCGATGTTTCACCTGGCCTTCGAGCATCACTTCCCTGTCCTGATGGCTCCGGTCTTCTTGTTGCTCGGGTTTGCGGTCAAGGCGGTCTATTTCGCGCCCCTGCTCGCACTGGCGGCCGGATTCGTTTTGCTGTGGCGCGGACTGCGCGCCCGCCGGTCGCGCGCCGAGTGGAGCGCTCTGGTGCTCATTGTCGTGTTTGCCGCAACGGCATATGCAAGCATGCTGTATCGTGCCGACTGGACGCACTTGATGAACGTGCTACCGCCGTTGCTGATTCTCTGTGTCGTCATGCTGGAGCGTTGCGCCGCGCACGTGCGGTGGGGAATACGCGCAGCAATCGGTGCCGGCGCATTGTGGCTCGCCTTCGGGATCATGGCGACGGCGGCCGTCTTCGTCGCGTACCAAGTGCCCGTCGATACCCCGCGCGGGCGGCTGTTCGTCCCGTTTTTTGAGGCGGACAGCACGCGGCGATTGCTGGCGTACCTCGACGACCAACCCCGGGAGGCACGCATCGTGTTCCTACGCTCCGAGCCGCTTTTCTATTTTCTCTCCGGCCGCCGCATTCCGATCCTGTTCGATCTCGTCATGCCGGCGCTGTTGAGCCCGGGAGATGACGCGCGCATCAGCGGCGAGCTCGCGGCCGTCGATCAAGTGATCTACAATCCGAAAGTCCTCAACAGCTTGCCCAACCCCATCACCGAATACGCACCGGAAACCGCGCGGACCCTGAGCTCGAACTTTCACCTTACCCAGGTCATCAGCCCCACGGCATTGGCGCTGAAGCCGTGGCGGGCGCCCGCCCCTTCCGACGTTACCGTCGTCGATTTGTGGGACAACTTCGGCGACCTGCGTCTCGAGTGGCGCAGTGCTCCTCAGCTCGCGCCACAACCGGCGGATCCGCCGCACCGGGCGGAGCGCATCAGCTGGATGATGTATCGGGTGGTCGCGTCGATCGTCTACGAGCGCGACGTCTGGAGCTGCTTTGCCGTGTCGCACACGGTCCGCAGCGGCGAAGCAATCGCGACGACTCCCATGCTCGATCCGCTCACCTGGGCTCCGACGCCCGGGGATCCGGGATTCAAACCCGAGACGACGGGCGCCGCCTTCGAGATTGCGATCGGCGAACCATCGACCGCGGGGGAAACCGTCTACACAGGGGAACGAGCCCTCGGTACGCCGCCTGAGCCCATCCGGGTCCCGCTCGATGCATTTGCGGGCCGTCAAGTCGAGATTCGGTTCTGCGCCGCGGCCGCGCCCGGCTCACGGCCGGGACCGGTGTACGCGCCCGCCGGTTGGGCCGAGCCGAGAATCGTACGCGCGGCACACGACGACGCGCCGCGGTGACGCAGCGTTACGCCTCGCCAATGCGTCGCCGCTCAGGCCGGGGCGTGCGCAGATAATCCCGCAACGCGTCACGCCACGGGCGCAGCTCTTGAAAACCCGCCTGCAGCCAGCGCTGATGATCGAGCACGGAAAACGCCGGCCGCAGGGCCTTGGCGCCCAACTCGTCGCTGGTGATCGGCGACACATCCACCTGCATCTCGGACAGCTCGAAGATGGCCTGGGCAAACTCGTGCCACGAACACTGACCGGCGTTGGTGACGTGATACACGCCGTACGGTACCTGGTCGGCGCGCTGCACCAGGGCGGCCATCGCTGCCGCGAGATCGACGCTGGCGGTCGGGCTCGAGACTTGGTCGGCAACCACGCGCACGGGTGCTCCGCTCTTGCCGAGGCGGATCATGGTCTCCACGAAGTTTCCGCCCTTGCTGCGGGATCCGACGACACCGTACAGCCCGCTGGTGCGGATGACGAAATGCCGCGGGCAGAAGTGACCGACCAGGTACTCACCCGCCAGCTTGGAGGTGCCGTAGACGTTCAACGGATTGGGCAACGCGTCTTCCGCATACGGTGTGCGCTCGCGGCCGTCGAAGACATAGTCGCTACTGAAGTGGACGAGGATGCAGTCCAGGGCGCGCGCCAGCCGCGCCAATTCATATGCGGCGACGGCGTTGACCGCGAACGCCATCCCCGGTTCGTCCTCGCAAGCATCGACTCTCTGAAAGGCGCTGGTATTGATCAGCACGTCGGGCCGATGTCGGCTGATCACCTCGCGGGCGCGCGCGGCGTCACGGACATCGAGGTCGGCATGTGAAAGACCGATGACTCGACAGCCACGCAGTGCCAGCTGAAGATCGGTCCCCAGCTGTCCATTCGCCCCGATGATCACTACCTGCGGCATACCGGTGTGAGTAGCAGAACGCGGCCCGGAATGACCAGCCGCTCGGCCGAGAAGGGGATACCGTGTCAGCAGCGGCATACACGGCGGGTTGCAGCCAACGTTGGACTGCCCTCGACCCTCGTGCTAACAACCGAAATGGCTCCCGAACCGGCGCGCGCCATCGAAAGTATCGACTGTTGTTGCCCACCCTGCACATCGTGTTGCTCAACTACAGGGACGTGACGCACCCGGAAACCGGCGGGGCGGAGATCTATTTGCAAGAGATTTTCCAGCGCATCGCGGCGCATGGGCACCGGGTCACGCTCATCTGTTCCGGACATCGCGGCGCATCCGCCGAGGATGAGATCGCCGGCATCCGTATCCTGCGTTCTGGGAACCAAGCAACGGTGAACATTGCTGCCGCACGGGCGGCGCTGCGCTTGGCGCGGCGCGAGCGCGTGGACGTGTTCGTCGAGAGCCTGTGCAAGCTGCCGTTCCTGATGCCGCTGTTCACGAAAATTCCCGTGCTGCCGGTCGTTCTCCACCTCTTTGGGCACACGGTCTTTCACGAAGCCAATCCCGTCCTTGCGTCCTACGTATGGTTGTATGAGAAGCTGATCCCGCCGGTGTATCGTGGCCTGCGCTTCGTTGCGTTGAGTGAGAGCACGGCCCAAGATCTGACCCGCCGCGGCGTGCGCGCCAGCCAGATGGACATCGTACCGCCCGGTCTCGATCTCAAGCCCTACAGCGCCGGCCGTGCGGCGCCGGCTCCGGGTCAGCCGCTGCTGGTGTACGTCGGGCGGCTGAAGCGCTACAAGGGGCTCGACGCCGTGCTCCGGGCGTTCGTTCGCGTTCGTACCGTCGTGCCCAATGCGCAGCTGGTCGTGCTGGGAAAAGGCGACGACGGGCCGCGGCTCGAACGGCTGACGCAACGGCTTCAACTGACGGATGCGGTAACCTTCGCAGGCTTCGTTCCCGAGGACGTGAAGATCGATTGGCTGCACCGCGCGCACGCGCTCGTGTATCCCAGCCCGCGGGAAGGCTGGGGCATCTCGACGATTGAAGCGGCGGCGTCCGGCACGCCGGTGCTCGCCAGTGACGCCGAGGGACTGCGCGACGCCGTGCGCGACGGCGCGACGGGGTTCCTGATTCCGCACGGCGACGTCGACGCGTGGGCCCACCGCATGCTGCAGATCCTCACCGACGCGCCGCTGCGCCAGCGGATGAGCGCGGCGGCGCAACAATGGGCCGCGCAGTTCAGCTGGGATGCGGCGGCGCAGAAGATGCTCCAGAGCATCGAAGCAGCGGCGATCGGTACGGCGGCGCAACGCGGTGCGGCATGAACCCCGCCGTCGTCGTCATTCCGACGTACAACGAGCGCAACAACCTGCCGAGGTTGCTGGCCCACATCTTCTCGATCGAACCCAAGTTCGACGTCCTCGTGGTCGACGACAAGTCACCCGACGGCACCGGCGCGGTCGCCGACGAGCTGGCGCGTACCAATCCCGCCCTACGGGTGTTGCATCGGCCGGGCAAGCAGGGGCTCGGGCGCGCCTACGTCGCGGCGTTCAAGTGGGCGGTCGCCGAGGGCTACGAGTACATCCTGGAGATGGACGCCGATCACTCGCACAGCCCGGAGGCCCTGCCCGCTTTCCTGGCGGCCGCGCAAGACTACGATCTCGTCCTCGGCTCGCGCTATGTCGGCGGGGTGCGCGTGCTCGAGTGGGATATGACGCGTCTGCTGATCTCGACCTTCGGGAACTGGTACGCGCGCGCGGTGACCGGGCTGCACTACTCCGACCTCACCGGCGGCTTCAAGTGCTACCGGCGCAAGGTGCTGGAGACGATCGATCTCGATCGCGTGCGCAGCATCGGCTACGCCTTCCAGATCGAAATGACGTGGTGGGCCGTCCAGCGTGGCTTCCGCGTCGGGGAGATCCCGATCGTCTTTTACGGGCGCGATCACGGCGAGACGAAGTTCTCGCGCGCCATTCTCTGGGAGGCGATCTGGACGGTGTGGAAGCTGCGCCTCGGGCTGATCCGCAACGGCTCGCCGCCGTCGCTTCCCGCGCCGGCGCGCTAAGCGTCACGTCTCGCACAGCGCGACGAGGTCGAGCGCGTCATCCAGGTTTGCGGCGCTGACGAAAAAATCGTCCGGCGTGATGACCGGTTGCGCCGCGCCGCGGGCTTGCCGCCGAACCAGCACGGCAAGCTTGGCGAACGCGAAGGTGACGACCGCGCGCGGCAGCCGGTTGCGGATACCGAACGGATCGAGTCGCAGGATGCGTTTCACGGCGCGTTCGCGTCCGCAGTCGAAGGCGGTGACCGTCGCGTCTCCGTGCATCCCGAGTAGCGTCACCGCGCGAAACACCCGTTCCAGCAAACGGCGGAGCTCCGGTGCGGTGTATTCGCGGAGGTGGTACGGGTTTTCGGAGAATGACTTGAGCCGGTTCGGAGTGGTCAGCAGCAAGCGTCCGCCGGGAGCCAGGAGCGTCTTGAGGTTCTCCAGGAAGGTAAGGTCGTCGCGCATGTGTTCGAGGACCTGGAAGTTGACGACCAGGTCGAACCTCTCAGCAAGCGCCAGCGAACGTGTGAGATCGGCTTGCCGAAAGCTGAGATTCGGCTTGCGCCAGGTTTCCCGGCACATCGCGATCGCCGCCACCGAGTAGTCCAGGCCGACGACAGCGGTTGCCACATCGGCCAGCAGCTGCGTGCCGAAACCTTCGCCGCAGCCCGCATCGGCGACGCGCTTGCCGGCGGCCAGCGTCGCCGCGTAGCGATACGCCGCCAGCGCGCGCGACTCGTCGTAGTCGAAGTCCTTTCCCCAACCGGGGCGTTCCCCGGTAAACTCGGTACTGGCCGCGCGCTCCATCGCGTCTTGCCTAACCCAAAGGAGGTGAGACGCGCAATCGGCAATGCCGCCACAGCGGCCACTCCACCTGACAGCACCAAAAACGTTCGACCGGCAAAAACGCCAGGAGATGGCCTCCAGCGGGCCGAATGGGAGCTTTCTTGCTTCAAATCGGCCCCTCTGTGATATAGTGCCGGCGTTATCCGATTGGAGGAGAGATGATGTCATCACAGCCGCGTGCGCGGAACTGCGTCAGAATGATCAGTTGGGCACTGCCGGCGCTCCTGCTCGTCGGGATCGGTGCTGCGGCCGCCGCAACCGGAAGCTCGTTCGTCGAATTCGAGAGCGGGCACGTCCGCCCATTGGCGCTCTCGTCCGATGGTAGCCAGCTGTTCGCCGTCAACACCCCGGACAACCGCCTCGAAATTTTCGCCGTGACCGACGCCGGCCTAATGCACACCGGCTCGGTGCCGGTCGGACTCGAGCCCGTGGCCGTCGCCGCACTGAACGACACCGAGGTGTGGGTGGTGAACCATCTCTCGGACAGCGTGAGTATCGTCGACCTCAGCGGCCCAGCACCACGCGTGACGCACACGCTGCTGGTGGGTGACGAGCCCCGCGACATCGTCTTCGCCGGCCCCGGCGGCAACCGCGCCTTCATCACGACGGCGCATCGCGGACAGAACAGCCCGGTGGATCCGCAGCTCACGACGCCCGGCGTCGGCCGTGCCGACGTGTGGGTGTTCGACGCCAACAACATCGGCACGTCGCTCGGCGGCACGCCGCTGACGATCGTGACGCTCTTCGGCGACACACCGCGTGCCTTGGCGGCCACACCGGACGGCAGCACGGTCTACGCGGCGGTCTTCCATTCCGGCAACCAAACAACGACGGTCTCGACTGCCGTGGTGTGCAGCGGCGGAGCCAACGCCTCGCCGTGCGTCATCGACGGAGTGACCTACCCGGGCGGCGTCCCAGGCCCGGATACGAACGTCGACGGCGTTCCGCATCCGGCCACCGGGCTCATCGTCAAATTCAATCCGGACACCAACGCGTGGGAGGACACGCTCAGCCGCAACTGGAACAACGCCGTGCAATTTTCGCTGCCCGACAAAGACGTCTTCGCGATTGATGCGACGGCGACGCCGCCGGTCGAGAAGGGCTTCTTCGCGCACGTCGGCACCGTGCTGTTCGACATGGTCGTCAACCCGGTGAACGGAAAGGTATACGTGACCAACACCGACGCGCACAACGACGTGCGCTTCGAGGGCCCCGGAATCTTCGGCGGCAGCACAGTGCAAGGGCATCTGCACGAGGCGGACATCACGGTGCTGAGCGGCGTCGGCAGCGCGGCCCCGCGGCATCTCAACAAGCATATCGACTACAATGTTCGACCGGCGCCCAAGAGCGTGAATCAGAAAAGTTTGGCAATCCCCGTAGGGATGGCCGTGAGCAGTGACGGCACGACGCTGTACGTCACCGCGTTCGGCTCGAGTAAAGTTGGTGTGTTCGACACCGGCCAGCTCGAAAACGACACGTTCGTACCCGACACGGCGAATCAAATTCCGGTGAGCGGCGGCGGGCCCTCCGGCATCGTGCTCGACGAAGCCCGCGGCCGGTTGTACGTCATCACCCGCTTCGACGATTCGCTGTCGATCGTCGACACGACCGCCAAGAAGGAAGTGGCGCACATGCCGCTCTACAATCCGGAGCCGGCCAGCGTCGTCAACGGTCGCCAGTTCTTCTACAACGCCAGCCTGACCTCCAGCAACGGCGAGGCGGCGTGCGCCAGCTGCCATATTTTCGGTGACTTCGACAGCCTCGCCTGGGATCTCGGCAACCCCGACAACAGCGTGGTGACAAACAATAATCCGTTCCGCACCCCGGACTTTGTCAATGGCAACAAAAACTTCCATCCGATGAAGGGGCCGATGACTACGCAGAGCCTGCGGGGAATGGTGAACAGCGGTCCCATGCACTGGCGCGGCGATCGTAGCGGCGGCAACCCCAATCCCCTTGACCCCAGCCCCACCCTCGACCCGCTCGACAGCAGCCTGGCCTTCCAGCAGTTCATAGTGGCGTTTCAGGGCCTGCTGGGTGCGAGCCGTCCCATCACCGACGCCCAAATGCTCGCGTTCACCAATTTCGTGTTGCAAATCACCTATCCGCCCAACCCGATCCGGGCGCTGGACAACTCACTGACACCCGACCAGCAAGCAGGACACGACTTTTTCATGAGCTCGACGGTCTCCGACTCGCTCCAGCCGTGCCACGGCTGTCATGCGCTCGACCCCGCCAACGGCCATTTCGGCACGGACGGCTTTTCCAGCTTCGAGGGCGAGTCCCAGGATTTCAAGATTCCGCATCTGCGCAACGCCTATCAGAAGGTGGGCATGTTCGGCATGCCGTCGACGTCACAGTTCATCAATAGCTTTGATAACGGCTTCCAGGGCGACCAAGTCCGGGGCTTCGGCTTCTTGCACGATGGCAGCGTCGACACCGTGTTCCGTTTCCATCACGCCGCGGTGTTCAATCAGAGCGGCCTGAACCCCGGCGGCTTTCAGCCCGGCCCCGCCGGCGACCCGTTGCGACGCCAGGTCGAACAGTTCGTGTTGGCATTCGATAGCGATCTCGCACCGATCGTCGGCCAACAGATCACTCTGACCAGCGTGAATGGGGTAACCGTCGGCCCGCGCATCAATCTCCTCCTGGCGCGTGCGGCGGCGGGTGAATGCGACGTGGTGGTGAAGGGCACAATCGCCGGCGAGGCGCGTGGGGCCTATCGTACCGCCGCCGGTAGCTTCCAAACCGATCGCGCCGGCGACCCGCTCCTCAGCGACGCCACGGTGCGGGCGTACGCAGCGACACCGGGACAAGAGCTGACCTATACGGCCGTGCCGCCCGGGTCCGGCGTGCGCATCGGCGTCGATCGGGACTTGGACGGCTTCTACGATCGCGACGAGCTCGACGCCGGCAGTGATCCCGCGGACCCGCTCAGCGTCCCGCCGAGCGCGATCACGTGCACCGGCACGGTGTCGGTGGACAAGCCGGTGCTGAAGGTGACAAAGAACGGCGACCCCGCCGGCGACGAAAACCTTACGCTGAACGGCCAATTGCAACTCACCAACCTGACGCCGCCAATCGATCCGCTCGACAACGGCTTCCAATTCCGCGTCGACGATACGAACGGCAATCCAATCTTCTGGCGCGTGCTGCCGACCGGTGCGCCGGCATCCAAGGGCGCAGCGGGTTGGACCGCGAGCGGAACGACGTGGACGTACAAGGACGCAAGCGGCACGGTCGCAAGCGGCATCACCAAAGTGGTGATTAAGAACAAGTCGGCGACGACGCCGGGCCTGTTCACGTTCGCGGTGACGGGAAAGAACAACAACTTCCAGGTCACCGCCGGTGAGGTGCCCGTTCACGCCCTGGTGATCTTGGGCGGTCCAACTCAAGGCAGCGCCGGCCAATGCGGCGTGCGCGCCTTCAACC
>Ga0209415_10012287_pt1 | contig 14293 bp, 12 predicted proteins | sample PeaSoiSIISIP2007_FD_187696 | JGI IMG/M metagenome (GOLD analysis project Ga0209415, IMG submission 187696) | Peat soil microbial communities from Weissenstadt, Germany - SII-SIP-2007 (SPAdes) (version 2) | ecosystem: Environmental > Terrestrial > Soil > Wetlands > Peat | place: Germany... | reverse complement strand
GGAAGAAGGCACCCCGGTAGTGCCTCCGCACGGAAGCCGCCGCTATCAGTTCACGCCCACGCCGGCCGGCACCCGCTGGTACCACACGCACACTATGTCGATGGACGACCTGCACCGCGGCAGTTATACCGGAATGTTCGGCTTTCTGATCGTCGAGGGAACGAACAATCCCGGCCGCTTCGATCAAGAACACTACCTTGCGCTGCGCGATTGGGAACCTTATTTCACCAATCAATCGATGGATAACGACGATCTGGATCCAGCGGGGGCGCAGCCGGAAAAGCCGGCCGTGTTGGATACACGGCAGCCCGGGATGGAAGTAGCGGCCGATATTTTTTCGATCAACGACAAGGCGCTGGGCGCCGGCGAGCCCATCCGCGTGAATCCCGGCCAACGGGTGCTGTTTCATTTTCTGAACGCGAGCGCGATCGAGAACCGGCACCTGGCGCTGCCCGGCCACAAATTCAACGTGCTCGCGCTGGATGGAAATCCCGTGCCGACGCCGGCGGCCGTGGATGTGCTGATGCTGGGTCCGGGCGAGCGTATCGATGCCATCGTCGAAATGAATCAGCCCGGCGTTTGGATCCTGGGCGCACCCGAGGATCCCGTCCGCGAAGGGGGCCTGGGGATTGTCATCGAATACGCCAATCAACACCGCACGCCGCAGTGGACGGCGCCGCCGAAGTCCGCCTGGGACTATACACTATTTGGCAAGCCCGCTTCCGGACCCACGCCGACCGAGCGATTGGACATGATCTTCGAGAAGGTGCCGCGCGGCGCCGGCAAATTCAACAGCTTTACCGTGAACGGCAAATCCTATCCGCACGACCAGGAGTTTCTGCTCAAACAGGGCACGCGCTACCGGCTAACGTTTCATAACCGCACCGACGATTCGCATCCGCTGCACGTGCATCGGCACCAACTCGAGATCGCCGAGATTTATGGGAAACCCACTTCGGGCGTTATTAAGGACACGGTGGTGGTTCCCACGTATGGGCGCGCCAGCGTGGACTTCACCGCCGACCAGCCGGGACCGACGTTGTTTCACTGCCATATCCAACAGCACATGGATTTCGGTTTCAAGGCGCTGCTGCGCTACTCGTAAACAGAATCACGCTCCATAAGCCGAACTAGGTGGCTACTTTTCGGGCGGATTCGGCTCCGCACACCGGCAGCGACGGGTCGGTAAGCAACCCAATTTGCTTGAGCACCGAAGCTTGATCCCAGTAGATATGTTCGTGCCGGAGCTTGCCATCCCGGAAGCGCACGATCGCCACCAGCGCGACTTCCACGCGGCGGTGGGTGGGGGCAACGCCAGGCAGCATCCACGGCATTTCCTGGGTGTGAGTGAACGAGAAGATCATCTCGTCGACCAGTTGGTCTGCACCCACGGTTCGCGAAATGGGCTTGAGCATCGTATCGGGTGGCATGCTGGGGATAAAGTCTCGCGAATAAAACTCACGGAGAGCGGCCTTGCCCGCCCCGCCGGTCATCACAGGGACATGATTGACGTAGGCATCCTCTACCATGGTGGCGAGAGTAGCTTCCGTGTCCCGAGTGACGAACTCGTGATTGGTATGCTCTTCCCACAGCTTGGAGAGATTTGAATCTTGCATGGCGACCATTCTACAGCGTGGATACTTTGCTAATGTTGTGGGTTATTGTTCATGACGATCATCCCTAGCGGCGCGGCGCTTGGAGCTGAGATTCAGAACGTCGATCTGAAGAGCGTGAGCGATCAGGCCTTCAAGGAAATCCACCAAGCGTGGCTCGATCATCTGGTGGTCCGGTTTCGCGGCCAGCAACTCGCGCTTGAAGACCTGATCGCATTCAGCCGCCGCTTCGGTGAACTGGATTGGGCGCCGATACAGGAGACGGGCCGGCGCTTCGTGGAAGGCCATCCGGAAATTTACGTGGTGTCCAACGTGATTGAAAACGGGGTGCCGATCGGCAGTTTGGGGGCAGGCGAAGCGGTATGGCACACCGACATGTCTTACCTCGACAATCCCCCCAAGGCCAGCATGTTGTACGCCGTGGAGATTCCTCCGGCCGGAGGCGACACGCACTTCTGCAACATGTATCGCGCGTATGAGTCGTTGCCGGAAACGCTGAAGCAGCGAGTTTCGGGGCTTGCTCTGAAACACGACGGCACCTATAACAGCGGCGGATATGTGCGTCAAGGGGTGGCTGCGACGGACGATCCGGTATCGTCACCCGGTGTGTATCATCCGCTAGCTTGCGCGCATCCAGAAACCGGACGCCGCGCACTGTATCTCGGCCGGCGACGCAACGCTTATATCGGCGGGCTGCCACTCGCGGAGTCTGAAGCGCTGCTGGATGACCTGTGGTCCTACGCGACCCGCGATGACATCGCCTGGAGCAATGCATGGCAAGCGGGCGACGTCGTCCTATGGGACAACCGTTGCACCATGCACCGGCGCGACTCATTCGATGCAAACTCACGCCGGATCCTGTATCGTACCCAAATCAAAAGCGTGGCCGGCGAGAGAACGTGATCACGGCGCCGCTGCGGCAGCTCAAGGCGCCGCTGTTTGTTCTATCTCTGCTCTGCGCTCTGTATTTGATCATGTTCGTCAACCGTGTGAACATCGCAACGGTTGCGCCTCTGATTAAGGCGGACCTCGGGTTGAGCAACACGCAGCTTGGACTGGCATTCTCGGCTTTCGCGATTCCCTATGCCCTGTTTCAACTGATCGGCGGCTGGATCGGCGACAAGCTGGGCGCGCGGCTGACGCTCGGGGCGTGCTGCGCCATGGTGGGTCTCGCGACGATGCTGACGGGCGCCGCAACTGGGTTCGTCTCGCTTTTCGCCGTGCGTCTGGCGCTCGGATTCGCCGAGGGCGCCGCATTCCCCACGGCCACGCGGGCGATGTCCACCTGGATCCCGGTTCGGGACTGGGGGCTGGCGCAAGGGCTCACGCATTCGTTTGGCAGAATCGGGAATGCAGCGACGCCGCCCTTGATGGCTGGGCTGCTCCTGTTCGTGACATGGAGACGCTCCTTCGTGATTCTCGGACTCGCGAGTCTGATCTGGTTTGTCGCATGGGCCTGGTATTTTCGCAACGACCCGCGTGAGCATCCTGGTGTCACTGCAACGGACCTGGCGTCGCTCCCGGAGCGCGGCGGACGCGACCGCCCGGTGATTCCGTGGCTGCGTCTCGCCCGGCGTATTTTGCCTGTGACGCTGGTCGACTTCTGTTACGGTTGGACGCTGTGGTTGTTCCTGAGCTGGATTCCGGCGTTCTTCTTCGAGAACTATCATCTGAACCTGCAGTCGTCCGCGATGTTCTCGGCTGGCGTGCTTTTTGCGGGCGTAATAGGCGATACGGCGGGCGGCGTTGCCACTGATCGCCTGCTTCGCAAGACCGGCAGTTTGGTGCTGGCGCGCCGCTCGGTGATCATGGCGGGATTCCTGGGCGCGCTAATCTTCTTGTTTCCCGTGGTGCTGTTTCACAATCTGGCGGTAACCGCGGTGTGCCTGTCGCTGGCGTTCTTTTTCGCGGAGCTGATCGTGGCGCCAATTTGGGCGGTGCCCATGGATATCGCGCCCCGCTTCGCCGGTTCCGCCAGCGGCATGATGAATTTTGGATTTGGCCTGGCAGGATTGGTGTCGCCTTCCAGTTTCGGTTATCTGGTGGACCGCACCGGTAGTTGGGTTTTTCCGTTCGTATTCTCGATGCTTTTGCTGCTGGTTGGCGCGGTGCTTGCGTCGCGCCTGCGGCCCGACATACCTTTTAGTGAGACTACCTATGCGTAAGATGTTGCCGTGGACATTGGGCTTGCTTTCCGCGCTGGCTGTGATGCAGGGGCAGACGGCGTTGAACCTGCAGCAGGAGCCGGCGTGCCAGACGCTGCAGCCCGCTTCGGCCGGCGGACCGGTGCCCGCAAATCCAAACGTTCTCTTGCTGCGCTACCTGGGCCGCGCCAACTACGAAGTCGCGTATCGAGGCCGTGTGTTATTGCTGGACACCTACTACGACAATTCGCGGCTGCCATACGGGGAACGGTTTGGCGTGAAGGAATCGGATATCACGCGCGCGAATGCAATTATCGTGGGGCACACGCACTTCGACCATTTTGGCGATGCGCCGCCTATCGCCAAGCGCACCGGTGCGCCGATATTTGTTGGACCGCTTCCCGTCAAATATCTTGAATCGCAAGGCGTGCCGGAGAAGCAGATCCATGTGGTGCGCGGCGGCGAAACGATCAAGCAGGACGGCTTCGTCATCCAGACGGCCCTGGGCATTCATATGCCGATCGCGCCGTCCGACGATGCGGGGTTCCGCGAATTGATCACCACGGTGAATCCGCTCACCGAAGAAGAGAAAGCGCAATTGGCGGAATGGCGAAAAGGGCAATCGAACGGGACTCGTTTGGCGGCGGCCGAAGATCCGAACGACCCGGACAACGACACGGTTCATCACGGAACTATCGTCTACGTGCTGACATTCGACGACGGATTCCGCCTGCTCTATTCGGACACGTCGGGCGTTCTCTCGGGCGGCGAGCGCGTACTGGCGGATTCGATCCACGCGAGCGGCGGCCACATCGACTTGGCCATTCTGGGTTATTTGCAGCTCGGGTTCTCGGTGCCGAAAGCCATCAAAGTAACCGGAACACGCGTGAAGGTGTGGGATCCGCGCATTTTCCTGCCCTCGCATTTTCACGATGGCGAGAAAGCCGAGCTGCCCGACATGCCGACTGCGCCGCTGTTCGAGGCTTTACGCGAGCTTACTCCCAACACGCGAAGTATCGAGCCGCTCTATCGATCGCCGATTTGCGTGAACACCAAAACCGATGAAACGTTTGTAGGGTATTACGTCCACTAAAACATGCCACGGATCATGCTAAGAACGCTTTCCGCCGCTCTGCTTTGTGCGGCATGCCTGCCGAACGCACAGCCGGCGCAGTTTGAGCAAGAGCCCGCGTGCCAGAGCCTGCAGGCCGCATCCACCGGGGGGCCGCTGCCGAAAAGTTCCGACGTTCTGGTGCTGCGCTACTTCAGTTACGGGAATTATGAAGCGGCTTACCGCGGCAAGGTCCTGCTGTTGGACGCTTTCTACGACACCGCGCGCTCGCCGCTGGCCGTTCCCGTGGGCGTCAAAGAGTCGGACATATCGCGCGCCGACGCGATTTTGGTTGGGCACACCCATCTGGACCATTTTGCCGATGCGCCCGCCATCGCGAAACGTACCGGAGCTCAGGTGTTCCTGGCGCCTCCGGGTATTGGTTACGTGAGAGCGCACGGGCTGCCCGAGCGCCAGATCCACGTGGTCCGCGGCGGCGAAACGATCAAACAAGACGGCTACACAATTCAGACCGCGCTGGGCATTCACATGGTGACGACTCCCGAGGCGTCCAAAGCCTACAACGACTTCGTCCGGAAGTCCTCGCCACTTACTCCCGAGCAACAGAAGCAGTTTACCGATTGGCTCACGCCGATCTCGCAAGCGGCCACCGTGAACGAAGATCCGCTCGACCCCGACAACGACACCATCTATCACGGCACCATCGTCTACGTATTGACCTTCGATAGCGGATTCCGCTTAGTGTACTCGGACACCGCGGGAGTGCTGTCGGGCGGGGAGCGAGTGCTGGCGGACTCGATTCACGCGGCTGGCGGTAAGATCGATCTCGCCATCCTGGGCTACCTGGACGGCGGGTTCTCGGTGAGCCGGGCGATCCGGAATATTCTGACGCGCGTGAAGGTATGGCAGCCCAGCATCCTGCTCCCCTCGCACTTTCATGACGGCGATCTGGCGTATCCAATACCGATGCCGGAGATGCCGACGGCGCCATTGCTTGAGGCTTTGCGCGATCAAACGCCCAACACGCGGGGCATTAGCCCGCTCTTCCGGTCGCCAGTTTGCGTGAACACCAGGACGGGCGAGTTCTCTGCCGGCAATTACGTCCACTAGTTCTCGCCGGGCGGTAGATCAAAACTCGTATACTCCAGTATGCGCGCCTTTGCTTGCGTACTCCTTTTAGCGGCCGCTGCCTCCGCTCAAACGATCACGGTGTCGTTTCCAGCCGCTCGCTCCAACAAACCACTGGACGGCCGCGTGCTGCTTCTGCTCTCGAACGACCCGAAGGAAGAGCCACGGATGCAGATCGACGACACGCTGAAGTCGCAGATGATGTTCGGCGTGACGGTGGACGGATGGAAGCCCGGTGAGCCGCTCACCATCGGCGACAATGCGCGGGGCTACCCGCGGGCGAGCCTGAAAGACGTGCCGGCCGGAGACTACACGATTCAGGCCGTGCTGAATGTTTACGAGACCTTTCACCGGTCGGACGGCAAGACGGTGAAGCTGGCGCCGGATCGCGGCGAAGGACAGCACTGGAATCTCGCCCCGGGCAATCTACTATCGAAACCGCGGCTGGTTCACATTGGTCCGGGAGCGCCGCCGATCGACGTGGCGCTGACCGAGGTAGTCCCGCCGATCAAGCCTGAACCGGATACGAAATACATTCGCCACATTCGTATCGAGTCGAAGCTCCTGACAAAATTCTGGGGACGGCCTGTTTATCTTTCAGCCATCGTGCTGGTGCCGGAGGGCTTTGACTCCCATTCGGATGCCCATTATCCTTTGATCATTTCTCACGACCACTTCGTATCTTCTTTCAGCGACTTTCGAGAGACTCCGCCGGACCCGAGCCTAAAGCCCGATTACTCCGATCGCTTTCATCTAGCGGGCTATAACCGCATCCAGCAGGAAGAGGGCTACAAGAATTACCAAGCGTGGATTGCGCCCGGCACGCCGCGCATGTTGATCGTGAAGCTACAGCATGCCAATCCATACTACGACGACTCGTACGCGGTGGACTCGGCAAATCTGGGGCCCTATGGAGACGCGCTGGAGACCGAGCTGCTCCCCGCCATTGAACGACAGTTCCGCGGCATCGGACAGGGCTGGGCCCGATTTATGTACGGAGGCTCGACTGGCGGCTGGGAATCGCTGGCCGTCCAAATGTTTTATCCCGACCATTACAGCGGCGCCTTCGTCGCGTGCCCGGATCCCGTGGACTTCCACGCTTACCTGACGGTGGACCTCTATAAGCAGGACAATATGTTCTACATCCAGGGCGCGAACAAGCAGGTAGAGCAATCGGCGATGCGCGACTATCTGGGCCACACGCTGATGTCGATGCGTGACAACATCGCCTATGAAGCGGCGCTGGGCGACCACGGCCGGTCGGGCGAGCAGTTCGACATCTGGCAGGCGGTGTTTTCTCCCACCGGGGAGGACGGCTATCCACAGCCGATCTTCGACAAGCGCACCGGCGTAATCGACCACCGGACGGCCGAATATTGGCGCGAACATTACGATCTAAACGCCATACTGCAGCGGGATTGGGCGACGCTGGGACCGAAGTTGCAGGGCAAGATTCATCTTTATGTGGGATCAGATGACACGTATTTCCTAAACGACGCCGTGTACCTGATGGAAGATTTCTTGAAGCAGACCGGCACGCCGGGACACGGTGTTCCGTACGAAGGGGAGGTGCACTACGGACCGCGCGCCGAGCACTGCTGGAATGGCGATCCTGAGAAACCGAATTGGTACTCGCGGCTGCACTACAATCAGATGTTCGTGGCCCAGATCATGGAGCGCATCCGGAAAACTGCACCGCCTGGCGCGGACCTGACAAGCTGGCGGTATTGATCGCGATGAAGACTCTCACAGAGAAATGGTTTTGGTATTCCATCGCTTCGGCTTTTTGTTGGGCGGGTTTTGCCATCAGCGCGCGATTTGGATCCAGAGAGCTGCCCGCAAATATGATGCAGTTCGTGGCGGCGTTCGGCTTTCTGGCCTTTGGGATTGTCCTGTTCGCGACCCGAGGATTCCGGTTAGAACCGAACAAGCGCGGCTGGCTCTACGGCACCATCTCGGGCATGTTGCTGGCGGCCGGGGGGCTGGCGCTTTACGCGGCTTACCGCGGCGGATCCAACACCGCCGTCGTGACCACCGCGACATCCCTGTACCCCATGTTCACGGTAGTGCTGGCGGTTCTGTTCCTGCACGAGCACATCACCAAGCGTCAGATGGTAGGGATGCTGTTCGCGTTAGCGGCGATTGTGATTTTGTCTTTATAGGATCCGATGCACGCTCCCTGGCTCTGGTTTTCGCTGCTGGTCCTGCTGTCCTGGGGCACGTTGGGAATCGTGCAGAAGCTCGCGACCAACCTTATTTCGGCGGAGAGCGCCTTGGTCTGGTCGGTGATCGGTTTCATGTTGCTGCAGCCCCTGCTGTTTGACACAACCTCGCCGTTTCACTACACATCCGGGTCACTGGTATGGGCGCTGGTCAACGGCGTGTTCAACGGTCTGGGAGCCTGGACGCTAATGGCGTCGATGAGCGCGGGCGGCAAGGCCTCGTTGGTGTTGCCGATCACCGCGATGTACCCGCTGCTGGTCGTACTGGTGGCTCCGGTGTTATTCCACGAATCGATTACCGGCCTCCAAGGTGTGGGCGTCGCTTGCGCGCTGATCAGCGTGGTCCTCATATCGTCGGACGCGCACGGCTAAAAACAGAACAGGCAAAGTTCCTCGAAGAGAAGATTCGCCGCCAGTAGAGAGGTAAGCTCGGCGGAGTCATATTGGGGTGAGACCTCGACCAGGTCGCAACCCACCAGGTTCAGCCCCTTTAGGGATCTGACGAGCCTGAGAATCTGATCGCTCGACAGACCTCCGACCTGAGGCGTCCCGGTGCCAGGAGCAAAGGCGGGATCCACGACGTCAATGTCTAGGGTCAGGTACACCTTTCGGTCGTCGAAACCTTTCAATTTCTCGCGAACCAGGTCCAGCCCCTGCTCGTGAAATTCTTCGGCGGTGATGATCCTGATATTGTGTTCGCGGGCATAATCCATATCGTCGGAGCCATAAAGTTGCCCTCGAAGCCCAACTTGCAAGATATATGGTTCATCCAAAAGACCTTCTTCAATAGCGCGCCGGACTGGAGTTCCGTGCGAATATTTCATGCCCCAATATTTGTCCCAGGTGTCGGAATGGGCATCGAATTGAATTAAGGCCACAGGCCCATGAGCCGCATGAATCGCGCGCAGTATGGGAAGCAGGATCGAATGATCTCCTCCCAGGCAGATAGGAATGGTGCCAGCATCCAGGACCGGCTTCAAACCCTTCGTAATCCTGTCATAGGTGTCCTCAATGGAGATAGGGTTGGTGGATAGGTCGCCGAAATCGGCTACGCGCAGGCTGGAGAAAGGACTCACATCCAGCACCGGATTATACGGCCGAATGATCGCCGATTGGTCGCGCACGTGGCGGGGGCCCATGCGGGCGCCGGTTCGATAGCTGGTGCCACCGTCGTAGGGAATGCCAATCAGCGCGACATCCAAGCGACGCGGGTCGGTAATGTTTGGCAGGCGAAAAAGTGTCGAGATCCCCGCGAAACGCGGGACCTGAAGCGCGTCAACTGGCATCGGGTGCGGGTCCGGAAGGTTTTTCAGGTGCCGGGTGTGCGTGGATTCCTTGGTAGTCATGTACCTATTCTCTTATGCTCGCGACTGTGCAGTCGATCCGAGTATCGGGGCGCCTCCCCGCTATGCCCAGGCCTTGATCTTTCGCCAGAACTCAGGCCAAGGTTCCCGGACGCCTCGACAGACCCACAGGTACTTGTGAAACTCCGTCTCTTCGTTGGCGACCCCGAAGCGGTTGGAGATCGTTCCCTTCGATTCGCAGCTTGCGAAGTTGGCTTCCACGAAGTCCTGGGGCAGACCGACCACGATCAGTGTTTGGGGTGGCGCGTCGCCGTAGCCCCGCAGCCAGAACGAGTTCACCCGGCTCAGCGCGGGCGGCAAACCGTGCGCGGGCCCATAGAGGTTGATCGCGCCCGCTTCACCGTAGTTGCCAGTGAGGATGCCGGCGGTGGCGCGCTCCTCCGCGGGCAGGGAGTCGCGGATCTTGGCGACGGTGTCGACCAACTCCTGCCAGCCGATCTCCTCGCGCAGGTTTTCATTCACGCGCATCGCCGCTTCGAACCAGCGCGAGTTCAAGGGCGCCACGGGAAGGGCGAATGCGATCCCCAGACCCAGGGCCACCGCGAGCCCGGCCCAGTTCAGGCCTCTGGCCCAGCGGGGCCACTGATCCGCTGAGACGGCCCCGGCAGCCAACAACATCGGATAGAGCGGAGCAGTGTAGTATTCCCGAGCTTGGGCCAAGGCGAAGAAAACCAGCGCGGCCAGGAATGCCCATCCTAGGACCCGGTAACGCTCGCCCTCAGGCTTTCGAAAGTAGAAGAGCAGACCGGCGATCCAAAGAGGAATGGTGAACGGATGCGCAGGCACCACAAGCTGCTCCCACAAGAATCCATCGGTTCGGCCGATCCGGATATCCCGCGCGTGAATGGTGCGCAGAAAATCGAGCGAGACGAAGCCGTGGTTCGCCTGCCAGATCAGGTTAGGTAGAACAATGACCAAGGTCACGGCGGCTCCTGCGATCAGCCAGCGGCTCCTCAGGCGGCTTCGCGCAGGGGTGAGAAGCAATCCCACGGCCAAGCCCGCCACCAACCACAAGATGGTGTAGCGGGTCATCAGGCCCAGCCCAACCGTCGCGCCGACTGCGATCCACCAGCGCGGGTCCTCTGAATTCAGCAGCCGGATCACGAAGTAAACTGTTACCACCGCCCACAGGAAGTCGAAAGAAACGTACTGAAACAAATGCCCTCCCGACATTGACATCGGGGACACGGCGACGGCCACCGCCGTTACGATCTGGGCCCTACGCCCGCCGCCGAGTTCGCGCGCCATCAATCCCGCTACGACCATGGCTGCGCACTGAGCCAAGGCGGTAAAGAATCGCACGGCGGCCGGTGCGGAACCGAACAGCTCCAGGGCGAGGCGCGCCACCAACGGCGTGAAGGGAGGGTAGGCGACGTATCCCCAGTCGAGGTGCCGTGCGTCGTCGAGGGTCGCCAGCTCATCGCGATGGAAGCCGTACTGCCCATTGGTGAGTGTGTGCAGCAGTAGGCGGAATGCGGCCAGAGCAAGCAAAGTACGCAGGCCCGAGGCCGGTTTCATTCGGCCTATTCTACACTTCGCAGGACTGACAGTGCCTGGATGACTGCGCTTACGGAAGCTGGCTTGCCAAGCGGTGCCTGATTGGTGAAGGCAGCCGTTGGTTATTTACAAGGGTTTATGCCTTTTATTTCCCCACGGCTTTCCACACATCCGCCTTGGTCTGTGGAGCAGCGGACGCGTGCACGTTAATATAGCGGTCAAAGTCCAGATTGAGCTTTTCAAGAACTGGGACCAGAGCTTTGACGTGATCGTTAGCCGGTTCGCCGGGGTTCACCGAGAAGTCGCCTTGGAACAGAACCTTCTCCTTGGGAATGTACGCGATGATCAACCCGTTTGAGTGAGGAGCAGGAAATACGTGGTACATCTCAACGGTTCGGGTTCCATCGGAGTAGATCCTCTTCTCCACAACCGTTTCGATCTTCGCTTTCTTCGGATTCTTGGCGAGAGTGTCGGTCATGAGCGTCCTGGGCGTGTTGAGCGCTTTCTCGAGGAACTCCTCATTATTCTTCTGCGTGATGATGGTTGCGCCTTCGGCCACCAACACAGGCAGCCCTCCTGTGTGATCGGAATGGGGATGGGTGTTCATGACGTACCGGATCGGCTTATTCGGGAACAGTTTCTTAATTTCGGCCACGTACGCGAGGGCGCGTGCCTCCGATTGGCCGGCCTCCAGCATCATGATGTAGTCCTTGAACTCGACGATGACCGAATCGTAACTACCGGGCCCGGTGGTGAGCCGGTAGAGGCCGTCACCAAGCTTTTCCGAAGTGACCGTTAGGGGCCCTGGAGCCGGCGGTCCGCCACCCGGGCCACCAGGACGTCCGGCCGGCGCTGGAACCAGCGTCGCGACATCGGGAGGATTCGCCTTCGCCGCGGCCACATTCACTTCAAAGAAGGGCCAGCCGCCGCGCGTCTGCACGATCTTCGAAGGAGCCATGACGCCGCCAAAGTCTTTCCATCCGGTGTAAGTCGCGACGATGTGCATGTCGCCCATAATGTTTTCGCCGAGCCACGTCTCCACCCGGTCGACCATGTTCTTGTCGTCCACATAGCCATTGATGACGTAGCTCTTGCCGGAAGGCGCCTTGACCGTCGGGCTCCAGGTCAAGACGGTGTATTTCTTGCCGTCCGCCTTGCGATGGCTCACTGTGGCGTTATTCGCAGCTGCGCCTTCTAGGAAACCCCAGGGAGTGATGTAAAATTCCAGGGAGTTGGCCCAGGGTTGCGAGACGTCCGCCTGCTGGGGCGTGACTTGCTGGAAAAAGGTCCCGGGCGTCAGTGTCGTTGAGCCGCCCGGCCCAATGTTGTTGGTGGCGCCGGTGTGCCGGGACGCGGGTGCGGTGAGGTCGATGACGCGGACGTAGTTGTTGATCGGCCGCATGGGATCGTGCGTCCCTTTGCATGTCATGTCGGCGGCGTTGGCTCCGCACTGCTGGAACGCCACATCCTTCGCCGATCCTGAGTAGGTGATGGATTTCGGATCTCCCAAGGCCTTTTGGGCGCTGGCGATCACGGTCTTGGCATCCTGCGCGATGGCGCTCACGCACAGAAACGCGAGGCAGATTGCCACTACAGCAAGTTTCTTGAACACAGTTTCTCCCTTATTGGCTTGAATCCTCGATATCAGCCTGAATGCTCGATAGAATGCACCCATCCAGAGTATTCTATATCCACTCAACCCGGTCGTGATTGGTTATTAGCACTGTTCTTCCTGCGTCCCTTCCGCTGCCGTTCGTCTGGAAGTTAGCGGGACTCGGCGCCATGCTAGAACCGATGGTTGATAACGGGCCTCTCGGAAGTACCCCTCGACGCGCCACTAGATGGATGCCTTGAGCGCTTTCGTTACTTCTCCGGCGATGTCGTCTTGGACCATCAGGATGTCGTCGAACGGCCGGTCGTAGGTTTCCGACCAGACCACATATCCGTTGTCCGCGCGAATCAACCGCGTGGCCACGCGCAGCCTGTCGCCCGACTTGCGCACGCTCCCGTCGAGCACGTAAGCGACGCTCAGTGTCTTGGCGATATCGGAGACCGGTACCTGCTTGCCCTTGAAATAGAACGAGGACGTGGGAGACGGTACGCGCAGGCCGGGGATCTTGCTGAGTCTACCGATCACCTCCTCGGTCATGCCGTCGGCGAAGGTCTCATTGGTCATCCCCTCGGTGAGATCGAGGAACGGGAGCACGGCGACGGATTTCTCGGGCTGCGCAGCGGTAGCGGGCGGGGCTGAGTTCGCGACGTTGCCGTGGTAGAGAAACGTAACTGCGAGCGCCAAGCAAATCGCCGCGACTGCCGCCCAGGCGAACCCGGCCCTGAGGCGCTGGCCTGGCGCCGGAGCATCGATAGCGGACGCGGGCGCGGCCGGACCCACCCAAGGACTCACCTCGGCCACCATCCGATACCCAAGTCGCGGCACGGTTGCGATGTAGGCGGGCTGCTTGGGATCGTCGCCGAGCAGGCGGCGCAGCGACGCCACGGCCTGGTAGACCGAGTCCGGGCTGACGGCGACTCCGGACCAGACGTGCTGGAGCAAGTCCTCGATGCTGACCACCTCGCCGGCGTGCTCGGCCAGGCACAGCAACAACCGCATCGTCCGTGCCTCTACCCGCGCGGTTTCTCCCTCTCGCGAAATCTCACCGGACGCCGGATTGACGCACCAGGCGCCGATGCGAAGCATTGTCGGAATTATATCAACGCCGGAAGCGCCGGCCGAATCATTTCAGAACTATTCAGAGTGTTTCAGGCCAAGTTCAGGCCTTCGCGGGCCCCTTCCGAGTATCGTAGCCCTGATGAATGACAAAAGGAACGTTCTATTGGCAATCGGAGTGGGCGGAGCGATTGCCGGGACTTTGGACCTTCTACAAGCTTCGATCCTGTTTGGATGGGACATCCCGCTCACCATCGCGGCCGGCTTGCTGGGGCGGCAGGCCCTGCAGGGAGGCGCCGGCACTTATATTCTCGGCGTTCTTTTGCACTTCTTCATCGCGTTTTCAGCCGCCAGCGTTTACTGCGCGGTTAGCCTTAGGCTGGATTTCATGAAGCAGCACCCATTGGTGTGCGGCCTGTTCTTCGGCGGCGCGGTGGAAGAGGTCATGAGCCTGATCGTGTTGCCGCTATCCGCTCTGCACGCCCGGGGCCCATACGAACTCCACGACTTGGTTCTAGGGCTGGCCGTGCACATGGTCGTGATCGGGCTGCCGATCGCTTACAGCCTTCGGCGGTTCGGAAAATA
>Ga0209415_10012286_pt1 | contig 14294 bp, 11 predicted proteins | sample PeaSoiSIISIP2007_FD_187696 | JGI IMG/M metagenome (GOLD analysis project Ga0209415, IMG submission 187696) | Peat soil microbial communities from Weissenstadt, Germany - SII-SIP-2007 (SPAdes) (version 2) | ecosystem: Environmental > Terrestrial > Soil > Wetlands > Peat | place: Germany... | reverse complement strand
GCGTCCCCGACGGGATTTGAACCCGTGTTACCGACGTGAAAGGCCGGTGTCCTAGGCCGAGCTAGACGACGGGGACTTAAGCGCGACGCGAGCGATTCTACCGCGCGTGCGGCCTGCCGACGCTAGCAGACGCCTCCGAAGCCCGGCAAGTAGGCGCCGCCGCGAGCATCCGCTACCATGCTCCCGATGCCGGCCTTGACCATCGGACGCACCGCGATGGAGGCGATAATCGCGCACAGCGAGCGCGAGTTTCCCAACGAATGCTGCGGCTTCGTGATCGGCGCGGGGGCGCGCGAGCAGGTCCGCCCGATTACCAATATCCAGAACCGCAAGCACGCCGAGAATCCCGCCGCTTTCCCGCGCGATGCGCGCACCGCCTACCTGATGGACCCGCGGGAGCATCTCGAGGTGCTCGAGCAGACCGATCGTCTGAAGCTGCCGCTGCGCTTCGTCTATCACTCGCATCCCGACCACGACGCCTACTTCTCGCCGACCGACCGCGCCCGCGCCTGCTCGTTCGATCCCAAAGAGCCCGACTATCCCGACACCGACTACCTCGTGATCTCGGTGCGCGATGGAAAGTTCGCGCGCGCCGCCGCCTTCGCCTGGGACCCCGCCGCCGCCGATTTCGTCGAGACCCCGCTCGCGATCGAGTAAGCGCCGTTTTTGACAGCACGCCGCGATTGCGCGAACATCGGGTCGGCATACTCGAGGCCGCGCAGGGCTCCGTAGCGAGACCATCAGCGCCGGGGGCTTATCAATCTCTCTAATGTCAGAATTACGGAGCCATCGCCGATCTAATTCGAGCGTGCTAGCGTAAGGGCGCACTTGAACCAACCTTGGGGAGCTTCCGGTGGGCGTTGATTCTTCCGCGAATAACGTTCCGACCCGCAGCGCCGGGCTGCGCCGATGGGTCGATGAATGCGTCAGGATGACCTGTCCCGATCGCGTCGTATGGTGCGACGGCTCGCCGGCCGAGCGAAAACGGATGATCGCCGAGGCGGTCGCCGCCGGCGTGCTGATTCCGCTCGACCATGCGAAACGTCCGGGCTGCTATCTGCATCGTTCCAATCCCAACGACGTCGCGCGCACCGAAAATCTCACGATGGTCTGCACGCCGACCCGCGAAGAGGCCGGCCCGACCAACAACTGGCTCGCGCCCGACGAGACCTATGCCAAGCTGCGCGGATGGCTCGGCGGATCGATGCGCGGGCGCACGATGTACGTGGTGCCGTACATCATGGGCCCCGCGGGCTCGCCGTTCTCGAAGGTCGGCGTCGAGCTGACCGACAGCATCTACGTCGCGCTCAGCATGGGCACGATGACGCGGATGGGCAGCGCGGCGCTCGAGATGCTGGGCGACTCGGATGACTTCAATCGCGGCCTGCACGGCACGCTCGACGTCAGTCCGGAGCGGCGGCTGATCTGCCATTTTCCGCAGGACAACACCATCTGGTCGACCGGCAGCGGCTACGGCGGCAACGCGCTGCTCAGCAAGAAATGTTTCGCGCTCAGGATCGCGTCATGGCTGGCGCGCGAGGAGCAATGGCTCGCCGAGCACATGATGATCGTCGGCCTCGAGAGCCCGCAGGGCGAGACCACCTATGTCGCCGCCGCCTTTCCGAGCGCCTGCGGCAAGACCAACCTCGCGATGCTGACGCCGCCGCGCTCGATGAAGGGCTGGAAGGTCCGGACCGTCGGCGACGACATCGCATGGCTGCGCATCGGGCCGGACGGCGGGCTGTGGGCGATCAATCCCGAGTTCGGCTACTTTGGCGTCGCGCCGGGGACCAACGAGAAGTCGAATCACAACGCGATGAAGATGATGGCGCGCAATACCATCTTCACCAACGTCGCGATGACTCCCGACGGCGACGTCTGGTGGGAAGGCATCGACCAGCCGCCGCCCGAAAACCTGATCGATTGGCAGGGGCGGCCGTGGCGGCCCGACGCGGGCGTCAAGGCGGCCCATCCCAACGCCCGCTTCACCTCGCCGATGCGCAACAACCCGGTGCTCTCGCCCCACGTCGACGATCCGCAGGGCGTGCCGATCTCTGCGATCATCTTCGGCGGACGCCGCGCGGCGACCGTCCCGCTGGTGCTCGAATCGCACGATTGGACGCACGGCGTGCTGATGGGGGCGACGATGGGCTCCGAGACCACCGCCGCGGCGGTCGGCCAGGTCGGCGTGCTGCGGCGCGATCCGATGGCGATGCTGCCGTTTTGCGGCTACAACATGGGCGACTACTTCGCCCACTGGCTCGCGATGGGCAAGCTGCTGCGCAAGCCGCCGAAGATCTTCATGGTCAACTGGTTTCGCAAGGACGGCGACGGCCGCTTCTTATGGCCCGGCTACGGCGAAAACCTGCGCGTCCTGCGCTGGATGATCGATCGGATCGACGGACGCGCGCGCGGCGTCGAAGCGACGGTCGGCCTCGTGCCCGATCCCGCGGAACTCGATCTCAAGGGCCTCGCGCTCTCGCCCGACGGCCTGCGCGAGAGCCTCAAGGCCGACCGCGGCGAGTGGAAGGCTGAGATGGCGGCGGCGGGCGACTTCTTCCGCAAGATCGGACCGACGCTGCCGGATCCGCTGGAAGCGATCCGCCATGCGATCGCGGGGGCGCTCGACGGTGGCGGCGGCCGCGCGGCCGGAAGCTGATTGCTTCGTCCTCGGGCGGTGGCTCGCTTGAGCGCCGCCGAATGCCCTCAACTCATGCCGCAGGGACCGGAGGTGCGTGATGGCAACCGTCAATCAGCAACGGCTCAAAAACCTGCTGCTCGAACTGGTTCAGATCAATTCGCTCTCGCGCAAGGAGCGCGACATCGCCGAGCGCCTGCGCCGTGACCTCGAAAGCCTGGGCGCGGCCTGCCGCTACGATCGCGCCGGCGAGCGGGTCGGCGGCAATTCCGGCAATCTCATCTGCCGCATCCCCGCCACCAAGCCCGGCCTCGCGCCGATTCTGCTCTGCGCCCACATGGACACGGTCGTGCCCGGCGAGGGCGTCAAGCCGATCGTCGATGGCGACATCATCCGCACCGACGGCACCACCGTGCTCGGCGGCGACGACAAGTCGGGATGCGCGGTCATTTGCGAAGCCGTGCGCCAGGTCCACGAGCAGCGCATCCCGCACGGCCCGATCGATGTGGTCTTCACCATCTGCGAGGAGGTCGGCCTGCTGGGCGCGAAAAATCTCGAGCTCGAGCTGTTCGAAGCGCGCGAGGGGCTAGTCTTCGACAGCGATTCGCCCGGCCTGCTGTTCGTCCGCGCGCCCGGCGCCCAGACCTTGATGTTCAAGGTGACGGGCTACGAGGCGCACGCCGGGATGGTGCCCGAGCGCGGCATCTCCGCGATCAAGGTGGCATCGGAGGCGATCGCCACGATGCGTCTGGGACGAGTCGACGACGAGACCACCGCCAACTTGGGCCTCATCCAGGGCGGCCGCGCGATCAACATCGTGCCCAACGAAGTGACGATTCGCGGCGAGGCCCGCTCGCGCGATCCGCAGAAGCTCAGCGCGCAGGTCAATCATATGGTCGACTGCTTCAAGCAGGCGGTGGCGCGCGCCACACTGATGATCGACGGCAAGCAGGTCGCCGCCAGCCTCGACTACTCAGCCGACGCGCAGTACCAGGCGATGAATATACCGGAGGACGCGCCGATCGTGCGCAAAGTGATCGAGGCCGCGCGCCGCACCGGCCGGGCCGTGAACACGGCCGCGACCGGCGGCGGATGCGACGCGAACATCTTCAATCATCGCGGGCTGACGGTCGCCAACCTCGGCACCGGCATGCGCGACATCCACACCGTGCGCGAATGGCTCGACATCAAGGATATGGTCGCGACCGCCGAGGTCACGGTCGAGTTGCTGAAGCTGCAGGCCGGCCTTTAGTGTGAGGTCCCGTAAATCGTTCCGACCACCTTCCCCCATCCTGACCTTCCCCCGCAACTGAGCGCGGAGGAAGGGACAGAGTTGATTCAATCCGCGTTCTTGCGCAGGAACGTCGGGATATCGAGCTTGTCGTCCTCTTCAGGCGCATCGACCAGCTTGGTCGGGCCGCTGAAGCCGGCCTCTTCGGCGCGCCGCTTGAACGTCGGGATGTCGAGGCTGTCGTCGACCAGTAGCCCGAGCCGCCGGATCGGCTTGTTCGGGAACATCTTGCTCTGCGCGGGCGCCGGCGCGGGGGCCGACGGCTGCGCCTGCGGCGATTCGACCGGCCGCGTCGCCGCGGCCTGGATCGGCTGGGTCAGCGGCGCGCCGGAGGGCGAGTACTTGGCGCTGTAGCGCTGGTCGAGATCGCCGAAGCCGGTCGCGATCACGGTGACGTGCAGCTCGTCGCCGATCTGTTCGTCGATCACCGCGCCAAAGATGATATTGGCGTCCTCGTGCGCCTCCTCGTGGATCAGGCTGGCGGCCTCGTTGACCTCGTAAAGCGACAGATCGGGGCCGCCGGTGATGTTGATCAGCAGGCCGCGCGCGCCCTTGATCGAGAGGTCCTCGAGCAGCGGGCTCGAAATCGCGCGCTGGGCCGCCTCCACGGCGCGGTTCTCGCCGCTGGCGGTCGCCGCGCCCATCATCGCCATCCCCATCTCGGCCATGATCGAGCGGACGTCGGCAAAATCGAGATTGATCAGGCCGTGCACCGTGACCAGCTCGGAGATGCCGCGCACCGCCTGCAGCAGCACGTCGTCGGCCTTCTGAAAGGACTCGCGCAGCGGGGTGACGCGGGTGGTGATCGAGAGCAGGCGCTGATTGGGAATCGTGATCAGCGTGTCGACCGCCAGCTTGAGCTCGCGCAAACCCTCTTCGGCTTGCGACATGCGGCGATGGCCCTCGAACTGGAAGGGCTTGGTCACGACGCCGACCGTGAGCGCTCCCGCTTCGCGCGCCAGCCGCGCGATCACCGGCGCGGAGCCGGTCCCCGTGCCGCCGCCCATCCCGGCGGTGACGAAGACCATCTCGGCGTCGGACAGCAGCTCGCGCAGGCGTTCCTCGTCCTCGAGCGCGGCCTTGCGCCCGATTTCGGGATTGCCGCCGGTGCCGCGGCCGCGGGTAATCGACTGGCCGATCTGCAGGCGCAGCGCGGCGGTGTTGTTCTGCAGCGCCTGGGCGTCGGTATTGACGGCCATGAATTCGACATTGCGCAGGCCGGCCGCGATCATGTGATTAACCGCGTTTCCGCCGCATCCGCCGGCGCCAATCACCTTGATGCGCGCCCCCGGATCTGGATTATCCACCAACTCGATCATCATCATCCTCCTCTGCCCCTCCACCAATTCGCAATCTGTCTGTTCCGGCGCTCGGCGCGGATCAGAAAAATTCCCTCATCCAGTCGCTTACCCGGTTGCGCCAGCGGCCGAGCCTGCGGCCGTTGCGCATCGCGCCCGGTCCGTTGCCGTTGGCCGCCGCCGCGGCGTGCATCACCAGCCCCGCCGCCGTGGTGTACATCGGCTTGATCAATTCCTCTGGAATCCCGTTCAAGTTGATCGGCAGCCCGCGCCGCACCGGCACATTAAAGATCCGCTCGGCCAGCTCCTGCGTGCCCTCCAGCAGCGCGCTGCCGCCGACCAGCACGATGCCCGAGGCGAGGTTGTCGGCCACCTCCGAGCGTCCGAGCTCGCGCTGCACCAGCGCGAAAATCTCTTCCATTCGCGGACCCATGATCTCGCCCAGCAGCCGGCGCTGGATCATCCGCGGGGCGCGCCCGCCGACCCCTGGCACCTGCACCATGTCGTCGCGGCCCACCACCATGTTGGTCGCGACCCCGAAACTTATCTTGAGGCGCTCGGCCTCCTGCAGCGGGGTGCGCAGGCCGGCCGCCACATCGCCGGTCAGATGGCTCCCGCCGATCGGCAGCACTGCGGTATGCATCACCGCGCCGCCGTGAAACACGATGATGTCGGTGGTGCCGGCGCCGATATCGATCAGCGCCACGCCCAGCTCGCGCTCCTCGGGGAACAGCGCCGCGCCCGCCGCCGCCAGCGGCTCGAAGACAATCTCGATCGGCGTCGCGCCCGCGCGCTCGCAGCACTTGTTCAAATTCTGGCCGTAGCTTTGCGCCGCGGTGATGATATGGATGCGCGCCTCGAGCCGCACCCCCGCCATTCCGATCGGATCCCGCACGCCCTCCTGGTCATCGACCGCGAACTGCTGCGGCAGCACGTGCAGCACCTGGCGATCGAGCGGAATCGCGATCGCCTGCGCCGCATCGACCACCCGTTCGACGTCGCGCTGGTTCACCTCGCCGCCGCGCACCGCCACGATCCCGTGGCTGTTGAGCCCGCGCACATGCGGCCCGGCCACGCCGGCCACCACCGTGCCGACCCGTACGCCCGCCGATTTCTGCGCTTCGTTGAGCGCGGCGCGGATCGCTTCGACCGTGGCCTCGATATTGACCACCACGCCCTTGCGCAGTCCCGTGCATGGCGCGACGCCGAAGCCGAGCAGCGCCGGTGCTTCATCCCCCGTCTCCGCGATCAGCGCGCAGACCTTGCTGGTTCCCACGTCAAGTCCCGCGACTACGCTTTTCATCTGCCTGCCACCCCTCGCGTACCCGCGGAACCGCCGCGAGCCTTGAGTCCCCCATCCCCAGACACCCGGCGGACCTGGCCGCCGATGTGATCGAACGACTGGATGCCGCGCAGCTCCATCACCGCCTGTCCCGGCGTGGTCAGGTCGAGGCCGGCGACCAGCCGCTGATGGTCCTGCCAGCGGGCGAGCAGCTCGCGTGCGCGCTCGAGCTCGAGCGGCACCGATTCGAGATCGATGGTCAGCCGGGTTTGCGTGCGGGCCAGGAAGAAGGTCGCGGTCTCACTCTCCTCGTCCACGCGCATCTCAGAAATAATCGCGGAGAGCGTGGCCTCGGCGCGCACCAGGATCGAGGCGTAGCGCATCAGCTCGTGGACCGCCGCGTTCTGGACGCCCGCGCCGCTCAGCACCGGCAGGTCGCCTTGCGCCTGCGGCGAAATCGGCCCCGCCAGTCCAGTGCGCTGCGAGAGTGCGTAGAAGCCGTCGCGCCGCTCGACGATCGCGATTGCGCCGGGTGCGCCGTAGCGCAGTGGAGCGGCCGGCACTCCGCGCCAGAAGAAAATCACCGGCGCGAGGATTTCCAGCGCTTGGCCGCGGAGCCCACCGAGCGAGGCGCTGAGCCGCGCTTCGAGCGCGCGACCCGCCGGACTTACGCCCGCCATCATGCCGAGCGCGAAGAAGGCCGCGAGCAAGACGCCGCCCAGGCGCCATCCCCAGCTCGTCACCTCGCTCGTCTTTCGTCGCTTCGCCACCGCCACACCACCACCCCGCACGCAAGCGCCGCTTCAGCTCACCATTCGCCGACCAGCCTCACCTCGGGCTCGAGCGCGACACCGCTGGTCTCGCGCACGCGCGTCCGCGCCAGCTCGATAAGCGTGCGCACCTCCTCGGCGCGTGCGCCGCCGAGATTGACGATAAAGTTCGCATGCTGATCCGAAAACGCCGCGCCGCCGATCCGCGCGCCCTTCATCCCGGCGCTCTCCAGGAGCCGGCCCGCGAAGTTGCCGGGCGGATTCTTGAAGATCGAACCGGCGTTGGGCAGTCCGCGCGGCTGGCGCGACGCCCGCTTGGCCTTCAACTCCGCAACCCGGGCGCACAACGCCTCGCGCTCGCCGGGCCACAGCTCGAAATCAACCCGCGTGATCACGAAGCCGCGCGGCAGATCGGTGCGCCGGTAGGCGAAGCCCGCCTCCGCGTTGCTGAGCGAGCCCGCCGCGCCCTCGATGGTCGCGCCGTGGACGAAGGTCACCACGCGCGCAATTTCACCGCCGAACGCCCCGGCGTTCATCACCAGCCCGCCGCCGACGCTGCCCGGGATGCCTTCGCCGAACTCGAGCCCCGCAAGTCCCCGTTCCACCGCCTGCTCGACCAGCGCGCCGAACTGCGCCGCCGCTCCCGCCCGCACGCGCACGCCGTCGAACTCGAGTTTGATGAATTCTCCGGTCAGCCGCACGACCACTCCCCGGATGCCGCGATCGCTCACCAGCAGATTGGTGCCCGATCCCAGGCAGAACGAGGGCGTGACGGCGCGATGCGCCGCGTCGAGCACCGCCATCAGCTCGGCCTGGCTCTCGACCGTAATCATCAGCTCCGCGGGACCGCCGATGCGGAACGAGGTGAACTCGGCCAGCGGCTGATGAGCCGCGACGCGCGCGCCGAAGCGGAGGCGCAGTTCCTGCTCAAGCGGGCTCATGTAGGTTGACTCCGTCATCGAGCGCTTTGAGCACCGACTCGCCGAGCTGGTAGATGTCGCCGGCGCCGAGCGTAACGATCAGATCGCCGGCGGCCGACTCGGCGCCGACGCGCGCGGCCGGTTCGGGATCGTCGCCGAGATAACGCACGTCGAGATGGCCGCGGGCGCACAGCGCCTCGTAGAGCCGGCGCGCCGAGACCTCGGCGATCGGCTCCTCGCCCGCCGGATAGACCTCGGCGATGTAGAGCCGGTCGGCATCGTCGAAGGCGTCTAGGAAATCCGCGAACAGATCGCGCAGCCGGGTAAACCGATGCGGCTGAAAGACGACGATCAGGCGGCGTTTGAACGCCGCCCGCGCCGCCGCCAGCGTGGCCCGCACCTCGACCGGATGATGCGCGTAATCGTCGAGCACGATTCTCCCGGCCGCCTCGCCCTTGATCTCGAAGCGGCGATAGATGCCCGAGAACTGACTCAACCCCGCGGCCGCGGTCGCGAACGGGATGCCGAGCTCGAGTCCGGCCGCGATGGCCGCGAGCGCGTTGAGGGCGACGTGATGGCCGGGCGAGGGAATCGTCACCGCGCCGAGCGGCGCGCCCTTGTGAATCACTTCGAAGCGCGTCGAAAGGCCGTCGATCGAAACCACCTCGGCGCGCAGATCGGCGTCGGGCGCGATGCCGTAGGTCAGCACGGGCTTGCGAATCGCCGGGAGCAGCCCGCGCACGTTGACGCTGTCGATGCCGAGAATCGCAGTGCCATAGAACGGGACGCGGTTGATGAAATTCTGATAGGCCTCGCGCACCCGCTCCATGGTGCCGTAATGGTCGAGATGCTCGGGATCAATATTGGTGACGATCGCGACCGTCGGCAGCAGCAGCAGGAACGAGGCGTCGCTCTCGTCGGCCTCGGCCACCATGAAGTCGCCGCGACCGAGCCGCACGTTGGTGCTGCGCGAGCGCAGGTTGCCGCCCACTGCGACTGTCGGATCGAGTCCGGCCTCCTCGAGCACCAGCGCCACCAGCGAGGTGGTGGTGGTCTTGCCGTGCGTGCCGGCGACCGCGATGCCGTGGCGCGCTATCCGCAACAGCTCACCGAGCATCTCGGCGCGCGGCAGGATCGGGAGCTTGAGTTCGCGCGCGCGGGCGAGCTCGGGATTCGAAAACTTGATCGCCGAGGAAATCACGATCGCATCGAGATCCGGTGCCAGATGGCCCGGATGATGGCCGTGCGTGATTGCGACGCCGAGCGACGCGAGCCGCGCGGTGGTCGCGCTCGGCTTCAGATCGCATCCGCTCACCGTGAAGCCCAGCCGCACACAGAGCTCCGCGATTCCGCTCATCCCGGCGCCGCCGACGCCGACGAAATGGAGCCGGCGCGGCCGGGTTAGCAGTCCGCTTGGCGTCGGTCCGCTCATGCGCCGGCCTCCGCGCCCGCGGCCGCGAAACAGATTCGCGCGATGTCCGCGGCGGCGTCGGGCCGCGCGATCGAGTGCGCGCTCCGGCCCATCTCGGCAAGCCGCGCCGGATAGTTCATTAGTTCGGGAATCGCCCGCGCCAGATTGGCGGCAAGCTGCTCGTCGTCGCGGATTACGATCGCGCCGCCGGCGCGTTCCAGCACGCGCGCGTTGAGTTCCTGTTGCCGATCGCGATGGAAGGGATAAGGCACGAAAATCGCGGGCCGGCCCGCCAGCGCAACTTCGGAGACCGTGACCGCGCCCGCGCGCGCCACCACCAGCGTCGCGCGCTCGAGCGCCGCCCCGACGTCATCGATAAAGCCCAGGACCGTCGCGCCCGGCCATTCAAGGCCCTTGTACGCCGCCGTCACCATCCCCACGTCCGGTTCGCCCGTCTGATGGACAAGGTTCCATTTTATAACATCTTTTGCTAGACTTTTGAAGGCATTTACGGCCCCTAAATTGAGTCGATGCGCGCCGGTCGAACCGCCTAAAACAAGAATTTGAGAATCGCCGGTGGTGTCGCGGCGGTCGCGAGACCGGATCGCGGCGCGGATCGGATTGCCGGTGACGACCGCCTTGTCGCGACAGAAAAACTTCTGGGTGTCATCGAACCCAACGCAGACTTTTTGCGCGAAACGCCAGAACGCGCGATTTGCGAGTCCGGGCCGCGAGTTCTGCTCCATCAGGACCAGCGGCGTGCGCGTGACGATCGCCGCCGCAGCCATCGGTACCGAGGCGTAGCCGCCCGCACTGACGACCAGGTCGGCGCGCGAGCGTCGCAGCAGCCGCCACGCATCGCGGATGGCGCGCGCGAATTCGCCGACCGCGACGATCCGTTCGCGGATGCTATGACCGCGCAATCCATGCACTTCGAAAAGTTGATAGCGCAGGCCGCTCGACGGCAGCCAGCGCGCCTCGAAACCGGCGCTGGTGCCGACGAACAGCAAGTCGGTCGCCGGGCGTTGACGCGTGAGCTCCTCGCCGAGCGCGATGGCTGGGAACAGATGACCGCCGGTGCCGCCGCCTGCGATAATCACTTTCATCTCACCGCCGGACGCCGGCCGAGCGCGAGCAACGCGCCGAGCGTCCCCATCGCCATGATCATCGCCGTGCCGCCGTAGCTCAAGAACGGCAGCGGCAGGCCCTTGGTGGGAATCAGTCCGATTACTACCGCGATGTTGATCAGTGCCTGCAGCGTGAGCAGCGCGGTCAGGCCGACCGCCAGCAGGCTCGCGAACGGATCGGGCTCCTCGTGCGCGATGCGCATGCCGCGGAACAGGATTACGCCGAACAGCAGGATGACGATAATGGCGCCGACGATGCCGAGCTCCTCGCCGATCACGGCGAAGATAAAATCGTTATGCGCCTGCGGCAGATAGAACATCTTCTGGCGGCCGGCGCCCAGCCCGACACCCCATTCGCCACCGGCACCGAGCGCGATGTAGGACTGGATGAGCTGGAAGCCTGCGCCGCGGGCGGTGCGCCAGGGATCGACGAACGAGGTCAGCCGGCGCATCCGGTAGGATTTGGAAACTGCCTGCAGCGCGAGCACCGCGGCCGCGCCGGCCCCGGCGGTCCCCAGATGAGCCGGGCGCGCGCCCGCCGCGTAGAGCATCGCGAACAGGATCAGCACGATCATCACGGTGGTGCCGAAGTCGGGTTGTTTCAGCACCACCAGCGCGATCGGCCCGACCATCGCGAACACCGGCAGCGGACCGGCGGCGAAACTACGCACCCGATCGCCGCGGCGGCTCAGGAAGTCGGCGAGAAAGAAGACGATCGCGAGCTTGACGAACTCCGAGGGCTCGATCAGCGCGGGACCGAGCCTGAGCCACCGGCGCGCGCCGCCGCGCACCACGCCCAGCCCCGGCATCCAGACCGCGATCAACATCACCAGCGACACGATCAGCAGCGGCATCACGAGCCGCTTGAGCCCCGCGAGCGAGAGCTGCGAGATGACGCCCAGCACGACCAGGCCGAGCGCCAGATGCACCAGTTGCAGCTTGAAGAAATGGAAGCCGTTGCCGGTCTTCTCGAGGCTCAGGAAGTAGGTGGTGTTGAGCACCATCAGCAGGCCGAGGATCGACAGCGCCGCGGCCGGCAGCCACAGCCACGGGTCGGGCCGCCGGTAAGCGACCGCCTCAAAGCGCCCGAACCAGCTCTTTAAATAAATCACCGCGCTCCGCATAGTCCTTGAACTGGTCGAAACTCGAACAGGCCGGCGAGAGCATCACGCTCTCTCCCGGCCGGGCCATCGCGGCCGCCATCGCAACCGCTTCAGGCAAGGTTTCCACGCATGAAATTTCGGTCGCTCCGTTGAGGGCCGCGTTCATCTTCTCGCGCGCCGCGCCGATCAGGATGAGCCGGCGGACCTTCTCGCGCAGCGGCACGGCGAGCGGCGCATAGTCGCCGCCCTTGTCCATCCCGCCTGCGATCAGAATCACGGGACCATCGACCGCGGCCAGCGCTTCGACGACGGCGCCGACGTTGGTGCCCTTGGAATCATCGATGAAGCTGACGCCGCCCCGCTCACGCACCAGCTCGATCCGATGCGGCAGGCCGTGGAAGTCGGCGAGCGCACGCTCGATCGCGGGCGCTTCAAGATCCATCGCGAGCGCCGCCCCCGCCGCCGCCATCGCGTTCATCAGGTTGTGCCGGCCGTGCAGCGCAAAGCCGCCGAGCGCAAGCCGCCCGCTGCGCGCGCCGAGGTCATAGACGATCGCGTCGCCCTCGATCTGCAGCGCCGGGGCCTTGGCCGCCGCCGAGAGGCCGAAACTCGCGACCTTGGCGCGAATCGTTTTGGCGAGCGCGAAGACCCGCGGGTCGTCGCGGTTGAGGATCGCCCAATCGCGAAAATTCTGATTGCGAAACAGCGCCGCCTTGGCGCGCCCGTAATCTTCGAGATCGCGGTAACGGTCGAGATGGTCCTCGGTGAGATTCAGATGAACGCCGACGCGCGGATGGAAATTCTCGATCCATTCGAGCTGGTAGCTGGACACCTCGATCACGCCGAGGTCGTAGGCCCCGCGCATCGCCTCGATGAGCGGCACGCCGAGGTTGCCGCCGACGAAGACACGGACTCCGGCGGCCTTTAAAATCTCGCCGAGCATCACGGTCACCGTGCTTTTGCCATTGGTGCCGGTGATCGCGACGATCGGGCGGCTGAAGAAGCGCGCCGCCAGCTCGAGCTCGCTCCAGACCGGGATGCCGAGGCGGCCGGCATGGACCAGCAGCGGGTTGTCGCGTGCGACGCCCGGGCTGGTCACAATCAGGTCGGAGCCCGCCACCCACCAGGGATCTTCGGGGCCCAGATGGAGCTCGCCGGGCGGCAGCTCGGCGCTGCGCCCGAGCGTGTGATCGCGATCGATCAGCACCAGGCGCGCGCCGCGCTCGAACAGGAAGCGGGCGGCGGCCGCGCCGCTGCGGCCCAATCCCAGCACCGCGACTTTTTTTCCTGCCAGCTCCATCAACGCAGCTTGAGCGTACTCAATGCCAGCAGCGCACAGATTATCGAGATGATCCAGAAGCGCGTCACCACCACCGTCTCAGGCCATCCGCCGAGCTCGAAATGATGATGCAGCGGGGCCATGCGGAAAATTCGCCGATGCGTCAGCTTGTAGTAGTAGCGCTGCATGATCGTCGATGCGGCCTCGATTACGAATACGCCCCCGGCGATCGGCAACACCAGTTCCTGCTTGGCCAGCACCGCGATGATCCCGAGCGCGCCGCCCAGCGAAAGCGCCCCGACGTCGCCCATCATCATCGAGGCCGGATAGGCGTTGTACCAGAGAAAGCCCAGCGAGGCGGCGATCAGCGTCATGCAGAAAATCGTGAGCTCGCCGGCGCCCGCGACATGCGCGACCCCAAGATAGTGCGCGAGCTTCACGTTGCCGGCGATCCAGGTGAAGGCCCAGTAGCAGAGGCTGACGGTGATCACCGGACCGATAGCGAGACCGTCGAGCCCGTCGGTGAGATTGACGGCATTCGAGCAGGCGACCATCACCAGCGCAGCGAACAACACGTATCCCCAGCTCAGATCGGGATGGAGATTCTTGAAGAAGGGGACCATCAGATGGGTATCGAACCGGAGCCATCCGAAGAGCACAATCGCGGCCAGCAGCGCGATGAGGGTTTGCGAGACCAGCTTGTGCGGGCCCGAGAGCCCCGCGCCGCGGCCGCGTTTGAGCTTGAGGAGATCGTCGGTCAGGCCGATGGCGCCATAGCCGACCATCACGGCGATCGCGAGCCATACGTAAGCATCGCGCAGGTCGGCCAGCAGAAGCGTCGCGAGCACGCACGAGGAGACGATCAGCAGACCGCCCATCGTGGGTGTGCCGGCCTTCTTGAGATGCTGCGGAACCTCCTCGCGAATCGTCTGACCGATATGTGCGGCGCGAAAACGCTCGATCAGGATCGGGCCGAGCGCGAGCGAGAGCGCCAGCGCCGCCAGCCCCGCCATCACCGAGCGAAAGGTCTCGTAGCGCAGGACATTGAAGACCGCGTGGGACTGATGTCCTGGGAAGAGCCAGAGATACAGCATCGAAAGAAGGACCCCCAGTGTAGCGAGTTTGCGCAACCCTTGCGACGGCCGCGCGCTCGGCGCCGCGGGCTCGCGGCTCCC
>Ga0209415_10012285_pt1 | contig 14295 bp, 11 predicted proteins | sample PeaSoiSIISIP2007_FD_187696 | JGI IMG/M metagenome (GOLD analysis project Ga0209415, IMG submission 187696) | Peat soil microbial communities from Weissenstadt, Germany - SII-SIP-2007 (SPAdes) (version 2) | ecosystem: Environmental > Terrestrial > Soil > Wetlands > Peat | place: Germany... | reverse complement strand
TCGTAGCTCTTCCCCACGCCGCGCAGCTGGATCAGCACCTCGGCCGGCTTCGCGTCCGCCTTGGGCTCGGTCTTCGGGCTCTCCGCCACGTCGTTCATCTATGCGCCTCCCGCTTCCTTCACGGACTGCCCGTCCGCGAGTGTCGGCGGTGGGTCCTTCACGACGTGCGATCCAGGGACGGGGCCCTCCTCGAGCTCGAACCCCCCCGCGAACGGCGCGCCGACGGTCACAGGAACCATACGGACCCTCTCGCCGTCCAGCACGAACGCCACCTTCATTCCGCTCCGCGTCGCGATTGCGCTCGCCGGGATGATCTTCTTCGGCGGCGCCTTCATCTGGCTCGGGTCGAGCGCCTTCGAGAGGAAGCTCACGCGTGCGGCCATCTCGGGGAGCGCGCCGTCGTTTCCGTCGACGAAGCGCACCTTCACGACCCCCGTCGCCTTCGCGCGATCGAGCCGCGGGCTGAGCTCGGTCACCTCGCCGCGCCGGCGCTGGTCGGGGAAGGCGTCGAGGACGATCTCGCAAGGGGTCCCCTTTCGCATGGCCCCGAGGTGGGACTCGGGGACGTCGACCTCGACGCGAAGGGAGTCGAAGTCGGCGAGCTCGACGAGCGTCCCCGACGGGTTCACGACGTCGCCGACCTGCGCGGGCTTGGTGACGGCCGTCGCGGTCAGCGGCGACGCGATCGTCATGTTGCCGAGGTTCACGGAGAGCGAGCTCATCTCGGCCTGCGCCGCGGACGCGTCGGCTTCGGCCGCGCTTGCTTCGTCGTCCGACGCCTTCACCTGGTTCTGCAGCGAGGTGAGGTGCGCGAGGAGGTCGTCGACCGTTGCCTGCGTCACGGCGCCCCGCTCGGCCAGCTTCTTGTTGCGCTCGTACTGGACCTCGGTCTCGCTCGCCGTCGCCCGCGCGACCTGCGCGCGCGCCCTCGCCGCCACCGCCTTCGCCCTCGCGGCCGAGACACGTGCCGCCGCGGACGCGACCGCGCTCCTCTGATCCGACGGGTCCAGCTCGAAGAGGATCTGCCCCTCCTTCACGGAGTCCCCCTCGCGGATGTTCACCTTTGCGACGCGCCCGGTGACTTTCGCCCCGACCTTCGCGACCACTTGCGGCACGACGTAGCCGGTGGCGGCCAGGTCGACCGTCGACTGGGCGGGGGAGACCAGGCCGATCTCGGTGACCTTCACCTCGGTCTTGAAGAGCCGGGTCTCGGCGTACGGAAGCCCCCACACGCGCGCGCCGCCGACGACCACGACGAGGCCCGCGGTGAGCCCTGCCCAGCGCCCGAGGCGTCGAGGCGGAGGGGGCTCGTCGCGCGCGATGCGAAGGCTCGCGAGGTCGGCGGAGAGAGGGTCGATGGTCATGGGAAAGCGCGACACTCTACAACAGAGGAGGCGGGGCGCCCAAAGCCCTCCCGCGGGGGCGCTTGCGCGAGCACGCAGGCCTGGGGATTTCACATGGAGATCAGGTGGATCCGCACGGATGAGGCGGGCGGCCATGGCGCGCCGCGCGGCGAATCTTCACGTCGTCGCGTTCGCGAAGTAGTGCCCCTCGGCGATGTCGGCGAGCAGCCCCGCATGCGTGGGCTCCCACCGGAGGAGCGCCCGCGTGCGCGCGCTCGACGTCGGGTTGTTCACCTGGGCGAAGTGGGCCACGCCGCCGAGAACCTTTGGAGCTTCCTCCGCGGAGACGCTCTTCGCGGGCAAGTCGACCCCCTTGCCGACGGCTTCGGCGATGGCACGGAACGAGACCCCCTCGTCGGCGACGCCGTGGAGGCGCGATCCGGAGGGCGCGGACTCGAGCGCGAGCCGGTAGAGCTTCGCGGCGTCGAGCGTGTGTACGGCAGGCCAGACGTTCGCGCCCTCGCCGACGAAGACCGACGCTCCGTTCTGCCGCGCCGCCGCGACGAGCATCGGGATGAAGCCATGGTGGTCGAGCGAGCTGTGCACGGTCGGCGGGAGGCGAACGACCGAGGACCGCACGCCTCGACCTGAAAGGGCGATGACGGCGTTCTCGGCATCCACGCGCGGCCCGCCCGCCACGACGTCCTCTTCGGTGCCCGTGCGCGTGATGCCGCCGAAGAGCGCGAGCTGCGCCGTCCCCGAGGTGCTGACGAGCGGCCTGTTCGAGCCGCTGAGCGCCTCGCCGAGCGCGTTGACGACGCGGGTATCGTGCTCGGCGGCCTTGACGAAGCCGTCAGGTGTGCCGCCGAAGGCGAGGTCGTGCTTGTACCCGAGGTGGATGACGCCGTCGGCCGCCTTCGCGGCGGCGACGAGACCCGCGAGATCGTCGAGATCACCACGAACGACCTCGGCGCCCGCTGCTTTGAGCTTCGCCGCCGACGCCTCGGACCGCGCCAGGCCGGCGACCGCGTGCCCGGCGCCGCGCAGCTCGGCGACGACCGCGAAACCGATGTGACCACTCGCTCCAGTGACGAACACACGCATGGGGGCCTCCTGATGAACGCGACTCCCGTGCCTATAGCGCGGAACCTGCGCGCGACGGCGCGCCGTGGACCGACCCGGGCGGGCGCGCGAGAAACGAGCTACCCTTACGCACGATGGCTCCCGCGCATCGCGCGCTTCTCCTCGGTTCCGGCGCCGTGCTCGCGATGGCCTGCGGGACGTACGAGTCCAAGTTCAACAAGACGTCCTTCGACGCGGGTACCTTCGGCTTCGGCGGGTTCGGGAAGGACTCGGGGGGGGGCGACAGCGCGATCGTCCTCGGGAACAACGGCGGCTACACCGGCCCCACGACGTGCGACCAGGCCCAGATGCAGCGGTCGTACATCGGCTGCGACTACTGGCCGACCGTCACGACGAACCCGGTCTGGTCGATCTTCGACTTCACCGTCGTCGTCGCCAACGCCCAGTACTCCCCGTCCACCGTCCATGTCACCGGTCCGAACGGCTACGCGTCGACCGTCAGCGTCCTGGCCGGCGGCATCTCCAAGATCTACCTCCCCTGGGTGACCGCGCTGAAGGGGCCTGACTGCGACGCGTGCGGCGCCGTACCCACGTTCGACCAGTCGGTCTCGGCCCCCGCGTCCGCGTACCACCTCGTGAGCGAGTACCCGGTCACCGTCTACCAGTTCAACGCGCTCGAGTACAAAGGCGCCGGGGGGCCGGCGGGCAAGGACTGGAGCTCGTGCCCCGGGAGCACCCAGCTGTGCGACCTCCCCGACGCCGGCATCCCCCCCTTCTACAGCGGCTGCTTCTCGTACACGAACGACGCGTCGCTCCTGATCCCGAGCACCGCCATGACCGGGAACTACCGCGTCGCCGGCGAGCACGCGATGCAGGACTACGAGGGGAGCTACTTCGCCGTCACGGCGGTCCAGGACTCCACCCACGTCACCGTCACCGTCTCCAAGACGGGCTCGGTCGTCGCCGGGGGCAACGTCACGCCGACGCCTGCCGGGGGGACGCTCGACCTGACGATGAACGCCGGGGACGTCGTCGAGGTCATGAGCGACATGAACGCCGACGCGACGGACCTCAGCGGCTCGCTCGTCCACGCCGACCACCCGGTGCAGGTCATCGCCGGGACGCAGTGCACGACGCAGCCCGAGGGGGACCCGGCGTGCGATCACCTCGAGTCGAGCATGCTCCCCGCCGAGACGCTCGGGTCGGACTACGTCGTGACGGTGCCGACGAGCCCAGGCGGCTACCCCGTCGGCCACGTCGTGCGCTTCTTCGGAAACGTCGACGGGACGACGCTCACCTATTCGCCGTCGCGGCCCGCCGGCTGCCCGGCGACGCTCGACGCGGGGGAGGTCGTCGAGTGCGCGGACTACGTGACCGAGACGTTCGAGGTCACCGGGACGAGCGAGTTCGCGGTCAGCTCGTTCCAGCTCGGCGGGTCCGTCATCCAGAGCGTCACGGGCCTCCAGACAGCCGACGGCGACCCTTCGATGAGCCCGATGGTCGCGACGGAGCAGTACCTCACGAGCTACATCTTCCTCGCGCCGGCCGACTACGATCAGAGCTTCATGGACGTCGTCGGCCCTCCCGGCACGACCCTCACCCTCGACGGCAAGCAGGTGCTCGACTTCCCCAAGGCGATCAACGCGAGCTGGTCCGTCACCCGCGTGCAGCTCCTCGCGGGGGGTGGGGGCTCGCACACGCTCATCGCGTCGAACCCGGTCGGCGTGCAGGTCGTTGGCTATGGCGCATACACGAGCTACCAGTACCCTGCAGGCCTCGACCTGACGGAGATCTCCCCCCCGCCCCTTCACTAGGTACGTCGTTCTGCATGTCCCGCTCCCACGCTTCCGACCTCTCCCCTCGCGCCCGGCAGATCCTCTACGCCGCGGTGACGGAGTTCGTGGAGACGGGTCAGCCGGTGGGCTCGAGGACGCTCTCCAAGAAGGCGGGGCTCGACCTCTCGCCGGCGAGCATCCGTAACGTCCTGTCCGATCTCGAGGATGCGGGCTACCTCACGCAGCCGCACGCGAGCGCGGGTCGCGCGCCGACCGACAAGGCGTTCAGGCTGTATATCGACGCGCTCATGGAGCGGCGCGAGCCGTCGGCCGACGACGCCGCGCGCATTCGCACGGGCTTCCAGGCCATCGAGGCGGGGGCGGACGTGATGCGCGAGACGGGCAAGCTCCTGAGCGAGCTCACCGGGACGGCGGCCGTCATCGTCTCGCCGCGCGCGGAGAGCCTCTCGCTCAAGCACCTCCGCTTCATCCGAACGAACCCCGACGAGCTCCTCGCGGTCCTCGTGATGTCGAACGGCACCGTGCAGAACCGGTTCCTCGCGGGGCGGGTGACCGAGGCCGACCTCCAGCGCATCCACAACGTCATGGACGACGTGACCGAGGGGCGAACGCTGGGCGAGCTGCGCGACCTCTTCGCGCGGAGGCTGGCGACCGAACGGGTGCAGCACGACGACCTGCGGAGGCAGGCGTTCCAGCTGGGCGAGGCCGCTGTGTCGGAGGCGTCGCAGCGCGCGGCGAACGTCGTCATCGAGGGGCAGGCAAAGCTCCTCGAGCAGCCCGAGTTCGCGGACGCGGCGGGGGTGAAGCAGGTCGTGTCCGCGCTGGACGAGCGGCAGCGGCTGGTGGAGCTGCTCGACGCGACGATGGAGGCGCGGGGGACGACGGTGGTCGTCGGAAGCGAGGCGGGAGAGCTCGGGGGCGGGCAGCTGTCGATCGTGGGCGCCAATTACACGGACCACGGGCGAACGGCGGGGACGGTGGGTGTCATCGGCCCGACGAGGATGGATTACCCGAAGGTGGTCCCTCTCGTGACGGCGACGGCGAACGCGATGAGCGCGTACATCGAGCGGGCGAACGAGCGAGCGAGCGAGCGGGACGTCTCGAGGAAAGACCAAGACGACGACTAGCCGGGCCACGAAACGTTGCCAGGATCCGGCCGAATCGCCGTAAGGTACCGTCCGATGCGCGCCGCCCCGCCCGACCTTCCCGGGAGCCACACGACCGACTCGCCGCTCGATCGCGCGCTCGCCTTGCTCCTCGCGGGGGAGCGCGAGGCCGCGCTGCGCTGGAGCGCCGCGACCGTCGAGAAGGACCCAGCGACCGCGAGCGCGCTCATCCTGACGAGCCGCCTCCTCGCCGAGGCCGGGCGCTCCGAGGCGGCGACCGAGGGGTTCGAGCTGGGCCTGAAGCGGGCGATCGACGCCGGCAACCTCCCGATCGCCGTCGCTGCCGTGGGCGACCTGCGCGCGCTGGGCGTCGACGTCGAGCGCCATCTCGACGCGATCGCGGACGCGTTCTGCCGGTCGTCGCCGCGCCTGAGCGACCCCGCGACCCTCCCGCCACCTCCGCTCCCCGACCCGGGCCACGACTTCCAGCCGCTGAGCTCGTTCTTGACCGGGCCGCTCCTCCTGTCGAAGGCGACGCAGATCCTCCACGAAGCGAGCCACGAGTACGAGAACCTGGAGGACTCCGCGGCGCCCATGATCGCGCCCGTGCCGCTCTTCAGCCAGCTCGAGCGCGACGGCCTGCGCGCGCTCATCGGCGCGTTCGGGATGGTGACGGTGCCTGCGGGCGATGTGGTCATCGCCGAAGGGGAGGAGGGGGGCGAGGCGTACATCGTCGCGCGCGGCGAGCTCGAGGTGCGGAGGAAACAGCGGGACGTCGAGGCGATGTCGGACGCGAGCCTCGAGACGGCGGGGGCTCTGTCGGAAGGCGCCGGTGTTCCCGGGGCATCCGAGCTGCCCGAGCTCACGCTCGCGCGGCTGACGAACGGCGCGCTCTTCGGGGAGATGGCGCTCCTCTCGCGGGCGCCGCGCGCGGCGAGCGTCGTTGCGTGTCGGCCGTCGATCCTGCTCGTGGCGACATGCGAGGCGCTCGAGGGGGTCGCGGCGGCGCGCGTCGAGGTGGGGGTCGAGCTCGCGGCCCACTGCCGGCGCCGCATGGTGGCGAACCTCGTGCGGACGTCGCCGGTGCTCATCGCGGTCGATCCGCAGGAGCGCCCGGCGCTCGTCGAGCGGTTCGAGACACGCGTCTTCGACAAGGGGGAGAAGCTGATCAGGGCGGGGGAGGAGCCGAGCGGGCTCCACCTCATCGCGTCGGGCGAGGTGTCGGTCGTCGGCGACGACGGGGGCGAGCCGTTCGTCATCTCCACGCTGGGCACCGGCGACGTTGTCGGAGAGGTCGCGCTCGTCCTGCGACGCAAGGCGAACGCGGACGTCGTCGCCGTCCACCCGACGGTGACCCTCCACCTCCTGCGGGAGGAGTTCATGTCGCTGATCCAGGAGCACCCCGCGATCCTCCTCGGGCTCTACACGCTCGCCGTTCGTCGCGACGAGGAGACGTCGACGGTCCTCGCCACGGTGACGACGAGCGTGGCCGACGACTATGTGCTCGTCTGAGGGCACGTCGGGCCCGTGACGGCCTCCGGAGGTTCGTCGGGGTTCACCCCGGCCGAGGCGCATCAGTCGCGGCGTCTCGTGATCGTGCTCGCGCTGACTGCGGTTTTCGTCGTGCTCGAGCTCGCGGGCGCGGTGGCGGCTCGAAGCCAGGCGCTCTTCGCCGACGGCGTCCACCTGCTCCTCGACGTGGTCGCGCTCGCTCTCAGCGTCGCGGCGATGCGCCTCGCCGTTCGCCCGCCGAGCGAGCGGTTCACCTTCGGGCTGCGTCGCGTGGAGCCGCTCGCGGCGCTGGTGAACGCGCTCTTGGTCGTCGGCGCCGCCTGGTTCATCCTCGAAGAGGGCGCGGCGGATCTCACGAACGTCACGACTCCGCGGCCGACGCTCATGCTGATCGTGGCGGCGGCGGCCGTGGTGATCCACGGGTTCAGCGCGTGGCTCATCCATGACGCGATGGAGCCGCGGGGCGTGGACGCGCACACGCATGGCGACGAGCGACCGCACACGCACGACGAGGAGCACCCGCGCGGCCACCACGGGCACGACCACGGGCACGCGCTCAACCTTCGCGGCGTCTGGCTTCACCTCGTCGGCGACACCCTCGGCGCGATCGCGGCGCTCGTGGCCGCCATCGTCATCCGCGCAGGCGGACCGGCGGTGCTCGACCCCATCGGCGGCATCCTCGTCGCGCTCGTCATGGTCCTTGGCGCGTTCAAGCTCCTCCGCGACGCGACATTGGTGCTGCTCGACGCCGCCCCCGCGCACCTGCCGACGCGCGCCGTCCGGGACCTCGTCTCGGGGGAGCCCGGAGTCCTCGAGATCGCCTACCTGCGCGTCTGGAGCCTCGGCGCCGGCCACGACGCCGTGGCGGTGAAGGTGCGCGTCGCCCCCGCGATCCCCGCGCTCGCGAGCCGGCTCGGAGATCGCCTCCGTCACGAGCTCGGCGTGGAGCTCGTGACGGTCGAGGTCAGCGACGACTGACTACTGGCAGATGTTGCCGATGCAGTCCTGCCCGCTCGGGCACTGCGACTGCGTCGTGCACGCGGGGTTCGCCTCCGCGGCCGAGCGGCAGAAGTTGCCGGAGCACACGGGGATGCGGGCGTCGATGTCCTCGCACTGCATGTTCGTCGTGCAGGTGTAGAGGCAGAACCCTTGCTCGCACTTCTGGTTCGCGAGGCACTGGCTGTCGCTCGAGCAGTTCGGCGACGGCCGCGTATCGATGACGCAGGCCCCCTGGTCGCAGTAGTCACCGCTCGGGCACTGCGCGTCGGCCGTGCACGCGATGGCGCACGTCCCGGAGACGCAGAACGGGGCCGACGCCGTGCAGTCCGCGTTCGACGTGCACGTGCTCGCCGGGTTGGGCTCGCACACCGACTTGGTGCAGGTGAACCCGTCGGCGCAGGGCATCGTCGAGCTGCAGGCCGCGACGCACTGGCCGTCGGCACACACCTTCGCGCCCGAGCACTGGCTGGAGTACTGGCAGACGCTGGAGGCCGGCTGGCAGGCCCCGGCGACGCAGTCCTCGCCCGCCGCGCAGTCGGACTGCTTCTCGCACGCGCAGGGGCCGTTCGTCCCGCCGCACACCGGCGCCGCGTCGTGCTTGGTGCTCGAGTCGGGCTTGGTCGTGCTCGAGTCGGGCTTCGTCGTTGTCTTGGCGTCCGGCTTCTCCGTCGTCTTGGCGTCGGGCTTCGTGGTGCCCGCGTCGTGGCGCTTGGTGGTCGAGCCCGAGTCGGCGCCGGCGTCGAGGGTCGGACCCGACACCTGGGAACAGCCGTAGCCGTCGCACTGCATGCACACGCCCGCGTCGTCACAGCTGACGGCGTTGCCGCTCGAGCCGCAGCCAGTCCCCGCAAGGGCACCAACGGAGCCGACGACCATCGACAGGGCAGCAAAACGGCTCGTTGCGGAAAACCACGCGAAGTTCATCGTCGCCTCCAGCGCCTCGACCCAACTCGACCGGGGTTGCCTCTCAAGCATTCAATCAGCGTGCCACATCGGGCCGCCTCGCACCGGCATTTGATCTACCCCGTTTTCGGCTCCCCGGCGCACCGGAGTGCAGCCCCTCCCCCCCTCCCGTGCGTCCTGGTGCCGGTCGGGGTGTGCACGGCCGTTTACGCCTGCCGCGACAGCGCAAGGACGAGCGAAGGAGCGCGTACTTGACCCGGAGCGGCTCCTTCGCTACGCCCAGCGCCCCATGAAGCTGCGCTACGGCCTCGCCTCCTTGTTCGTCATGGTCTCGATGTTCGCGGGGAGCGCCGCTCGAGCCGACATGCGCGTCGCCGTCATCGACGTGCAGCGCGCCGTCATGCAGACGGAGGACGGCCTCCGTGCGCAGGCGAACCTGAAGAAGCTCTTCGACAGCCGCCAGCAGGAGCTCAACCGGAAGCAAATCGAGCTCGGCAAGCAGAAGGAAGAGATCGAGAAGCAGTCGAAGGTGCTGTCGAAGGAGGCGCTCACGAAGCGGGTCGACGACTGGCAGAAGCAGATGAGCGACCTTCAGAGCGTCTTCATGGAATACAACAAGGAGCTCGAGAAGAAGCAGAAGGAGATCACCGACCCGATTTTCGAGAAGGTGCTGATGATCGTGAAGCGCCTCGCGACGACGGAAAACTACGATCTCGTCGTCGACAAGAACACGGTCGCGTACGTGCGCGGTGATCTCGACCTCACCGACAAGTGCATCCAGATTTACAACAGCGGCGGCGCTTCGGTGCAGCCGGCTCCTGCGGCGCCCGGCCCCGCGCCAGCTCCAGCCCCCCCGAAGCCCTAAGCGGGCGAATCGGCGGGTGAGGTGACGCGCTTCGTCCGCCTGCGCGCGACCCGGTTGGCCGCGCTCGCGGCGGCGTATGGAGGGGAGGTCGACGGTCCGGACGGTTCCTCGGTCGGGCGCTTCGTCCCGCTCGAGGTCGCGGGGCCGGGAGATCTCGCCCCACTGCTCTCGCCTCGGCTCCTGCCCGCGGCCAAGCTCGCGCTCGCCCGGGGCGCGGCGCTCCTCGTCGCAGGCGAGCTCCGCGACGCGACGCGATCGCTCGGCAGCGAGTCGACGATCTGGGTGCACGGGTACGCGAGCTGGGCCATGGCGAAGGTGCTCGTGAGCCACGCGGACGTCGATCCGCCGGAGCCCCGGGTCGGCGCCGGAAGCAGACTGAGCGCCCACGTCAGCCTCGCACCGGGCGTCGTCGTGGGCGAGCGCGTGACGATCGGTCCGGCGAGCGTCATTGGGAGCCCCGGGTTCGGCTGGGCCCTCGGTCCCGGCGGCGAGCGCATCCACGTGCCCCAGCTCGGCGGTGTCGTGATCGAGGACGACGTCTGGATCGGGGCCCTCGTCACGGTCGACGCGGGGACGCTCGGCCCGACGATCGTCCGGCGGGGAGTGAAGCTCGACGCGCACGTCCACGTCGGGCACAACTGCGAGATCGGAGAGGGGACGGTCGTCGCGGCGCAAAGCGGCTTCGCGGGCTCGGTGAAGGTTGGCCGACGCGTCCTCATCGGCGGACAGGTCGGGATCGCAGACCACGTCGTCGTCGGGGACGACGCGCGCATCGCGGCCAAGAGCGGCGTCATCGGTGACGTGCCGGCGGGCGCGGTCTTCGCGGGCTACCCGGCGGTCCCGCGATGGAAGTGGCTTCGCGGGCTCGCGGCGCTCTATCGACGGCGGAACGATTCGGTCAGGTAGCGCCGTTTTCTGGCATGCTCCGCCGCGCACCCATGCCTTCGTCCGCCCTCGACATCGAGCGAATCCTCCAGATCCTTCCGCACCGCTGGCCGTTCGTCCTCGTCGATCGGGTCACCGAAATCGTCGAGCACAAGCACATTCGCGGCCTCAAATGCGTGTCGATGGGCGAGCCATGGTTCCAGGGGCACTTCCCGTCACGGCCCATCATGCCGGGCGTCCTCATCCTCGAGGCGCTCACCCAGCTCGGAGGCATTCTCGCGTACGCGAGCGACCCGTTCGACGCGAGCCAGTCGCTCATGTATTTCCTCGGCATCGACAAGGCGAAGTTCCGACGGATCGTAACCCCCGGTGACCGCCTCGACCTCGAGGTGTCCGTGATCCATCACCGCTCGAACGTGTGGAAGCTCCGCGGCGAGGCGAGCGTCGACGGCACGCTGTGCGCGCAGGGCGAGCTGCTCGCCAGCGTCGTGCCCCGCTCGGGCTGATGGTCACGAGCGTTCACGCGACCGCGGTGGTCGACGACGGCGCGGTGCTGGGGCCGGACGTAGAGATTGGTCCCTACGCGGTCGTCGGACCGGGTGTCGTGCTCGGTGAGGGGACGCGGCTCTTCGCGCACGCGGTCGTGCTGGGCCCCGCCGAGGTCGGGCGCGCGAACGTCATCCACAGCTTCGCGGTGGTCGGCGGGGCCCCCCAGCTGAAGGAGAAGGACAGGGACCGCGGCTCGCGGCTCGTTCTGGGGGATCGCAACGTCATCCGCGAGCACGTGACCCTGCATCGCGGGAGCGACGCGAACGTGACGCGCATCGGGGATGACAACCTGTTCATGGTCGGGGCGCACGTCGCGCACGACGTCGTCGTCGGATCGCACGTCACGGTCGCGAACGGCACGCAGCTCGCGGGTCACGCGGTCGTCGAGGACTACGCCACGTTCGGGGGGCTGAGCGGCGTCGCGCAGTTCGTCCGCGTCGGCGAGAGCGCGTTCGTGGCGGCGGGCGCGATGTGCGAGCGCGATGTGCCGCCGTTCGTCATCGTCCAGGGAGATCGCGCGCGCGTCCGAGCGCTCAACGTGGTCGGGCTCCGTCGCCGAGGGGTGCCGGACGCGTCGATCGAGAGCCTGGGGGTGGCCTTCCGGCGGCTGTTCGGGAGCACGGTGCCCCTTGCCGAAGCGCTTCGACGGCTCTCCTCGGACGACCCGTACGTGGTCCGCCTCACCTCCGTACTTGCCCGATCTTCCAGTTGAATCCGGCGAGACCCCGCGAACGCGTACGCCGTGCGCGCGCGCCCGGATGGGACAATCGCTTGCGGGATAATGAAAGCGGTGTTCAATAAACGCGTGCGACGACGGCTCGTTCTGATGGCCGCGGGGGTCCTGGCCGCGGCGTGCCACGGCAGCCCATCCGCAGCACCCGCGGGCGCCGCCCTGCAGGCGGCCGGCGAGACTGCACGCTTGCAAACCTACTTTCTCACGGTCGGCCCGTCGGACGTCGACACGACCTTCGACGTCCGCGACCACTTCATGGCCGCGGTCGAGATGCAGCTCTCGGGCGAGCCTCTCGCCGAGACGATGGGGCGAACGCTGGCGTACTACAGCCGCGATCACCTCCCGACAGACATCTACTTCGACCCGGCCATCCCGGGAGACACCGGGCGCGTCGACCTCGTCGGCTTCTCCACGGCCGTCGAGTCGTACGAGTACTCGAAGCAGCCCTTGAACAACGTCGGCCTGGAGTCAGGCGCCGGGCTCTCCGCGGCCTTCGGACCCGTGACGAACCCGACCGGCGCCACCGGGGGCGCCGCGACCGCGAACCTCCGCGCCCTCGTGCAGAGCTTCGGCGCCGCGAGCAACGGCACCAGCCGGTTCATTCACCCCGAAACGACGTGGCCGCCGCCGCTGCCCGGTGCACCGAGGTCGACGCCCAACAACCCGCTCGGCTGGCCCGGACTCTGGCCGACGATGCTGCCGTTCACGTCGTTCGACCCCCACATTCACCCCACCGACTCCGTCGCGGAGCACTGTTCGATCACCTCGGACGACGATCCCGGCGCGACCGGATCCATCCAGAGCAACGACTACGAGTGCGACTACTCGCTGCTCAACTTGCCGAACCGGCTCGGCCAGACGTCGGGCACCGTCGACCCGGGCTCGACGGGCTGGCACGCGTGGAAGGCGGCGCTGTGGGTCCTCAATTACCTCCAGGTGATGCACGACTCGCAGGAGAACCCGATCAACACGGTTCCGGCCGACCAGCTCGCGAGGGTCGGCACGCCGGCCAACGCGATCCAGGGCGACGCCGGGCCGGGCAACCCGTCGGTGCCCGGGGTCTTCCTCGGCTCGAGCGACATCGAGGGGTTCCAGGCCGCGATGTTCATCGAGATGATGAACGACCAGGTCGAGGAGTGGTTGACCCGCCTGACGACGAGCGACGGAAACACGCTCTCGGGGTTCTCGAGCCTGAGCGACGCCCTCGCGTACTCGACGTCGAGTCCGGCCCGGTGGTTCCCGAGCCGCGTGCGCGTCACCGAGACGTTCGACCAGACGGGCTTTCCGCGGCCTTCCGCCTTCGCGATCGAGTCTGCCGACAGCACGCTCCTTGATCTCGCGGGAATGCTTGGCGCGTACTCGAGCCTCTATGCGCTGACCGATCACGCGAACAGCGAGACGGGTGGCTCCCAGCCTGCGCTCGCGTACTTCGACGGCTCCCCGTTCGCGGACGACGACCAGCTCGCGGATGGCGAGCCCACTACCCACGATCGAATGCTCGCGATCCAGCGCGTCCTTGTCGTCAACATCGAGCGCCTCCACCGCGATCCCGCCACCGCGCTCCCCGTCGACGCGGTCACCATGAGCGGCGGAGGTGTATCGCGCGGCACGACGCTCTCGACGGACGTGGCCGCCTACACCCTCCTCGCGCTTCGGACCGCGCGACGCACCGTCGACTCCGCCCTCGTGCTCTACAGCAACACGACCCCCGACACCGAGGGCGCACCGTGCCTCATGGACACCCTGCCGGCAATCGCCGGCCGCGCCTACAGCGCGGAGCTCGACAGCCTCATCGATTCGCTGGCGAACGCCTTCTACGATGACCTCACCGACGCGAGCGGGACGGCATACCTCGGTTGGAACGTCGCGACGGCGGCGCCGACCGACGACGGCTCCAGCCTGGACGCGCACACGGCGGCGATCCGCGGGCTCCTGGTCGCCTACCTTGCGACGGGGAACGTGAAGTACCGCGAGCGCGCGCAGCTCGTCTACCAGCGCCTCGAGTCCACGTTCTACTTTGCGCCGGCACGCGTGTACCAGACGACGGCGGGAGCGGCGCCGGCGAGCGTGACCTTTACTCCCCGGCGGTTCGGCCTGCTGCAAGGGGCCCTCCGCGACATGTACGAGCTCATCGCCGTCATGCCGGGGTACGAGGCGCTCGCATCGCAGCTCGAAGCCCGTGTCGCGCGCCTGAACAAGCTCGTCCTGAACGGCTGGGACGACCGTGACCAGGACGAGCAGATCGAGTGGCCCAGCGAATGCGTCCGCACCACCACGAGCTACACGGGACCAACCGCGTCCGTGCTGAGCGGCGGCGAGGGGACGACCCTCGCGATGGGCGGGCTTCAGATGGCCGAGCGCACGCTCACAGGCGAGACGGGGTCGCTCGCAGACGTCGCGACCCCGGCGCCACGCCTCGTCACGACCGACCGCCAGCAGAACTGCGTACCCGAGGTTTCCGCCGTCGGCCTGCCGGCGGCGCTCGCGAACGCCATTACCTTCACCTTGAACGCGTGCGAAG
>Ga0209415_10012284_pt1 | contig 14295 bp, 15 predicted proteins | sample PeaSoiSIISIP2007_FD_187696 | JGI IMG/M metagenome (GOLD analysis project Ga0209415, IMG submission 187696) | Peat soil microbial communities from Weissenstadt, Germany - SII-SIP-2007 (SPAdes) (version 2) | ecosystem: Environmental > Terrestrial > Soil > Wetlands > Peat | place: Germany... | reverse complement strand
GGAACGCGGCATACGCTGGAGGTGGGGCGGGCTTTTTTTGCTCGGCGCGGAAAATCAGCGCAAGGATGCCAACTACAATTCCCACGATGACGATCCCGATCAGGATAGGGCGGAGGCTGGACTCCTGCTGCTCCGCCGTGGGATTCACGTTCGGCTGGGTCAGACTATCCATCGTCGTCCATCCATGGCGGGATTGTACTACCGCCGGCAGCTTATAAATGCAAGCTTAGGAAGAGAACCAACGGGCACGTATAACGGAAGCAGATCCCTTCGATTCGCTTTCCGCTAACTGTGAATCGTTAACGCGGGAGTTAATGGCCCCGCGCGCTGGTCGGCAGGCTGACTGCTGCGGTCAAGATTTCGGCATCAGTTTTCGGCGGGCGGGGCGGCAAAATCACACAGTGCGTGGCGATTCCACTCACTTGCAATGATGGGACTCCAACATTCGGGAACATTTTCAATCACTTGCGGAAATAATGAATGGTCTGATAATTGCTTGACCATCAAGCGAAAACTAGGAGCCTTCCCCCATGTGGATCCGTGAAAGCGAAAGGTATGTTCATTGGAACTGGATTGCCATCTTTTCTTACGCCGTGTCGCTGGCTGTTAGCCTGGTGATTTGGAAGGGCGTGTTCCTGGCTGCGGGACTTTTACTGAAATAAGCCAGGGAGAGGAAAACGGGTAGTCAAGCACCCAAGAATTTACGGCTCGCGGTTCAAATTGAATCTGTTAGGAATCGGCGCCGTCTTCAATAAGCGATACTGCCGAGCCTTACACTACCGATCATAGTGCAGCAGAGAGAATACGTCATACTTCGCCAGTTTCTCGCGACCCTTCAGGAAATCGAGTTCGACCACAAACGCCAGTCCTGCAATCTCTGCGCCCAATTCGTTGGCCAGTTCCGCCGTGGCGACCGCCGTTCCGCCGGTGGCCAGCAGGTCGTCCACGATCAGAACGCGCTGGCCTTTTCCGATGGCATCTTTGTGGATCTCCAGCGCGTTGCTGCCATATTCCAGGTCGTAACTGACCTTCACCGTTTCAGCGGGCAGCTTTCCCGGCTTGCGGACCGGAACAAATCCCGCATTCAGCCGGTAGGCGAGCGCCGGTCCAAAAATAAATCCGCGCGCCTCCATGCCGAGCACCAGGTCAATCTCTTTGCCAATGTAGTTTGCCGAGAGGGCGTCGATCAACCGCGCGAAGCCGAGTTTGTCCTTGAGCAGGGTGGTGATGTCGTAAAACAGAATGCCTTTTTTCGGGAAGTCGGGCACCTCCCTAATCAACTTTTTCAGTCCCTCGCAATCCACCATTTCGGTCGGCATCTGGGTCGGCATTTTGGTTTGCATTCTAAGGTTAAGCTCCTCGAACTTGAAATGAAGTGAGTCCGGCAACCGGCTCGACCTCGGATTCCTCGACGTTATCGATTCGCGCCGCGCGCGGGCCCTCTTGCAGACGCGATCGCAGTCCGGCCAACTGCTCGCGCGTTCCCATGGCCAGCACTTCGACGCTGCCATCGTGATTGTTGCGCACCCATCCCGCAATTTGCAGGATGTGCGCTTCACGCTCGACAAACCAGCGGAAGCCGACGCCTTGGACACGTCCGCGCACGAGAAATCGCCGGGCGAGAGCACGAGATTGATCGTCTGCGGAAGCCATCGTTGGATTGAAGAGGTCAGAGGTCAGATTGCAGAAGTACAAACCCAACCGAAAGACTCTTACCTCTGCAATCTGACCTCTAACCTCTGACCTACCCTACGCTCTCGACAAATACGTGCCTTCTGCCGTATCGACTTTGATTTTTTCGCCTTCGTTGATGAACGGCGGCACCTGCACGACGAGGCCAGTTTCGGTCTTTGCCGGCTTGGTCACACTCGATGCAGTTGCACTCTTCAAGCCGGGCTCCACTTCGGTTACGGTCAACACCACGGTCTGTGGCAGCTCAATACCCACGGCCTTGCCATCGAAAAACTCCACTTTGATCTGGAGGTTCGATGTCAGGTAGTCCACGGCGTCGCCAAGCGTGTCGCGGGTCAGGTGGGTCTGCTCGTAATTGGACGTGTCCATGAAGTAGTAGCTGTCGCCATCGGCGTACAAGAACTCCATGTTGACCTCATCCACGTTGACCTTCTCGATCGGGTCGGGAGAGCGAAAACGGTGCTCAAACATGGCGCCGGTGCGCAGGTTACGCAACTTCGCCTGGATAAAGGCGCGCAGGTTGCCCGGGGTGCGATGTTCGACGCTGAACACGGAATGCAAGTCATTGTTGTGCTTGATGATCATGCCGGGACGGAGTTGGGTCGCTGGAATCGACATTGCTGGTTTACATCTCCTTCGCGATGCTAGGAATTCTAGGCAGCGGGGCAGGAATTCCGCCGCACTTGGGGCCAACACTTCATTTTACACAGGCGGAGAGGGTTGTGGGAACAGGGGCGCTAGGGATTTGTAATTTGGCAATTGCGTAATTTGGTAATTCTTAACGTCCAAGACGGCAAAGTGTCAAATCACCAAATCACACAATTACAAAATTACTCAAGTCCACATTCGGGGCTAAAATGGAGATGACGTGGAGGTTCCTATGCGCATTGGGAAATATGAGAGTTCTGACGGTACGGCCGGCACTGCAGTCACTTTTTTGCTGATCGGTCTTGGCGTTGGCGCTGCCCTTGGCCTATTGCTCGCTCCGAAGACCGGGCGGCAGCTGCGGAAAGACCTGCGGCGTTCCTATGATGACGCCCTGGAAACTGTTTCCGACTGGACGGACGAGGCCAAAGGGCGCTTCGAGGAAGCGGTCGAAAAGGGCGCCGATTTCGCCGATGAGCTGCGCGCTAAAGCGGAGCCGCTGAGCGATTTGCTACGCCGCCCGTAAATTGCGGGCGAACTTGCTGGTGGAATCAGCACTCGCAGCGATGACCGAGCCCACAGTCTGCCGGGCGTCTAGGGTTCGATCTGAGTCTCGTCCTCGAGCGTGCGCTTCTTTTTGTGCACATTGCGGATCACAACTCCCACGGAAACCCGGAAGTTGTCCTGCTTCTGCTTGCCGACAGAGGGAAAACTGGTGCCGGTCTGGAAATAATCGGCCTTGAAGCGCACTGCGAAACGCCGGTTGATTTTGCGGTCCGCGCCAAACCCGGCCACCAGTGCTCGGCCCGTGCCGACTTCCGCGACCAGAGGACCTGGTATGACGGGAGTCGCCACACCGCGTACGCCCTGATGCCCGTACAGGATTTCGGCAAACGGCGTCCACATTTCATACTTGCGGCGGGCGAATTGCGCTCCGAAGAGGAAGTTGTACTCGCGGGTAGACACATTGAACGTGGGAGCACCCGCCGGCTCGTAGGTCTGATCCCCCGGAAATGGCGCCGGCGAATTGCTCGGAATCTTTGACGTTCCGAAGAATTGGCCGCCCTCCACGACGAACCCGAGCCACGGGCTCACGTTCCCACCCAGAGAAAAGTCCCAACCCGGCAACCCCGCCCAGTGTCCCGAATTGAAAAGACCAGTTTCGGCGTAGGAACCGCCGCCAAAGAGTTCAATCCGCGGATATTCGGGCGCGGGCGCTGGCTTGGCGGCTGGAGGTGGAGTTGGAATCGGAGTTGGCTCCTGGGCCGGCGTTTGCGCCGGAGTTTGATCTGTAGCAGGAGTTGGAGTTGGAGCCTGCGCCCACGACAGCGAACAAAGCGCAGCCACGCTGGCCAAAACTCCCAGGTATTTCCTCACGATTCCTCCTTTAGAAGCAGTACCCCGTACCCTGTAACCAGTTGCCGTTACCCAGTCTTTCTTGCCCAGCGTGACTCCCGGTCGCCCAGCCCACATAACATCTTCCGGCTCGGCAACGGTTACTGAGCACTGGGTACTGGCTTTCCGAAAACTGTATTGTAATGAAGCCGGATATCTCCGCACGTTCCTTGCTCCGGCGAATAGACTACGCAGGTATCAAAGGGCCGCGAATAGACGTGCAGCGTTACGGCGCGCCGGTTCGCTTCCCGCGGATTCAACACCCGGTGCACCGGTTCTCGCGGATCGACCGCGCACGGATTGGCCGCCGTCAGTTCCACGGTGTTAGATGCCAACAAGCGGCACTTGCCTGTCTCGACATCCTCAAATTCGACGTGAAAATTTTCGACCAGCAGTCTTCCCACCGGCGCCGCCATCCAGCAATTCTGACCGCGATGATTGTGCACCGAACTTCCCTGCCCGCCTTCCCAGCAGATGGCGATCAGTTCGTAGTGCTCCGTTTTGTCGATCAGGTTGCGCGTGTAGTGCTGCAGGTTCCATGTCAAATAAGGGCCAAGGCTGGCTTCTTCGACAGGCGTTTTTGCGAGCAATGATCTGACTTCTTCCGTGCTATCAAAGGCAGATAGGGGTAAAGTGCGAAGCGCCCGCACCAGTTCGTCGATAGGAACTCCAGGCGCTGTTGCCAGATCACTCATAGTTGTCTGCGACAAACTATTGAGTATACCGTGCCGCGACGATGGTGTGGTGGAGGCGCCCTCGCCCGGGGCCTTTGATTTTGACTGTTTCGATACAATCGGAAGCGGTTGAAGAAATCCCATGGATATCAAGCTGACGGAAACCGAAGTCCGCGTGCTGGGAGCGCTGGTCGAAAAAGACATCACTACGCCGGAGTACTATCCGTTATCACTGAACGCTCTGGTGAACGCCTGCAACCAGAAGTCGAATCGCGATCCGGTGATGCAGTTGGACGAAGACGCGGTGCGCGATGCGCTGGAAGGCTTGCAGCAGCAGCGCATGGCTGGCCCGGCACGCGGCGCGGACAGCCGCGTGACGAAATACGAACAGCGTTTGCAGGAAGTGTTTAACTTCATGCGTCCGGAGATAGCCGTGCTCTGCGTGCTGCTGCTGCGTGGTCCGCAGACGCCGGGCGAACTGCGCGGGCGCACGGAGCGGCTGCACCACTTCGAAGCGCTGGACGATGTGCAATCGGCCTTGCAGAAGTTGATCCAGCGAGATCCGCCGCTGGTGAAAGTGCTGCCGCGACAACCGGGAACGAAAGAGTCGCGATATGCGCATCTGCTTGCCGGGGATGTGGTGGAAGCAGGGGTGCCGGAGCTGGCCGGCGGGGTGGTCGAGCGCAGTCCGGTAGATGCCGAGCGCATCGCGCGGCTGGAGGAAGAAGTGGCGGCGCTGCGGCGCGAAGTTGGGGAAGTGAAGGATCAGCTGGAGAGATTTCGGAAACAGTTTGAGTGATGTCACAGCCGAGATGCCGAGCGTGCCTAAGGAAACCCCAAAACGTCAACCACAGGGGGCACCGGGTTGCACAGGGGAACCCACCGAATATTTCGGCACGCTCGGCATCTCGGCTGTGAAAACCTACAGCACTCGTTCCTGCGCGTAGCCCGCTGCGCCCAGAGCCGAGATGATCTCGGCGATGTGGTCGGGGCCACGGGTTTCCATGGTGATTTCGATAGCGGTTTCTCCCAGGCCCACGCCGTGGTAAGCGCGGTCATAGTCCGTTTCGACGATATTGGCGCGATGCTGCGCCAGAATCGATGTGAGGCGATGGAGCGCGCCGGGATAGTCGGGCAGGTGGACGCGGAGACGAACCAAGCGTCCATCTTTCACGAGGCCGCGCTCGATGATGCGGGAGAGTAGTGTGACGTCGATGTTGCCGCCACCGACAAGCACCGCAACTTTTTTGCCGACCAAGGGCAGCTTGCGGTTGACGAGCGCGGCGAGAGCTGCCGCGCCCGCGCCTTCGGCCAGAGTTTTTTCGCGTTCCAGCAGAAGGAGGATGGCGTTGGCGATTTCTTCCTCTTCGACGGTGACGATGTCGTCCACGTACTTTTGAACCAGCGGCAGTGTGCGATCGCCGGCGCGGCGGACAGCGATGCCATCGGCGATGGTGGAGGCCGCCATAAGTGTAACGGGCTTGCCTTCGGCGACGGCAACTTTCATGGACGGCAGGCGCGAGGGTTGAACGCCGAAAACCTGGATTTTGGAATTTGATTCTTTTAGCGCGCAGGCGATGCCGCCAATCAGGCCTCCGCCACCAATCGGGACGACGACGGCTTCGAGGTCAGGGTGCTGCTCGATGAGCTCCAGGCCGATGGTTCCCTGTCCGGCGATCACGGCGTCGTCGTCAAATGCGTGCACGAAGGTGAGGTGCTCAGCCTGGCTGCGGCGGATGGACTCTTCGAAAGCCTCGTCGTAATTGGCGCCGTGCAGAACCACGTCGGCGCCGTAGCCGCGCGTCGCCGATACCTTGATGAGAGGCGTCGTCAGCGGCATGCAAATCTGGGCGCGGATGCCGAGTTTGCCGGCGTGGTAGGCAACACCTTGTGCGTGATTGCCCGCCGAGGCCGCGATTACACCCTGCCCGCGTTCTTCGGCGCTAAGCGAGAGCAGCTTGTTCAGTGCGCCGCGCTCTTTGAAAGCGCCGGTTCGCTGCAGATTGTCAAGTTTCAAATACACCTGGTTGGCGGTGGTTTCGGAAAAAGTCGCCGAGAGCGCGCAGGGCGAAAGGTAGATGGAGCCGCGAATGCGGCGCCGGGCCGACTGGATGTCATTGAGAGTGATCATTTTCCGACAGTGGTGCGAATTTCAAAGATGGCAACATCTTACCTGACCGCAGCGGCGAGACGGGGCAAGCCCGGTCTCTACAATAGGAAAAGAAACGAAGGAGCAGGGCGCAACCGGCCCAGGTACGACTTCCGTAATGGTCCTTTGGGACAGGGGGTAGGCCCTTTCGAAACCTAGGCAGCGGTGAAAAGGCACGTCAGAATGGGATTTTGGAGGACTTCATCCCCTGAGACTCATGCCTACTTCAACCGATGCCGTTCGCGCTCCCCTTCCCGTACATCGAAAGACCGTCGCGCGCGTTGCTCTGTTTGACTTGACCGACGCATCTGCGCAGCTGATCACAGAGTGTTTCCGTCAATTTGGCATCGAGACGGTCGCGATTGCGCGCGAAAACGTGGATCGACTGCAACATGAGAAATTCGAGGCTTGTGTTTTGCCCCTCGGCGAGGCTGCCGGCAGCATCATCGAACTGGCACGATCCTCAGCCTCCAACAGCCGGATCATCATCTACGGGCTGGGCGGCACCGCGCAGGATGCCATGCGTTATTCGAAGTTGTGCATCAACGCGGTATTTCACGAACCCCTGGAGCGGTCGGCTGCGATGAAACTGGTGCGCTCGACACGAATGTTGGTGTTGCACGAATTCCGCCGCTACGTGCGCATCCCGGTGATGACGGAAGTTGGCATCGTGCTGGCGGACGGCGGCCGTATGACTGCCACCAGCCAGGAGATCAGTTCGGGGGGAATGTCGCTCAAAGGCAATCACACGCCTGAGCAAGGTAGTCAGGTAGAGGTGTCGTTTTCTTTGCTGACCCTGCCACGCGTCTGGGTGCGAGGCCAGGTTACCTGGAAGAAGAGCAACAAGAACTTCGGAATTCGCTTTGATGCCAGCGATGAGCGGCGGCAACGGCTGAAAGAGTGGATCGTGGCCTACCTCGAAGCGTAAAGATCGCTTTCAGTTCTCAGCTTTCAGTTTTCAGTTAAACCTTTCCGTCCCGGCTACAATATCCGCGTGAGTTCCTCTTCCGCCGCGCTTGAGCCTGAGCAGCCCTCCATTTTGGAGACTCGCCGATTCTCGCTCGGACAAAGAATTCTCTTGTGGGTCATCAGCTGGGCTAGCTATCTGGCGATTTCGCTGATCGGTCCGACTCTCCGCTATTCAATTTCGTGGGAAGAGCCGCCTTCGCCGCCCGGCGCGATTTATGAAAAACCAGTGATCTATTCTTTCTGGCACCGGGCAGTGTTCGCCAGCGCGTGGTTATGGAGAAAGACCGGGATCGCGGTGATGGTGAGCCGCAGCTTCGACGGAGAGTACATCGCCCGGACCATTGAAAAACTGGGCTTCGTCGCGGTGCGCGGTTCGAGCAGTCGCGGCGGCGCGAAGGCGCTGCTCGGCTTGAAAAGCCAACTGGAACGGGGCAACCTGGTGGCGTTTACGATCGACGGTCCACGCGGGCCGAAATACGTGGCGAAGGCGGGGCCGGTCCTGCTGTCGCGAGCCAGCGCCTTTCCAATGGCGGCGTTCTATGTGGCTCTCAGCGATGCCTGGGTGCTGAATACATGGGATACGATGACGATTCCGAAGCCATTTTCGAAAGCGCTGGTACGCTTCAGCGCCAAGATCCAGGTTCCCGGCAATGCGGAATCGGGCGCGCAGATGGCGGAATTTCACGGCCAACTGCAGGCGGCGCTGGAACGCGTTACGCGGTTCGCCGAGGAACACGTTGCGCGCGTGGGATCGGCGGAGTTTCCCGTTCTTAAGAACTAGGCAGTTTGCTGATCCTGAAGGCGAGAAGCTCACCTCGGGCGCTAAAGCGCGAAGATTATTCGGCGGCTTAACGGCACGACTGAAGTCGTGCCCTTCCCTTCCCGGAAAAGAAGCAGGCAGTTTGCTGTTGGCGATTGACTTTTTGTTGGGCTGGCCGGTAGATTGGCTGGGCTGCTGTTTTGCTCTTTCTCAAAATCAGGTTCGCGCATGATCGTAGGCTGGCGTCACGCTAGCTCTATGGGAAGCGGGTGCAATTCCCGCGCTGCCGCGCAACTGTAAGCGAGGACAACGCAACCGGTCACTGGGGAGATCTAAAGATGACAGCCCTGGGAAGGCCGATTGTAGTAGCCGAATGCTGGGCCAAAGCTCATTCGAGCGATCACTCACATTCTGACTCGCAAGCCAGGAGACCGGCGTGAACCATCCACACAACCCTTTCGCGTGATAAAGGAGAAGTGTATGCGCTGTTCCGGTCCGTTCTCCAGCATCTTTTTTTTGTTAGCCATCGGTCTGGTGTCCATCCTAGCGTCCATCGCTTCCGCCGAAATCAAAATCAAAGTCGTGGATCCGCAGGATGCCGTCGTCGCGGGCGCGCAGGTGCAATTGTTCAAGCTAGGAAAGCCCGCCCCCGCAGCCGTGTTAAGCACGTCCGCCGAAGGGCTGGCGATTTTTCGTGAGACGGCATCCAGCGTTTATCGTGTTCAAGTGCTGGCACCGGGCTTCGCCGCGGAAACGGTGAACCTTTCCGCAACCACCGAAGTCATCACGATCAAGCTCCGCCTGGCAACGGCTGCGGAAACCGTGGTTGTGACTGCGACCCGAACTCCAGTTCCGAGCCAGGCCGCGGGCGCCGAGGTGGAAACCCTGAACCGCGAGCAGTTGCAGGTCATAAATCCGGTTGCGGCCGCTGACGCAATCCGCTTTCTCCCCGGCGCGGTTGTGAACACCGCAGGCCAGCGTGGGGGATTGTCGTCTCTGTTCGTGCGCGGCGGCGATTCCCGCTACAACAAGGTCATTGTCGATGGCGTAAGCGTAACCGAGCCTGGTGGAACGATTGACTTCGGGACTCTCTCTTTGGCCGAAGCTGGCCGCTTGGAGTTTCTGAGGGGGGCGCAGAGCACGCTCTACGGTTCCGATGCGATGACGAGTGTGGTCCAGGTTTGGACCCGCACGGGCGACACGTCTGTTCCCGAACTGCGCTTCGGCGCGGATGCCGGAAACTATGGAACGGAAAACGGCTACGCGTCCCTTGCCGGCACCCACGGTCGCTTCGATTACAACGTCTTCGGCAATCAGTTCAATACTGCCGGCTCCGGCCCCAATGACGATTACTCCAATTCGCTGGAGGGCGTGAATGTCGGCCTCTCCTTGAGCGACCGGATTTCTCTCCGGCTGCGCGCCCGCCATGATCACAGCGTTACAGGAGTGCCAGGAGCATGGAATTTCAACGGAACCAATGTGTTTGATGTCGGTGGTGTGACCTATATTCTGTCACCGGACCTTGGTGGGCGAGCCAGTCAGGACAATACGCTGGCAAGTCTCGATCTGGCCGTCAAGACTGGGTCAAAGTGGACGCAGCACTTCACCGGCTTCGAATACAATCTGAAAACGACCAACCTGGATAGCGGCATTTCGCCCGAGAACACGCCCTTTGGCACCATCAACACGCCTTTTGAGGCCCTCGTCAACATTAACCGAGCAGGTTTCGACTACCAGGGCGACTACACTGAGCGTACTTGGGCTGAAACCACGATCGGTTACCAGTTCGAGGACGAAAATGGCTCCGTAACCGATCCCATCCCCGAAGCCATTCCTCCCACGGGCGGCCATGGCTTGCGTCTAAACGAGGCTGCCTATGTGCAACAGGCGCTGACACTCGGGAGGTTAAGTGTGATCGCAGGTGGCCGATTCGTTCACAACACAACCTTCGGCAACACTGGTGTTCCCCGCGTTGCCTTGGGATTTCAAGCCTTCCGTGGCGGACGCATATTCTCGGGAACGCGGCTGAATTTTTCCTATGCCACGGGAATCAAGGAGCCCCGCTTTGAGGAAACTTTCGTCAGCAGTCAGTATCAGCTTCCCAATCTCAACTTAAAGGCCGAGCGGAACCGCGCGTTTGAAGCGGGTTTTCAGCAGAACCTTCTCGGTCGATTCGTCCTTGTTGCCGACTATTTCAACAATCTATTTCACGATCAAATCGAGTTCGTCACCATCAACCCCACTACGTTTTTGGGAGAATACGTCAATCTGCAAAAGTCCTTTGCCCAAGGAGCGGAAGTCGGCCTGCAAAGCCGGTTAACTCAGCGACTCTCCTGGAATGCGTCCTACACTTACACCTCGACACAGATTCTAGTGGCGCCTCCCGGCAGCTTTTCGCCATACGCTCAGGGAGACCCTCTTCTCCGTAGGCCCAGGCATTCGGCGGCGATGTTGCTCACCTATCTGGGCCCGCGCTGGGGCGCAAACCTTGGAGGCAGTTTCGTGGGTCCGCGCCCCGACTCGGACTTTGACGGGTTTGGGATCAATCATGCGCCTGGCTATTTTCTTCTGAACGTTGGCGGCTGGTACAAAATCAATTCCCGTATAACAGCCTACGCCAATGCGGAAAACGCGCTCAATCACTTCTATGAAGAAGTAACCGGTTATCCTGCGTTGCGGGCGAACGTCCGCGCAGGCTTGAGGTTTCGCATCGGAGGGGAGTAAATCTACTGTCGGCTACCGGCCGTCTCTTTGGGTTCGTCATCCGATTGCAGATCGGATCGCAGACCGTCGGCTGCAACCGGCCGGCGCGACGCAACCGAACTTCCACCGCCGTTGTAGCGGTGGCGTACTTCGTGGAGTTTCTCTACTTCTTTTTCGCCGAGCGGTTGCTCGTTGCCGAGCAGGTGCGTGACCAGCGCGATCTTCGCGAAGTGTTCCACGGTTTCCATTTTCATGTAGGCACTTTCAAGCGAGGACCCGAACGTCACCACACCGTGGTTCGCCATCAGAATGGCGTCATGGTGGGGAATCAAGGGCGCGAGTGCATCCGTCAGCTCGGGAGTGCCCGGGGTTCCGTAGCGGGCCAGCGGAATCGAACCCAGACCGACGACGACCTCGCACACCAGGGGCCGGTTCAGATCGTAACCGGAAGCGGCAAACCCGGTGGCAGTCGGCGGGTGCGCGTGCACGATGCCGTTCACGTCGGGTCGCAGACGGTAAATCAGCAGGTGCATCCCAAGTTCGCTCGAAACTCTGCGCTTGCCAGCCAGGCGCTTTCCTTCCATGTCCACTACCACCATGTCGGAAGCTCGCATCCTGCCCTTGCTGAGACAGGTGGGAGTCACTAGTAGATGTTTGTCGTCAAGCCGGACAGAAAGGTTTCCGTCGGTGGCGGCAACATAACCGTTTTCGTGCAGCATGCGGCCGTACTGCACAATTTCAAGGCGATTTTTGCGGTCGCTGGCCATTAGAACCTTGCGGTCATGGTACAGCACGGCTCGGAAACCTTACAAGAACTAGCACATTAAAAACTGTAAATAAAAAAGGCCGAGACTTCCGGCAGACGCGGCAGGCCGCTTAGAACCTGCCCCACAAACCCTATAATCTCCTCGATGCTCGTCTCCGACTTCCAGTACGATCTGCCGACTGAAAGGATTGCGCAGGAGCCATTGGGAGACCGCGCCGGGTCGCGTCTGCTGCATCTGAATCGCCTGCCTGGGGAATGGCAGGGGCGAACGTGGCAGGGTCAAAGCTGGCAAGACAGGAAGTTTCGCGAATTCCCGGACCTGCTCCGGTCCGATGACCTCCTAGTTGTGAACAATACCCGGGTGTTTCCGGCCCGACTCTACGGCCACCGGAGCGGACAACGAGCCCAACCCCTGAGCCCGCACAATCCGGCGGCCCGAGAGTTTCTCCAAGGTCGAGTCGAGGTTCTGCTGACACGACAGGTGTCCGACGATCCGAATGAGTGGGAATGCCTGGTGCGGCCCGGGCGCAAGATCGGGATCGGAGAAAAAATCTACTTTGGCGGTCCAACCAACTCCTCACGGGACGCTCTGGTCGAACTGGAAGCCGAAGTCACTGATCGCGGCAGTTTCGGGGAGCGGCGCATTCGCTTCGCCCCAGTCGCCGATTTCTTTGCCCGCGTCGAGCGCAACGGACATGTGCCCCTTCCACCCTATATCGACCGCGAGGACCGTGCACCCGACCGGGAGCGCTACCAGACGGTTTACGCCCAAACGCCGTTGTCGATGGCCAGATCGGTGGCAGCGCCAACCGCCGGGCTGCACTTCACGCCGGAGATTCTTCAGCAGATTCGTGCCCGCGGAATCAAAATTGCCGCGATCACCTTGCACGTCGGACTGGGCACGTTCCAGCCGGTGCGAACAGAAAAAGTGGAAGATCACAAACTGCATCGGGAACAGTACGAGATTGCAGAGGAAGCAGCGCAAGCGATCAACCGGGCTAAGGCCGAAAGCCGGCGTGTGGTAGCCGTGGGCACAACCACCGTCCGCACGCTGGAGTATGCTGCGGGACTTTACGAGGAACGAACAGGCGGAGAAAAGGTGCAAGCCCGACGAGGAGAGGCGGACGCGTTTATTTATCCGGGCTATCGCTTTCGCGTCGTAGATGCGCTGCTGACCAACTTTCATCTGCCGCAATCCACACTGCTGATGCTCGTGTGCGCGCTAGGCGGAAAGGAGTTAGTGATGGCCGCTTACCGGCACGCGGTCGAGGCCGGCTACCGCTTCTATTCCTATGGTGATTGCATGTATATCGAGTAGCCGTCCAGCGCTGGTAGCATAGGGAAGTATGCATTTGCGGTTCAGGCCAGTGTGGGGACGGGCGCCCTCGGCCGTGGAAGCTGAGCGAAGCTCGGCAGTCGTTTGCGGTCGCAGCAGTTCTGGGCCCAGTGTCGCTATGGTTGCACTCATTTCCTTGAGCCTAACCCTCACTGCGCAGGCACAAAGTAAAACGGCGCCCGCGCATGCCACTACTCAAACCGCCAAGTCCGCAAACAACGAAGACGCACAGCTCTACCGCAACACAGCTTTCGGATTCCGCTATCCGATTCCCTATGGCTGGGTCGATCGCACTAAAGAGATGCAGGAAGGAAGCGACGTCAAGAAAGCGGAACTCCTGCTCGCGGTTTTCGAGCGTCCTCCCGAGGCCACCGGAGACACTATCAACTCCGCAGTCGTGTTTGCCTCCGAAAGCGTAGCGTCCTATCCCGGCCTCAAGAAAGCTGAAGACTACCTCGGCCCGCTCACGGAACTCGCGACCTCCAGAGGTTTCAAGCCCGATGGCGAACCGTATGCGCTGGAAGTTGAGTCGCGGCAACTGCTGCGCGCTGATTTCACCAAGTCGCTTAGCGACAAACTCATCATGCGCCAGTGCACTCTCGTCATGCTCGCGAAAGGTCAGATCGTCTCGTTCACCTTCATCGCCGGCACTGAAGATGAACTCGACGACCTGATGGATGGCCTCCACTTCGGCGCCGCAAAATCCGTCGCACACTAAAGTCCGTAAGGCGACAGTCGCCCTGCCCGTCCAAGGGCTTGGCCATCGAATTCCTTCGCCTTTATGATGTCGCGCCTTCCTCCCGAAGCCACGTCCCTAAGAGCAACAAAAAGCGCAGTTTATCGTCTCGATTCCAGCCCCGAAATAGGCACTTTCTGTGTTAAAATACACTCAGCTCAGGTGACAGCTAAATAGCAGAAAATTCAATAAGTTGACCTCACCCGAGCCGTCCCGGAATTGTCCCTCTGTCAGGCGTCCGATCCAGTCCCCTTGGTGGGACCGAGTTGGACCCGACGGAGTGGGTTCCGGCATTCTCCACGGAGCAGAATGGCCACGAAGGAATTGCAAGCCGAACTCGCTGACGCGAAGAGCCTCGACGCGAAAAATAAGAACGGCAAAACCACCAACGGAGATTACACCGCCGACTCGATCAAGGTCCTCGGCGGCATGGAAGCCGTGCGCAAGCGTCCTGCCATGTATATCGGCTC
>Ga0209415_10012283_pt1 | contig 14296 bp, 9 predicted proteins | sample PeaSoiSIISIP2007_FD_187696 | JGI IMG/M metagenome (GOLD analysis project Ga0209415, IMG submission 187696) | Peat soil microbial communities from Weissenstadt, Germany - SII-SIP-2007 (SPAdes) (version 2) | ecosystem: Environmental > Terrestrial > Soil > Wetlands > Peat | place: Germany... | reverse complement strand
GGGAGACGGTGCGATATCTGGTGGCGAGCCATCTGGAAATGTCGGCGGCCATGCGGCGCGACGTATTCGATCCCGCAAACGTAAGGTCGTTCGCGGAAAGAGTCGGGGTCCCCGAGCGCCTGAAGATGTTGTGTCTGCTGACCTATGCCGACATCAAAGCCGTCAACCCCGAGGCCATGACGCCGTGGAAAGCCGACAATCTCTGGCAGCTCTATATCGCGTGTGCGAATTATTTGAGCCGAAGCGCCGACGAGCGCGTCCACACCGGCGACGACGGCGCAAACCTTTGGCCAGCGAATATGGCGCCGTCAAACCTGGCGCATCTGCGGTCTCTAGCGCCGGTGGCGGGGAAGAAGATCAATATTTTTCTGGAAGGATTGCCGCAACGGTATCTGCGCATCCACGGTGCGACGGATGTTCTCGCGCACGCCGAAATGGCAGCCCGGTTGGGGCAGGACGGCGTCCAGTTAAATCTGAAGCAAGTTCGCCACTGGTACGAGCTAACGCTGATTACCGCCGACCGGCCTTTCCTGTTCGCTTCGGTTTCGGGCGCGCTCGCCGCGTGGGGAATGAACATCGTGAAAGCGAATGCGTTCTCCAACATCGCCGGCATTGTGGTTGATACTTTCTATTTCACCGATCGGTTCCGAACTCTGGAGATGAATCTGCAGGAATGGGAGCGTCTAAAAACCAGCGTGGCAGACGTTATCAAAGGCGAAGCCGACGTGGCGCGCATGTTGCGCGACCGCCTGAAATCGGAGAAGGCGAACGGGACAAAAGTTAAGATTGCAACCCAGATTGAATTCGACGATGCCTGTTCGGCGCACAGCACGCTGGTGCAAATTCTGACTCAGGATCGTCCGGGACTGCTTTACCGTATGTGCTCGCTGGTCTCGAAGCATGAGTGCAACATAGAGATCGCGCTCATCGAAACCGAGGGGCAGATGGCGATCGATGTACTCTACCTGACTTCAGGAGGGGCGAAGCTCAACGCAAATCGGCAAGCGGCATTGGGGAAGGCGCTGCGCGACGAACTTGCGGCGAAATAGTCTTCCTGACCTCTCTTCCTATTGACTCTTGCGTTCAGCAATCTCGCGATCCGCGTAATATCCGTCTCTGGTCTGCACCGTCAAATCTTTCTTCTTCACCGTCAACTCAATGTGATGATAACCCGAGGATGAGCTGTCCTTGTCCGGTGTAAAACCCATGTTGTACTGGATCCGCAGTTCCTCGACAATACTGTCGTAGATCTGGCCGACGGGCTCCTTCTTGGTCACCTCAAAGAAGCGTCCACCCGTTTCTTTTGAAATCCGCTCCAGAATTTTCTTGCCATCGGCGTGCGTCTCTTCCGGATGCCGTTGGCCTCCGCCACGACCGCCTCGCCCACCTCCCGGATATCCACCTCCGCCGCCCGGCCAGCCGCCCCCACCTCCAGGATAGCCACCACCTCCGCGTCCCATGCCGCCGCCTCGCCTTTCGCCTTCCTCTCGATGAGGTACCGCGAAGTAGATCGAGTAGATAACCGTGTCGGCACGTTGGGCGGACTCGATCGCGCCCTCCAGATAAGTCTTGCTGCCGCGGTCGACGCCATCCGTGAGAATGATGATCGCCTTCCGGCCCTGCTGTTTCTTCATCAACTCGTTCGACGCCAGATAAACTGCGTCGTAGAGCTGGGTACCACCGCCATGATGTGAGCCCGAGCCTGAGCGGGAGTCGTTGGGATCGTTCGAGCTTGGGTCGTTCGAGCTGTCGCGATCGGATGGCGTCTTGAGCAATTCGAGAGCCGCTTGCAGCTTTTCGCGGGACGAAGTCAAGTCCTGCAGCAGTTCTACTTCACGATCAAAATGAATGAGGAAGGCTTTGTCCTTCGGCTGCACCAGCATCTGATCGAGAAAACTGCGGCTCGCGTTGCGCTCCGCCTCGAGCACATTGGTTTGACTGCGGCTCGTGTCGACCAGCAGACCCAGCGTGAGCGGAAGGTTCGCGTCCTGCGAAAAATACTTGATGGTCTGCGGGCGCCCGTCCTCCTGCAGCGTGAAATCGTCTCTAGTCAGGTCGCGCACAATCTTGCCGTGTTTGTCACGAACCGTGACCGGCAGCGTCACCACTCTGACGTCAACCGCAATCGTGGAAACGGCATCCTGAGCCCACAGCGACGGGCCAATTCCGAGAAGAACGCCCAGCGCGGCGATCAGCAAGCAGGCAACCGACTTGCCCCATACCGCGCCCCGCAATAATTTGCCCCCTAACGACCGGCTCGCAATCAATGTCTTTATCTCCACTGGCCGGGAATTATACGACCGAACCTCATTCATCGTGCCTTTATCGTTTTGTCTCGAACTTGTCTCGAACTATCGAAGGCGTATCTTCAAAACGCTGAATCGGTATAAGAAAACAGCGTACACCGCCAGGATCGCACCTGCCCAGCTCGGAAACGCGATCGCCAACCGGCATAGGAGACCTGCAGCGACCGGCTCGACTTGCTCTCCAGGACCGGATTTGTCAGCAGACAGTGGCATCCATGCCAGCATCGTTTTCTCATTCATTGAGAAGAGTTGTAAGACTGGATGCGCCTCAATGGAGTTGCAGTTGCCAGCGTCCCTGTAAAAGCACCGTAAAGGCCGGGTAAAACTTCGTAAAGGGTCAGTACGGTAGGTTTGGCGATGCTAAAGTTAATTATGCGGTTCTCCCGGCAGAAGCCATCGCAACAGTACGTGCTAAGGACGTGCTCTCCCCAGACGCGCGCGCGCGCGGCTAGTCTGCTTGCAGCGATTTTCGCCCTGACGCTCGCGATTCCGGCCGACGTCCGCGCGCAGGATAAACCTGCAAGCACCTCGGGAAGCGCCCAAGTCGCCAAGGCCGTGGGGACGATCACGAGCATTCAAACGGATACGATCATCATCGCGGCGGAGTCCGGTGGCGAGGTCACGGCGAAACTAACTGGCACGACGAAGATCCTGCGGGTGCCGCCGGGAGAAAAGGATCTGAAGAATGCAATCGCTCTGCAGGCACAAGATTTGCAGCCCGGGGATCGCGTGCTGGTTCGCGGCCAGGCATCCGCCGACGGGCACGCCATCGCCGCTCTGGCGGTGATTGTGATGAAGCAATCCGACGTGGCCGCCAAGCAGCTGCGCGACCTCGAGGACTGGCAGAAGCGAGGGGTGGACGGAGTCGTCACGGCGGTGGACGCCGCAACCGGTGTCATCACCATCTCGCCCGGCCGTATGGGCGCGAACAAGAATACTGTCGTCCACATTGCCAAGGATACGGTCCTGCGCCGCTATGCCCCCGGTTCGGTAAAGTTCGATGACGCAAAACCGGCGCACCTCGATCAGATCAAGGTGGGGGATCAGTTGCGCGCGCGCGGAACCCGTAGCCCGGATGGCAGCGAAGTAAGTGCCGAGGAAATTGTCTCCGGATCATTTCCGTATATCGAGGGGCCCATCAAGGAGATCGACGCAGCGGCCAATACGATAACCGTGCAAGACGTGATCGCAAAAGCCGCAGTGGTGGTGAAGGTATCTCCCGACTCACAAATGTGGAGGCTGCCGCCCGAAATGGCGCAACGCATCGCTGCGCGATTGAAGGGCCCAGCCGGCGGCGGAAGCGGAGATCGGCCAGACGGTGGCGGCCAAGGCCAGACTGCAGCCGGGCGAGGGGTTGCGCCGGGTACGGCGGGCGTACGTGGGCCGGGCAGCGGGCAGGGTGGCGGCCCCGGCGGGAACGGGCCTCCGGACTTGCAGCGCATGTTAAGCCGTTTGCCCGCCATCAGGCTGGCCGACTTGCAGAAGGGCGATGCCGTTGTGATCCTGGCGACTGCGGGCGCAAATTCGGACGCCGCTACGGCGATCAAACTGGTGGCGGGAGTCGAGGCCATTCTGACCGCGTCCCCGAATCGCAGCGCGTCTTCACTGCTTTCGCCGTGGTCGCTGGGCGCGCCCAGCGGAGAAGGGGAAGCGGCGCAGTAGAGCAGCCAGATAAAAAGGACTCGATCCAAGAAGATCTTAATCAATGTAATCTGCCTGGAAAGAATAGGGTGTCCGTTGAAGTATTTATCGGTCTTTATTTTGACAATTCTGATTTCGGCCACGCTAGTGGAACTGGCGTCGCCTGCGTTAGCGCAATCGCCTTCAACCGGGACCTTGCGCGGGCAGGTGACCGATCCCTCCGGCGCCGTGGTTGCGAACGCCACCGTGGCGATTCTGACATCCGGCGGCCCAACCCATTCGGTCAGCACCACCCGCAGCGGCAATTACGAAATCGGAAATCTCGCGCCCGGCAAGTACACGGTCACGGCCAACGCCCAGGGGTTCGCCGTTTTTGTGCAAAACGACGTGGATGTAGCCGCCGGCCAGGTCGCGCAATTCAACATTGCGCTCGACATCAAGGTGAAAGAAGAAAAAGTCGACGTGGAAGCGGAAGGTCCGACGCTCGACACTAACCCCGCGAATAACGCGAGTGCGATCGTGCTTAGCGGCAAAGACCTGGAAGCGCTCCCCGACGATCCCGACGAATTGCTCTCTGATCTGCAAGCGCTGGCGGGGCCATCGGCCGGTCCCAACGGCGGACAGCTTTACATCGACGGATTCACCGCCGGAGAACTTCCACCAAAGTCCTCGATTCGCGAGATTCGCATCAATTCCAATCCTTTTTCCGCCGAGTACGACAAGTTGGGCTACGGGAGAATCGAAATTTTCACCAAGCCGGGCACGGACAAATATCATGGCCAGTTCTCGGTTGAGGGAAATAGCTCGGGATTGAACACCCGCAATCCTTTCCTGGCCGCCGATGCGACGCAGCCCTACGATTCCGTGATCTACATGGGAAATATCGGCGGGCCGATCAATAAAAAGGCATCTTTCTTCTTCAGCGTGCAGCGGCGCAACATCGACGAAATCGCAGTCGTGAACACACCGGCGCTGGACCTGAGCACGCAGCAGCAGATTCAACTGAGCGAGAGCGTTCCCAACCCGCGCACCCGCACTAACATTGGTCCGCGCATCGACTACCAGGTCAGCACCAACAACACGCTCACCGCTCGTTATCAATATTATAAGGACACCCAGGAGAACGCCGGTGTCGGAGGAACGGTGCTTCCGGAGGCGGGCTACGATACGACGTCCACCGAACACACGGTGCAGATCAGCGATACGCAAATCCTGGGCGCGAAGGTGGTAAATGAGACACGCTTCCAGTACCTCAGAGACAACAGCGGCCAGAATCCTTTGACGACGACCCCGACGATCAATGTGCTGGGAGCTTTCACGGGCGGGGGCAGCAGCGGCGGGACGGAGGCCGACCATCAGGATCACTACGAACTGCAGAATTACATTTCGATAGCGCAGGGCAAGCACTTTGTGAAATTCGGCGGAAGGCTCCGGGCAATTCACGAAGACAGTACGTCCAGCGCTGGATTCAACGGCAGCTTCACTTTCCCGGACATTCCGACTTACGCCAACGCTCTGCAGAGCCTCCCGAACGGCACTCCGCTGCAGCTTAAGCTCGACCAAACCATCAGCGGAGTTGTGCCCACGGTGCCGGTCACCGTCGTGGATACAGGGCTGTACATACAGGACGACTGGAAAGTGCGGCCCACGTTTACGCTCAGCGGCGGGCTGCGTTTTGAAACCCAGAATGCGATTCACGATCATGCCGACTGGGCGCCGCGGCTCGGTTTTGCGTGGGGTATCGGCGGAGGCGGAAAGAACGCGCCCAAAACCGTGCTCCGCGGCGGTTTTGGCCTGTTTTACGACCGGTTCACCCAGGATCTGGTCCTCAACGCGGATCGTTTGAACGGGGTAACGCAACTGCAGTACATTGTGGGCTCGCCACCGACCGCCTGCTTTCCGGACCCGACATCGCCAGTTTGCATCAGTTCGCTCACGCCCGGGGCGCAGACAACCTACCGGATCGGTTCGAATCTGCACGCGCCCTACATCATGCAAACCGCCTTTAGCCTGGAGCGGCAGGTCACAAAGATCGCCAACCTTACGCTTACTTATCTCAATTCCCGCGGCGTGCACCAGTTCGAGTCGCTGAACGTCACCGCTCCGCTTCCGGGCACACCCGGTTCGCTCCCAAACGACGAGGCACCGATCTATCAGTACTCTTCGGATGGAGTCTTCCGCCAGAATCAGCTGATCGCGAATTTCAACGTCCGGGCCGGCGCTAAGCTGTCGCTCTTCGGCTACTACAGTCTCAACTACGCGAACAGCGACGCGTCGGGCGCTTCGAGCTTCCCGATGGATTCGCACGATCTCGCCGCCGACTACGGCCGCGCTTCCTTCGATATCCGGGACAAGCTGTTCCTGGGCGGCACCATCGGTCTCCCCCATGCGTTCCGGCTAAGTCCATTCATGATTTTCAATTCGGGTTCACCCTACAACGTCACTGTGGGGCGGGACGACCTGAATAACGATGGCATTCTCAACGATCGCCCCGCGTTCTCAAATAATCCTGCGTACCCTTCGTTGACTTCGGTTGGCCACTACAACCTAACCCCCACGGCGTCAGATGTTCCGATTCCCATCAACTACCTCACTGGACCGAACCACTTCACGCTTAATCTGCGGCTGGCGAAGACCTTCGGCTTCGGGCCGGAAACGGGTGGCAAGAGCGGAGCACAGCAGGGCGGCGGTCCAGGCGGAGGCGGTGGTGGTGCTCCGCGTGGCGGAGGAGGAGGCGGTGGCAGTGTCGGTTTTGGAGGACGGGGGGGCGGTTTTGGGGGCGGGCCGGCAACTACTAAACGCTACAGCTTGACCTTCAGCCTGAATGCGCGGAACGTTCTGAATAAAGTGAATGCCGCGCCGCCGGTCGGCGTCTTGAGTTCACCGAATTTCGGACAGTCGATTGCCCTGGCGGGTGGACCCTTCTCGAGCGCGGCGGCCAATCGAAAAATTGAACTACAGGCGTCGTTCAGCTTCTAGCGCATCGAACCCGCGGCCGTTCTCAATCGAAACCCCACGGGTCGCTCTGTCCCGAAACTTTACGTAGAATAATCGGCGTTGATCCGCACGTACTCGGCGGTCAGATCGGTGGTGAGAAATCGCACCGAGCGCCGGCCGCGACCAAGCTGAACGCGAACATCGCAGACCGGTCGCGCAAGATCGCGGTGAGCTTGCCGTTCGTCAAACCCGCACGCGATTCCATTGCGGCATACCTTCTGCCGACCAATAACAATCTGGACGCGAAACGGATCGATGGACACGCCGCTCCTTCCCACGGCTGCGAGAATGCGTCCCCAATTCGGATCGGCGCCAGCCCATGCGGTTTTGACGAGCATGGAATGAGCAATCGTCCGCGCCACTACCAACGCCTCTTCCCGGCTGCGCGCCTGTTCGACGAACAACCGGATCACGTGTTGCACACCTTCACCATCACTGACGATTTGTTCGGCGAGCGACTGGCACACCGCGGTCAGAGCGGCGGACAGCTTCTTTCGTGTGCCGGCATCTCTCATCCGAGCGCCGCTGGCGCCGCTCGCGAGCAGAAGCACCGTGTCATTGGTGGACGTGTCACCGTCAATGGACATGCAGTTTAGCGAATCGTCGCAGGCCTCGCGCAGAAGCGGCTGCAATTCACGGGAACTTGCACCCACGTCGGTGAACAGGTAGACCAGCATGGTCGCAAGCTGGGGATGAATCATGCCCGCTCCTTTGGCGATCCCCAGCACTGTGACGTCCTTCGATCCTTCTGTCGATGAAGCGCGGAAGCGCGCTGAGGCGATCTTGGGCCGCGTATCGGTGGTCATGATGGCGCGAGCGAAGGCGAGAACTCCACGCTGGCTGGGTGATCGAGCGGCAATGAGCTCCGGCAACTTAGCCTGGATTTTCTCGGCCGGCAACCGAACCCCGATGATGCCAGTCGAGGAAGGAAAGATTTCGGCAGCAGGAACGCCGAACAGTCTTCCAGCTTCGCGGCAAACCCGTTCGCAGGCTCGAATGCCGGCGCGTCCGGTAGCGCAGTTGGCGTTCCCGGAGTTCACGAGGACGGCTCGTACGCGGCCGTCGGTCGAAAACAACGCCGCGCGCCCAACTTCCACGGGTGCAGCGACGACCCGGTTTTGGGTGAACAATGCGGCGGCGGCCGCACCGCTGGCAGTTGCCGAGCGGCGCTCGGCTTGGACGGGCGAGGGCGCCCGTCCCCACACGTCCGCTAGCGCAAGGTCGGGGCGCCCGCTGACTTTAAGGCCGGCAGCGACCGCGGCAAATGAGAAACCGAGGGGCAGACGAATTTTCTCAGGAAAGCGGCGCAACGCGGTCATGCCTGGATCTTCAACCAGTTCTTCGGTGGCGGCAAGATGGCGAATGTCGGCAGATTGCCGCGGATCATCGCGACTTCATCGCAGCGATACAGCCTAGGGCACTGATAACAGTCTTTGTGGATCTTGTCGGGAAGGTCCTGATGATTGGCGGAAGTGAACCCCATGCGCGAAAAGAATTCAGGAATGCGAGTGAACAGGCACACGCAGGTGACCTTATGTTTTTCCGCCTGCGCCAAAAGGGCTTTGACCAGGCGCCTTCCGCCTCCGCTACTTTGGCTCGCGGGATCGACGGTAATGGAGCGAATCTCGGCCAAATGCACACCGTAGAGGTGCAGAGCGCCGCATCCGATGATGCGTCCATCATGTTCGAGAACGACGAAGTCGCGGACGTTCTCGCAGATCTCCGCCAACGACCGCGGCAGCAGAGTGCCGTCGCCAGAGTAGGCCGCGATGAGAGCGTGAATCTGCTCGGCATCGGGAAGGATCGCGTCACGCGTGCGCATGGACCTCCTTGCGCCGCGCTCTGCCGGTTTTCTCCGTCCTGTCTTTGGACTCCGCATTTTTGTGTAACGCCGCATCCAGCGCTTTGATCACCTGATCCACGTGCTTCTTCCCTATCACGTAGGGCGGCAGAAAACGCAGCACGGTTTCGTGCGTGCGATTGATGATGATCCCTTGCTGCAACAGTTCCTTGGTCACCGTCTTCGCCAGTTCCGCCGAGTCCAATTCCACGGCCTGCATCAGTCCGACTCCTCGGACGTCCTGAATCGCCTTGTGCCTTTTGTCCAGCGCTTCGAGCGCCGTATGAAAGTATTCACCCAGAGCGCGCACGTGCTTCAGCAGCCTCTTTTCCTCGCGCAGGAATGCGATGGCCACGGCGCAGGCCAGCGGGCCGCCGCCGAAAGTCGTTCCGTGCATTCCCGGATGCATGCACTTCGCAACCCTCTCAGTCGTGAGGATGGCGCCCAGCGGCAAACCGCACGCCAGAGGCTTGGCAACCGTGACCACGTCGGGCAGCACAGCGTAATGCTGGTAAGCAAAGTGGCGTCCGGTGCGTCCGAGACCGCACTGAATTTCATCGAGCACAAGCAGTGCGCCGCTTTGTTTGGTCAGGCGCGAGGCGAGTTCGAGAAACTCTTTGTTTACCGGACAAATGCCGCCCTCTCCCTGAATGGTCTCGATGCATACCGCACAAACGCTGGAATCGAATTTACACCGCAAGTCATCGAGGTCGTTGAACTTGACGAAAGTCACGCCAGGCACAAGCGGAACGAACGGAGCACGGTATTTCGGCTGACCGGTGGTAGCGAGCGCGCCAAACGTGCGGCCATGGAAAGAGTTATCCATGGCGAGAATGCGCCATTTTGCCTTGCTGCCGTTGCGATTGTTCATTTGCGCAAAGGCGCGGGCGAGCTTGAGGGCGCCTTCCCAAGCCTCTGTGCCACTGTTGCAGAAGAAAGCGCGATCAAGTCCGGAGATTTCAGTCAACAGCCGCGCGAGCTCCGCCTGATACTCGTGGAAAAAAAGATTGGACACATGAAGCAACCGCCCGGCTTGGCGCTTGATCGCCGCCTGGATGGCCGGGTGGTTGTGGCCGAGTGCATTCACTCCTATTCCGCTCAGGAAGTCGAGATATCGCTGGCCGCGGGAATCCCAGAGACAGACGCCGCGCCCTCGAACAAAAAGGATGGGTTGGCGCTCGTAAGTGGAAAGCAAGAGCTTCGCTTCCATGCGGGAGACAGACGCCAGGCTCATGCTCTCAGCACCTCGGTGCCGCACTCCAGTTTCGTGAAGTAAAACAGTGGCAGCATTTCCACTTGCGACGCAGGGAGTATGCGGACGCGCCCTACGCCACTCTTGAGAGCTTGAGTACAGGCTTCGAGCTTCGGCATCATGCCGCCGCTGACTACGGATTCGTCGATGAGCCCGGCAACTTGCTTCGTATCCACTCGAGCCATCACCGAACCATCCGCTTGTTTTACCCCAGCCACGTCGGTGAGAAAAATGAGCGCGTCGGCTTCGCAAGCTATCGCGCACGCGGCCGCCATTTGGTCCGCATTCACGTTGTAGTACTGCCCGTCCCCTCCAAGCGCAACCGAGGAGAGCACTGGAATACCACCTTCGGTCCAGATGGCTTTCAGCCAGCGCGGCTCCGAAAAGCAGATTTCCCCGACATATCCCAGATCGTATTCCGCGTCCTGTTTCTTGCGGGCGCGAAAGACGCCGCCGTCTCCTCCGCAAAGGCCGATGGCTGGACGCCCGGCGGCGGCGATTGCCGCCACCAGACTCTTGTTCACGATGCCCGCAAGCACCATCAAGGCCACATCGCGCGTCTCGGCGTCGGTAACGCGCAACCCGTGGACGAAGTCGCTTTTCTTCCCGAGCAGTTTCAGGGTGCGGGTCAGCGCGCTGCCACCGCCATGCACCACGGTGACCAGATGTCCGTCTTCGGCGAGCTGCACCACGGCTTGCGCGCACTTCTTCAGAGTCTCTTTATCCTCTAGCGCCGCGCCGCCGATCTTGACGACAATTTTCATTGCAGGCCCTCCGCCTCGTCCCAGCCGTACATCAGGTTCATGTTCTGCACGGCTTGTCCGGCTGCGCCTTTGAGCAGGTTGTCCAGGCAGGAAACCACGACGAGCCTGCGGCCATCGTGCGCGAGACAGAATCCAAGGTCGCAGTAGTTTGTATGCAAGGAGAATTGGATCTCCGGCAAACTCGACGCGGGGAAGACGCGCACCCACCGCTTGCCTTTGTAGAAATCCTGAAAACAACTCTGAATCTCGTCTGCCGTCATTTCACGCTTCAGGTGCAGGTAAATCGTGGAGAGAATTCCGCGCGGGATGGGCAAGAGGTGAGGAGTAAAGATCAACTGGCCGGAGCTTAGCGTCAGTTGCTCGAGGATCTCTCCGGTGTGCCGGTGTCCGAAGACCGAGTAGGCGGAAAAGTTGTCAGCCACTGACACGAAGTGGGTGCGCGCAGAGGGTTCCTTGCCGGCGCCAGAGACCCCGGACTTCGAATCGGAGACGATGCCGCGTTCGCAATCCACAAGACCAGCCGAGAGCATCGGGGCAAGGGCAAGAATGACGGAGGTCGCGTAGCAGCCTGGGTTTGCGACCAGGGCGGCCGATGGTATCCGGTCGGCGTTCAGCTTCAGTTCGGGCAGGCCATACACAGCGCGCTCGGTGAGTTCCTCCGCCGCCTGGGCGTTGGCGTCCTTGAAACCATAGACGGCGCGGTGCTGTTCCTGTTTCAGGCGCCACGCGCCGCTCAGATCGACGATCCGCAACCCGCGCGCAATTGCCTCGGGAACAAGTAGGCGAGACACCGCATGCGGCGTAGCCAAAAACAGTATCTCCGCGCCCTGCTGCTCCAACCGGGACCACGAAAACGGCTCGACTGAAAGATGGCCGTTTCCCGAAATATGCGGCAATCCAGACACGGTCCCGCCAGACTCTTCAGTCTCCGCGCTACGCCGCATCAGCAAGGGCGCATCGGTTCGAGGATGCCGGGCGAGAAGGCGCGCCAGCTCCAGGCCGGAATAGCCGGTCGCGCCGAGAACCGCCGTCTTAAGTTTCGCAGCCATCAAATCGGTTTCGAGCCTTCCAATCGCCTCCTTCCCGCCCTTGAGGCATATTTATCCATTATGATGCATAAATATTCATCTATAGTAAACCGTCCCGCCCAGCTGTCAAGTCGAAAGCGCATCCTGCTCCTTTCGAGTCCGTTTTAGGGACCGTAACCCTCCAGTCTTTTTTTGAAAGCTTTTCTGATGGCTGCAAGAAGAAATTTCTATTGGACTCAGCCGATCGCAGGCATTTAGTGTGGGGAGCTATTGCAGCACGCGAGCTGGAGACTTGCGAAGAAATTTCATGTCGTATTTGACGCCGCCTTTCCACACGCCGCATTCTTCCGCCAGAACGATCTATCGCACAGAAAACAGGAGCACTTCCATGACGAAGCAACCCGACCGGCCCCGAGTACGCTGGGCATTATCTTCATCTATTTTGGCCATCCTCCTCTCCGCCGGTGTATTCGCGTTGCTGGTCAACGCCATGGCCACGCCCTGCCTGGCCGATGAGGCGCCGAAACCGGACCCATCGGGCATTGCAACTGGGGACAAAACCACCGCCGTGGACGCAGCCGGCAATTCCTTTGTCGTCACTGAGCCCCCCGACAAAACGGCTCCGGACTACCCCGCGAACAAAAAGGCGTTCGACGACTATCAGGCGCAGGCGGCGAAGGAGCCGCTCGCGGTAAAGCTCGCCGACAGTGTGGGACACGTCCGCGTCGCCACCAATTTCGCGTGGACCCTGAATACAGGTTACCTGGTCCTTTTCATGCAGGCGGGTTTCGCGCTCCTGACTTGCGGTCTGGTGCGAAAGAAAAATGTCGCGCACCTGATGATGCTGAATTTTGCGGCCTACGTTTTTGCCTTCCTGGCCTACTACGCTGTCGGATACGCATTTCAGTTTGGCGCGGTTGCTATCAACGCCGCGCCCACCAACCTGGGTGGCATCCCGACCCTCAACAGATTTCTGATTGGCAGCGGCCAATGGGGGTTCGTGGGTGGGAAGGGGTTCTTTCTTACCGGCCCAGCCTATGACAGCGCCAGCAACTGCCTCACCCTGTTTGAAGTCGTTTTTATGGAGACAGCTGGCTACATCATCGTGGGCGCCATCTGTGAGCGGATCACCTTCTGGGCTTTTTTGCTCTGTGAACTTTTCATCGGGGCGATTCTCTACCCCATATCCGGCTGCTGGACCTGGGGCGGGGGTTGGCTCTCGCAAGTCGGTTCGACATTGAATCTTGGTCACGGCTATGTCGACTTTGCCGGCTCGACCGTGGTCCACGCGGTTGGCGGTTTCTGCGCCATGGCACTCGCGATTATCCTGGGCCCGCGCCTGGGAAAATATGGACCGGGCGGCCGGATCCGCGTCTTTCCCGCGCATAATATCGTGTATGTGGTGACTGGAACCTTCATCTTGCTTTTCGGCTGGATGGGCTTCAATCCAGGTTCTACGCTCGGTGCGACCGATCTTCGAATTTCCGTGGTTGCGGTGAACACAAACCTGGCCGCGGTTGCGGGATCAGCGGCTGCGATGGTCTTGTGGTACTTCCTGTTCGGCAAACCGGATATCACCATGGCATGCAATGGGATGTTGGCTGGGCTGGTGGCGATTACCGCGCCCTGTGCGTTTGTATCACCAACCTCGGCGGTGATCATAGGAGCGCTGGCCGGCCTGTTGGTGTGCGGCGGAGTCCTCTTCAACGACCGCGTCCTCAGGGTCGATGACCCCTGCGGTGCGATTTCGGTCCATGGCTACTGTGGCTGGCTGGGGGCAGTCAGTGTGGGAATCTTCGCCGACGGCGCGTATGGCGCTGGATGGAACGGCGTCGGCGCAACGTCGTATCTGGGACACGCAGGCCAGGGCGTGACCGGCCTGCTCCACGGCGATACACGACAGTTTCTGTGCCAGCTTATGGGAGCAACTCTGTATGCCGCATGGGCGTTCGGCGCAACCTATGTTGTCTTCTGGTGCGTCAACAAAGTCAAGAGCCTGCGGGTGGCGCCCGAGGTGGAAGAAGAAGGCCTCGACGTTCCCGAGTTCGGGATGCCAGCCTATCCCGAAGACGCAGTCGCCCCAGCCTCATACTGAATCTGGGCGGGTGTAAGGTGGAGAGCTGGGCACGCACGCCCGGCGCGCTATCAGCAAAGGGACCCTCACATCTTGAGCCGGAGATCGCTCGAGGTGCCCCCGGCCGCCGGAACGTAGCACTTGAGCGTGTAGTCCATCACCATGCGATCGGCGTTGAAGCGCCAGCCCAGAGTGCGAATGGTGCGCTTCATACGCTGGATCCAGCCACGCGGCAGGCCATCGCGATCGCGTTGATAATAGAGCGGAATAACTTCCTCGCGCAGAACGCGCATCAAGTCCTCTCCGTCGCGGGAGTCATGAACATTCATATCGGAGTGCGTTCTGCCGTTTCCGATGGCGAAGCCATTTAAGCCGTCATAAGCCTCCGCCAACC
>Ga0209415_10012282_pt1 | contig 14296 bp, 11 predicted proteins | sample PeaSoiSIISIP2007_FD_187696 | JGI IMG/M metagenome (GOLD analysis project Ga0209415, IMG submission 187696) | Peat soil microbial communities from Weissenstadt, Germany - SII-SIP-2007 (SPAdes) (version 2) | ecosystem: Environmental > Terrestrial > Soil > Wetlands > Peat | place: Germany... | reverse complement strand
AAGGAAGCCGATTCCATCCGCCGCCGCCGCGAGTGCCTGAAGTGCGGCAAGCGCTTTACCACCTATGAGCGCATCGATGAAATCCCTTACATGGTGGTCAAGAAAGACGGTCGGCGGGAAAAATTCGAGCGCCAGAAGATTCTAAATGGCCTGCTGCGAGCCTGCGAAAAGCGGCCGGTTCCCATCGGCAAACTGGAACAGATTGTGAACGAAGCGGAATCGTTCGTGATCGAGTCGCCTGAGCGGGAGCGCAAGACCAGCGAACTGGGCGAGTTGATCATGAATCGCTTGCGCCGCTATGACAAGGTGGCCTACGTGCGCTTCGCCTCGGTTTACCTGGACTTCAAGGACGTGAAGGAGTTCATGGCCGAGTTGAAGGATTTGGTGAAAGCTAAGGAAACGACCGAGCTTCGCGGCAAGGTGGAAACCAAGTAGCTGGCGCGACCGTCAGACGAAGAAATGGCATACAAAATCACACTCATTCCCGGCGATGGCATTGGCCCCGAAGTCACAGGGGCGGCGGTGCGTATTCTGGAAGCAACCGGGCTGAAGTTCGAATGGGAGACGTTCAAAGCTGGCGCCGAGGCGTTTGAGAAGTACCACGAATACATTCCGAAAGAGCTCACCGAGTCCATTGAGCGCACGCGGGTCGGGCTAAAGGGACCGGTGACCACACCGGTGGGCGGCGGATTCTCCAGCATCAACGTGGCCCTGCGCAAACAATTTGAACTCTACGCTAACTTCCGGCCCATCCAGAATCTGCCGCATATCCCGACCCGCTATCCAGATGTCGATCTCATCATTGTGCGCGAGAATACGGAGAGCCTGTACTCCGGCATTGAGCACGAAGTGGTGCCGGGGGTGGTCGAGAGCCTGAAGATCATCACCGAGAAGGCTTCCACCCGCATTGCCCGCTTCGCTTTCGCCTATGCGCGCCAGCACAAACGCAAGAAAATTCATGCCATTCACAAAGCCAACATCATGAAGTTGTCGGATGGGCTGTTCCTGCGCTGCTGCCGTATCGTCTCCAAGGAATATCCGGAGATCAGCTACGGCGAACACATTGTGGACAACACTTGCATGCAGCTGGTGATGAATCCTTACCAGTACGACATGCTGGTGATGGAGAACCTCTACGGCGACATTATTTCCGACTTGTGCGCCGCGTTCGTGGGCGGGCTGGGATTCGTGCCGGGGGCAAACATCGGCGACAGTTGTGCCATTTTCGAAGCGGTGCACGGTTCAGCGCCAGACATTGCCGGCAAGGACATCGCCAATCCGACCGCGGTCATCCGCTCTGCTCAGCTCATGCTGCGGCACCTCGGCGAGAACGACGCCGCCGACAATATCCAGAATGGGTTGGAGAAGGTTTATCGCAGTCGCGACAAGCTCACCCGCGACGTGGGCGGCAAAGCCGGGACCTCGGCCTTCGCGGATTCCGTGATCGAGGAGATGGGAACGCGATCCCCCGCATCATCCTGCGCCGGAGCTTGCTGATCCCAGTTTGTTTTTTGTTCGGGCAACCTTCTACTTTCTGCGTTGACGAACCTTCCGCCATTGAGTAACATCCTTTTTCTTCAAGGGACTCGGGGGAATGGCGATCCGAACACGGCGTGTGGGCGTAGTCCTCTTTCAGCTCGGTGGCCCCGATACGCTGGAAGCAATCGAACCTTTTCTTTTTAATCTGTTTTCCGACCCCGATATCATTGACTTCCCTTTCGCCCGCATCGGGCGCAGGCCTCTGGCCAAGCTCATCTCCACCACCCGCGCCAAGAAAGTGCAGCACCACTATGCGGTGATCGGCGGCGGTTCCCCCATCCGGCGGTTCACCGAGCAGCAAGCCTGCGCCCTAGAAACCGTACTGACCGGCTCCGGCCTGGATGCCCGCTGTTTTGTGGCGATGCGCTATTGGCACCCGTTCACCGAGGAGGCAATTGCGCAACTGCGCGCCGCGCACCGTGACGAAGTCGTGCTGTTGCCGCTGTATCCGCAATACTCCAGCACCACCACCGGCAGCAGCTTGAATGAGTGGCGGCGACGGTATAAGGACGATCTGCCGATTCATTGTGTCCGGAGCTTTTATCAGCACGAGCTTTATCTGGATGCGCTGGTGGAGAAAATCGAGGCAGCGCTGGAGCGCTTCCCGCATCCCGAAGACGCTGCGCTGGTGTTCAGCGCGCATAGCGTGCCGCAAGCGGTGATCGACAAGGGAGATCCTTACCAGCGCCAGATTGAGGAGACGGTCGGGCTGCTCATGCAGCGCGGGGGATGGCGAAATCGCCACCGGCTGTGTTACCAGAGCAAAGTCGGCGCCAGCAAGTGGCTGCAACCCTCCCTGCACTCGACGCTTCATGACCTGGCCGGCTCCGGTGCGCGGGAAGTTTGCGTGGTTCCGGTTTCGTTTGTATCGGATCACGTGGAGACGCTGGGTGAGATCGACCACGAAGCGCGCCAGGAAGCCGCGGAACTTGGCATCCGGCAATTCGAAATGACTTCCGGGCTGAACGATTCGCCCACTTTTATCGCGGCGCTGGCCGATTTGGTGGCCGGAGCCTTAGGAGTTGATTTGAATATTGCTTTGGCCTGCGAACACCCCGCAAGCTGCGCGGTGGCCGCGGACTAGTATTATTTGAAAATCGCATATTATTGTGAGGCCATTTAGTAGCAGATATGTCATTCCGAGCGCCCGCTTTTGGCGCGAGGAATCTGCATTCCTCGCTTCGCTGGGAATGACAATTTGGTCGGAACTGTCATAGGAACGATGCACGACCGGGCCCCGAGTATCAGAACAACAGGTACCAGAACAAAAAGAGGTTGGACGGATGGCAGACGAGTATCAGACTGCAGTCAGCGGCGTCCGTGGGCGGCTTCCGGTATTGCCGAGGGCGGCGCTTAACCCCTCGGTCATCGCCGCGGAGCAGGCGTATCGCAAGCGTTCCGGCCTGCCGCAGCTGACCGATCACGATATCGCCGCGCTCAAGGCCGGAGAGCCCATGGCCTGGGAGCGAGCGGCAGCAGGAGGCGCGGTTGCTGCTCCCGCCGCGCCCGCCGCAACTTCCGCCGTCCCCGCACCAAGTGCGCCGTCTGCTCCCCCCGGCACACCCGCTCCATCCTCAGCCGTTCCGGTTGCGGCCAGCATTGCCGCAGGCGCTATCTCCCCGGAGGTCGCAAAGCAAGTGGCCGCCGGAAAAAAATGGAGCAAGTCTTCCATCGCCGCGGAGCAGGCTCGCCGCAAGCGCAACAACCTTTCTCCTTTGAATGACGACGAGATCACTGCCTTGCTCGGCGAACCGGCAGCGGCTGCCCCCGCACCAGCGGCGACTCCAGCGGCGGCTTCCGCAACATCTTCCGCACCCCGGCCGGCAGCAGCAACGTCGGTGGTAACGTCCTCCGCGGCAGCTTCGGTGGCACGCACCGGAGCATCGACGCGATACGTTGGCACTCCGGCGGTGGGCACTTCGCGAGCCGCTGCAGCGGGCGGCATCGCATCCATCGGACCCGAAGACAACGAAATCAACCGCGGGCGCCGGCAATTTGTATGGAGCGCGGTGGCGGCGTTCCTGGTGGCCTGGTTCATCGCCTTCTTCCGCTTCTTCCTGCCGCGCACTTTGTTCGAGCCCGCCACCAGTTTCAAAATCGGCTATCCCTCCGATTACGGCCTGGGGGTGGACACCAAGTTCCAGCAGAAATATCGCATCTGGGTCGATCGCACGCCGGACCGCTTGTTCGTAATCTACGCTCGCTGCACCCACCTGGGGTGCACGCCCGATTGGAAGCCGGCGGAGAACAAATTCAAGTGTCCCTGCCATGGCAGCGGATATGACAGCGAAGGCGTCAACTTTGAAGGCCCCGCGCCACGGCCCATGGATCGAGCCCATGTGGAAGTGGCTCCCGACGGCCAGATTCTAGTGGATGTTTCCAAGTTGTACTCCTGGCCCAAGGGGCAGCCGAGCGGGTTCAACGACCCCGGCGCCTTTTTGCCAGGGTAGCGCCGGCATCTTGCCGGCAGGCAATTAGCTTTTTGGCGCGGCAGTGAGACGCCGCCAACACAGCCGCCAGGATGGCGGCGCTACAGAGGAACCGATGGCTGACGAAAACGCGAACGGCAAAAACGGCAAAGAGGTCGGGGTGGTGGAGAAAGTCCGCGCCGGCATCAAAGAGGATATTCAATCCCTTAAGACCGACATGCCTGCCAAGGCCAAAGAGCAAATCGAGGGACTGAAGGACCCGACCAAGACTCAGGTCTATACCTCGATCTTCCGCCACAAGCATGACGATACGCCGCGCAATCGGGCGCTGGGCGTGCTTTCCAACGTCTTCCTGCATCTGCACCCGGCCAAGATCAATCGCGACGCGGTGCGCTACAGCTATACCTGGGGCATGGGCGGGATCACCTTCTACCTGTTCATCGTGCTCACCTTCACCGGCGTGCTGCTGATGTTCTATTACCACCCCAGCAAGGTGCAGGCTTTCCGCGACGTCTTGTATCTGGAGCACGATGTCCCCTTCGGCAAGATTCTGCGCAACATGCATCGCTGGGCGGCGCACTTGATGGTGATTGCCGTCTGGCTGCACATGTTCCGCGTCTTCCTGACCGGGTCGTACAAAAAGCCGCGCGAATTTAACTGGAACATCGGCGTGCTGCTGCTGGTGTTCACGCTGCTGCTCTCCTTCACCGGCTATTTGCTGCCCGACGATCAGCTGGGATTCTGGGCGGTCACGGTGGGCACTAACATGGCGCGCGCCACGCCGCTGCTGGGCAACGAAGGGCCCTTCGGACATCAGATCGGCATGACTCCGTACAACGACGTTCGCTTTGGCTTGCTGGGCGGCTCGATTGTGGACGCCAACGCGCTGCTGCGTTCCTACATCTGGCACTGCATCGGCATTCCGATTGTGGCTTCCGTGCTGATGATCGTGCACTTCTGGCGGGTGCGGAAGGATGGCGGCATTTCCGGACCAGCCCCGGTGATGTTGGAAGCCGAGGCCGACAAACCGCGCCGCGGAGCATAGAGAGACATGTGGGGATGGCCGCCCTCGGCCGTCCAGCGGAGCAAAGCTCCGCAGTTGTCTCCATGAGAAGAACTGCCGGGCGTTGCCCGGGTGGACAGCCGAGGGCGGCTGTCCCACGTGACCCGGTTTGGACAGCCGAGGAGGCCGTCCCCACACAGTTCGCGGAGAACTTTATGGATTGGCATCAGCTTTGGCAAATCGCTTCCGCCCCGGACAACGTGCCCATCGTGGGCCTGATTCCGCTGCTGGCTTTCTACATTTACCTGGCGTGGAAGCAGGCGCATGCCAACGACGAACTGATTGGCGAGCTGGAGACCGATCCCGCCCTGGCTAAGACTCATCATCGCAAGACCTGGCCATTTCGCCCCGGCTGGCAAAAGGAAATCCACGTCTGGCCGTTTCTGCTGCGCATTGAATTTCTCGCCGCCATCATCGTCACCATCATTCTGATGGTCTGGTCGATCACGCTGAATGCTCCATTGGAGGAGCCCTCGAATCCCAACCTGACCATGAATCCGGCGAAAGCGCCGTGGTATTTCCTCGGGCTGCAGGAGATGCTGGTGTATTTCGATCCCTGGATTGCGGGCGTAGTCATGCCCACATTGATCATCGTCGGGTTGATGGTCATTCCGTACGTCGATACCAATCCTCTGGGCAGCGGTTACTACACCTGGAAGCAGCGCAAGTTTGCCATTTCGACGTTTCTATTTGGCTTCATCATCCTGTGGATTTCGATGATCATCATCGGAACCTTCATCCGCGGGCCCGGCTGGCAGTGGTTCTGGCCGGGGCAGACGTGGGACCACAACCGGCTGATTTACGAGGTGAATCGCGACTTGCCGGATTTGTTCGGCATCGCGTCGAACCTCGGCAAGATCATCTTTGGCGCCATCGTGGTAGGCGGATATTATCTGGCCGGCTCATTTCTTGTGCACGCGCTGTTCCGCCGCTACAACCCGAAAGATTACAAGCGCATGAGCCTGCTGCAGTACTCCATCGTGGTGATGTTTCTCCTCACCATGGTGGCATTGCCCCTGAAGATGAGTTTGCGCTTGCTATGGCACATCAAGTACGTGTGGATTACGCCCTGGTTTAACGTGTGAGAGCGTCGTTGGTCGTTGGTCGTACTTCGTTGGCTTTTGGCTATTGGCCGTTAGCGAACCGGGCTACGACTAAGATGCTCGAAGCCCAAGGGCCAACCGCGAACGGCCAATAGCTAACGGCTAAAGGCCAACGACGACCGACCAAGGACCGACGACGAAAGGGAGATTTCGGTGCCCGAACAACCCATCCCCGAGCACGACCCCGTGGTCACGAAATCCTATGCGCTGTACTACGTCGTGGCCATGGTCCTGCTCATGGCGACTCTGTTCTGGGCGCTGTGGGACGAGGCCTACGGGCAGCGGCCCTGGAAGGCGTATCAGCATGAGTGGAAGACCCGCTATCTGGCCCTGCTGAGCAAGGAAAGTCCCAAGTCCGCCGCAGACTTGACTGCGGTGGAGAAGAGCGCGGACTACGCAGCGCTGCAACGCGTCTACGACCAGGTGGATCAGCAAACCAGGGCCCAGGTGGCGCAAATCAAGGATCAAGTTATCGACGCCAACGCCAAGCTGCTGGCGGTGCGCTCCGTCTTCACCGATCGACGGGCTTACGTCAATGCACTGACCTATGACATTGAAACCTCGACCAGCGCTTCGGCCAAAAAGAGCTATCAGCGCGAGTTGGACGAATACGAAAGCCAACTCGCGACCGTGGAGTTTCCCGACCACTCGGTGAAGAAGTACAGCTTCAAGCAGCTCGAAGAAGCCTTCAATGAGGCCAACGCCGAAAAAACCAGGCTGAGCCTGGAGCTCGGCGACGTCCTGAAACCGGTGACCGAGGCCAACACCAAAATGCTGGCCTACATCAACGACCACATGGTGGACCTCACGCCCGAGCAGATCGACGGCTTGAAAAAGAAAACCGAAGCGTGGGACCCGAAAATCGTGCAGACGAATGTGGCCGATGCCAACATCGTGGACCGCTGCGAGTCCTGCCACATGGGCACGCGCGAACTGCTGAAAATTACGCCCGCATCCATGACTCCCGCGGGACAGAAGCAGCCGGACGATTACGCTCGAGCGTTTGTCAGCCATCCCGAACCTAAGTTGTTGGCGATTCACGACCCCGACAAATTCGGCTGCTCACCCTGCCATAACGGAAACGGGCGCGCCACCACCAGCATCGAGAAAGCACACGGGAACTACGAGCATTGGCTGTGGCCGCTCTACCCCAAGCAAAACGTGGAGGCCGGCTGCCAGACCTGCCACGCCGCGGACATGGTGCTGGTGAGCGGGGGCACGGAATGGAAGGTCATTGACGAAGGCAAAGACCTGTTCCGGCAGAAGGGCTGCATGGGCTGCCATCGCTACGAAGGTTACGACCGGGAGCCCGAGGAACTGAACAACATTACCCAGCAGATCAAGCTGTTCGACCAGCAGAAGGTCGACAACCTGAAACAAGCCGCGGATCTGATGAAGCAGGCCGACGCCGCGGAATCGAACCAGGAAGCCAACCGGCTCAACGAAGAAGCCATCGCCCTGAAAGTCGCCAACAGCAAGACTGACGGCCGTTTGCAACAGCTCGATTTTCAGACCCACAACCTGATGCAGGACGTGAAGAAGGTGGGCCCGAATCTGAAAGACATCCGCCTCAAGCTGAACCGGAATTGGATTCCGGTTTGGCTGAAGAAGCCGACTAACTTCCGTCCCACCACCAAGATGCCGAACTTCCGGCTCAATGATGACCAGATTCACGCCATCACGGCTTATCTGTGGCAGTCCGCGCTGACCGACGCTCTCCCCAAGCAGAAGCCGGGCAATCCTGAGCACGGGAAGGAACTGTTCGAAACTCGAGGCTGCATGGCTTGCCATTCCATGGGCGAAGGCGGCGAGATGGAAGGTGGAACGTTCGCCGCCAACTTGACCCGCGAAGGCGAAAAGGCTAACTACGATTATCTGGTTCGCTGGATTCACGACGCCCGCGAGCGCACCCGCCCCTATTGTCCGTATGAGAAAAAGGACATCGGGCCCGAGGACTACGCCAAGAAAGGTCTGCCCTACGTCTTCGATCTGGATCACAGCAAGTGCCCGAACGACGGCCATGAGCTGCAGGTACAGAACATGACGGTGATGCCCAGCCTGCGTCTGAGCGAGGAAGATGCGCAGGACATTGCGTCGTACCTGATGACCCAGAAACGGCAGGAACCGTCTTCCTATGCCGATGCTTCCTACATGGACGACCCCAAGCTGAAAGACGAAGGTAAAAAGTGGATTCGCCAGTTCGGTTGCGCCGGATGTCACGAAATCTCCGGCCTGGAAGAGGAAGGCCGCATCGGCACTGAACTCACCCAGGAAGGCAGCAAACCAATTGAGCGTCTCGACTTCGCCCTCTTTACCGTGCCCGCCGACCGGGGCACGGAAGAACCGATCACCGATCCGGAGGACTTGGCGCGACTTCCCGAGGGGCCGGCCAAGGGGCCCTGGTACAACCTCAAGGGCTTTTTCGAGCACAAATTGGCCGAGCCCAATGTCTATGACAAGGGCATGATCAAGGGGCCGATGGAAGCTCTGCGCATGCCCAATCTGCACCTGAACCAGGAGCAGATTCAGGCCCTGACCACGTTCCTGTTGGGGAGCCAGCAGACTTCCCTGCCCGAGAGCTATCAGTATTTACCGGGTGATGCCCGCCGCGACATTCAGGACGGCTGGTGGATCGTTAAGAAGTACAACTGCATGGGCTGCCATCAGTTCATTCCCGGGCAGCGGACCATCCTGATGGGCCTGAAACAATACCAGGACGTCCAGGAGCAGTTGCCGCCGAAGCTGCTGACCGAAGGCGCGCGAGTCGATCCGGAATGGCTGCGGCAGTTCTTGAAGAATCCGGCGCTGAGCGCAACCGACACCAACCGCAATGGTGTGCGGCCTTATATCAAGGTCCACATGCCGACGTTCTTCTTCTCCGACAACGAACTGCGCAAGCTGGTGCGCTTCTTCCAGGCGCTCTCGCAGCAACCCATGCCCTACATCCCGGAGCAGGTGCCGGTGCTGACGACGAAAGAGACTGACATGGCGCGCAGCCTGTTCTCGAGTACCGCCGCGCCGTGTCTGAAGTGCCATGCGACGGGTGATCCGCAGCATGACCGAATCGCCACGGCACCCAACTTCCTGCTGGCCAAGCAACGTCTAAAGCCAGACTGGGCCGAGCGCTGGATCACCGATCCGCAAGCCATCAGCCCCGGTACTTCGATGCCATCCGGGTTGTTCCGTCAGGAACAGAATGGCCAGTGGGTGTTCGCCGGCCCAACGCCACCGTCGTTCCAGGGCTATACCAAAGACCACACCAAGCTGCTGGTGGATTACATCTTCCAGTTGACTGCGGAGGAACAACGGCGCGTAGCCGCAGCCAGGGGACAACCGCGTTCTGCGGTGCAGCCCCCGGGCAAACCGCATGCAGCGGCCAGCGGCGGTTCGCAGTAGAATGACAGGTTCCGTAGCGCCGCCATGTAAGAAACAACGCCACGGATTGCACGGATTTCCGCGGATCAGAAGATCAAGATCTATATCCCGGTTTATCCGTCTGATCTGAGTAGATCAGTGGCACTTTGAAGTTGCAGGGGGCTACGGCGGGACCAACAATTTTGATCGACTTTCAAACACTCGAAGAAAGGGCGACATCATGAATAAGAAACTCATTGCAATGGCAGGACTGTTGTGCTTCCTCGGCCTCTGGCTGCTGGAGGGTTGTAGCAAGAAAGAGACTCCCGCCGCGGAGCAACCTGCCTCAAGTGAAATGGCCCAGCCTGCGGCCACACCCATTGACCCGGCCACCGTGGCCAGCGTCAGCGGAACCGTCAAGTTCGACGGCGCCGCCCCCAAAGCCGGCAAAATTGACATGAGCCAGGACCCGGCCTGCAAGGGAACCAATACCGCCGAGACTTTTGTGGTTGCCAACCGCAACCTGGGCAATGTTTTCGTTTACGTGAAGGACGGCCTGGGCAGCCGCACCTTTGACGTCCCCAAAGATGCGGTCACCATCGACCAGCAGGGCTGCAAGTATCATCCTCACGTGCTGGGCGTGATGGCCGATCAGAACATCGAGATCAAGAACGACGATATGACCACGCACAACATCCATCCCACGCCGGCCGACAACCGCGAGTGGAACGAGTCGCAGCCTCCGCAGACCGCGCCGCTCGAAAAGGCCTTCGCCCGCGAGGAAATCATGTTGCCGGTCAAGTGCAATCAGCACCCGTGGATGAAGATGTACATCAACGTGGTGAAGAGCCCGTTCTATGCGGTCACCGGAGCGGATGGCAAGTATGAAATCAAGGGCCTGCCGCCGGGCGACTACACGCTTGCTTTCGTTCAGGAGAAGCTGGGTGAGCAGGATCAGAAAGTCACCCTCGCCGCCAAAGACAGCAAGACCGTCGACGCCAGCTTCAAGCAACAATAGCTTTGCTAAAATCTAAGATCGTTCGTGTGGGGGCGGGTCTCCGACCCGCCCCCCAACGGCCAGCTTTTGTCATGCTGAGCGCAGCCGGAACGTAGTTCCGGCGGAGTCGAAGCATCCCTAAGCTCAAGCAGCCTGCCGAGTTTAGAGATTCTTCGCTTCGCTCAGAATGACTGAGCGCCTAAATCATACAGAGTCCCGGGGAGCGTTTCTGAAAGACCTCTCTACACCTTACAATCGCACCCTGCACCGTTTCGCCGTGTTCACGGCCTGCGCGACTTTCATCCTCATCATCGCCGGAGCCCTGGTCACCAGCAACGATGCCGGTCTTTCCGTGCCCGACTGGCCCACGTCATTCGGCTCGCTGTACAAGATTCCGCGCATGGTCGGCGGGGTCCGGTTCGAGCACACCCATCGCATGATCGCCGAGTTCATTGGGCTGCTCACCATCATCATCGCAGTCTGGACCTGGCGCAGCGACCGGCGGCGCTGGATGAAGGCGCTGGGAATTGGCGCGCTGGGCACCGTCATCGCGCAAGGCGTTCTCGGCGGGATCACGGTGCTCTTTTATCTGCCGCCGCTGATCTCCTCCGCCCATGCGGCGCTGGGGCAGACATTTTTTTGCATCGCAGTCGCGATCGCGCTCTTCACCGGACAAAATTGGGTGGCATGCGAGCCCCCACAGGTGGCGCCGGACTCGCGCCGTCCCACTCTGCTGACGTTGACGTTGCTTTCGATTTTCATCCTCTATGTGCAGTTGCTTCTGGGCGCCATGTTCCGCCATCACGGCATGAGTTGGTGGCCGCACGTGCTCGATGCCCCGGTCGTGGCCATTCTGCTGACCTCGACGGCGCTTCGCGCTCTGTCGCAATACTCGGAGATTAGAACCATCCGCCGCCCGGCCGCGCTGGTGATTTGGCTTCTGATTGCCCAGTTGTGTCTCGGATTCCTGGCATTCGTGACTCGCGTGGCCTGGGGTCACGATGCAGTGCAGCCGGAATTGCCCATGGTGCTTTCCACCGTGGCCCACGTGGCGATTGGGGCTCTACTGCTGGCGACCACAGTCATTCTGGCAATCCAGGTCTGGCGCCAGGTTCCCGCGGTCTTAAGAGAGCGTGTTCCGAGCGGAAACGCTGTGACCATGAGCCCCGCCACCAGTTCACGCAGCCGGGGTGGTCCAGCGGACCGTGGAAGGGCACGGCTTTGAGCCGTGCCGCAAACATCACAGAATTCGCGCACGCGCCGGCACGGCGCATCTACAAGGACACTTGGGCAAACCCCGTCGACCGATAGCGTCGCTAAGGGTAGAATACTCTGTGACTTCTAACGCCCCCGCTTACGGCCTGGCCGCTCTCGATCCGGATCCCTCCATCGCTTCCCCTTCCGTGATTTCCGTGCGGGATATTGTGCATCGCTATGAGAACCGCAGCGCTTTGGACGGTGTGTCGTTTGAGGTGCGGCCCGCCGAACTCTTCGGCTTGCTGGGACCGAACGGCAGCGGCAAGACCACCCTGTTCCGGATCCTTTCCACCCTGATGGTTCCCTCCGGCGGGCGGGCCGTCATCATGGGGCACGACGTGGCGACTGATCCCAGCGGCCTTCGCCGCAAGATCGGGGTTGTCTTCCAGGCCCAGAGCATCGACGTCAAGCTGACGGCGGCGGAGAACCTCTGGCATCAGGGCCACCTCTATGGCCTGCATGGCGCAGCGCTGAAAGCCCGCATTGCCGAGATGCTGAACCGCGTGGGCCTGGCGGATCGCGCCCAGGAAAAGGCGGAGACTTTCTCCGGCGGGATGCAGCGTCGCCTGGAACTGGCCAAGGGCTTGCTCCATCATCCCTCGGTTTTGCTGCTCGATGAGCCGACCACCGGGCTCGACCCCGGCGCCCGGCGTGATTTGTGGCAGTATCTGCGAATTTTGCGCGACCAAGAACACGTCACCGTGATCGTGACCACTCACCTGATGGAGGAAGCCGAGCGTTGCGACCGCCTGGCCATCCTGAATGAAGGGAAACTGGTGGCGCTGGGAACGCCGGCGGAGTTGAAGCACGAAATTGGCGGTGACGTGATTCTGCTGGATGCGCGGGATGCGGAATCGCTTGCCCGGCGCGTCCGCGAACGCTTTCACGTGGATGCCAAGGTGCTCGCCGGGCAAATCCGGCTGGAACGCGAGCTGGGCCATCGCTTCATCACCGACGTGGTCGAAGCCTTTCCCGGCGAGATCGAGGCCATCTCGGTCAGCAAGCCGTCGCTGGAAGACGTTTTCATCCGCCGCACGGGCCACAAGTTTTGGACGGAAGGACAGACTGAACCGTAGCGCCGGCATCTTGCCGGCTGTCCCGAGGGCGTCTCGCCCTCGGCGGGCAGGACGCCCGCCTGACAGCCGCCGGGACGGCGGCGCTACACGGAAACCCGCTTATGATGATTCTTCTTTCGGTTGTGCTCGGGGTGTGTCCCCTGCTGGGCATCGGCTGGATCGCCGAAAACGGTACCTTTACCACGGTGGACGGGCTTTTCACCACGCTCATCCTGCTCACTCTCTCCGGAATTCTTTTTCTAAACGCCTTTCTGGACATTCGCAAGCGTCTCCAATCCAAAGAAAAAGCGCCGCAGGCGCAGAAGGCAAGCTGAGATGGCCACGCAAACCTCAACTCTGCCAGCTCCCATTGTTTCGGTTTCCAGCGGAATCCGGCTTCCCGCTTTCACGCTCTGGTGGCGGGAGATAGTCCGCTTTTACCGCCAGCGCACCCGCGTGGTAGGCGTGATCGCGTCGCCCCTGCTGTTCTGGCTGGTCATCGGATCCGGCTTCGGCACTTCTTTCCGCTCGGGCCAGGCGGCGGGACAGCAACATTATCTGGAGTATTTCTATCCTGGCGCGCTCATCATGATCGTGCTTTTCACCTCGATCTTCACCATGATGTCGGTGATTGAGGACCGCAAGGAGGGGTTCTTGCTCTCCGTGCTGGTCGCTCCCGTGCCGCGCTCCGCCATCGTCCTGGGCAAAGTCCTGGGAGGAACCACCCTGGCGACCATTCAAGGACTCATCTTTCTGGCGTTAGCGCCGTTCCTGGGCGTGCGCATAAACGCAGTCCAATTCCTGCTGATTGTGCTGACTATTTTTCTGGTCTCTTTTTCGCTCACCGCCCTGGGCTTCGCCATCGCCTGGCCCATGGATTCCAGTCAAGCCTTTCACGCCATCATCAATTTGTTTTTGATTCCTCTGTGGCTCCTGTCGGGAGCGCTGTTTCCCCTGTCGGGCGCGTCGGGCTGGCTGCAGTTGATCATGGAGATCAATCCCCTGACCTATGGCGTGGAAGCGCTGCGCGATCTGCTCTACCCCGCGGCCCCGGCGGTATTTTCGCTGCCGGAATCGATGGCCACGCTGATCCTGTTCACCCTGTTCATGTTCGGCCTGTGCTTCGTGATGGTGAACCGGCGCACCACGAAGCCCGCCGCATGATGGCTGCGGCTTCAATCCTTGTGATTCCGAGCGGGCCTCAGCCCGCGAGGAATCTGCTTTTGTTTTTGGTTACACCGAGTACGCTGGGCAAATACGCCATTTACCCGGTTATCGACGCCACCCTGAACGGAACCAGCGCCGTCCTGCTATTTGTCGGCCGCAACTTCATCCTGCGTGGACGCATGGCCGCGCACCGCGCCTGCATGATTGCCGCCGTGGTGACTTCGACGCTTTTTCTAACTTCTTACGTTTACTATCACGCGCATGTGGGCTCGGTGCGTTTTCAGGGGCAAGGCTGGGTACGGCCGGTGTACTTCACCATCCTGATCTCGCAT
>Ga0209415_10012281_pt1 | contig 14297 bp, 13 predicted proteins | sample PeaSoiSIISIP2007_FD_187696 | JGI IMG/M metagenome (GOLD analysis project Ga0209415, IMG submission 187696) | Peat soil microbial communities from Weissenstadt, Germany - SII-SIP-2007 (SPAdes) (version 2) | ecosystem: Environmental > Terrestrial > Soil > Wetlands > Peat | place: Germany... | reverse complement strand
GGGACGAGGTCGAGCTCGCGCAGGCCCTCCCGCAGAATCTCGCGGATGCGCTCGGGTTCGTAGGAGTCGCACGCGCGGATGATGACGCGCGGCGGAGCAGCGTTCGGGTTCATGGGATCGAGCCCCCTATTGTGGGCTCGAGGTTAGCGCGCGCCCTGCGGTTGTCGACGCGCGTCGTGCAGACTAGAGGCTTCCGCGTGGACCCTCGCGCCGTCGCCCTGGGTCTCGTGTTCCTGCTGGCATGCGAGGCCGAGGCGCCCCCGCGCGGCCCCGAGGCCACCTGCACGAAGGCGTGCGCCGCGCGCGCGCCCAGCTGCAGCGCCCGCGAGTGCGCGCGCGGGTGCAACCTCGTCCTCGACCGCCTCGTCGAGCGCGAAGGCGGCCACGTCCTGGCCTGCATCGCTCGCGGCCGGCCATCCACCCCTTCATGCGACGACCGCGCCTGGGCCCGCTGCGCCGCCCTCACCGGCCCCCACGTCGACGGAGGCCCCCCGGCGCCCCCAAGCGGCGATTCCGTCGACACCTTCGGTGACTGACACCAGCTAACCCATCTCGTCCGTCGCCAACAGCGCGAAGACCGCGTGATCGAGCCACCTCGACTGGCAGCGCTCGGCCTCGCGCGCCACGCCCTCGAAGCGGAAGCCGAGGCGGCGGATCACGCCGAGCGACGCGTAGTTGTCGGTCGCTGCGGCCACCCGGACGCGGTGCGCGTTCAGCCGTTTGAAGGCCCATGAGACCGTCGCGCGAGCGGCCTCGGTCATGTACCCGCGGCGGGCCCCGTCATGGCGCAGCCAGTAGCCCAGCTCGGCGCTCTGGTGCAGGTGCGCCAGCGACTCGAGCCCCACGACGCCGAGGAAGCGGCGCGTCGCGCGTTCCCGGATCGAGAAGCGCAGCGCGCGCGCGTGGTCCCAGTCGTTCGCGCTCGCCTCGCAGTAGCGCCAGCTCGCGTCCAGATCGGTGTTGAACGGCACCCATGGCAGCCATTTCTCCAGGTGCGCGCGCGACGTGTCGACCGCCGTCCAAAGGTCCGACGCGTCCGTCGGCTCGACCGGCGCGAGGAGCAGGCGCTGCGTGTCGAGCGGACGATGGCGAAGCTCGGCGCGGAGCGGGACGGCCAGCATTCACTCCGAAGGTACGACGAACGGCGCTCGCGCGCGATGGCGTCGCCAGGACGCCTCAGCTTCGACGCTTCGGAGAGGGGTAGGCCCCCACGACCTCTTTGCTCGGCCGCTCCACGCTCTCGAGCGCGCTCGTGACGAGCTCCGGCCCGTTGCTGCCGAAATAGATGGACTCTCCCGGGCGGGGATCGCCGAGGTTCGGGGCGATGCCGCCCTCCTCGAAGAACTTGAGCCCCCCCTCGACACGCCGGGAGAGCGCCAGGTGACCTTGCAGGAACTCGCCCGTGCGCCGGTCGCGCACCGCGACGCAGAACCCATCACGAAAGTGGTACTCCGTGTTCCTCGTGACGTAGATGCGATGGCGCCGGCGTTCGGGGCCGCCGTAGCTCATGTTGGATTCCTCTAGCGCCTCGTTCGATTCCTTCTTCATCGTCAGCCTCCCGGGCGGGCCCCCAAGATCGGACGGGGCCGCGCGAAAGGCCAAGTTTCGGGCGACAGCCGTCGAGGCGGAGCGAGGCTTCAGGCTGACCCTGGCCCCCAGACTCAAGCAACCCCGATCGACAGAAGCGCATCGGAGCATTATAAAGAGTGTCCGCGAAAAGGAGCGAGAAGAGCACATGGCCGGTGTGAACGTCCTCGAGATCAACGACCTCAACTTCGAGAGCGAAGTGGTCAAGTCCCCGCTCCCGTTTCTCCTCGATTTCAGCGCCGTCTGGTGCGGACCCTGCAAGGTGCTCACGCCCATCGTCGAGCGCCTCGCGGACGAGTACCAGGGCAAATTCCGTGTCGGCAAGCTTGACATCGACGACTCTCCCGGAGTCGCGTCCAAGTTCGGGATCCGCGGTGTGCCTACCGTCCTCGTGTTCAAGGAGGGCAAGGAATCCGGTCGCCACGTGGGGGTCACGAACAAGGAGACGTTGCTCAAGCTCGTGGGCGTTTGACGCGGCCGCGCGTCCGCCCATGCAGCCCTTCGACGTGCGCTCGGACGCGCTCCGCGATCTCTTGCCGGGCCGCGTGCTCGAGGGCACCGCGGGCGCCCGGTACCACGTGCGCGAGTGCATCGGCGAGGGTGGCCAGGGGTGGGTCTTCGCGGCCAACTGGAATGAACCCGAAGGGTACCGCGTCGTCGTCAAGGTGCTGAGGCCCGCGTCGGTGACGAGCGAGGCGCTGTCGCGGTTCGAACGCGAGGCGCAAGTGCTCCGGATGCTCGGTCAGTCCGTGCGTCCCAACCCGCACATCGTCCGCTTCTTCGACCACGCGCGGCAGCGCGTCGCGATCGGCGCGCGCGGCGAGACGATCGATCTGCCGTTCACCGTGCTCGAATACGTCCCCGGTCCGACGCTCGAGGCCGTTCTGGCGCAGGGACGCGGAGGGGGGCTGACGCTGGATCGCACGCGGCGCATCGCGGGACAGGTCGCCCTCGCGCTCGAGGATGTCCACGCGCAGAAGGTGGTGCACAGGGACCTCAAGCCCTCCAACGTGCTGCTCGCGAGCGAGGGCGGCGTCGAGGTGGCGAAGGTCACTGACTTCGGCCTCGTCAAGATGGTCGAGATCAGCCTCGGGCGAACGACCGCGCTCGCCGGAGCGACCATCGGGTACGCGCCGCCCGAGCAGTTCGAGCGGGGCAACCAGCGCGTGACGCCGAGGACCGATGTCTTCTCGTTCGCCGCGATGACATACGAGATGCTCACCGGCGCGCGCGCGTTCCCCTACGGCGACGGCGAGAGCCCGCTCGTCGTCGTCACGCGCCTCCTCAACGGCCCCCGGCCGAGCCTCGCGCGGACACGCGGCGCCCTGTGCCCGGAGCTGCTCGCCCGCCCGGACCTCGTGCAGCACATCGATGCCATCCTCGCCCAGGCCACGGCCGCCGAGCCGAACGACCGCCACGCGAGGATCGGCGAGCTGTGGAGCGCCCTCGATCGGGTGCTTCGCGTCGCGTCCGAGCCGGCATTCTCGTCCCCTCCTCCCGCGGGTCGCCTCGCGACGCCCGGAGCCGGCTCTGCCATCGCCTCCGCCGTCGGCCCGCCATCGAACCCGCTGCTTCGCACGGCGCGCGAGTCCGCGCCGCCGCGCCACGACGCCCAGATGGCGAGCCCCGCTGCATGGCAGTGGCGGGTGCGCATCCCATCCGTCCACGCCGGCGCCGCCCGCGCCGCGACGTTCGATCCCCTCGGCGAGCGGGCGTACGCGCTCGGCAACGCGGGAGTGATGGTCTGGAAGGACAGGACGGGCTGGGCGCACCTCGGGCCATCGCTCGACGCGGGAGCAGCCGGAGGGCTCGCGTGGCTCGGCGAAGGGTCCCTGCTCGCGTTCGGCGCCGGCGGATTCGTCTCGCGAATCGGGGCCGACGGGCGGTTCGAGGCCTGGTCATCGTCCGGGAGTAACGCCACGTACCGCGGGTGCCACGCGGACGATGGCGGCACCGTGACCGTCGTCGGCGAGCGTCCTGCGCGCGGAGCGCTCCGCGGCGGGATCCACGGCTCGTCCGCCGCGGCGGTCGCGCAGTTCACTCGCGGCAGGCAGACGCTCCTTGCGGATGCGCTGGGGTGCGGAGGGCTTCGCGGGGTGACGCGGCTTCGCGGCGGCGACCTGGTCGCGTGCGGCGAGTGGGGAGCCCTCGTCCGCATCGAGCCCGGCGGCGTCGCGCTTGTAGGCGCGATCTGCGCGGGCCACCTGAACGCGATCCGCCCCCTCCCCGAGGGCGGCGCGGTCACCGTCGGCGCGGGCGGTCACGCGCTCTCGCTGTCGTCGCGGCTCGAGGCCCAGCTCGAGGCCGTCCAGACCACCCGCGACCTCTTCGCCGTCGCCGTCGACACCGACGGCGTGGCGTGGGGAGGGTCCGCGCAGGCGCGGCTCCTCCGCCGGTCCGGAGGGAGCTGGGTGCGGATGACCGGAGAGCTGGGACTCGGGTCGTCCGTCGTCGCCGTGTGGGCGGCGCCGCGTGCGGTCAGGGCGATCTGCGACGATGGCGCCGTCATCGAGGGAGTCGCGGCCGCAGGATGACGACGACGGCGGCACCGCGGAGCCTGGATCCGGCGAAGGCGCGCGCCAGCCGGCACGCTCGAATGTCGCGCTTCCTGCGCGTCCTGGTGGGCGTGACGGCGCTGGTCCACGTCCCGGTCGTGCTAGGCGTCGCGGAGCTGGCGACGCGCCTGAGGTGGCCCTCGCCGTGGCTCATCGGTCTCGGCTGGGGCGCGCTCGGGACGATCCTCTTCGTGGGCCGCGCGCGGGCCGGGATGCCGGACCGCAGGCGAGGGGAGACCGCAGTGCGGCTGCTCGACATCCCGTACTACACGCACTGGTGCGCGTGCCTGTGGACTCTCATCCCGTCCGTCGTGGCGACCCTTGTCGCGCCCACCGTCGAGCTCGTCCGCGGCGTTCCCGTCCACCTGCCGATGGCGGTGTACATGTGGAGCTACCTCTCGGGCCTCGTCGTTTGCGGATACGGGACGCTCGTACGCCGCCGCTGGTTTCGGGTGGTCGAGCGCGACGTCATCGTGCCCGGGCTCGACCATCGCCTCGACGGCGTGCGGATCGCGCATCTCTCGGACCTGCACCTGGGCACGCTGACGCCACGGTCGTGGGGCCTGCGGTGGGTCCGCGCCGCCAACCTCCGCGCGCCGGACCTCGCGGTGGTGACGGGCGACATGGTGACTAGCGGGACGGATTTCCACGACGACGTGGCCGATGTCATCGGCGAGCTTCGCGCGAAGCGCGGCGTCTTCGCGTCGATGGGCAACCACGACTACTTCGGCGACGACGAGCCCCTCGTGGGTCTCCTCCGCAAGCGCGGCGTTCGCGTCCTGCGGAACGAGGGCGTGGCCATCGATCGCGACGGCGCCACATTATGGCTCGCCGCGATCGACGACACGTGGACCCGGCGGGACGACCTCGCCGCCGCGATGCGCGACCGCCCCAAGGGCGCGACGACGCTCCTGCTCGCCCACGACCCGAACCGCTTCGACGCCGCGGCCGACGCTGGGGCGAACATCGTCCTCAGCGGCCACACGCATGGCGGACAGATCGGCATGCCGTTCCTCACCCGCACGCTCAACCTCGCCCACATCACGCATCGCTACACGATCGGTTTCTACCGGCGGGGCCGTTCCGTCCTCTACGTGCACCCTGGTCTCGGGACGACGGGACCTCCGATGCGCCTCGGCGCCGCGCCCGAGGTGACGATCCTGGTCCTGCGCGCGGGGTGAGCGGGGTCATTCCCCGAAGTCACCGGCGTCGACCCACTCCATGCGCGCCAGCGGCTCGTCGCTCCGGTAGACGACGAGCGGGGCGACCGCGCGGGCGAGGTCGCGGATTGGAGGCGGGAGGGCGTCCACGGTCGCCTCCGCGCGATCGCTCGCGCTGCCGCCGGTGATGGCCGAGAGCGCCTGGAGGATGAGCGAATCGCTCTCGCGAGGCCTCTCGAGGATGGGGGCGTCGGCCGGCAGGTACGCTGCCGCTCGCGCCGCGTCGAGGGCCTCGCGCAGCCCGCCGAGGTGGTCGACGAGGTGCCGCTCGAACGCCTGCTGCCCCGTCCACACGCGCCCGCGGCCGACGGCGTCGATCTGCTCCTTGCTCATGCCCCGCGTCTGGCTCACGCGGTCGAGGAACACGTCGTAGAACTGCTCCACCTTGTGCGCCAGCTCGTGCTCCTCGTCCGGCGTGAAGCCGCGGAACAGCGACTCGGCGTCCGCGCGCGGGGCCGTCTTGTACGTGTCCACAGTGACGCCGATCTTCTTCAGGAGTCCGCTCAGATCCGCCTTCCCGTAGAAGACGCCGATCGACCCGGTCACCGTCAGCGGGAGGGCGTAGATGTTCCGGCTCGCGCTGGCGACGTAGTAGCCCCCGCTCGCCGCGACCGACCCCATCGACACGATGAGCGGCTTCGCCTTCGCGAGCAGCGTGAGCTCGCGCCACATGACGTCGCTCGCGAGGGACGACCCCCCCGGGCTCTCGATGCGCAGGACGACGGCCCGCACCGTCCGGTCGTCGCGCAGCTCGCGGATGCTTTCGGCCATCGAGTACGAACCGACGAGCCGCATGTCGACGAGCGGGATGTGCTGCGAGCGGCCATCCACGATGTCGCCGTCCATGTAGAGGATGGCGACGCTCGGACGCGCGCCGAAGACGCGCTCCGCCTTCGTCGTCTCCGCGTACTTGTCGTACGGGATCTCGTGGCCGACCAGCTCGCGGGTCGTCCGCTCGAGCTCGTCGTCGAATGCGAAGGCATCGACGAACCCGGCCTTGTGCGCTTCTTCCGCGAAGAACGGACCCGTCCGGGTCACCTCGCGGACGCGCTCCTCGGTCATGTGCCGGTAGAGAGAGAGGTTTCGGACGAAGACTGCCTCCTGCTGGCGGAGCATGTCGAGGTGGTCCTCGTTCGCGACGGGCCCGGCGTGCTCGTTCGTGAACTGCTCGGGCGCGCTCTTGTGCGGCCCGACGCGGACGAAGTCGCCCTCGACGCCGATCTTGTCGAGCAGCCCCTTCAGGTAGACGTACTGCGCTTTGAGCCCCGCGTAGCGGACGCCGCCCGCCGGCGCGAGGACGATCCGGTCGGCGCTGGCGCACGCGTAGAGCGCCTTCGGCCCCGCGTCCTCCCACGAGCAGAGGACCTTCTTGCCGCGCGAGCGGAGCACGCGGATCGCGTCGGCGAGCTCCTCGGCGTGGGCGAACGACGACGCCGGCTCGGCCCGCACGACCAGCGTGACAGCGACGACGTCCCGGTCGCGCGCGAGGCCCCAGAGGTTCCGCAGGAGCGACACGTGCCCGCGCGTCGTCGGCGTCTTCTCGATGCGGATCCAGACGGCGCGCGTGGGTCTCGGGATCCCGGGCTCCATGTAGCCGGCGATCGCGAGCGTCCCGTACCCCGCGGCCGTGCCCTGACTTCCGAGGCCATTGCCGAAGAGCGCCCCGCCGCCCGCGCCGAGGTTCAGGAAGTGGAACTCGAGGCCGGCGGTGCCGACGACGCCACGCTCCGAGTCGTTGGCGAGGTGGGAGACCTCGACGCTCCCGAAGGCGCGCCCGACGCTCGGGATGTCCAGGCCCAGCGTGGGCCGGAAGGTCCAGTGATCGTTCCCGCCGTCGGCCTGCCAGTACTGCGCTTCGAGGCCGAGCTCGATGTCCCGCCGCCCCGTCGGGCGGAACGCGACCGCGACGGCGTAGCGTCCGTCGAGCACGGGGAGCGAATCTGACGGGAAGATCGCGGGGCTCGGCCGGTTGAAGTCGCGCGCGACGACCGCGAATCCGAAGTGCGAGTTCGGCCGCCACGATAAGGCGGCGCTGGTGCCGGCGAGTCCGTTCACGTAGGCGTTCCGCGAGTACGACCGCTCCAACGACAGCCCGAACGCCACCGTGCCCCCCAGCTTCGCCGCGATCCCCCACGTCAACCATTCGTAGTTGCCGCCGTTGAACGGGGAGCCCACCCCCGACGCGGGCTCCACGAGGTCGAGCCGCAACGCCGTCGCGAAGCCGAAGGGGAGCGGCGTCGCCGCGTTGAACGCGTGGCCACACCCAGTGGTCGCGGCGTCGCCCGGGCAGAAGACCCCGGTCCAGCGGAGCTCCGGCGCGGGGAGGAACGCGAGATTCGCCGGGTTGAGGACGACGGCCTCCGATGTGTCGTCCGCGGCCACGCTGCGGCCCGGGGAGGGGACGTGCTCCGCGCTCGGCGGCAGCGGGTCCGCTTGCACGCCCGACGCCGCCAGAAGCCCGAGCATCCCAACCCCGACCGCGCCAAGAATCCGTGCCTGGTTCATCCGGCTTGCCTCGTCTCAGATGAGCGTCGCCATGTCGCGCAGCGTCGCCGCTTCGGCGTCGAACGCCTTTCGTACCTCGCCGAGGATAAGGCGCTCGGCGAGCTGCTTCACGATAGGCACGTGGAGCTCGAGGTCGCCCGCGACGAGCCGCCGCGACCGGCCGCCGCCGAGGGCCTCGATGGTGTACGTGCCGGAGGACGCGAAGTACCGGCGCCACTCGCGCTTCACGTTCGGCACGATCGTCCATCGCCCGGCGTGCGCGGCCATCGTGTAGACGCTCTCCTCGTCCCATGCGCACATCTCGCGTGTGACGTACGGCGTGGCGAAGGGGGGGATGCGCACGTTCGCCTGGTAGTGCCAGACGCGGTCGAGCACGCCGTCCGTGAGGGAGCGCCGGTGCTCGGTGATCCTCTCGATGCCCACCCGGAGGTCCCGGACCTTCGCGTCGAGCTTGTCGACAAACGACGGCGAGATGACGGCGAGCTCGAGCGCGTCGAACGGGATGTCGAACTCGTGGGAGATCTCGAAGTGCACGGGCAGGGACACGCGAGCGTAGCGACTACCGGTCGAGGTCGCACCACTTTCGCTGGCGCCGCGAGGTGTTATCGTGACGGTCACGCGCTGCCCGACTCATTTGTTCACCGTCGCCCTGGTTTCTATCGCACCGCTCTCGGTTGCGTGCGGCTCGAACGCGGCCAAAGGCTCCGCCTCCACGGGCGGCCTCACGGACGGCGGGAGCGAAGGGGGAACCAGCGTCGACGGTGGCTTCACCGATAGCGGCAGCAGCGGCGGCAGCAACGCCGAAGGCGGGGTCGACGGATCGACCGGGGAGGGCGGCGCGGCGGAAGGGGGCCCCGTCGGCGATCCGACCGGCACGACTGCCGTCGAGGCCGATGACTTCCTCAGCTCGATCGGCGTCTGCGTGCACGTCGCTCAGGGCGTCGACGCGCCGGCGCAGAGCGCCACCGCCCTCTCGTTCGCAGGGATCCGCAACATCCGGGACGACGGGAACCCCTCCGTCGTGACGGACTGGATCTCGATGCACGCGAGCGCCGGTGTCCGCGTGTGCGTGCTGACCAACCAGAACGTCACGAGCACGATCGACATGGCCAAGCAGCTGAACGACGCCGGAGCCCTCCTGGCCGTCGAAGGGCCGAACGAGCCGAACAACTTTCCCGTCACGTACCAGGGTCAGACGTCGAGCTCCACGACGTTCATTCCCGTGGCCGATCTCCAGCGGGATCTCTTCGCCGCCGTGCAGGCCGAGGCGAGTCTCGCAGGGATACCCGTCTTTCACTCCAGCGAGGCCGGCGGCTCGGAGCCGGACAACGTCGGTCTGCAATTTCTGACCATCCCCGCCGACGCGGGCACGTCGATGCCCGGCGGGACGCGCTATGCCAACTACGCCAACATTCACAACTACGTGTGCGGCCACAGCAGCGATCTCGTGGACAACCTCGCGTGGAGCGCCTCCGACCCTACGCTGAATGGCGACTGGGACGGCCTCTACGTGGAATACGGGCACACCTGGCACGGAGGATTCAGCGGCTACTCGAACGCGGAGCTCATGACCCTGCCAAGGGTGACGACCGAGACCGGGTGGCTGACGAGCGGCTCCGGCGCGATCACCGAAGAGCAGCAGGCGCGCGTCTTCCTGGACCTCTACCTCGCGGCATTCACGCGCGGCTTCACGTACACCTTCATTTACATGCTGCGAGACGATCCAGTGCAGGGGTACTGGGGCCTCTTCGATACCAGCTACAACCCCAAGACCTCCGGCACGTACATACACAACCTGACGACGATCCTCGCCGATACGGGCACCCCGACGACGCCGGGAAAGCTCGACTACTCCGTCATGGCCGAGCCTGCGACCGTGCACGACCTTCTGCTGCAGAAGTCCGACGGCACATTTGCTCTCGTCGTCTGGGACGAAAAGTTCGGCGGCGATGGCGGCGCGTCGGACCAGGTGACCGTGGACCTGGGACACTCGCGTGCGACCGTCACGGTCTACGATCCGACGACCGGCACGTCGCCCACGCAAACGGCCCACGGCGTGAGCTCGCTGTCCTTGACCTTGACCGACCATCCGGTGGTCATCGAGCTGTAAGAGTCGGGAGCCTCTAGCCCCGTATCCGCGCCAGCGCGACGGCGCGGATGTCCGGCCGCCGCTTCTCGAGCTCGGCCGCGTCCTTCACCGGCAGGAAGCGCGACGCTGCGCCTTCGCGTGGAACGCGCACGTACGCGGCGGGAATCGCCGCGGTCAGCTCCTGGAGCAGGCGCTCGAACTGCACCGCCGGGCGCCCGTCTACCTTCTTCTCCACCTCGAACCAGCTCCAGCGCACGCGCGCGCCGAGGAGCGCCTGCGCGCCGACGAGGAACGTGTTCGTGTTGAAGACCCGCACGGACCCTGCATCGAAGCCCGCCGGAAGACGGAATTCCTCGAGGACCTGCAGTCGGCGCTCGACGCGGCCGCTCTCGACCTCCGCGTCGGCCCATACGGGGATGCCGCCGCGGTCCCCGTCGGCTTTCGGGGCGACCTCCACCATGACGTCGCGACCGCGCTCGATGAAGTGGCCGAGCAGCGCGGGGTCGATCGTCGCGCCCAGGTTGTCGAGGTTGGCGATCCATACGTGCTTGCCACCGCGCTCGACGAACCGCGACAGGAGCCCCGACCGCCGCAGGGCGTCCGGGAGGTCTCCGTGCCCCGGCGCGTAGGTGCTCGGCCGCCCGTCGGCGCCACGAAAGAGGCGTCCCTCGGGGGTCAGGCGAAGCCCGAGGTCCTGGGTGAAGACCTGAACGTGGGGCGGCGCTTCCGCCCGGGCCAGCGCCTCGCGGATGGGCGCGTCGGTCGCCTCGCTCGTCATCAACCATAGCGGCAGCGGCGAGCCGGCGCGCTTCGACCACGCGGCGTTCTCGCCGAGGCGCATGTCGAGGAACGTGCGCCCGTCGATGGCCTCGACGAGCGCCTTGACGACGCCGCCCATCCGCGTGGCCATTCCCCCGGCCATGACGCAGAGGGCGAGCTCCCCGCGCCGGATGGCGGCGAGTCCGACCTCCGCGAGCCTGTCGTGGGCGGCCGTGGCCGTGACGGGGGCGTCGGTGACGTCTTCGCCGCGAGGAGGCTCGACGATCCCGCGCACGCGGTTTCGCTCGTCGCCGGTGGCCGTCGCCTCCCCGCGAGCACGCGCGATGACCGGGCCCGCGAGCGCCACCAGGCGGTTGGCGTCGAAGCCCGCGCCATCGAGGCGCGCGCGCAGGTCCGCCGGCAAGGCGGCGAGTTCGGCTCGGAGATCGGCTTCGCTCATGGTGTATCGGGCCCGCGATGGTAAGCTCGACTGAGCGAAGGACGGCTAGCTCCGGAACGCGATCGAGGCAAGTTGGCGCAAGCGATGGCGAATGCACTCGTCCGGTTCATCGCGCTCAGCCTCGCGCCCCTCGCCGTGGCGTGCGTCATCGAGACGGGCATGGCGCCGCCGCCCGCCGGGGTCGCCGTCGCGGGGCCGCCCCCGCAGCCGGTGCAAGAGGTCCGCGTGGCGCCGCCGAGCACGCCGGCGGTTTGGGTCGCCGGCTACTGGCACTGGACGGGGATGCGTTACACGTGGATCCCGGGCCACTGGGACAGGCCGCCGCCCGGTGCCGTCTGGCGCGCCCCGCGCTACGTCGTGCGTGAGGGCACGTACTTCTACGAGCCGGGTGGCTGGGCGAGGCCGGCGCGGTGAACGCCCCGGCGATCGCACGCAAGGCGCTGGTCGGCGGCGTGCTGATGCTCTCGGTCGCGCGACCGGTCGGGGCGCTCGGCTCCCGCGTCGTCCTGCACGAGCCCATACCGCCCGACCCGCGCGAGGACTTCGCGATGCACGTCGCGCTGGACGGCGACCTCCCGGGCGCGATCCAGACGCGGAGCGGGTTCGTCGGAGCGCCCGATCCGCACCAGGCTCCCTCGTCGTCGGACGCCACGTATGGCCCGGCCGCCGCTCACGACGTGTTCGTCCCCGATCGCGACACGCGGCGGCCCGATGTGAGCGCGTACGACGACCCGTTCACCCCGTCGACCGCGCCGTTCAAGCGCCTCGAGGCCTACGACGCGGTGCGCTCCGACTACCGCCTTTACGTGCGCGACGAGCGTCCCATCCCCGTGGCCACCGGGACTCCTGTCGGACAGGAGGACGAGGCGTTCTATGCGGATGTGGTGATCGATCTCTTGCCCGGCGAGCGCGTGCGCATCCCTTCTGTCGGGCCCGGGGCGCACGTCGTGCGCGGCCACCTCGGTCTGGGCGCCGATGACCTTGGCTTCAAGGTGTTCCGCGACAGCGCGGAGAACTGGTTCGTCCAGCCCGTGATGCTTCCGCGTGACACGCCTGCGGCCGCCGTCCGCGCGCGCCTCGTCATGGAGATCGCAGCGCCGCGAGCCTCCCTCGGCGGTCCCATCGGCGACCCGTCGTGGCGCGACCTCCCCTCGCTCCCGGAGCTGCCCGAGAACGTGGCCCGCGACGCCGCCGAGGTGCGCGCCGCCATCGGCGTCAGCCGCGCGATGCGGCCGCGCGCGGCCATCGCGAAGCTCGTGCAGTACTTCCGTGGCTTCGCCGACTCGGACGATCCCCCCGGGGGCCGGGGCAGCGTCTACCTCGATCTCGCGCTTTCGAGGAGGGGCGTCTGCCGGCATCGCGCGTTCGCGTTCCTGGTCACGGCGCAGAGCCTCGGCATCTCGACGAGACTCGTGATGAACGAGGCGCACGCGTGGGTCGAGGTGAACGACGGGACCCTCTGGCGGCGCATCGACCTCGGCGGCGCCGGGCGAATGACGAGCCCCGCCCCCGCGACGGACCGCGCCTCCTACGAGCCGCTGCCCGAACCGTTCGCATGGCCGCAGGGGTCGGTCCGGGGCGACGACATGATCGCGGATGCGCGCGAACGCGCGGGCGCTTCGAGCGGGCAGGGGACGGCGCAGGCCTCGTCGAGCGCCGCGGCGCCGACGTCGCCGCCCGTGGCTTCCGGCGCGGCCTCGCCATCCTCGTCTCCCGCATCGACGCCGGACGATCGGTCGACGTCCACGGTCTCCCTGTCGGTCATGGCGAGCGACGCGCACCGGGGAATGCCACTTCCCGTGCAGGGGCTGGTCCGGGCCGACGGCGAGCCGTGCCCGCACGCGGCCGTCGTCGTCTCTCTCCTGGCCCCGAAGTCGTCGATGCCGGTGCCCCTCGGTACCCTGGCGACGGGCGACGACGGCACCTTCGCGGGGCGCGTGGTCATCCCAGGAGGGATCCCCCTCGGCGACTACGACGTCGTCGCCGAGGCGCGCTGCGGCGTACCCGGCTTCTGAGGGGCCGGGGTCCCAATAACCAATCACCCCTGAAGGCCGGGCAAAACCTGCTATCACATTAGCCTCCGTGGCCACCCCCTTCCGCCGGTTCGCCGGCACTCCCACGTATCTCACCAACGAAGCGCTGGAGAGCGCGGTCAACTGCGCGATCGCTCTCGAGCGCCCCCTGCTGGTCAAGGGCGAGCCCGGCACCGGCAAGACGCTCCTGGCTCAAGCGGTCGCGGAGAGCATGGGGCTCGACCTCATCCACTGGCCGGTGAAGTCGACGACCCGCGCCCAGGACGGCCTGTACGTGTACGACACGGTGCAGCGCCTCTACGAGGCCCGCTTCGGCGAAGGCGACGTGAAGGACATCCGCCGCTACATCAAGCTGGGGCCCCTCGGGCGCGCATTCGCGTCCAGCCAGCGCCAGGTCCTGCTCATCGACGAGGTGGACAAGGCCGACCTGGAGTTCCCGAACGATCTCCTCCACGAGCTCGACCGGATGCGCTTCGTCATCCCCGAGACGGGCGACGAGGTCGTCGCGACGCAGCGGCCGATGGTCGTCATCACGTCGAACAACGAGAAGGAGCTCCCCGACGCGTTCCTGCGGCGCTGCGTGTTCCACTTCATCGACTTCCCCGATCAGGAGCTGATGAAGCGCATCGTGCGCGTGCACCATCCGAAGGTGGACGACCTAATCGTCGACCAGGCGGTCGTCGCTTTCTACGAGCTCCGGACCGTCCCGCGCATGCGCAAGCGCCCGTCGACGAGCGAGCTCGTGGACTGGATCACCGTGCTGATGCAGTCGGGCGTGGGCAAGGAGCGGCTGATCCGCGAGCTCCCGTTCCTGGGGGTGCTGCTGAAGAAGGAGCAGGATGTGGAGCTGCTGCGTGCGGTGCGAGCGGGCGGGGCCCGCCGGTAGGCGGGACGGGGGGAGCGCCGCCCGTTCCGGTGAGGCTCGCTTCCCGACGAGTTACGCTTCGCGGCGCGGTCCTTTCGCTCGGGCGCCCGCGACCTACGGGCGGGAGGCCGGTCCTTTCGCTCCGGCGCGCGCGACTTAGGCGTGGAAGGTCGGTCCCTTCGCTCCCACGCGCGCGACCTAGGCGCAGAAGGCCGGTCCCTTCG
>Ga0209415_10012279_pt1 | contig 14300 bp, 8 predicted proteins | sample PeaSoiSIISIP2007_FD_187696 | JGI IMG/M metagenome (GOLD analysis project Ga0209415, IMG submission 187696) | Peat soil microbial communities from Weissenstadt, Germany - SII-SIP-2007 (SPAdes) (version 2) | ecosystem: Environmental > Terrestrial > Soil > Wetlands > Peat | place: Germany... | reverse complement strand
AGAAAATCGCCGGCTTCGATGCGATCGTCGGGCGCGGGATTGAAGCGCATGCCCGTCTCGCGCTTGATGGCGAGGATGATGACGCCGCGGTCCTGGCGTATTCGCGAGTTCTCGATGGTCTTACCGGTAAACGGACTGCGAGGGGTGATCGGCACCTCCCCGATCTCCAGATCCATGCCGAGATGCGTGGTCGCGGTATCCAGAAAACTGACGACGTGGGGACGCAGGAACGAATGGGCGATGCGCTGGCCCGCAAAAACATAGGGACAAACCACCGCGTCGGCGCCCGCGCTGCGCAGGTGCTTCTCCGCCATCTCCTCGCTGGCCCGGGCGATGATACGAAGGCTCGGATTCAGACTGCGGGCGGTGAGCACAATATAAAGATTCGTGGCGTCGGTGGTGGTGGCCGCAACCAAGCCGAGCGCGCGTTCGATCTGGGCGTCCCTCAGCGTTTGTTCCTGGGTGGCGTCACCGACGAGCACCAGCCAGTTCTCGGCGGCGAATTTCTGCGCCTTGGACTCGTTGTTTTCGATGATCACGAACTGTGCTGGACGGCGCGCCAACTCGCGGGCGGCGCTGCGGCCGACGCGTCCGGCGCCGCAAATGATGTAGTGACCGCTGAGACGGTCTATGTCGCGCTCCATGCGGCGCCTTCCAAAAAAGCTCTGCAGCTCGAATTCTAGCAAAGCCTGGGTGAGGGACCCGATGGCCAGAAACAGGAGCGAAACTCCACCCAGGATAAAGATGACGTTGAACACGCGCCCGGCATGTGACAGGGGATGGACTTCCTGATATCCGATGGTGGTCAGCGTGATGATGACCATGTAGAAACCATCGAACCAGGGCCATCCTTCGATGTAGTGAAAGCCCAGCGTGCCGAGAGCCACCACGAAGGCCAGCGCGGCCGCCAGGAACTTGAGATTGCGGGATGTCCTCATCGTTCGGCGTTCGAAGCTTCGGCAAGGGGCTGGATGTGATCCAGTTCTCGCGCGACAGGCGAGTATAGCCCTGGTCGTGTCGGTTCGCAGTAACGGTCACGAGGAACCGGGACAGACTCCGAACTTTCGCGAGAACCCGTGTTTGCGGATCAATCTGTTTGCGGATCAATCACGCCGCAGTGGCCGCAGCTTCGACCTCCGGCGTGGCCGCTTTGCGGAGTTCGAATCTCAGTAATCCCCCCTGCCATTCGACCACTGCGTTCTCTGCCGTCACCTCGGCCGGAAGATCGATGAGGTGCAGGAGTTGGTCAGGATCGCTGGCGATGGGCTGATCTTTTCCTCCCTCGATTTTGGTTGTGCTCACCGCTTTTTCGCCGAGGATTGTAATGCGTCGCGGCTCGATACCGACCTTGAGTTCGTTTTGTTCGAAGCCGAGCACGTTGGCGCGAACGCTGATTCGATCCGCCGACTCTGACATCGTGACGGACACTGGGCGCAGCAACTCCGATTGCGCACGGAACCAGTCTTCCCAGTCGTGCCCGTTTTCACGCCCGCGAGCCTCAAATAATTCATAGGCGCGACGGGCGATCGCCAGCTCCACTTGTTGCATCTCCCCGCGGAGATCTTCGGGATTACGGGGGCTCAGCAATCTGGCGGGTGCCTCCGTTGGTTGCTGTTGCGACGCTCTTGGAGATTTCATAACACCCTCCTCTTCGGATGGTTCTCACCGTACACCATACCGTTGTCTTCGACGGCGGTGTGTTCCGTCATACGCTGGTTGCGGTGCCTCGCTCTTCCGGGTCCCCTACAATGACCCACCGTGGCACACCGCCCACGATTGCTCCGATCAGCAGCGCCCCGAGAAAGGTATATCCTCCCTCAATCCACCACAGCCCGGGCGCCACCCTCGAGCCTGTCACCAACGTCACCGCCGCGACACTCGCGGCGAAGATCACCAGCCAAAGCGCAGCCGCCACTTCGATGCCGTGCGCGAACGTCCGCGAACCGAGCCGGCGCAGCAGTCCCGCGATGCCGTAAGCGAACAGTATGCACACCCCTGCGCTCAGCAGATGCGGCGCCATCATTCGGGCCAGTGTTTGCGTCTGTGGATCGCTCAATCCGATCGCCGCCGCCCATTGTGGCCGGAACAGATATTGGGAGTGCCAGGCCATGCCCAGCACCCACGCCGCCGCGCCTGCCAGCAGCACGGGCAAATGCACGACTCTTCTTGTTCGCCACGGAACATGGTTTACCAAAGGGCTGGGCTTGGCTTGCACTGCATCCGGAATGCACTCCTGCCCGCAATCGGCGCGCTCGGGCCAGCGCGTGCAATCGGCGAGCCGCAGATTAGGAGAGCCAGACAGACTGCTCCAAGCAGCCCGCACCGCGTTGAACCGCACCGACACCGGCGCATGCGTCTCGGGACAGTTCACCGTCCGCCCCTCGCGATACGCGTGGTAAGTCTGTTCGGCCCAAAGCGCCGGCAGCAACAGAAGCAGGCAAGTCCCAACCAGGAAGAGTAACAACAGGAAGAACAGCAACATAACGTGCCTCCTATGCTCGCACGAAGAACTCGTTCCGAGCGGAAGGTCTTAACCTAATGTCCTGCCAAAGAACTTATCGATCGCAAGATCGTAGCGACCTTAAACGTGCAGCATCAGACGAGCGTCGGATACCATAGCTAGTTTATTCGCCATGCTACCCGCGCGCAGTGACCATTATCACAGTAGCTGGTGATCGGCCTGAAAAATGGGTTCTACGGCATTTCGAAGGCGTCAAAACGGCGATTGCTGTCGACAGGCGATAGCGTTCCGATGAATCCGGCCAATGAGAGTTAGCGCGCGGTTTTGCGACAACAATACGCAAGTGTTAAGCTACCTAGTCCAACTCCAGACGGAATGCATTGCCGGCCTCTGGCCGAAGCCCAGCAGTTTCGTTCGCAGAAGATGCTCTCATGAATACCTCTCGCAAGATATCTGGTCTCCTCTTCCTGTTGTTACTACCTTTCATGTTGCGCGCCCAAAAGCTTCCTTCGGATCCACTGCTGAATGCCATGCAGCAGGAGCTGGATCGTTCATTACAGAACATGAAGAGGACACCGGTTCCTCCCTACTTTCTCTCTTATCAGGTGACGGACAACCGCGCCGTCCATGTCTCGGCGTCATTTGGCGCCCTCACGGGCACCAGCAACCACACCACGCGCCTGCTCGATCTTGACCTGCGCGTGGGGGACTACTCGCTCGACAGCACGCATCCGATTCGCGACGCCGGTCCTCTTGCCGACTTCTCCGATCAGTTCGAGCGGCAAAAAATTCCGCTGGAGAACGATCCCGATGCGCTCCGGGTCGCACTCTGGCGTGAAACCGAGCGCAAGTACCGCAACGCCGTCCAACGCTTCCAGCAAGTGAAGGCCAACGTGCAAGTAAAAGTCGAAGCCGAAGACCGCTCCGGTGACTTCTCGCACGAAGCCGCCGAGACCTACTTCGAGCCTCCGGCTCCTTTCTCCTTCGACTCGGCCGGTTGGGAAAAGAAAATGCGCAAGTACACCGCGCCTTTTGCTCAGCACAAGGAAATTATCGAGAACAGTGCCGAAGCGATCGGCGAAATCGAAACTCGCCGCTACGTCAACAGCGACGGCAGCCGTATTCAAATCTCGTCACCTTTTTACCGCATTATTATCTCCGCCACGGCGAAGGCCGACGACGGCATGGAACTCCCGCTGCACCAGACTTACATGTCTTTCCATCCGGATGGCTTGCCCGACGACGCCACCATCCTGAAGGATGTGAACCACATGGTCGAAACGCTCCTCGCGCTGGTGAAGGCCCCGGTGGCCGATCCCTTCACCGGGCCGGCAATTCTCTCGGGACGGTCCAGCGCGGTCTTCTTCCACGAAATTTTCGGCCATCGCGTCGAAGGCCAGCGCCAGAAGAATGAAGATGAAGCACAGACCTTCAAGAAGAAAGTGAATCAATCGGTGCTGCCCGGCTTCCTCTCGGTGTACTCCGACCCCACTCTCAAAACCTTCGCCGGTACCGACCTGGTGGGGTACTACCCGTACGATGACGAAGGGGTGAAAGCTCGCCGCGTGACCGTTGTCGACAAGGGAATCCTGAGGACTTTCCTGATGTCGCGAGCTCCCATCGAGGGTTTCGATCACTCCAATGGACACGGACGCCGCCAGCAGGGGTACAAAGTTGTCGCCCGGCAGTCGAATCTGGTGGTCGAATCCGCCAAGCAGGTATCACGCTCGGAATTGAAGAGAGAATTGATCGAGCAGATCAAAGCCGCCAACAAACCCTACGGCCTCTTCTTCGACGACATCGAAGGCGGTTTCACCTTCACGCAGCGGGTGATACCAAACGCCTTTAACGTCCGTCCCACGGTGGTGTACCGCGTTTATCCGGACGGGAAGGAAGAACTGGTACGCGGCGTGGACTTGATCGGGACACCGCTGATCGCCTTCAGCAAGATCATTGCCGCCGATGACCAGATCGCGGTGTTCAACGGGCTTTGCGGCGCCGAATCAGGATGGGTGCCGGTTTCGGCTTCCTCTCCGGGTCTGCTGGTCTCGCAGATCGAAGTGCAGCGCAAGGAAAAATCGCAGGATCGTGTCCCGATTCTTCCGCCGCCTTCTGCGTTTCAATCGAAATAATAATGCAGAGAACTGTGGATGAAGGGGATACTTTTCAGAGGAGATTCTCTATGCGTTCAAGAGTTGCTGCCGTATCGCTGCTGGTACTCCTCGGGACCTTCGCACACGCTCAGGACGACGTTGTCATGCGCGCGATGAAGGATGAACTGGCGCGATCCATCGCCCAACTCCAGTTACAGAAGATGGACAGGCCTTACTTCCTCGCCTACCGGATGGATGAAATCAACCAGAATTCCGTCTCCGCCATGCTGGGCAGCCTGACCCAGGATCAGCCTTCACGTATGCGGACGATCGGAGTCGAGGTGCGGGTCGGCGATTACGCCCTGGACAACAGCAATTATTTTTCGTCGCGGATGTTCACCGGGGGGATGGCAGGCATGTTTAGCGGCGTTGGCCAGGCCCCGCTCGACGATGATTACCAGCAGATCCGCCGCAATTTCTGGCTTGCGACCGACAGCCAGTACAAGAAAGCGCTGGAGGATTTCTCGGGTAAGCGCGCAGCCCTCGACATGCGCAAGCACACCGACGATGTCCCCGATTTCAGCAAGGAAACTCCAGCAACGCGCGTGGAGCCGCCAGAGAAGACCCAGGCCGGCGACGAGTTGAAAATTCTGGCGCGGGAGATTTCCGCGGTTTTCAGAGCTACTCCCGAAATCTATGGCTCGTCGGTCGATCTCGAGTACCGCAATTACTACACCCGCTACATCAACAGCGAGGGGTCTACCTTTACCCGTGCGCAGCCGTATTTCAAATTGCAAATCAATGCCCAAACGCAGGCGCCCGACGGTCTGCCTATCTCCGATTCGATTGAAGTCTTTGGCCGCACCCTGGCCGACCTCCCGCCCAAAGATGTGCTCCTCTCCCGCACCCGCGCCATGGCAGACCGTATCCTGAAACTGCGTGCCGCCACCTCGGTGGAGCGCTACAACGGTCCGGTTTTGTTTGAGGGCGATGCTGCGGGAGAGATCTTCGCCCAGCAGTTCGCCACGGGACTAATGGCCGTGCGCACACCGTTGAGCGACAATCCGCAATTTGAAATGTTCTTCAACCAGATGATGACGCAATTAGGCGGTGGTTCTCTCGTCGACAAAATCGGGGGCCGCGTCCTGCCTGACTTCCTCAGTGTTTCCGACAATCCCCTGCAAGCAGAATACAAGGGGACAAGGCTCATGGGCGCGAACAGGATCGATGATGACGCAGTCCAGACCCGCGAAACCAAGTTAATAGAACACGGCATTCTGAAAACCCTGCTGTCCACTCGCACTCCCGTGCGCGCGGTTCCGCACAGCACTGGAAGCCGCCGCGGGTGGGGCCCATCCCCCAGCAATCTGTTCGTGAGCTCCGAAAGGTCCGCCAAGAATGACGAACTCCGCAAAGAACTGCTGCGCCGGGCAAAAGATCGCGGCCTTGACTACGGCATCGTGGTGCGCCGCGTGGGCGGAGGCGCGGCCGCCTCATTCATGAAGATGGCGGCCATGATGACTCAGCAGGGTGGCCAGGGCACGACTTCTCTCGCTGAGGTTTACAAGCTCTACCCCGACGGACACGAGGAGATCATTCGGGGCGTAGAAATCGCCGAAATGCTCCCTTCTACATTCAAGGACATTGTGGCCGTTGGCGATACGCCGGTCGTCTTCACCGATGAATTCATCCCTCGCGTTGGCGCCTTTTTTTCGCTGGGCGTTTCGGGGTCGTCAGACGTCCCCATAGTTTCCTGCGTCGTGCCTTCGCTGCTGTTTGAGGAAGTATCGCTGGTAAAGAGCCAGGGGCCCTTCCCCAACCCAATGGTTTCAGCGTCACCGCTAGCGAAGCAGTGAGCTTCGGACCATTCGTCGCGAGTCTTGATCTCAGGTTCAGGAAAGCCCAGTCGGAGTACGCGAAGCTGCGGCAGCAGAAAAGTGCCGCCCCGTCAGCCGCTGTTTAGCGTAGTTGTGGTTAGCAGAGCGATAACGCCAACTATTCTTCGAACACGACCCGCCGCGCAAATCAGCCGAGCAAATCAGAAGATAGCCAAGCTTGTAATATCCAGCCAGAAGCATGCAGTTTACAATCGTGCTGAATTCAGAAGGAGTCTCGCCGCCACCCAGGCTAGCCATGAAACTCTCCGTCGTGATGCCGGTGTACAACGAGCGAGCCACGCTTCGGGAAGTGGTCCAGAAGGTCCTCGCGGTCCCACTGGAGATCGAATTGATCTGCGTGGACGACGGCTCGCGCGATGGCTCACGCGAGATCCTGGCCGAACTGCAGTCGGAGTATCCACAAATCCGCGTAGTTCTTCAGCCGCACAACATGGGCAAAGGGGCAGCTCTGCGCCGCGGCATTCAAGAAGCGACCGGCGATTACGTCATTATTCAGGACGCCGATCTGGAATACGATCCGGGGGAATATCCGCTGATGATTGAGCCCCTGATCCAGGGCAAGGCCGACGTCGTTTTTGGCTCGCGGTTTTTGGGCGGTGCGCCGCATCGTGTTCTGTATTTCTGGCATTCGGTCGGCAACCGGGCGCTCACTTTGCTTTCCAATTGCCTCACCAACATCAATCTTTCCGACATGGAAACCTGTTACAAAGTCTTCCGGCGCGAAGTAATCCAGTCGATTCCGATCGAGGAGAATCGTTTCGGATTTGAGCCTGAGATCACGGTGAAGGTCGCTCGCCGCAACCTGCGCATTTACGAGGTGGGAATCAGCTACTGGGGACGCACTTATGAGGAAGGCAAAAAGATCGGATGGAAAGACGGGGTGCGCGCCTTGTATTGCCTGTTAAAGTATTCCTTCAAAGAACCCCGGACAAAAGCACTGGCTCAACCAACCGCCGCTGCGGATCGCTCAGCCGTTTCGCGATGAATCCCGCGTGCGTAGCCTTTATGCCGTCTTCTATTGATGCGCGTGTTTCTGCCTCAGCCGCCCCTTGTAGGGGTTCGAACTTTGAGTGGTCGTTCCCGGACTCTTCGCGCTGTTTCCACTGAAGTTGATTGGTGGATTCGGTTTATCCTTCACCGGTTTCAGCGCGGGGGCCTTGGCCGGCGTTTTCGCTCCGGCGGCTCGTGGCGGCGCGGCGGTCTTGGCGGTCTGATGCTCGAGGGTCTGCAAATCCTTGGCGTTGGCAGTGGAAGAAGCCGACGCCGACTTCGCCGTCTTGTCGATGGGTACGCTCGACTTTGGCACCCTTTCAGGGGGTGACTTCTTCACCTTGAAGCTGCCGTTTTGCTGCGCCAAGCCGCTCACTCCGATGCCCACCACCACGACCGCAACCGCCCACGGAAATCTCATTTGGTTAGTCCTCATTCTAGTCCCGATGTGTAGATACCAGCACACACCATGCCATCAAGGGCTCTCGTCCCCTTTATGTTAAACCCACGACCGCCAGAAAGCACTCTCGATAACGGAAACAAAGGTAACGGGTTAGTCCGGGCGACCGTTCGACCGCAATGAGGCGAGATGGGCGGGATGGCAGCGGACATGCAAAGTGTTGCACATCAGTCCACGCGAGAGTCCTCTTTGTCCTTATATTGAAGTTTGGGCGGGCACCGACAACGTGAAATACGCACACCGATTCTCCCATCGACAACATCCACGAATTTAGCTTATTGATTAGGTTATCTGAAGCAATCGGTCCAGCGGCAAACGGAAGGACTTTGGAGCGGGTGGGACGGAGTCGGCACCGCCGCTGTGACCCTGGTCGGGCCCATCGCCTGCTTCACCCGCGTTTGATCTTTTCGCTGGCCTTCGCTCCTAGCCGTATCAAACTCATAGCTGCATCAGATTGCTTTGCAGCTTCGTGTAGCCCTGCTTCTGCGCCCACAGATCCAGCGGGATCGCCGCGATTTCGTCCACGATCGGGTCGCCAAGCCCGCTCTTGGTCAGGTCGACCGTCTTGATGTAGCTCCGGCAACTGTCGCAAGCTTCCACGCGAACGTGATTCAACTCCTCCGCGGTGTAGACAGGAAGCTTGGCGTGGTTCTCTTCCCCGCATCCCGGACAAACGATCCGCCGGAACTCCCATTCCGCCAGACAAAATGAACACACGAGCGATCGCTGGCCACCATCCCCAAGCGGCCGCAGAACGCCCAGACCCGGTTTCCGTCTGCAAAAAGGACACCGAAACGGCGTCGGCCCGCTCCAGCGCAAGTTTGACCGTGAGCGAATGGCCACGGCATAGGGTTGAAGAAACGCGCGCGCAAAAAAATCGCTGGGCCCCGGATGCAGCGCCCCGCCTTCGCCGTCATTCCAGAAAACCGTCAGCAATCGAAAATGCGTATCGTCGCCGCCCTCCCGCAATTCGCGGGCAGCTTCCCGAAGGGGATTCGGGCCGTTCTCTTCGACCACCGACAGAAACACACTGAACCGGCCCACCAGTTCTGTAGGGAGCGGTCGCGCAAACGGCTCAGGATTCAATGCCTCGTTGCCGGTCTCAGCACCCTCTCTTTCGACCGACTCGCTGTAGAGCTCTTCCTGAAATCGTGCAATGGCAGCATAGAAGTGCAAGACTTCGGCCGCGAAACTGTATTGGCCGCCAAGTTCCTGCGCCCGTGCGATCCGCCGCTGCCATTCGTTCTGCGCCGTTGTCCGATTAGACATGATCCGATTAGACGTGGTCCGATTAGACATGCTCCGATTATCAGTCGCCTCGCCCTGCGGCGCAATGCCGGGCGTCATCCTTGGCGTCGTCCTTCGAGAAAGGACCCGGACAAACCCCGTGACTTCGTTCGGTCGGCTGTGACTTTTGCCGATGGTCGGTGCTGGCTCAGTTTCCGAGCCGCTGATCCTCGTACTAGGGGATATGTTCCAAGTACTCGATCGCCTTGTCTAGCACTTCGTCTTTTCCGGCGCGGATTCCTGCGAGTGTTGGCCGCACCTCTACAATCGGCTGTAAACCCACGCGCTGGAGCTGTCGTCCGTCGGCGTGCCACACTCCCTGACCGCTGAAGCGCACGTAGATCCCCCCAGGAACGACGAGATTCGTCACATCACCATTGGCGCCCTGTGTCGGACTTCCGATGAATTTCGTGCCGTTGGCCGTTTCAAGAAACAAGCCCGTGTGTTCAGCCTGGCTGATGGTGCGCTCATCAATCAACATCACCGTCTTGCCGTGGTAGCGCCACTTGTCGGTGCGCGGAAGCCGTTGCAGAAATGTCGTCACTTCCTGAGAACTGAACAACTCGCCGTTGGGAAAGTCCGGCGACATGGGGTCGCGGCGTCTAAACATCGCCGCCACTACGTTAGTTTTCTCCGTTAGCCGCGGCGCGATCTGCCACGCGGTACCCTGGGGGTAGCCACGATCGTCGAAGATGATGGCGGGACAGTCCTTGAACTTCTCGAACATTTCGTCTACCCGCGATGCGGGCAGACGATCGAGGTCGGCGTAGCCGATGTTGCCGGGCAACACTCGTAGTACATCTCCGGTCCGGTCTCCCTGAGTCTTCGGCATGTACTCCGCTTTGCGTGACACCTTCACTTCTCGCACCTGGTCGTGAAGATCGCGGACGGTGAGAATTGCCGTGGAATCCTTGGGTCCCCGAACCAGGCTTCGTTCCGTGGCGTAGAACATTCCCGACTGCGGCGTGGAATGGGCCGTATATTTCAGCCGCTCCGCAATTCGGCGGTCGGCGTCCTCGCCGTCCACTTTTAAGATCACGTCGCCGATTTCAAGTCCGGCGTCTCTTGCCGCGTCCGTGTTGGTGAAACCCGTGATCACTGGCAAGCCCTCAATCATCCGTACCCGCACTGGCGCGCCGGCGTCTCCAAAATACTTCCGAAGAACAGGGCTCGTGGCCGAGCCGTGGCTGTCGTGGATATGGGTTATCATTTCAGCGACTGCGAGGTTGTAGTCGACAGCGTCCTTGGCTCCCTCCATCCGCGGTATGAATTCGCGCAGCGTATCATTCCAGTCCTCTCCCATGAATTCCTTATAAGGAAAGAAATAATTGACGACCGCCCATACGCGGAATGCTGCAAGAACCCGGTACTCAGCTGGAGGATATTGCATCTCTTCGTACGCCTTATCTCGCTTTGGGGCTGCTTCCTCAACCAGCCGTGCCCGGGACGGCGGCGAGAACTTCCCCGTCTTTGCGAGTTGAATAGCCGCTTGGAGCGCCGGGTTCTGCTCGCCTTTCTCGCCGGCAGCAGGCAGCGTCAGATTTGGCGCGAAGCCACTCGTGCTGTCACCATAGACCAGTTCGCCTAACCTGATCTGCGCCCGCACGCCGTCCGGAAGTTCGACGGTCTGGGTACTGACCGCGACTTCCTCGTTGAACGACCCTTCCGACACAATCGCGCCCCTGCCTGAAGCCTGAAGAGCTAGCGCGACATCCGGCAAATCCGCGTGAGGCCCGATCAGAAAAACAACCGGGATATCCTTCGCGCCTGATCCTGGTTTGATCGGCTGCCGGCCTTGAAGGTAAAAGCCCGAACTGTAGTCCCCGCTGGTGGTGCCATCCTGCGGAGCGTAGCCAATGTGCATGCGCCGGCGCTCGCCTGGCATGTCGAGAGCAACGGTGGTGAGCACTCCTGCAAGACCGCTCCCCGAAATCGCATACGATGCAAGTCCTTGCTCCGACTCGGCAGGTGTCGCTTCAGGACGCAGGTCAAACACAACGGCGCGAGCGCTGGGAAGTTCTTTTTTCAGAGCTTCCAGCTTTTCCCTGGTTCCGACATAATCCCGGAAGTCTGAGTACCTGGTCATCGCGATCACCAGGACGCCGTCCGCGTTCCTTCGGAAAGTGGGCTGCCGTTCCGCCGATGACGAGGAACTCTCTGGCGCCGGCGCCGGAACATTCAGCACATGCGTGACCGGATCACCGAGTTCATTCAGCATGCCCTCGACTGCAGCCGAATACTCTGCACCGCTCCGAGCAGCATCCACCTTCGGGATCGCTCTGACGAGCGCTCCGTCCCAATCAATATTGTCGCGGTAAGCGAGGTACGGATGGAAGTACTCTACGGCCGCCCATAATTTGGCAAGCGCTACCAAGCGTTCAATGCGCGTGGACTCAACTGCGGTTTGCCGGGCGGACCCAATCAGTGTGTTGGAGAAAACCACCAATAGGACAGCGGCGGTGCGAAAGAACCGAGAGCGCATTTTCATCAGGTTGCTTCACCGAACAATGGCGATTGTACTTGGACGACGCGCACGCCGGAAGCTACCCGCCACCAAGTGTTTTCCCGATTGACGTCCGCGCCCCGCCGGAGGTGTCGCTCTCCCGCATTTGATCAGCACGCATTGGACGCTGTCGTGGCGTCCCGCTCCCATAAGACTGCGCTGGCGATTTTCACTTCCCGTTCTCCGATACGAACAGGCTCGATACCTGGTAGTAGGCCGTGAACGCATACGACCGCAGGTCGTCGGTGATGAAAATCTCTCGCATGGACAGCAGTCCCGTGCGGTCGGCGGGCGCGAACTCCTTGAATAGGGTCCGGCGTCCGGTGTCGAGATCGACGCGTTCGAGGCGGCAGGGAATCTCGGCGCGGCGATAGGCCAACACCGACCGCCCGTCCGCGCTCCACTGAGCAATGATGTCCGTCTCCGCCAGCCCGGGCACGGGCCGCGGCTCTCCACCGGCGATCGGGTAGAGGGAGTATTTCCCTTCGGGTCCACGCGCCAGCACCAGCTTCCCGTCCGCGGATAGCCATCCGTCGCGGGTGCCTTCCGGAGTCACTGGCCGCGGTGCGCCTCCAATTTCCTGAACATAAAAGCGCGTACCCTTTCCCGGCTCGCTGCCGCAGATGAGCACGCCTTTGCCGTCCCGGAACCACTGGGCGGACACATAGTTCTCGATCTCGCCCCGCTGGAGCTGCTGGGTCTCACCCGCCCCGGTGGCATAGATCACGAGCTGGGGCGGATGGGATTGAACCACGGCGAGAACCCACTTACCATCCGCGGAAAGATCGGCGGGCCATCCCTCCCCGAGGCGCACTACGGGAGAGCCCGAGGTCTTTCGCAGGCATGCGGCGTAGTTGGTTCCGACGCCGGTTTCGGCGAAGAGAAGGATTTGCCCGTCCTGGGAGAGAGCGCGTACGTGCGAGGTATTGAGCCAGGAGAGGTCTCGATCCTGGTCTTGACCTGCGTTTCGATCTCGGTTTCGATCGGCGGCATTGCCGGGAGTATGGACCATTGCCGCATAGCGGTAGTCCACGCGGGTCGCGAGCCACCGTCCGTCGCGAGAGACGTCCTGGATCGTGACGCCGCCGAGCGCCTGATACGCGATGCGTCTCCTGCCGGACAGCGTCACGCCGTAAACCGTGAAGCTGCCGCCGGCGAGGCTCGCGGAAAACAGAATCTCCTCGCCATTGGGCGACCAGGACAGCCCGCGCTCGCTCCAATAGCCTTCCGAAAGCACGAAGTTGTTTCCGGCGAGGTCGACGATGTTCACGGAACCGCGGTCATCCCATTTCCGGGGATGCTCGAAGTATGCGATGCGATCGCCGCGCGGGGAGACGCGCACATCGCTCATGTAGCCGCTGACCTCGCGCAGCACTTTACCGATGGGATACTCGAGCCGATCCTTGCCCTCGACCTCGCGGATGATGGCGAGCTGCGATCCATCCGGCGACCAGTCGGCCTGCCGCACGCCCTCCTGGATTTCGCGCGGGGCGCCGCCGTCGAGCGGCATGCGTGCCAGCGTGCCGGTGAAGAGCCGATACCAAACGTACTTTGCGTCAAGCAGGACGGCGAGTTCTCCCTTGGACGAAACGGCGAGCAGGTGCATGCCCGGCGCTCCGAGCGGTTGCGGCTCAGGATAGCCGGGACGCACCATGAATATCTGAGGCGTGTTGCCCGAGGTCGCGGCACTGTACACGACGGTGTCTTTGTCGGCAAAGGCGGCCTGAAAAACTGCCTCGCGCCGGAAGTTCAGCTGGCGGAAGGCAACCGGCTCGGGACCACGCTCGGAGCGTAATGCGAACAGCAGCGCCCCCACCGCAACCGCGGCAAACAACGCGGCCATAATCCAGGCGACCCACGCGAGCCGGGAGCGGATGGCCTGCCGCACGGCGGCTATGATCGGCACTCCGGCGTGCGATCCGCCCTCCGCGATCCACCGCAGTTCTTTGCAGAGATCGCCCGCCGACTGCCAGCGCGCGTCGGGGTCCTTCGCCAGACAAACTCGGATGGTGCGTTCCAGCGCTGGCGGCGTGAGCGGCCGCGAGGCACTGATCGGCTCTGGATCTTTCACTAATATGGCGGAAGCGACGCTGAAATCGCTCTGGCCCTGAAACGCGCGCCCCCCGGTCACCATTTCATACAACACGGCGCCAAGCGAGAAGATATCGCTGCGCGCGTCCGCTTCCTTCCCTTCCACCTGTTCGGGCGACATGTAAGGCACGGTCCCGACGATCGCGCCTTCGCGCGTGACCGGATGGGCTTGCGCGCCCACATTCGTCTGCGTCGCTCCAGTCCCTCTATCGGCCAGCGGTGGCGCTGCTTTCGCCAGTCCGAAATCGAGCAGCTTCGCGCCGGATTTCGTCAGCATGATGTTGCCGGGCTTGAGGTCCCGATGCGTGACGCCGTTACGATGTGCTTTGTCGAGGGCGCTGGCGAGCTGGATCCCGTATTCCAGCACCTCCGCCGTTGGCAGCGGCCCCTTTTCCAGTCGCGCCCCGAGCGTTTCACCCTCCACGTATTCCATGACAATGAAGTCAACGCCGTCTTGCCGGCCAATGTCGTACAGCGTGCAGATGTGGGGATGATTCAAGCTGGAGACGGCTTTGGC
>Ga0209415_10012278_pt1 | contig 14301 bp, 12 predicted proteins | sample PeaSoiSIISIP2007_FD_187696 | JGI IMG/M metagenome (GOLD analysis project Ga0209415, IMG submission 187696) | Peat soil microbial communities from Weissenstadt, Germany - SII-SIP-2007 (SPAdes) (version 2) | ecosystem: Environmental > Terrestrial > Soil > Wetlands > Peat | place: Germany... | reverse complement strand
CCCGCCGGCGGCCCGGAACCGGCCTCTGCGGCAGGCGTCCGCTGGCCGGATCCGTCCAGCTCAGTCCGCATACTTGACCGAGCAGCCGTACGGACGTGACGTCGGCACGCTCACCGCTTTCCCGGCCATGGCCTCGGCGAGCGCCTGGGCCACATAGTTCGTCGCTCCCGGCAGACTGGCCGGATCCGGAGAGGGTTGATCGTCGATGGCGCCGTTGTAGATCAGCGTCCCCGACGGATCGATGACGAACATGTGCGGGGAGGTCTTGGCGTCGTAGAGGTGCCCCAGATCGCCGGACGGATCCAGCAGCACCGCGGTCGGAGCCGCGTTCATCCGCTTCAGGTAGGCGTTCTCCTCGTCCGCGGTCACGTAGCCCTGGTGGCCCGGCGCCGAGGAGATGACCGTAAGCCAGACCACACCGCGGGCGGTCCACTCCTTCTGGCGCTGCTGCATGCTGCCGCTGAGGTAGTGCTTGCGGACGAAGGGGCAGCCATTGTTGTGCCATTCCAGGACGACGAACTTCCCGGCGTTCCCGGAAAGGGTCCGCTTCACCCCGTTGCTGTCGGTCGCCGAAAAATCCGGGGCCTTGTCCCCGACCCGCGCGGCCCGGGCAGGCGCCATCACGGCCGCCGCGACCACCACCCCTGCCGCCCAGAAAGCCATCCTGTTCATGGGGTCCACCTCCTTCACCTGGACGCCGGCCGGGTCCCGACCCGCCGGCTGGATTGAGCAACGACGGCCCCGCCGCGGATCCGATCACTCGGAGCGGGCGCGCACGGGAGCCGATACGGCATAGACCCGACCCGGCCCCAGGGCCAGGACGCCATCGAGACGGGCGGGCGACCCGGTCATCTGGTCCGACTTCTTCAGGGTCAGGCGCAGACCGCCCGGGAGCGGGGTGCGGGTCTGGGGCGCCGCATTGTCGATCTGTTCGGCCTCGAGGGGGAAGAAGGCGGCCCGGGCCAGGCCGGCCCCGTGGAGCGTGAGCACGAAATGCGCCGGGTCAACGGTCGCCTCGGCCGTCCAGTCCGGGGGCATCGGCCTGGGCAGGCGCGCGTCCGCCTCCTGGAACCGGGCATGGGACGCGGACACCGGGCCGGGCTCCAACCGAACGGGCAGAACCAGCTTCAGTTCCGCCTTGCCTGGCAAGCAGACATCCTTGCAGACGATCCAGCTGACCTGGGCGGAAAGCGTCACGGTGCCGCCGACCGCCAGGGCCGGCCCGGACGTTTGCAGTTCGACCGGCAGCAGGACGGATCCCTGGTAGCCGTAATCGATCACCGAACCCGAGCCCAGCCGCTCCGGCGCGGGCCAGCTCAGTTCTCCGGCCTGGAATCCGGCCGGCAGGGTCCAGCGGACCTGCGGCGGCAGGCCCGAATCGCCGGGGTTCCTCCAATAGATATGCCACCCTTTCTGCAGTTCGAAGTACACCCCCACCCGCAGGGGACGGCCCGGCCGCACGGAATCGGTATCACAGAGCAGCTGGACCTCCAGGGGCCCGGTTTCCGCCTGGCGAGCCCGGACCGGAACGGCCGCCAGCACCACCCCGAAGGCGGCGAGCCATGGCCGGAGGGTCGCACCCGCCCGCCCCGCGCGAGCACGGCGCCCGTCCCTGGTCCCCGGAAGCAGCCCCATGCCCGCCGTCCCTTTCACGGGTTCAATATAGATCGCGCCCCGGATTCGGCGACCGGTTTCTGCGGCGGGGGCGGATGGGGCGGCCTCTGCCAGCTAGCCGCCGATCCGCTCCAGGAACCTGCCGGCGGCCATCAGGAAGCCGGGACCCCATGCGTGCCCCCCTTCGAAACGGACCGCCTCGGCCCGGACGCCCATGGCCTGGAGCCTGGCCAGGTCGTGCTCCAGCTGGGCCCCGGTGTAGAAGGGGTCCTGGTCGCCGCGGCCGAGGAGCACGGAAGGCAGGGCCGGGGCTTCGGCCTGGGCCACGTCCGGGGGCAGATCCCCCCCCAGCACGACGAGGCCGTGGCAGGGACCGCAGCGGGCGGCGGCACGCCAGGCCATGGCCGCCCCCTGCGAGAACCCCGCGAAGACCAGCTTGCCATGCCTCCCCCCCGTCCCCCGCAGTTCGGCCACGACCCGCGCCACGTAGGCGAGGTTGTCGGCGATCGCCAGGTCCCGGTCCAGGCTCGTCATCCAGGAGCCCACCACCTCCCGGGTCTTCGGGCTGTAGAAGCGATGGAGGGCCTGCACGGCCACCAGGGTCCAGTCCCCGGCCCCGGGGATGCGGCGCAACGCCTCCAGCAGGTCCTCCGCCCGCTGACCGTAGCCGTGGAAACCCACCAGCAGCGGGGCCGAGGCTCGGGGGCCAGGTTCCACCAGGTAGCGGCCGGTGGTCGGAGTGCTGATGAGGTGCGTTTCGGTCATGGCGCTTATTCTGCCATGGGGTGGGCGACCGATCATTGTGAACGGGCCGGAGTCGGCGCTGGTTTACTAACTACACGCAAATACATCCAGTTATATCCCGGTACAAAACATGCTCACCGGCGACCCGATTCCCTCGATCCGCATCGGCAGGGAATGGCCCATACCAGCCAGGAGCCCCCTTGGGCAGCATCCGTCCATCCACCTTCGGCCTCATCCCCCTCGCGTTGCTGGCCATGCCCATGCCGGCGGCCAGGCCCAGGCGGCCCAATGCCCCGAGACCCCCCCCGGCCTGGGCCGCCCTGGAAAGCGGCAGGGCTGCCATCGGCAGGATCGACGTGGAGATCGGCGAGGTTTTCGACCTTGCCAAGCCGAAGGAGAACAACTTCGTTGGCCGGTTGGCCGACCATCTGCACATATCCACCCAGGAAAAGGTCGTGCGCCGGGTCCTCCTGTTCAAGGAGGGGGATCCGGTGCGGACCCGGCAGATCTATGAAACAGAGCGCCTCCTGCGCGCCTTGCCGTTCGTGAAGGACGCGCACATCGACCCGGTCGTCCAGCCGGACGGGACCGTGGTGGCCCGGGTGCGGGTCCGGGATGCCTGGACCACCCAGATCAACGCCGGCTTCTCCTCGGTGGGGAACCAGAAGGCGATGAACTTCGGACTCGACGAAAAGAACTTCCTGGGCCTGGGCAAAAGCCTGTCCATGGACACGGCCAAGGACCAGCAGCGCAGCACCTGGGGCATCACCTACAACGATCCCCAGCTGCTCGGCAGCCGCTGGACCCTGGCCGTGCAGGACCAGGTGTTCTCCGACGGCAAGGGCTACAACCTCAATCTGGCCCGGCCGTTCTATGCCCTGGACACGCCCTGGTCCACCACCCTGGTCCTGGGGCATAAGCATACCAACCTCTACTTCTACGATCGGAACGCGCAGGTCTACCAGGCCCCCATCCTCACCGACCAGGTCCAGGGGTCGGGCGCCGTGGCCTTCCACGAAAAGGCGGACCGGGTCTGGCGCGCCGGCCTCCTCCTGGACCGCGAGGATACCCGCTACGGCAGCCTGGTCCAGACCGGCCCCCCTGGCCGCCTGCTGCCGCCCGATCTGCCCAGCCGGCGCCTGCGCGGGCCGGCCCTGACCCTGTCCACCGAAAAGGACGCCTTCGAATCATTCACCGATCTCATGGGCATGGAGACCCCCGAGGACTACAACCTGGCGTGGAGCGGCTCCCTGCAGCTCGGCACCTACACCCGGGCGCTGGGCTCCTCCATGGCCGCGCCGTTCTTCCAGCTGCAGGCGGCCAGCGGCTGGTCGGATGCCAGCGATGACCTCACCCTGTTCACCTCCAGTTTCAGCGGCCGGGTCCCCGCCAGCGGACTGGAGAACGCCCAGGCGAACCTGGCCCTGGTGCAGTACCACAAACTGGATCCGGAACAGATCCTCGCCGGCATCGCCACCCTCGACGTGGGCAGGCGGCTGGATCCCGAGAACTGGTACTACCTGGGCGGCGACCAGGGCCTGCGCGGCTTTCCCAACGAGCTGCACCCCGGCAACGTCCGCTGGCAGGTTTCCGTCGACTACCGGCTGCTGACCGAGCAGCGCTGGTGGGACATCGTGCGCCTGGGCTACAACGCCTTCGTGGACGTGGGTTCCATCCGCCAGTTCGACGGCCAGGGCTGGTCCAAGCCTTACTCCGACGTCGGCGTCGGGCTGCGCATGGGCAACCTCAAAAGCTCCCTGGGCCGGGTGATCCTGATCAACCTGGCGGTGCCCCTGAACCGGGAACCCTACCAGTCCCGGTTCCAGTTCACCATCGGCAACACCATGCGCTTCTGAGCTTCGTTCATGAGCCTGGGCGAGGCACTGCTCGGGATCCGTCATGGCGCATAGACTGGTTCCGAGGTTTCCATGCGAATCACCATCCTCGGTCTCGAACAGATGCGGACCGCCATGGCCATCCGTCTCGCCAAGGCGGGGCATGAAGTCACCCTCTACAGCCGCACCCGGAAAGGTGCGGCGGGCCTGGCCGACACCGATGTCCGGGTCGCGTTCACCGTGGCGGCGGCGGTGAACCAGGCCCAGGTGGCCATCACCGTCTTTTCCAGCGACGCGGCGGAGGACGCGCTCACCTTCTACCCCGGCGGCCTGCTCCATAACCTGCCCTCCGGCGCGATCCACCTGTGCATGAGCACCCTCAGCGTCGAAGCATCCCGCCGGCTGGCCGCCGCGCACGCGGAGGCCAGCCAGGGCTACGTGGCCGCGCCCATCCTGGGCCTCAGGGGCGCCACCGCCTCGGGCAACCTGCGGATCCTGGCCGCCGGGCCCGAAATCCAGGTGATCCGCTGCCTGGGCATCCTCGAGACCCTGAGCCAGGGTGTCACCCGGGTGGGCCCCCGGGCGGAACTGGCCCACGCGCTGAAGCTCGGCGCCAGCGCCTTCACCGTGGCCCTGGTGGAGGCCCTCGCGGAGACCCTGGCCTTCGGCGAGAAAGCCGGCATCGCCCCCTCCCACTACCTGGCCATCCTCAACCAGAGCCTGTTCAAGTCGCCCCTGCTGGACGTCCTGGGCGGATTGATGGTGCGGCATGACCACGAGCCTGCCGTCCAGACCGTGGCGTCCGCCGCCGGCGACCTGACCATGCTCCTCCAGGCGGCCCGGGAACTGAACGTGGGGATGCCCCTGGCCCAGCCGCTGCTCCAGCAGCTGCAGAACGCCAAGAGCCAGGGCCTGGCGGAGCGGGACCTCACCGTCCTGTCCCGGATCCGCAGCCAGGACCAGGGCAAGGCTCCGGCCGCCGAAGGTGCCCCAGACGCGGACCGGCGCCGGCCGGACCGGCGGAAAGCCTCCGAGCCCCGGAAGGACAGCGGTCCCGAGAAGCGCAAAGCCGCTTCGGCCGGCCGGCCGGCCCATGCCGAGCGGCGGAAGCCCGTACTGCCGACGGAACCGGCACCGGAACCGCCCGCGCCGGAACCGCCCGCTCCGGCGCCGGCCGCCGAGCCGCTCTCGCCCACGACCGGCGCCCGCTACCTGGCCAGGGCCGACGACGGGACCGTGGAACTGGACGCCTGGAAGACCACCCACTTCGAATGCCTGGGGGGAACGGTGTGGGCCTGGGTGGATGGCGCGCGCCATGCGACCTTCTGGAACACTCTGGCCGAGGTCCAGGACGCCGTGGACACCATCCTGTTCGTCCAGATCCAGCCCCGGATCCTGGTGAACCCGAACGCCGTCAAGGAAATCAAGCCGCTGCTCTGGGGCCGGGCCAGGGTGCTCCTGGCCGGGGGCACGGTATTCACCGCCGGCCGGAAGGCCTGCCGCACCCTGGCGTTCCTGCTGCACTGACCTGCCTGGCTAGGCCAGCCCCTCCGACATGGTTCGCATCTGGATCTGGATGATCCGGGCCCCCGCCGGCTGGGTGCAGCTGAACAGCACCGCCTGGGCCACGTCCTCGGCCTCCAGCATGGTGGACTCGGCCACCGAGGCCTCGGTGCGGCCCTTGCCCAGGGCGAACTCGGTCTTGACGCCACCGGGGCAGATGGTGCCCACCTTGATCCCGTGGGGCCGAAGCTCCTTGTCCAGCCCCTGGGCGAAGCCCACCTGGGCGAACTTGCTGGCGCAGTAGACCGCCTCTCCCGGGAAGCCGTAGACCCCGGCCATGGAGGAGATCATCAGCACCGTGCCGCGCTTCTGGGCGATCATCACCGGCACCGCGTGGCGGGTGAACAGGAACGAAGAGCGGACGTTGCTGACCATCATCTGGTCGAAGTCCTCGGCGCTGGTGTCCACCAGGTTCTTGTAGTTGCCGACGCCGGCGTTGTTGATCAGGATATCCAGCCGGCCGAAGGTCGCCTTGGCCAGTTCCACGGCCTGGACCGCGGTGGCCTCTTCGCGGGCGTCCCCGACCACGAAGACGCACCTGGAACCCAGTTCCCGGACCTCGGCCGCCAGGGCCTCGAGGCGGTCCTGGCGGCGCGCGGTGATGACCAGCTGGGCGCCTTCGGCGGCCAGGAGCCGGGCGCAGGCCCGGCCGATGCCGGCACTGGCGCCGGTGATGAGGGCCACTTGGTTTTCCAGTCGAAGGGTCATGGTCTGCTCCTTGATAGATGGGGATTGGCCCGCCCACGGCGGGTCCCCTCCAAGGTGGCCACCCTCGGGTCATCATTCCAATGGAAAGATCTGCTATCAGTCAGCATGATGAGTGATGGATCTCCGCCAGCTGGAATGTTTCATCGCCGTGGCCGAAGAGCGCCACTTTTCCCGGGCCGCCCAGCGGCTGCACCTGGTGCAGTCCGGGCTGTCGCACACCATCCGGGCCCTGGAGGCGGATCTGGGCGGACCGCTGTTCATCCGCAGCACCCGCAAGGTCGATCTGACCCCCGCCGGCAGAGCCCTGCTGGTGGAAGCCCACCGGATCCTGGCGGCGGCCCGGGAAGCCAGGCTGGTGGTGACCCAGGTCAACGGCATGGCCCGGGGGCAGCTGCGGATCGGCGCCATCCATGGCCTGGCCCATTTCGTCGACCTGCCGTCCTCCCTGGGCCGGTTCCGCCAGCAGCTGCCGGGGATCGATGTGCAGCTGCTGCTGGACGGGGCGGCGCCCCTGCTTGCGGCCGTGGGTGAGGGCCGGCTGGATCTGGCTTTCACCCAGCCGGGCGAAACCGGTGCCGGGACCACCAGCCGCATGCTCGCATGCGAGGACCTGGTGCTGATCTGCGCCCCCGGCGATCCCCTGGCCGCCGGCCCCATGCCGGAGCTGGCCGCCCTGGCGGAGCGCACCTTCGTCGACCTCAAGCTGGACTGGGGCATGCGCCGGCTGGTGGACCGCAGCTTCGCCGCCCTGGGCCTGGCCCGCACCATCAGCTTCGAAGTGAACGACCTGAACCTGCTCATGGATTTCGTGGCGCAGGGCCTGGGCCTGGCGCTGGTCCCGGAGTCGGTGGCCCGGGCCCGGGCCGGGGATCGGGTGGCCAAGCCCGTCGCGGTGGTCGAGCTGGCCGACCCCGAACCGCCCTGCTGGGAGGTGGTCGTGGCCTTCCGCGGCCGCGACGGCCAGGCCTCGGACCGGGTCGCCGCCCGCTTCCTGGACCTGATGGTGGCCGGGGATGGAGGACCGATCCGTTACCAGTGACCCTGCGGGTTCACAGCCTCCAGTTCAAAGCAGAAGCCGCTCCACCGGCCGCCGTGGGCTGGCGTGGCTGGGCAGCGAGGGATACCCCATGTAGAAGACGAAGGTCGGCTCCCAGCCCGGCTCGCCCAGAAGATCCGCCAGCGGGCTGGCCCCTTGGGTCGCCTGTCCCATCGCCTGCTGGCGGTCCACCCATTCCACGGCCTCGTTGCAGGGGCGCCCGGCCAGCCCCCAGGTGGTGGCCAGAAGATGGGCCCGCTGCCAGATCCGCCCGGCCAGCAGGCATTGCACCCGGTCCAGGCGGTCATGGACCGTGATGATGCCCATCAGCGGGGCGCTGGCCATCAGGGGCGCGTAGCTTTGCCTGGCCCCGTCCCGGATGGCGCGCCGCAGCATCCAGGCGGGCAGCATCTTGGCGAAGGCGGCCTGGACCGGCGGCAGCCCGAAGGCATCCAGGCTGAGCCCGTCGCGCTGTTCCTGGACCTCGTCCCAGCGCAGCCGGAGCCAGCGGTCGTTGGCGCCGAGAACGGCCGGATCGGAATACAGCCGGGCATTGGCCGCGGCGCTCGCCGCCAGGATCCGGCTCCGCTCCGCCTCCTGGGTGAACAGGAACAGCCGGGCATCCCGCTCGTCGTTGACCAGATGGATCAGCCTGCGGGTGAACTCCGGCGGCACCGGCTTGTGCGGGAGCATGGCCGCGCGGTTGGTGTGGCGCCGGGGAATGGCTTCATACAGATCGGTCCATTCCTGGATGCACGGGCCGATGACCACCGTGCCCACCAGCACGGGCCCGGGTCCCGGGGGAAGCCGCCCGAGCCGGCCCGGGACGAGCCGCAGGTCCAGCTGGGTGCCCTTGGCCTTGGCCGCCAGGACCAGGTTCTCGAGCGCGCAGCCCATCCCGATGTAGGCTTCCCGCAGGTAGGGATCCAGCGCGCCGAGGTTCCTTCGCCCATCCAGGTAGAGTTCGATGGCCGTATCCGTCACCTTGAACAGCCAGGGTTGCGAGTTGTGCGGGCTCGCCGCCAGGATGGCCGCACGCACCATGGGCAGCAGGCTGTCGTCCGGCCCCCTGCGCCAGGTGGTCCAGGGCTGGTAGGCGGCCCCCGTGCCCGCCCTGAACACGCCCTGGGCCAGGGCGCGCCAGCCGCCGCCGGCCGCGACCAGCACGGTGGCGGCACCTGCGCTTTTCAGGAACGTTCGGCGGTGCATGGTTGGCTGCTTTCGCGAGGCGATCGGGATGGGGCCGGGAGGAAGGACTCCGGAACCCGCGGAAGGTTCCGGCCCATGGGCAGCATCATCCATTCCTGGCTAAATTCAATACCCGATCCGCGACCTACCGGAACAGGCTCAGAGTCTCTTCCATGGCGCGCATCACCGCCAGGATCCTGAACGGTTCGACCGCGATGAAATCCACGGCCCCCGCGGCGATGGCGCGGTTCCGCTTGAGCGCCGCGTCTTCCTCGGTGCCGGCCACCAGGATGGGCAGGGGACAGGCTTCCCCCTGGGTCAGCTGGCGGGTGAGCTCCAGACCGCTGGACAGGCGCAGGCGCTGGTTGATCAGCAGCAGCCGGGTCCGGCCCCAGTCGGGCGCACCGCCGCCCAGGGCGCCGAGCAGGGGCCGGACGTCCCCTTTAATGTAGTCCAGTTCGGCGATGCCGAACTTGCGGCCCAGGGTTTCGCGGATCCGCTGGGTGAATCCGCCTTCGCCGATGACCAGGACCAGCGGATCCTTGTCCGAAAGCATCCGGACTTCGGCCTGCCCCGGAACCCGGGCCGAGGCCGACCTGCGATTGGCCAGGAACCCATGGACGTCGAACCGCTCGAAATCCTTGCGCTGCTGGGTGAGGATGGCGTCCCGAAGCCAGCCCCGGTAGGCTCCCAGCATGGCCTGGTCGGCCTTGGCATCGAAGCGCACGGCCGCCGTGCGCTCGTCGATGGATGCGGTCACCGCCGCAAGCGCCGCCTTGACCCCCTTTTCCAGGGGCAGTTCCACGGTGGTGGTGGCGCCCACCTTCAACTGCCCTTCCTTGATGGCACCGGCCCCCCACAGGGCGAATTCCAGCCCTTCGTGGCCCAGGGAGCGCAGCCGGCCTTCGCAGATGTCCATGCCGGGGCTGGTGAAGGTGCAGATCATGGGCTGGTCGGGCACATAGTCGGACAACCCGGTGTAGTCGACGGCTTCCAGCGAGCGCGGCTGGGAGAACTGGCCGCATTCCTGGCCGTCCAGTTCGTCCCACGCCCTGAGCTTCACGGTGGCCTGATAGCGCCTGCCCCGGTCCATCAAGGTCAGCTCGTAGTTGCTTCCGGGCTCCAGCTTCCAGCGTCTGCGCTGGGGCACCGTCATCCCCAGGGCGAACCGGGTTTCGGATTCGGCCAGGAGCGGGAACGGCCAGGCCCGGCCTTCCAGCTTCAGATTGACGAACCCTGCCTCCCGGCAAAGCCTTTGCAGGACGATGCGGATGGCCGCGGGATCGGTGAGGTTGCGCGATGGCTGGAGCACACAGCCATTATCAGCGGGGCGGCATGGAACTCAAAGGCCAACGCGACGGCCTGCCCCCATCGGCCGCGCCGGGCGCAGCCGTCTGCGACCTTTCAACGATCATGGTGCAAGTAGCGCCCTTCTTTCGGCAGCCGGAGGCTGACCAGGAAGACCACGACCATCATCCCGGTCGCATACCAGTAGAAACTGCTTTCGCGACCGATGGACTTCAGCCCCAGGGCGACGTATTCGGCGGACCCGCCAAACATCGCGTTGGCGACGGCATAAGCCAGCCCCACCCCGAGCGCCCGGACTTCGGCAGGGAACATCTCGGCTTTCACGATCCCGGCGACCGAGGTATAGAAACTGATGATCGCCAGGGCCAGCGTGATCAGCAGGAAGGCCGAGGTCAGGCTCGAGACGCCGCGCAGAACGGCCATGATCGGAACAATCCCCAGCGCGCCGAGCCCCCCGAACAGGAGCATGTTGTTGCGCCGTCCGATGCGGTCCGACAACGCCCCGAAGAGCGGCTGCATGCACATGAACAGGAGCAGACAAAGGGTCATGACGTGGCTGGCGGTCTTGATCGTGATGCCCACGGTGTTGACCAGGTATTTCTGCATGTACGTGGTGAAGGTGTAGAAGCAGAGGGAACCACCGGCGGTATAGCCAAGCACGGTGAAGAAAGCGGCCTTGTGGTGGCGGAAAAGCTCGGCGATGGTGCCGGCCCCTTTCGCCTTGCGGGTTTCGACGCTGGCCGTCTCCTGCAGGGTGCGCCTGAGCAGCATGGCAATGACGGCCGTGAGCGCGCCGATCACGAAAGGAATCCGCCAGCCCCAGGCTCGCAACTGGGCCTCGTCGAGGAGCGCCTGGAGGGACACCACGACCAGCACGGCCAGAAGCTGGCCCCCGATCAGCGTGACGTATTGGAAAGACGAATAGAATCCGCGCTGGCCTTTCAGGGCGACTTCACTCATGTAGGTCGCCGTGGTGCCATATTCACCCCCCACGGACAAGCCCTGGAACAGGCGGGAAAAGAGCAGGAGCAGCGGAGCCCACACCCCGATCCGCGCGTAGGTGGGCAGGCAGGCGATCACAAGCGAACCACAGCACATCATGACCACCGAGGTGACCATGGACATCTTCCGCCCTTTGCGGTCGGCAAGTCGGCCAAACAACCAGCCACCCACCGGGCGCATCAGGAAGCCCGCGGCGAAGACCCCCGCCGTGTCCATGAGCTGTGCCGTTGGATTGGATTTCGGGAAAAAGGCCGAAGCGAAATAGATCGAGCAGAAGGCATAGATGTAGAAATCGAACCACTCCACGAGGTTGCCGCTGGAGGCCGCGACGATCGCGAAGATCCGCTTGCGCTTTTCCTCCCACGTGTAGGGATTCCCGGCATCACTGTCAATCGGTAGGGCTTGTGCGGCATTTTCTTGCACGATGGGAGGCTCCATAGGCCACGGTCCGGGCACAGACGGCGGTCCATGGCGGAAACGGTGCGCGCTGCATGCTTCACCCGGCAGGCCAGGCGGCTGGGAATACGGTGGGTTTCCCTAACGATACCTCATGCACCGGATCGGAGGGTCGCGATATCGTCGAAGGCAGGGGCCCCCTCGCCGCAACGGCAACGGAGGTAGGTCCGGCCGTGGAAAATCCGGCCCGGCGATCCGATGCCCCGGGGGAGGTGCCTTGGCGCGCGGGCGACCCGGGGATTCACGCGGAAGTTTGCACGCTTTACCGAGATCGTAACAATTCCCCTTTAGCATCCAGGTCAGTCTATCGTTGCATGCCCTTCCTGGCCGGATGCTGCGGGCAATCGTGCCTGCCGCCCACCTGAGAACAAAAAATGGCCGAAACGCTTGTGCTCCTGGAACGGATGCCCGGCGTCAGGGCCGTGACGCGCCCGGTGCGCGCTCCCTTTCAAGGATATCAGCCATGAAGAACCATTTCTGGATTCCGGGATTTGCGATCGTGCTGCTGACCGCGTGCTTGTCCTCCTGCGACAGCAAGTCCGGCGCCTCCGCGGAGGGCATCAAACTGCAGGGCGCCGGCGCCAGTTTCCCCGCGCCGCTATACAACAAGTGGTTCAAGGCCTACGGCGCTGCCCATCCTGACCTCCAGGTGGACTATCAGTCCGTGGGCAGCGGCAGCGGCAAGAAGAGCGTGATCGACGGCACCGTGGACTTCGGGGCTTCCGACGCAGCGATGGAAGAGGAGGAGATGGGCCGAGTCAAGGGCGGGGTGCAGTTGCTGCCGATGACCGCCGGGGCGATCGTCATCGCCTACAGCCTGGAAGGCATCCCCAGCCTGAACCTTTCGCGCAAGGCCTACAGCGGCATCTTCCTCGGCCAGGTCAAGAAGTGGAATGACCCGGCCATCGCGAAGACCAACCCCGGCGTCCAGCTGCCCGACCTGGCGATCAACGTGGTGGTTCGCGCGGACGGCAGCGGCACCAGCTTTGTCTTCTCCAAGCACCTCAGCAGCATCAGTCCGGAATTCGCCAAGGCGGTCGGCGCCAATACCATGCCGAACTGGCCGGTGGGCACCAAGAGCAAGGGCAATGAGGGCGTCACCGCCAGCCTCAAGACCACGCCCGGCTCCATCGGCTACGTGGAGTACGGCTATGCCAGGAGCCAGAAGCTGACCACCGCCAGCCTGGAGAACAAGGCCGGCAAGTTCGTGGCCGCCTCCACCGCTTCCGGCCAGGCCGCGCTGGCCTCGGTCCAGCTGCCCGCCAACCTGATCGGCTGGGCCCCGGATCCGGCCGCAGCGGATGCCTACCCGATTGTCACCTACACCTGGATCATCTGCTACCGCCACTATCCGGATGCCAAGAAGCTCGCGGCCCTGCAGGACCTGCTGAAATACAGCCTCCAGGATGGCCAGAACGATGCCGAAGCCCTTGGCTACATTCCGCTGCCTGCCCCCACGGTCAGCAAGAACCTGGCCGCCCTGCAGACCATCACCAACTAGCGCCGTTAAGGAATCGCCTCGTGGCCAGTCGATCCCCCCAGGCTCACGCAGCCGCATCGGTTCCGGAAAGCCTCTTTGCTGTCCGCCCCGGCGAGATCACCCAGGCCCCCACGCGCCTGCAGACGCTGGCGGACTCGACCTTCCGCCGCCTGAGCTTCTTCTTCGCCTGCTGCACGATTTTCCTGGTGACCTTCATCGTGCTCCGCATCGCGGTTTCGGCCCTGCCCGCGATCCGGCACGACGGCCTCGGCTTCCTCACCGGCCGCGTCTGGAACCCCAACACCGGGCAGCACGGCATCGCCGGCGAGATCTGGGGGACCCTGTACACCTCCATCCTCGCCCTGGTCATCGGCACCGCCTTTGGGCTGGCGGCCGCGCTCTTCCTCAGTGAGGGCTTCATGGGGAAGGCCGTCTATGCGCTCCTGAAGGCCTTGGGGGTTCATCTGCATCCCTTCTGGGCGAAGCTCCCGGACCGGGTGGAGGACCTGCTGAAACGGCTGATCGAGCTGCTGGCGGCCATTCCCAGCGTCGTCTACGGGCTGTGGGGCTTGTTCGTGGTCATCCCCCTCATTCGTCCCGCCTGTCATTGGCTGCATCTCAAGCTCGGCTGGATGGCCCTGTTCTCCACGGACCTGAGCGGCCCCGGCGTGCTGCCCGCGGTCGTGGTGCTGGCCATCATGATCCTGCCCACCATCACCGCCATCAGCCGCGATGCCCTGGTTTCGGTGCCACCCAAGCTGCGCATGGCGTCCTATGGCCTGGGCGCCACCCGCTGGGAAACGATCACCGCCGTCATCCTGCCCACCGCCTCCCGCGGCATCTTCGGCGGCATGGTCCTGGCTTTCGGGCGCGCCCTGGGCGAAACCATGGCCCTGGCGATGCTGGTAGGCAACTCCAACCAAATCAGTGTCTCGCTCTTCTCCCCGGCCAACACGCTGGCCGCGCTGCTGGCCAACAACTTTCCCGAAGCCGGCCCCAAAGAGGTCGGCATCCTCATGTATGCCGCCCTGGTGCTGCTGGCGATCACGATGGTCGTCAACATCCTGGGCGCGCTCATCCTGAAGCGCGCCTCGCGCAGCGCGATGGAGTAGATGATGGCAACCGTCCAAGCCAATCTCGGGGTGGAAAATCCCTTTGCCAGAGTGGATTTCAGCCAGCTGGAGCACTCCCTGCGCCGACCCCGCACCCTGATGGATTTCCTGCTCAACGGCCTGATCACCGTGATGACGCTTGCGGCGCTGGTGCCGTTGTTCAGTGTCGTGCTCATGCTGGCCTGGCGTGGCGGCCGCCGCCTGGGCGCGGCGGTCTTCACCCAGCTGCCGCCCTCGGCGATGGAGGCTGGCGGC
>Ga0209415_10012277_pt1 | contig 14302 bp, 14 predicted proteins | sample PeaSoiSIISIP2007_FD_187696 | JGI IMG/M metagenome (GOLD analysis project Ga0209415, IMG submission 187696) | Peat soil microbial communities from Weissenstadt, Germany - SII-SIP-2007 (SPAdes) (version 2) | ecosystem: Environmental > Terrestrial > Soil > Wetlands > Peat | place: Germany... | reverse complement strand
AGACATCCTGATAGTCGTGCTCGACGGGCGTCAACTTCCGCACCACCCGGGCCTTGATCGCCACCTCTTCCATCAGTTCCCGCGCCAGACAGGCTTGAAGGCTCTCCCCCCGCTCGCACTTACCGCCCGGGAATTCCCAAAAATCCCCCAACGTATCCTCGGTTTTGCGCTGGCAAATCAGAACGCGCCCGTCCCGTTTCACCACCCCGATCGCCGCGTCAACGCGCTTCATTCCGTTATGACCTTCCGTTTCCCGTGCCGGCAGTGTAGTGACGCGTCGAATAACGCAAAAAAAACCGTCCAATTCAACACAAGATACAACCGATGGCGCTCAAACGCGAATTCACATAACACGTTTGTGGTAATTGAGTTATAATCAAAAAATGTTCCCGTCGCGCGGGTTCGCGTCAATTGACAGCCTCCAAGGCCACGGTTATAGTCGCTCCGTCGCCATTTTTGGGCGATCCAACTTTGTGAATTAGCGGCTTGAAAGCCGTGGCGTACTTCCGGAGGTGGATAGGAGCCACCCCTCCGGAAGTCTTTTTTGCGCGGGCGGTTTTTTCCCGAAAGTCTTTCTCTCCCCCTCGTTGAGATTCAGACCGCATTCCCTCACAATCCCGCCGAATGGTTCCCAAGGCCGCAAACCAATTCACCGCCAAAGTGACCGCCAACTCCCGGCTTTGCCGCGATCATTACCGCCTTGTGCTTGACGTGCCCCATCTTCCACCGACAAACCCCGGGCAATTCATACAAATTTCAGGTTACGACGTTTCCAGACTCGACGCTGAACCCCCGGAAATCGTCTGGTCGCCGGGAACCGCCCTCCGAATTCACGACCCCGAGTTGACCCAGCCTCTGGCCCTTCTCCGCCGCCCGTTTTCCCTGGCCGGCCGGCGCGGCGACCAGATCGACATCATCCTTCGCCAGGTCGGACTGGCAACCCGATACCTCGCCGGTCTGAAAGCCGGCGATCCTCTGGCCATCCTCGGCCCGCTCGGCAATGCCTTCACCCTGCCCGATCCCGATCAACTGGCGATTCTCGTCGGCGGGGGGGTGGGAATTCCACCGATGATTTATCTCGCCTCGCGATTGGCCCATCACCCAACCGTTGCCTTCGCCGGAGCGGTTTGCCGCGATCTGATGCCCCTGACCCTCGGCTCGCGCCAATACGAAGCTGCCGAGTTCGCCGCCCACAACGTCCCCGCCATCCTCTGCACCGATGACGGCTCCCTGGGCTTCCGCGGCCTGGTCACCCAGGCGCTGGAAGAATTCCTCGACAATCGCCTGGCTCCCGAAATTCCCCGAGCCGGTCTTCAACCCGTCATATACACCTGTGGACCCGAGCCTATGATGAAACGTGTTGCCGACATCGCTCTCCAGCGCAATATCCCCTGCCAGATCGCCGTTGAGCGGGCCATGGCCTGCGGGATGGGCACCTGCCAAAGCTGCTGCATCCGCGTCCGCAAACCCGATCCCGCCAAGCCCCCGCTGCCCGGCAAGGATTGGTGTTACCGCCTCGCCTGCACCGACGGCCCCATCTTCACGGCCGCCCAACTTCTTTGGTGATCCTGGATAACTTTGCGCCAATCCCTTGTAAAAATTCTCCTCCTGATCTGTCCGCTGCTGGCAGGCTGCAACAGCTACGTCGCCAACAAGTTCGTCCAGGCGCCCAACCGCGATTGGCCGATCCGCGGACTCGACGCCCCCCAATCCGTGCTTCTGGAACATCACGTCTCCCAGCAGCTTCGCCTTAACGTCGGTCCTCCCGCCGCATCGCTGTCGGTCTGGATCGTCAATCCCATTCCCAGCCCGGACTATCTGTATCTCGATCTCGGCCCACATGGCTTTCCGATCGTCCGCCTCGCCACGCCTCCCCACGATTCACCCTCCATCCAGCCCGCCAAACCACCCCGCGGAACCGTCTTTCTCCTTCCCGGACTCGGCGACGGCAAGGAGGAATTGCCCTACCAGTTTTATTCCCTCGGCTTGGCCTGCCAGGGATATCGCGTCATCCTCGTTGACCATCGCGGCCACGGACGCTCCACCGGAGACCGCATCAGCTACGGCGCTATCGAATCCCGCGACATGGTTCAGGTCCTCGACGCTCTGGAGCAACGCGGCCTGATCGCCGGCGAAGTCGGCGCCGTCGGAATTTCCTACGGCGCTTCCGTCGCCATCTGTTGGGCCGCCATCGATCCGCGCCTCCGCGTCGTCGTCGCCCTCGAGCCCTTCAGCTCTCTCGGCGACGCCGAGACCGATGCCGGGCCCATGCTTCTCGGTCCCACACGCTGGATGTATTCCAAAGATGATCTGCGCGACATCACCCTTCGCATCGGACGCCTCGCCGGCTTCGATCCCGATCGTCAAAACGCTCTCGTTGCCATCGCCCATTCCCGCACCCCCGTGCTGCTCATCCATGGCCAATCCGATGATTTCATCCGTCCGGCCCACAGCATCCGCCTGCACGCCGCCGCCCCCGATCACACCCGCCTCATTCTCGTCCCCGGAGCCGATCATTTCGACCTCTGGCTCAAGGGCGCCAACATCATCATGGGCCAAACCGACGAATGGTTTGGCCGCTATCTGACTCCGCCCGCCTCCGCCGCTTACCCCGCCACCCGCCCGGAAAGGATCAACTGACCCATTTGCTCCCCCGTCTCCCCTTCGGTTACTTTCCCCCCATCATGACCACCATCGGCATGCACTACGACGTAATCTCCGGCAAAGAACGCGAATTCAAAGACGGTTTCCTCAAAGTAATCGACCACTTGAAAACAGTCGCCGGCCACGTCGAATCGCATCTTTACGAGGACGTCGCTGTCCCCGGCTCGTTCCTCATCCTTAGCAACTGGACGACCCAACAGGACTTCCAAAATTTCATTCACAGCGACGCGTTCAAGCAGGTCACAAGCTGGGGCAAGTCCGAAATCCTCCGCGGCCGGCCAAGGCATAAGATTTACAGTAACGATTGAAGTAATCGCATTCTGTTTTTTGGCGGCCGCACTTGTGCGGCGTTTCTTGCCTTTTCGAGCGGTTTCCATACAAACAATCGCCGTGCCCGATCTTTCCCTCAATCTCGCCGGACTCAAACTCGCCAATCCGGTGATGACCTGCTCCGGCACCAGCGGATACGCATTCGAATACGCCGATTTCATGGACCTCGCCCAACTCGGGGCCTTCGTCACGAAATCCATCACCCGCGAAGAACGCCCCGGCAATGAGCCGACGCGCATCGTCGAAACCCGCGCCGGTATGCTCAACGCCATCGGCCTGGCCAACGTCGGACTCGACCGGTTTCTGGTCGAAAAGGTTCCGCTGATTCGCAAAATGCCTTGTCCGGTGATCGTCAACGTGGCCGGACACAGTTACGGCGATTACGTCGAAACCTGCGCTGCCATGAACGATCTGGATTGTGTCTCGGCCGTCGAGCTCAACGTTTCCTGTCCAAACGTCAAGGATGGACTGACCTTCGGCACGAACCCGGTGCGGCTCAGGGAATTGACCGCCATGGTCAAGAAGGCGTTGCCGAACAAGCCGTTGATCGTCAAGCTCTCGCCCAACGTGGACGACATCACTCAAATCGCCCGGGCGGCCATCGACGGCGGCGCCGACGTCATTTCCATGATCAACACCTTCACCGCCATGGCCATCGACATCAATACAAAACGTCCGCGATTGGCCAACGTCACCGGCGGTCTATCCGGCCCGGCCATCAAACCGATAGCGCTGCACCTGATCAGCCGCGTCTATCGCACCGTCGCCAAGTCCGCCGGAGTGCCCATCATCGGCATGGGCGGCATCCAGTTCTGGTCCGACGCAGTCGAATTCCTCCTGGCCGGCGCCAGCGCCATCGGCGTCGGCACCGCGCTCTTCGTCGATCCCGCCACGCCCAACAAAATCCTCGCCGGCCTGACCGATTACCTCCAGCGCGGCGGCGTCGCCCGCCTCGGCGAAATCGTCGGCGCTCTTCAGCTTCCCGGCGATCAGCCCCAGCCCGCGCCGTATCCATAGCCGCTTGTTGGCAAGCTCAACCCACCCGATATATTGAGATGCGAATGCGCCTTCATTTGCCGGCTTTGGCAATTCTTCTTTCAATTGCCGCCGTAGTCCGCGCCGACCCCGCCCCATCAACCCGGCCCGCCGATCCTCCCTTTCCTCCCGTCTACACCGCCAAAGTCGCCTCCACCCCGCGATTCTATCAACGCGATCCTCGCATGGACCTGTCCGTCGCCGGCGACAACTTCTGCGTTCCCACCTGCGCCTCCGATTCCTTCGTTTACTTCGCGGCCCACGGCTTCGATCGCTTGGTTCCGATCGACGGCGGCGACCTCGAAATCGTCCAGGGCGAATTGGTCAAGACCCTGGCCTCGTCCGGTTACATGTCTACCAACCCCGACACCGGCACGACTCCCTCCAACGCCATGACCGGCATACGCCGATATGTCCTGGAACACGGGTACGTCTGCCAACGGCTTGAATACGCCGGCTGGCGGCCGCTCCAACGCCGGTGGCTCAACGCCGCCGTTGCCCCGGCCCCCAACCTCAATTGGATCAAGGCCGCCGTCGCCGCGCCCAACGGAACCGCCTGGCTCGAGATCGGATATTACGTCCACGGCGATTCACCCGGCCAATGGCGGCGAGTCAGCGGCCATTCGGTCGTCGTCGTCGGTTATGGAACCGACGGCACACGCACCGATTCCCACATCCTCCTGGTGGACAACCCCGCCGTTGGCGCCAGGTTGCCCGCCACGCCGGAACAACAGGCCAACGGCATGAAATGGCGGCCGGTCACCCTGCCCGACCAAGCCATCACCCTCACTCCAGCCGGGTCCCTTCAGTTGTTCGGGGAGAAGTCCACGACCCCGCGCAACGTCAGCCAATTGTTCCAAGTGGATGGGCCTGGTGTCCCATTCTCCCGAAAGAAATACGCCGCCGCCTTCCTCGACGGAACCGTCATTTTGGTTATCGGACAACCCTCCTAGGACCCCCATTTTCCAATAGCAACACCCTAGCTCTTAGACCCTTGAACTCTTGAACCCTTGAACCTCCTAGGACCCCCATTTTCCCAAAAGCAACGCCCTCGGCGCAATGTTAACCCTGAAATACGCCATTAACATTCGCAATTTGCGGCTTTTTATTTGATCGGCGCGGTCGAATCAGGTACTCTCTCCTGTGCTCGCCTGATTCGGGATCGACGAACCGTCATGAAAAAATCCGTCAACATTCTGCTAGGGATTCCGACAGACCTCGAATATGGCCGCGGAGTCATTCAAGGAATTATCCGTTTCGCCGCCACCACCAATTGGGTTCTCGTCGACGCGCCGGTGGTTGATGGCCGAACCGTTGACAGCGGATCGGCCGATTCTTCCGACTTGGAACGCGCCGGCGTCATCGCGCTCATCGAGTCCCCCGAACAGGCCAATGCCTTCAAGTCGCTGGCCGTTCCCTGCGTCAGCGTTTCCTTCGCCCTCGACGATCTCGATCTGCCCGCCGTCGCCTGCGACGATAAAATCATCGGCGGCCTCGCCGCCAGCCATTTCCTCGAACGGCAGATGCGGCACTTCGCTTACGTCGGGTTTCCCGGCCGCGTCGATTCCCAGGCTCGCCATGCCGGCTTTTGCGAACGCCTGGCGGTTGACGGATTCTCCAAAATCGCCTTCCTCGAGGTCCCCGAAAAATCCGATGCCGCCACCTTCAAACAACTCGGCGAGTGGATCGGAACCCTTCCCAAGCCCGTTGGCATTTTCACCATCAACGACGCCGTCGGCAGGAACGTCATCGATGCCTGCCGCGCCTCCGCCGTCAGGGTTCCCAGTTCCGTCGCCGTCCTGGGCTGCGGCAACGATCCGGTCATCTGCGGACTGGCCAGTCCCGCGCTCAGCAGCGTCGCCCTCCCCGCCGAACGCGTCGGCTTTGAGGCCGCCGACCTCCTGGCCACTCTCGTCAACCACAAAAAACTGGCCGAAAAAAGACGGCTCGTCCAGGTCTCCAGCGTCATTCCCCGCGAATCCACCGACAACGTCTCCGTCCGCGATCCCGACGTCGCCAACGCGCTTCGCTTCATCCTCGCCCATGCCGGCGAATGGATTGGCGTCCGCGAACTGCTCCTGTCCCTGCCCGTCCAACGCCGTTCCCTCGAACGCAAATTCCGCAAGGTCCTCGGCCGAAGCCCGCTCGAGGAGATTCGCCGCGTCCGCGTCGATCTGGCCAAGCAGCTTCTTTCCGGCACCGACCTTCCCATGCCCATGGTCGCCCGCAGGTCCGGATTTTCCGAGGCCAAACAACTATCGCAGGTATTTCGCGCCCTGGTCGGAATGACCCCCACGTCCTATCGCGCCCAATTCCGCCTCCCCGAAGTCGCTCCCAAAGACCCCGCCGCCGCCGCCACCGACAACCTCGCATGACTTCAAAAGCCCAGGGAGCTTGCTCCCCGTGGGCTCTTTACTCATTCATCGCCTCCACACCCCCCATGATCTCCGACAGTTCCGTCGTGATCTGGCTCTGCCGCGCCCGGTTGTATCGCATTGTCAGCGACTTCACCATCTTATCCGCGTTGTCCGTCGCGCTCTTCATCGACACCATCCGCGCCACGTGCTCGCTCGTCGTCGCATCCAGAAACGCCTGGAACATCGTCGTCTTTACCGTCAGCGGCAACAGTTCGTCCAGCAGCGTCTGCGCATCCGGAATGAAATCGTAAACCGCGTCCACCCGCAATTCCGCCGCCTCCCTCGCGCTCGCTTTGGGTGCCTCCACTCCCGCCAGCGGCAATAGCGCCATCACCTCCGGCTTCTGAGACCCCGCGCTTAGGAAGTTCATGTACGCCACGTACACCGCATCGTATTCCCCGGCCGTGAATCTCTCGATGAAGGATTGCGCGACCTTTTCCACGTCCTCGAACTTCGGCGTGTCGCCGATCTCCAACCTCTGCGTGATCGCTCGCCGCTGAAAGTTGAAATAGCTCACGCCCTTCTTCCCTGCCAGGTACAACTCGATTTTCTTCCCCTGCGATTCCTGCTCGCGGATGAAATGCGATGCCGTCCGCAAAACGCTTCCGTTATACGCCCCGGCCAGCCCGCGATTGCTGGTGATGACCACCAGCCCCACCGTCCCGCCTCCCGCCTCCGGCCGGCGCAGCAGCGGGTGCGTCACGTCCCCCAGGCTCTCGGCCACCTCCGCCACCAGTTCACGCACCTTTCTCGAATACGCTTTGGTTCCCACCGCCCGCTTCAGTGCTTTCTGGAATTTCGCCGTGGCGATCATCTGCATCGTCTTGGTGATTTTCCTGATATTCCGCACCGCCTTGCGGCGCTTCACGATCGCCCGAGCCTTGGCCATAGGGCCAAAATTGGATACGAAACCCCCGGAGGCGTCAAGGCAACCGCATCCCGTTTAGACGCCAATTCTTGCGGCGATTGGGCTCGCCGGGCCTATCTCGTCGGCGCAAGCTGGTGCGGAATCGCGCCGACGAGGACGGATGAATCAACAGGGGTTAACTGCAGTTCGTGGGATCTTTGGTCCATGCGGCTGACGAAGTGGGTCTGGAAGCTGTCGCCGAGCAGGTCGTCGACGTGGCCGCTGGAACTGTCGGGCAGCACCATGCAGGGCACGTTGCGCACCGTGAATCCGCCGAGGCGAATCGAAGCGAGCGTGGCCTGGGGGACCTTGATGGTATCGGAACCGGCGGTGCCGACTTCGACGGTCGGGTCCTGATTGGTGAACCGGATCCCAAGCTGCCTGGCTGTGTCGGCACTGAGCGTGACCTGGTCCGCGCCGGAATCCCACATCATTTCAACCGTGACGGTACCGTTAATAACGGCCTGGACGTAAAGTGCGTCAGTGTCGAGGTCCCCCCGGACGGGGATCGGCGAATCAACAACATCCTTCACCGCCTTGCGCAGAAAGTCCAAGTCGGCTGAGAAGGTCGGGCTTGGGCCCAGCTTCAGCAGCGGGCTGGCGGTCGTGTTCGTACTGGCGATCGCCTGCGCGAGCTGGCGATCCTGCGAGAGCGCTGCATAAGCTTTGGCGACGGATTCGGCCTGCGTGGCGACCTCCATGACCAGGTTGACGTACTCCGCGCGCGAATCCGGCACCTTGCCCAGCCGGGTCTCCGCATCATCCTTCGCCTTCTCCTGGTCGCTGACCTGCTGCGAAAGCGAATCGCGGCGCTTCAGGCCCGCGTTGTACATGTTGATCAACTGCGGATAACTCAAATCGCCGGTGCTCATGCGCCGGCGCGTGGCGATGAGCCGGTTAATTTGCCTATCGGCATCGACGAGGTCGTTGAGGAGCCCCTCGATGTTGTGCTTGTCCCCCTGTACTTCGAATCGTAGATCGCGCCGCGACGTTGTCTCGACGTGAACGGTTTCGGCTTCCGTCTTTACCTTCCCCACGCCGTCATGAACGCCCGATTCGTACGGCAGAACGAGCCAGACGTCCGACTGGGTCATCCCGAGTTTGTCAAAAACGCTTTGCGGCGAAGTGGAATCGCTGCCCGCCGGATCCGCGCGGGCGATGATCGCAATGCCAAGAGCTAAAGCAGCAACCAGTCGCGCTCGCGTCATGATTCCCATCACTTGAACAAACATATCTCCGCAAAGCCCGGATGCTGCGTACCGGGGCTCACGGTGAGGATTGCAAAACGAATCCATCGGGCCGTTCGCGGGGTGAAGTTCAAAGCCAGCGGAGTTCCGTCCGTCGGCAGTTCGCCGAACGGCACGGTGCTCCCGTCGTCAAAGACCATTTGGCCGCTTACGATGTGGTCGGTTCCATCGACGCGGTCCCACAATTTCGCGGAACTGACGGTGATGGGCTGATCCCAGGTGAGGGTGATGGAGCCGCTCGGCTGATCGCACGCCCATTCGTTGCGGGGATTGTCGGGAGCGCCGGCGACGACGCCGTCGATGGCTCCGCGCGGACTGGACCCGTCTTGCGTCGAGCTGGCCGTCGCGGTTGCCAGGCGAGCGAGATCAAAGTCTTTTGGCCGGTCCGGCGGGCGATTGTGCGGAACCGGCGTGCGTGCTTCGGCAATGAGCCCCGGCTCGCTGATCGTGCCGATATCCACGGAGGAATCGATCGGCGTCAACTGAAGCCGGCCGCTTTGCTGATCGAGTCGGCTCAGAAAATGGCTCTGGAAACTGTTGCCCAAGAGGTCGGGCACAGATGACTCGTGATCGCCCTCTAGCACGTGACACAAAACGCCGTGAAGGGTAAAAGGACCGAGTTGAACGGAATCGAGCACAGCGAGTTTCCCCTTGATTTTGGCCCCGTTGGCGATGATCAACTCGGTCGACGGATTTTGATCGGTGAGCCTCACACCCAGCGCCGCGGCCGTTTGGGAACTCAATTGTGTATATGAACAGCCGGAATCCCAGGTCATGGAGACCGTCAACCTGCCGTTAAGGATCGGTAGGACGTGAAGCCCGCCAACCGTGTTGGTTTTCTGGACGGCCACCGAGGCGCTGACGATCTTTTGCGCCGCGTCGTGCAGAAATTCCTGGTCGTTGGTGAACTGCACCGACGGCCCAAGCGTCAGCGACAGATCTGCGCCGGCATTGGCCTGCGCGATGGCGCCCGTGAGCGCCGCATCCTGGGCCAGCTCGGAATAGGTCCGGGCGATTGCCTCGGCCTTGGCCTGCATATCCATGACCCCGCCGATGAATCGCGCCCGCGCTTCCTCAACCCGGCCCTCGCGCTCATAGAGGCCGAGGAGCGTTTCTTGCTCATTGATAATCTTGGACCGTAACTCATCGAATTGCGTTAGCGTGTTGTTATAGACGTCGACCGACTCGGCGTCGTTCTTGTCCTTCAAACTGTCAAGTGTCTTTTCCACTGCGGTGCTTTGGTCGGCCAGTTCGTGCAACGTGTCCAGTCCGCGGGTCAGTTCGGGCAGGAGGCTTCGATGCGTGCTGGTCGCGCTGCGAACCGCCTCGTCGGACTGCTGAAGCGCCCAAACCCGCTTGTGCAGATCGCTTTCGGCCTGGAGGACCAGCCACTTGCCCTGGCGCACCAGGCCGTCGGCTCGAAAGAAGTCATCAGGGGTTGCGTCGGTGGTGCCGGCGCGGATTGCGGTTGTCGTCCCTACGAGCAGCGCGCATAGCGCGACGGCGAAGACGCTCGGTGTTCCTTTTGCGACCATTTGGACAGGGAAACGATACCCGACCGTAGCTGCGGATGTCCATCGGTGGGCTTGAATCTTGAATTGCCGGGGCAGCCCATCCGCCTTTTCGACGACATGGAACGGATCGGGCAGCCTTTGGACGTGGTAATGCAACCGCCGAACTGCTCAAGGACAAATATCGCGCGTTCATAGATGAAATGAGCAAGCTCCAGGCCGATACGACGTTGATGGAAAAGATGCTGCACGAAGGGGTGTGAGGGGAACTTTTCCTTCACTCCCCAATCACCTTCACCAACACCCGCTTGGCCCGTCTCCCATCGAACTCCCCGTAAAAAATCTGCTCCCACGGCCCGAAATCCAGCTCACCCTTAGTGATCGCCACCACCACTTCCCGTCCCATGATTTGCCGTTTCATGTGGGCATCGGCATTCTCCTCGCCCGTCCGGTTGTGCTGGTACGTTTTCGCCGATGCGTCGAACGGCGCCAGCTTTTCCAGCCATTTCTTGTAATCTTCGTGCAACCCCGATTCGTCGTCGTTGATGAACACGCTGGCCGTGATGTGCATCGCGTTCACCAGCACCAGCCCTTCCCTGACGCCGGATTCCGTCACGATGCGCTGCACCTGCTCGGTGATGCGCTCGAATCCCATGCGCGTCGGCAAATTGAACGTCAGATATTCCGTATGCGATTTCATGCCTGCGTACCTGCCTTGCGAAAAATTTCCAAAATCGCGCTTGCGGCCAGCACGATCCCCGCACAAGTCCACACCCATCCCCACGCCCCTCCCGCATGGCCGGTCCCCGCCAACTCCGCCAGGTTCCACCAATACCACAGATGCACACCCGTCACCGCCCCCAGCGGCGCCACCAGCAGCGGCAACGTCAGGTTGAACCGCTTCTTTCCCTTCTCCTGACTCGCCCAGATCGCCGACACCGTCATTCCCGAAACAACGATGATTGCTCCCAGCCCCGGAAACATGGCGCATTCCCGCGGCGGTCCCCACCGATCCGCGTTCCAGCGCATGTCGAAGTGTACCGGCACTCGCGCCGGCCACGGCCGTCGTACCGCCATCAGCGCAATCATCGCCGCGACCGCGATCATTCCCGGCAAATGCACCCACCACGAATTTCGCAATCCTCTAATCAACATGGCCGCAACGGAAAAATCTTACCGCGAAGGAGCGAAGGAGCGAAGTTGCGCGAAGGAATACAATTTTGACTTCTTCGCGAAACTTCGCTTCTTCGCTCCTTCGCGGTAATCTGCCCGGTGCCATGCCCCAAGCGCCCTCGCCCCTGATCCTGCAAATCACCAACCCGCACGGCCAGACCGCCCAGCGAGACTTGACGGCATCGCCGGCCGTGATCGGCCGCCTTCCCGATTGCGATATTCAACTCGACAGCCAGCGCGTGTCCCGGCGGCATGCGGAGCTGGTTCGGGATGACCTGGGCCAATGGCTTGTTCGCGATCTCGACAGCCGAAATCATACTCGCGTCAACGACGAGATCGTCGCGGAGCGCGTGCTGGAGAAAGACGATCTCATCGAGATCGGCCCATTCCAGCTTCGCGTTCTGGGCTTGGCCCAGCAGCCTGCCGCCAATGATTCGCGAACGACCGCCTGGTCCGCCCTGGAGCCCCAATCCACGGATATCCGCACGCTTTCGTCTTCGCCGGCGCAGCGGCTGAACGTTTCGCATCTGGCGAAGGTGAACGCGCTGGGCGAGCGATTGGTGAATGTTCCCGATGCCGGCCAAAGGCTGGTGGAGCTTTGCCAGGCGCTGGTGGTGCCGGGGATGAACTGCGATTGTGCGGTTGCTTTGCGGATCGCCCGGCAGGAGCATGCCCAGCCGCAGCTTTTGTGTTCGTATCAACTCCGCCAGGGTTGCTCGCCGCCGCCGGGGATTTCCCGTGCGGTTGTCCAGGCCGCCGTCGAAGCTCAGCAGCCCGTCTTGGCCGGCGGCGCCATCACCAGCGGATTGACCGTCAGCTTCTCCGAAGCCGAACGCGGCGTCACCGCCATCATCGCCTGTCCCCTGCGAATCGAACCGGCCCTCGCCGAGATTCTCTACGCCACCGTTCCGCACGCTTGCGGGACCCTGGATTGGCTGGCGCTGGTGACGCTCGCCTGCGAGCAATACAAAAAGGCCGAGCTTCAGATCGAGGCCCGCAAGACCACCGAGGACAACGCCGCCATCCAGCATGAGCTGCAACAAGCCCGGAAGATTCAGATGTCCCTGGTTCCGCGGAATCCCACGGCGTCGGGTTTGGAAGTGGCCATCGGATTCGAACCGTGCCTCTGGATCGGCGGCGATTACGCCAACGTCCTGGCCGCTCCCGACGGCCGCATCGGTCTGATCGTCGCCGACGTTTCCGGCAAGGGTTTGCCCGCCGCCATGGTTGCCACCGGCGTTCACAGCGTCGTCGACGGCTCCATCGGCCAGGGCAAATCGCTCTCCGAAATGGCGCAGGGCCTCAACCGCTTCCTCATAAATTCGATGGATCGCCAAAGCCATCTGACTGTACTGGCCGTATTGTTCGATCCCCGCACCGGCCACGCGGAATATCTCAACGCCGGTCATCCGCCGATCCTCGTTGTCCGCCCCGACGGCCAGGTGCGCGAACTGAATTGGGGATGCAATCCCCCGCTCGGCGTGCTGCCGACCAGCCCGCTCATTGATGCCGACGACCTTCAGCCGGCCGAACTGTTGTTTCTCTACACCGACGGGCTGACCGAGATGTACGATGCCGCCGGGAAAATGCTCGGCGTCCAAGGTGTGAAATCGCGCCTTGGCGAGCTTTATTCCGCCAACTCAAGCGCCCCGCTCGCCCAACTGCGCGATCGCTTTACGCAGAAGCTCGACGAGATTCGCGGCCCGTCTCCGGCCACCGATGACCGCACTTTTCTGCTCGCGCGGCGATTGTGAATTGCCGATTTTCCGCCTCCCAGAACTTTAACCATGGTTGATTCGAACACTTACATCGCCTAAAAAAATGATCCACAGAGAGCACGGAGGACACAGAGCACACAGAGACAAAACCGTAAATTCAATCTTTCTCTGTGCCCTCTGTGGTCTCTGTGCTCTCTGTGGTTTTTTCCGTTAGAAACTTTTCGATTCCGGAGGATTCATCCATGCAATACCGCATCCTTGGCCGCACCGGCGTGAAGGTTTCCCCGCTTTGCCTCGGCACCATGAATTTCGGCGGCCGAACCAACGCCGCCCAGTCCAAGCAAATTCTCGACCAATATCTCGAACTCGGCGGAAACTTCATCGACACCGCCAACGTCTACAACGACGGAAAATCCGAGGAAATCATCGGCCAGTGGATGACCGAGGGCGGCACGCGCGACCGCATCGTCCTCTCCACCAAGGTCCACGGCCGACGCTCCCCGAACGTCAACGATGCCGGAAACCATCGCTGGCACATCGTCCGCGAAATCGAAAACTCCCTCCTTCGGCTGGCGACCGACCGAATCGACGTCTATCACATTCATCGCCCCGATCCCGATACGCCGATCGACCAGACCCTGCGCGCCCTGGACGATCTGATCCGGCAAGGCAAGGTGTTGTATTTAGCCAGCAGCGTCTTCGCCGCCTGGCAATTGGCCGAGGCCCATTTTCTGGCCCGCGAGTTGGGAACCGCCCGCTTCGACATCGAGCAGCCGCCGCTGAACATCATCGACCGCCGCATCGAAGCGGACGTCTTGCCGTTCTGCCGCAAGTACGAGATCGCCACGATCACCTGGGCCCCGCTGGCCCGCGGCCGACTTGCCGGCGCCTACACCCGCGGCGGCCGCAAAATCCCCGACGGCACCTGGTACAAATCCCAGGGCAAGAGCGATTTCCCCGCCAGCCAATGGCCGCTGATGGAAGCCGTCGACAAGCTCGCCGACGACCACGGCATCACATCGAGCCAGTTCGCCATCGCCTGGTGTTTGCAAGTCCCCGGCGTAACCTGCCCCATCATCGGCCCGCGCACGCCGGAACAGTTGCAGGACAACATGGCCGCCCTGAACGTAACGTTATCCCCGGATGAGTTGAAAGCCGTGGACGCATTAAACCCGCCCGGCGAACTATGCCGCGACCGAAACTTGGGCCCCGTTCCGCGGTAAGTTTAGCCCAGATTATTCACGGGGTCTCTGATTCGGCGCGGAATTGACCCGTTGTGTCTCGGATCGGCCAAAACCGG
>Ga0209415_10012275_pt1 | contig 14303 bp, 11 predicted proteins | sample PeaSoiSIISIP2007_FD_187696 | JGI IMG/M metagenome (GOLD analysis project Ga0209415, IMG submission 187696) | Peat soil microbial communities from Weissenstadt, Germany - SII-SIP-2007 (SPAdes) (version 2) | ecosystem: Environmental > Terrestrial > Soil > Wetlands > Peat | place: Germany... | reverse complement strand
GAGCTGGGCCCGGCGACGTTCAGGCCGCGCTCGGTGGCGGCGACGATCGACCGATGAGCCGGCGCCGCGCTCGCAGCAGCCGGAATCGCCGATGCAAGCGCGCAGATGCCGACGGCAATGGCGCTTCGCACGGTGTTTGTTCGCATGATCTTCCCTTCATCTGGAGTCACGCGTCGAGGAAAGGCGCGTCGGATGCAGGACCCCCGCCGTGCGGGACCGCCTGCACCCGTTACATCGACACGCCGCGCGGAGGACGCGACGTAAGACACCTCGGCGACTAGGCCATCGGTCCGCGGTGCCCGAAAGTCCGCGTCGCCCGCTCCGCCCCGCCATCCGTCCGCCCTGGCCGCAGCGCGATCGTGACGGCGGCCGGTCTCGCGCCGCCCCCTCTAGGCGCGGCGCGCCAGCGACAGCGCGAACCAGTCCTCGGGGTCGGTGTGCCACGCGGCCAGCGCGAGGCCGGCGCTCGCCAGCTCTGCGGCGACGCGCTGGCGCGTGAACTTGGCGCTGATCTCGGTACGGAGGTCCTCGCCGGCGTCGAAGCTGACCGTCAGATCGAGCGCGGGGAGCACGACCTGCTGGGCCTTGCGTGCGCGCAGCCGCATCTCGATCCACTCGTTCTCGGTGTCGAAGCGCGCGACGTGCTGGAAGGAGGCCGGGTCGAAGTTCGCGCCGAGCTCGCGGTTGAGCACGTGCAGGATGTTGAGGTTGAACTCGGCGGTGACGCCTGCCGAGTCGTCGTAGGCCGCCTCGAGGATCGATCGGTCCTTGACAAGGTCGGTCCCGAGCAGGAGGTGGTCGTCCGGGCCGAGCAGGCCGCAGACGGTGCGCAGGAAGCGCCGCCGGCCGGCCGGCGCCAGGTTGCCGATCGTGCCGCCGAGGAACGCCAGCAGCCGCGGGCCGCGTGGCGGCGGCAGCCGGTCGAGGTGGCGCTCGAAATCGCCGATCAGCCCATGCACGCTGAGGCCTGGGTACTCGGCGATCAGCTCGGCGGCGCTCTCGCGCACGAAGCTCTCGGTCACGTCCACGGCGATGAAGCTGTCGAGCGTGCCCGCGGCGGCCATTGCGTCGAGCAGCAGGCGCGTCTTGGTCGCGCTGCCGGAGCCGAGCTCGACGAGCTCGCTGGCGCCGGTCTGGGAGATCAGCTCGCCGGCGACGCGCTCGAGGATCGCGCGCTCGGTGCGGGTCGGGTAGTACTCGGGCAGCTCGCAGATCTGCTCGAACAGCTCGGCACCGCGCGTGTCGTAGAGGTGCTTGGGCGGGAGCTCCTTGAAGCTTCGCGTCAGCCCCTCGCGCACGTCGTCGGCCAGCGTGCGACTCTCGCCGGCGTCGAGCGCGTTGTGGAGCGTCAGCGTCCCCTCCGTCTCGGTGCAGCGGCTCATCAGGCGGCCACCCGCAGCCCGGAGAAGATCTGCCGGCGAGCCGGGTAGTCCCAGTTGCGGAAGGTGGGCGTCGCGACCAGCGCGCTGGTCGCGAAGGAGCCGCCCCGAAGCACGCGGTGCTCGCCACCGAAGAAGACCTCGGAGTACTCCGGGTAGGGGTCGGCGCGAAACCCGGGATAGCCGTCGAACCGGCTCGCGGTCCACTCCCAGACGTCGCCGATCATGCCGAGCGCGCCGCACGGCGAGGCGCCGCCGGGGAGCGAGCCGGAGGCGACCGTCTCAAAGCGGCCCGACTCGATCAGGTTGGCCTCCTCCGGCCCTGCCTGGCCCTCGCCCCATGGCCACGCCAGCTTGGCGCCGCGCTCATGGTCATAGGTCGCGGCGAGCTCCCACTCCACCTCGCTCGGCAGGCGCAGGCCGTGCGCGCGGGCGAACGCCTCGGCTTCGTGGTGGCAGACATGCACCACCGGGCTGTCGAGCGCGAGCGGGCGGCTGCCGGCGAGCGTGCGCTCGCATCCGTCGTCGAGCCAGCGCAGCGGGCGCTCGGCGCCCTCGGCGACCCGCCACTGCCATCCCTCCGGCGACCACCATTGCTCGCGCCGGTAGCCGCCGTCGTCGATGAACGCAAGCCAGTCGCGGTTCGTGACGGCGACGCGGCCGATCGCGAAGGCCTCCACCGTCACGAGGTGCTGGGGCAGTTCGTTGTCGTAGGCGAAATCCGCGTCGGCGTCGGCTCCCAGCGGGAAGGCTGTCGCGGGCAGCTCAATCAGCTCGAGCCCGCTCGGCGGGCTGTCCGCTGCGGCGGCGGCGGCGGCCGTCGCGGCCGGCGCCGGCGGCCGCCACTGCTCGAGGCCGGCGAGAGCGAGCGTCGCCAGCATCGTCTCCGCGTGCTGGCGCTCGTGGCGCGCGACCATCTCGACGAGCGGGTGAGCGCCGCGCAGCCCGAGCCCGGCGATGCGCTCGCGCACCTCCTCGAGGTAGCGCTCGGCATCCGTCCTGCGCAGGTAGGGCAGCTCGCCGCGGCGCGAGCGAGGCGTCTCGAAGGCGTCGTAGACCTCGGCGAGCTCGGCGTGCAGGAGCGGCAGGCCGCCGAGGCGGTGCGCCAGCCAGAGATCCTCGAAGCTCGCAATGTGGCCGAGGTCCCACACGAGCGGGCTCATCAGCGGCGAATGGACGCGCTCCAGATCCTCGTCAGATACCGCCGCGACGAGCGCCAGCGTCTGTGCGCGCGCCTCCGCAAGGCTGCTGAGCTCGAGAACGGTCATGCGCTGCGCATATGGTAGTCAGCCACCCGCGGCGGCCGCCCGGGGCGCGCTAGGAGCGCTAGTCGAGGGCGCGCAGGACCCGCCGTTCGTGCTCGTGGCCGAGCACGCCGATCGCGCCGGGGGCGATCACGAAGAGGGCTCCAAAGGCCGGCGCCAGCCCCAGCCAGCGGGCGGTCAGCACGCGCAGAAGGTGCCCGTGGGAGAACACGAGCACGTCGCCCGCCGCCGGCAGCGCCGCCAGCACGGCGTCGGCCCGCGCGCCGACCGCCTCGACGTTCTCACCGCCGGGGCAGCCGTCGCGCCAGATGTCCCAGCCCGGCGCCCGCTCGCGGATCTGCGCGGTGGTCAGACCCTCGTAGGCGCCGTAGTCCCATTCCGCCAGCTCGGGGCGCTCGAGCGGCTCGAAGCCCAGCAGCCGCGCCGTCTCGAGCGCGCGCTCGCGCGGGCTGCTCCAGACGGCGGCGAAGTCGCGGCGCTCGAGCCGGCCGCGCAGGCTGAGCGCCTTCGCGCGGCCGGCCTCGTTCAGCGCCAGGTCGGTGCGGCCGGTGTGCTGGCCACTGAGCGTCCAGTCGGTGTCCGCGTGGCGGACGACCACGAGCTCGCCGCTCACGCGTCGGCCAGCGCGGCGGCGTCGGCGATCACCGTCAGTCGCTCACGCTCGAGCAGGCTCGCGGGCACCGCCGGGTCGGCCTCGCCGAGCGCTCGCGCGAGCGCATGTGCCTTCGCGGCGCCGGTGGCGAGCAGGATCGTCGAGCGCGCGGCGCGCAGCACCTCGAGGCTCAGCGAGACGCGGTCCGGCGGGGGCTTGGGGGCGTCGTGGACAGCCACGCAGACGGCGCCTGAGGCATCGAGCGCGGGGTGGTGGGGAAACAGCGATGCGGTGTGCCCGTCCTCGCCGATCCCGAGCAGCACGATGTCGAGGACAGGCGCGCCGCCGTCGCCGCCCACCCGCTCGCGCAGCAGCTCGGCGTAGGCCGCGGCCGCGCGCTCGGCGCCGAGCTCGCCCTCGATGCGGTGCACGAGCGCCCCCGGGGCGTGGTCGAGCAGCGTCCGCTCGGCCATCAGGTAGTTCGACTGCGGGTCCTCGGGGCCCACGCAGCGCTCATCGCCGAACCACAGCTCGATCCCCTCCCAGCGCGGCAGGCGCAGCGCGCGGTAGGCGCCGGCGGGCGTCGTGCCGCCGGAGAGCGCGAGATGCGCGCTCGCGCGCGAGGTCAACGTCGAGGAGAGCAGCTCGGCGAGCATCTGTGCGGCACGGGCGGCGACGGCCTCGCCGTCGGCGGCGCGGATCACCGACGGCGCGCTCACGTGAGCATCCCGGCGGCGGCGTCGAGCGCGTCGCGGTAGGTCGGGTCGCGCAGCAGCGACTGGCGGATGCCCTCGCCGAGGATGCCGCCCTCGCCGCGCGAGGCCCCGAGCAGCTTCCAGCTGCGCTCCGAGCCGCCGCCGTCGCGGCGCCGGGCGGTCAGACCGCCGGGGCCGCGGTCGAGCGACAGCTCGCTGCCGTCGCGGAAGCCGATCGTGATGCCGCCGAGGCCGGGCACATCCTGGGGGACCGACTCGAGCATCACGCCGACCTCGCCCATCGCGCCGATCGCGCGGCCGTGGCCGTCACGCGTGAGCTGGCCCTGAGGCCAGCCCAGGCGCGAGGTCAGCCAGCCGCACAAAAGCAGCGCCGACGCGCCCGACTCGGCGACGTTGCGGATGCGGATCTGCGCGATCTGGCCGAGTAGCACCCGGCGCTTCGGCTGGTTGAAGAGCGTCGCTATGCGCTCGCGCCACGGCGTCGAGCGCAGCCAGGCGAGATCCACGACGTAGCGTTCGGCGAGCAGACGCTGGGCGCGCCGCAGCGCGCCGGCGACATCGGGGTCCTCGGCGGAGTCGAGCAGCACGCACTGCGAGATGCCGCGGAGCGCGTCCACCGCCTGCCAGTGGCCGTGAGGAGCCCAGACGAGTGTCGTCAGGTCGGTGATCACGAGCGGGTCCACGATCGACTCGAGGTGTTCGAGGTGCCCGGGGCCGAGGTCGAGGATGACCGTCTCGTGCGTCAGCACGTGCTCGCCTGTCGCGGGCGTCGCGTCGGCGGCAACCGCCGCGACGGCGTCGATCGTCCGCCGCCCTTCGCTGACCGCGCAGACGATCGTGCGCGAGGCGTGGTAGCGGCCGACGCGGCGCAGTCGGTTGGCGATCTCGCCGCGCCACTGGCGCTCGACGATGCAGATCAGGTTGAGCACGCGCGCCGGGACGTAGCCGTCGCTCTCGCTGTGGCGCTCGATCAGGAGCTCTCGCAGCGCCGCCTCGATTGCGGCCGGCGTCGTGTCCTCGGCCGCCCAGACGGTGTCGTTTGTGGCGGGCACCGCCGCCGCCTCACGCGCTCCGGCGCACGAGGGCGCGCCCGCCGGTCAGATCGCCCGCCACTGGTGTCCCTCGAGCAGCAGCGCCTGCGCCTCCGCCGGGCCCTGGCTGCCGGCCTCGTATTGCGGCAGCGCCGCGCTGGCGCCCGACCAGGCGGAGACGATCGGGTCGCAGATCCGCCACTGCGCCTCGACCTCGTCGTTGCGCGTGAAGAGCGTCGCCTCACCGCGCATCGCGTCGAGGATCAGCCGCTCGTAGGCCTCCGGCGACTGCGACAGGAACGCCGTGCCGTAGAGGAACTCCATGTTCACGGGGCGGATCCGCATGCGCGGGCCCGGGATCTTCGCGCCGAGCGACAGCGAGACGCCCTCGTTGGGCTGGATCGCCATCACCAGCTGGTTGGGGCGCACGCCGAGCGAGCCCTCCTGCTCGAAGGCGAGATGGGGGACGGGGCGCAGCGTGACCGCGATCTCGGTGATCTTGCGCGCGAGGCGCTTGCCGGTGCGCAGGTAGAAGGGCACGCCCGCCCAGCGCCAGTTGTCGACCAGCAGGCGAAGCGCGGCGAAGGTCTCGGTGTGCGAGTCCTCCGGCACGCCCTCCTCCTCGCGGTAGCCGACGACCGGCCGGCCGCCGCTGACGCCGGGGCCGTACTGCCCGCGCACGCTGATCTGGTCGATCTCCTCGCTGCGCGGCGTGCGAATCGCATGCAGCACCTTGACCTTCTCGTCGCGGACATCGTCGGCGGAGAAGGTGACCGGCGGCTCCATGCACAGCAGCGTCAGCAGCTGCATCATGTGGTTCTCGACGAGGTCGCGCAGGGCGCCGGCATGGTCGTAGTAGCCGGCGCGGCTCTCGATGCCGATGTCCTCGGCCGCGGTGATCTGCACGTTGGCGATGTAGTTGCGGTTCCACAGCGGCTCGAACATGCCGTTGGCGAAGCGGAACGCGAGCATGTTCTGCACGGTCTCCTTGCCGAGGTAGTGGTCGATCCGGAAGACCTGGCTCTCCGTGAACACCGACAGGACCTCGGCATTGAGCTGGCGCGCCTCCGCGAGCGAGGTCCCGAACGGCTTCTCGATGATCGCCCGCACGTCGAACTCCTGCGACTGTGCCAGCCCTGCCGCGCCGAGCGCGCCGACGATCACCGAGAAATACTCGGGGGCGGTCGACAGGTAGAAGACGCGCGACATCGGCTCGCCGGCGGCGGCGCCGAGCTCCTCGAGCGCCGTCGACAACGTCGCGTAGGTCTCGGCGTCGCCGAAGCCTCCCGATACGTAGCGCAGCTCCGACAACAGGCCGCTCAGCACGCTCTCGTCCGGCGGCGTGCGCGAGAAGCGGCGGATCGACTCGGCAGCGATCTCGCGGTAGGCCTCGTGCGTCAGCTCGCCGCGCGAGACGCCGATCAGGTTGAAGAAGCCCGGCAGCGCCCCCTCGTGGGCGAGGTTGTAGATCGCCGGCAGCAGCTTGCGACGCGCGAGGTCGCCGGTCGCCCCGAAGATGACGAGGTTGGTCGGCGCCACCGGCAGCCGCTCGAGGCCCTGCGCGAGCGGGTTGGGGCCGATGCCGGTCAGCGTCACGACCCGCTCGGCTTGACGGCATGGCCGCCGAACTGGTTGCGGAGCGCCGCCAGCACGCGGGCGCTGTAGTCGCCCAGCTCGCGCGAGTAGAAGCGGCTGTTGAGGGCGGCGCTGAGCGCCGGCGTCGGCACGCCGTGCTCGATCGCATCCTCGAGCGTCCAGCGCCCCTCGCCGGAGTCCTCGACCCATCCCTCGAGCCCGCGCAGTTCGTTGCCGTCGGCCTCGAACGCGCGCGCCGCCAGCTCGCACAGCCACGAGCGGATCACCGAGCCCTGGTTCCACAGGTGCGCGATCTTGGCGTTGTCGAGGTCGAACTCGGACTGCTGGAACAGCTCGAAGCCCTCGGCGTAGGCCTGCATCAGCCCGTACTCGATCGCGTTGTGGACCATCTTCACGTAGTGGCCGGCGCCGCTCGGCCCGAAGTGATGCCAGCCGCGCGGCCCGATCGCGGCGACGGCGTCGGGCGCCGTCGGAGGGGCGAGCACATCGAGGATCGGCGCGAGCCGGTGCACAGCCTTCGCCGGGCCGCCGACCATCATGCAGTAGCCGACCTCGAGACCCCAGACGCCGCCCGAGGTGCCGACGTCGATGTAGTTGATCTTGGCCTTGCGCGCCAGCGCCGCGCGCTGCTTGTCGTCGGTCCAGCGTGAGTTGCCGCCGTCGACGATCGTGTCATCTGCTGACATCAGCTTGACCAGCGCCGCGACCGTCTTCTGCGTCGGCTCCCCGGCGGGAACCATGATCCACACCGTGCGCGGCGGCTCCAGCGCCTTGACCAGCTCGCGCAGCGTGGACGCGCCCTTCGCGCCGGTGCGCTTCGCGCGGGCAACCGCCTTGGCGTCGAAGTCGAAGGCGACAACCTCGTGATCTGAGTCGCGGCGGATGCGCGCGACCATGTTGCCGCCCATCTTGCCGAGCCCGACGAAGCCGATCTGCATCAGAGCATCTCCTTGATCGCGTCGTGGAGTTCTCGCAGCGCCACCGCCGGGTCCCCCTGCAGGCGCAGGATCTCGGCCGGCAGGCCGTGCGAGCGAAGCGTCTGGAGGTCGCCGAGCGCCTGGGCGGTCTTGAGCTTGCGGAACGAGTAAGCGGCTCCCGGGATCTCGATGTCCGGCCCCTGATCCGCGATCAGCGAAAGGAAACGCCCGACCGGAGCGCCACCCTTGTGCAGCTGACCGGTGGAATGCAGGAAGCGCGGGCCGTACCCGAACGTTGTCGCGCACTTCGTCTTCGCAGCGAGCGTGGCCCGCAACGCGGAGACCTCCTCGTCGAACTCCAGCGAGGGCGCGAGGTAGCCCATCACGGCGATGTAGGAGCCCTCGGCGCCGCCGCCCAGCAGCTCGCGCAGGGCGGCCGCGTCGGCGAAGGCGACGTCGGGCAGCTCGCCCGAGGCGAGCACCTTCTTGGTGGCGTCCTTGGCCTCGGCGACGTTGGGCTGGTCAAACGGGTTGATCCCGAGCACCCAGCCGGCCACCGCCGTCGCGAACTCGGCGACGAAGAACAGGCGGCCGAGGTCCTCGCTGCCGTGCAGCGAGAGCGTGAAGGTCGGATGGCCGGCCGCGCCGAGCGCCTCGATCCGCGCGTCGGTGTCGGCGTCGGGGCGCCCGTCGTCGCGCAGCTGCACGAACACGCGGTCGTGGCCGTAGGCGTCAGGGTGAAGCAGCGGCTCATCCGCCACCGGCAGGATCCCGCGGCCGTGCTTGCCGGTGCTCTCGGCCACCAGCTGTTCGACCCACAGCCCGAAGCTCGAAACCGGCTCGCCGACGACGAACGTGAGCTTGTCGCGGCCCTGGTGCGCGAGCTCGCCCAGCGCGAGCCCGAGCCACAGCCCGGGGTTGCTCTGGGTGCGTTCGAAGTGCGCGCATTCCTGCTCGGCGAGCTCCGCGCGCTCGAGCAGCGCGTGCACCGGCGCGCCGATCAGCGCCGCCGGCACGAGCCCGAACAGCGACAGCGCCGAGTAGCGGCCGCCGATGTTGGGGTCGTTCTCGAAGCAGGCGCGGAAGCCGTGCTCGCGTGCGAGGTCGAGCAGCGAGCTGCCCGGGTCGGTGATCGCGACGAAGCGGCTGCCGTCGCCCACGAGCGCGTGGAAGTGCTCGAACAGCGAGAGCGTCTCGATCGTCCCGCCCGACTTGGTCGAGACGACGAACAGCGTTCGCGCCAGATCGATCTGCTCGGTCACGGCGAGGATCGCCGCGGGGTCGGTCGAGTCGAGCACGTGCAGCGCGAGCGCGTCGGGGGCGGCGCCGAAGGTGCGCCAGAGCACCTCGGGTGCGAGGCTCGAGCCGCCCATGCCCAGCAGCACGGCGTCGGTCAGGCCCTCGGCGGCGCAGCCGCGGGCGAACGCCACGAGCTCGTCGGCGCGCTCGAGCATCGCTTCGGAGATCGTCAACCAGCCGAGGCGGTCGCCGATCTCGGCGACGCCGGGTCCGCCCCACAGCGACTCATCCTTGGCCCAGACGCGGCGGGCGATGCGCTGCTCGACGGCGGTCGCGACGCGCGCGGCGATCGCCGCCGAGAGCTGCGCGTCGATCGTCGCCGCGATCGCCGCAGGGCGCCCGGTCAGGACCATCTGGCGGGCGCTCTCGATCCCGGCCAGCAGCTTGCTCATCGGCGTCACGAACGCCTCGATGCCCTCCCTCAGCAGCGTCTCGGTGACGTCGTCCATGTCGATCCCCGCGTCGGCGAGGGCCGCCAGCGCCGGCGCCGCGTCGGCCTGGGCGGTTCCCGGCACGATCGTGGCGCGCTCGGCCGCCGCCAGCAGCGTCTTCATCGGCATCGTGTTGACGGTGTCGGGAGCGACGAGGCCGTCGACGTACATCGTCTCGGGGTAGGCGGGGTTCTTGACGCCGGTCGAGGCCCACAGCGGACGCTGGACCAGCGCTCCGCGCCCCGCCAGCGCGGCGAAGCGCTCGCCGCGGAAGATCTGCTCGAAGCGCGCGTAGGCGGCGCGGGCGTTGGCCAGTGCGGCCGTGCCGGCGAGGTCGTCGCGGCCGATCGCCACGAGGCGCTTGTCGACCTCGGTGTCGACGCGCGAGACGAAGAAGCTCGCGACCGAGTGCACCGCGAGCGTCAGCCCCTCGGCGGCGCGCCGTTCGAGGCCGCGGATGTAGGCCTCCGCGACGGCGACGTAGCTCTCGATCGCGAACAGCAGGGTGACGTTGACGTTGATCCCCTCGTAGATCGCCTGCTCGATCGCGGGCACGCCCTCCGTCGTGCCCGGGATCTTGATCATCACGTTGGGGCGGTCGAGCCGCCGCCAGTACTCGCGGGCCTGCGCGAGCGTGGCGTCGGTGTCATGGGCGAGCGTGGGCATCACCTCGAAGGAGACGAAGCCGTCGCCGAACTCGTCGTAGACGCTGCGCAGGGTGTCGGCGGCATCCTGCACGTCGGCGATCGCGAGGCGCTCGTAGAGCGCGACCGCGTCGAGGCCCTCGTGGGCGAGCTCGGCGATCGCCTCGTCGTAGTCGTCGGAGCCGAGGATCGCCTGCTCGAAGATCGTCGGGTTGGAGGTGACGCCGCGCAGCGAGCACTCGTCGCGCAGCCGCGCCAGCTCGCCGCTGGTGATCAGGCCGCGGCGGATCTGGTCGAGCCACGGGGCGGTGCCGGCCGCGACGAGCGCGGCGAGGTTGGCGCTGGCGGTACGGGGTGCGCTTGCCAATCTGTCCTCCTCAGTGTCCAACGGCAGGCCCGAGCAACGCTCGCGCCTGCTCGACGATTGCCCCCGTGGTGATCCCGAAATGCTCGTACACCGCCGCCTCCGGCCCGGAGGCGCCGAAGCTGCGCATCGCGATGATCGCTCCGCGCTCACCGACCCAGCGGTCCCAGCCGAACGGGCTCGCCGCCTCGACCGCGATCCGCGCGGTCCCGGCCGGCCCCAGCACGCGCTCGCGCTCCGCGCGCGGCTGGGACTCGAAACGGTCCATGCAGGGCATGCTGACGACGCGCACCGCGGTGCCAGCGGCCGCCAGCTCGTCGGCGGCCGCGACGCACAGCCCGACCTCCGAGCCGCTCGCGATCAGCACCAGCTCGGGCTCGCCGTTGCACTCGCGCAGCACGTAGGCGCCGCGCTCGATCGCGTCGAGCGGCACCAGCTCCGCCTCCAGCACGACCAGCGACTGGCGTGAGAGCGCGAGCACGGTCGGGGTCTCGGTCGCGCTCAGCGCGAAGCTCCAGGCGAGCGCCGTCTCGTGCGCGTCCGCGGGCCTCACCACGTTGATGTTCGGGGTCGCCCGCAGCGCCGCTAGCTGCTCGATCGGCTGGTGCGTCGGGCCGTCCTCACCGACGCCGATCGAGTCGTGCGTGTAGCAGAAGATGCTCGGGATCCGCATCAGCGCCGCCAGCCGGATCGCCCCCTTCATGTAGTCGGAGAAGACCAGGAAGGTCGCGCCGAAGGCGCGGAAGCCAGACAGCACGAGGCCGTTGACGATCGCGCCCATCGCGTGCTCGCGGATGCCGAAGTGGAGGTTGCGCCCGCCGTAGGAGCCGCGCTCGACACCGCCCTCGCCCATCAGCGTCAGCGTCGAGGGCGCGAGGTCGGCGGAGCCGCCGATCAGAGCGTGCGGCACGATCTCGGCGGCGACCTGGAGGACCTCCTGGGAGGCCTTGCGCGTCGCGATCTTGGTGCCCGCCTCGAAGCGCCGCAGGAAGCCTGCAGGCAGCGGCGGCACGCGCCGCTCGAAGATCGCCTCGAGCTCGCCCGCGAGCTCCGGGAAGGCGGCGCGGTAGCCGGCGAAGCGCTCGTTCCACTCCGCCTCGGCCGCCTCGCCGACCCCGATCGTCGCCCGGAAGTGCGCGAGCGCCTCCGCCGGCACGTGGAACGCAGGCTCAAGCGGCCAGCCGTAGCCCTCCTTGGTCAGGCGAACCTCCTCCTCGCCGAGCGGCGAGCCGTGCGCGCCGGCCGTGTCCTGCTTGTGCGGCGCGCCGAACGCGATGTGGGTGCGGCAGATGATCAGCGAGGGGCGATCGGCGACCGCGATCGCCGCCCGCGCGGCCGCTTCCAGCGACGCCACCGAGATGTCCTCGCCGAGGTGGCGGACATGCCAGCCGTAGGCCTCGTAACGAGCGCCGACGTCCTCGCTGAAGGCCAGTGCGGTGTCACCCTCGATCGAGATGTGGTTGTCGTCGTAGAAGGCGATCAGGCGGCCCAGCCCGAGGTGGCCCGCCAGCGAGCTCGCCTCGCCGGAGATGCCCTCCTCGAGGTCGCCGTCGGAGACGATCGTGAAGGTGTGGTGGTCGATGATCTCGTGGCCGTCGCGATTGAAGCGCGCCGCCAGCATGCGCTCGGCCAGCGCCAGCCCGACCGAAGTCGAGATGCCCTGGCCGAGCGGCCCCGTCGTCGCCTCGATGCCCGCCGCGTGCCCGTACTCGGGGTGCCCGGCGCAGGGCGATCCGATCTGGCGGAAGTTCTCGAGGTCCTCGAGCTCGAGGCCGTAGCCGCACAGGTAGAGCGAGGCGTAGAGCAGCATCGAGGCGTGCCCGCAGGAGAGCACGAAGCGGTCGCGGTTGGGCCAGTTCGCGTTGGCCGGGTTGTGGCGCATGACCCGCGTGTAGAGGGTGTAGGCGAGCGGCGCGAGCGCCATCGGCGTGCCCGGATGGCCGGAGTTGGCCTTCTGCACCGCGTCCATCGCGAGCGTGCGGATCGTGTTGATGCAGAGCTCGTCTATCTCTGTTGCGGGCGGGGCTGCGCTCATCTGGCTTCTCCGTTCTGGCTTTTCAGTTCGCTGCGGGCGAGCAGCGCCGCGCCGCGCACGCCCGCCTGCGGCCCCGATCGGGCGATGCGGATCTCCGTCGCGGTGCCGACGCCGGGGAGCACGTATTCCAGAGCGGCCGCGCGGAGCGGCCCAAGCAGCAGCTCGCCAGCTGACGATACGCCACCGCCGATGGCCACGACCTCAGGGTCGAAGGTGTTGATCGCATTCGCGACCCCGATGCCCAATCGCCGCCCGAGCGTGGCCACGCAGGCGATCGCGACCTCGTCGCCGGCCTTCGCCGCCGCCACCGCGTCGGGCCCCGCCACCTTCCCTGCCGCCGCCAGCGCGCGCCCGAGTGCCGAGTCGGGGTGCGCCGCCGCCGCCGCCCGCGCGATCCGGTCCAGCACATGCCCGGCGGCGAGCGACTCGAGCGAGCCGGGCTGGGGGAAGCCGGTCGCCGCCGGCATGTCCTCGTCGATCGCGATCAGCGTGTGGCCGACCTCGCCGGCGGCGCCGGTCGCACCGCGGTAGGAGCGCCCGTCGATCACGATGCCGCCGCCGACGCCGGTGCCGACGGTGAACATGAAGAGGCTTCGCACGTCGAGGCGGCCCTGATCGTCGTGAGCCTCGGCGAGCGCCGCGACCGTCGCGTCGTTGTCGACGAACACGGGGATGCCGAGCCGCTCGCTCATCAGCCCGCGCAGCGGCACGTCCTGCAGCGGCACGTTGACTGAGGTGCGGGCGCGGCCGGTCGCGAACTCCACGACCGACGGGATCCCGATCCCGACCGCCGCAGCCGACTCGCCGGCGGACACCTCGCCGATCTGGGACACGATCTGCGCGATCAGCGCCTCCGCGCCGGTGCGGTCGGTCGGGCGTACCAACGGCGCTCCGACGACGCCGCCGCGCATCGTCGCGACGGAGGTCTTGGTGCCGCCCACGTCGACGCCGATCACGGTGCGCTCGGAGCTCATCGCGCGCAAGCTATCAGCCCTCCTGCCGGCCGCTGTCAACGTCCCGCGCGGGCCGTATAGGCTGCCGCAATGACGGAGCGCCCGAGCACGACGCCGCCCGATCGCAACCTCGCGCTCGAACTGGTCCGCGTGACCGAGGCCGCCGCGCTGGGGGCCTCGCGGCTGATCGGCCGCGGCGACAAGGAGGCCGCCGACCAGGCGGCGGTCGATGCGATGCGCCACATGCTCGACAGCGTCCACATGGACGGCGTCGTCGTGATCGGCGAGGGCGAGAAGGACGAGGCGCCGATGCTCTTCAACGGCGAGCGCATCGGCGACGGCAGCCCGCCCGCGGTCGACATCGCCGTCGACCCGCTCGAGGGCACGACACTGACTGCGCGTGGGATGCCCAGCGCGCTGTCGGTGATCGCGCTGTCTCCGCGCGGCACGATGTTCGACCCCGGCCCGTGCGTGTACATGGAGAAGATCGCCGGCGCCGGCGAGATCGCGGACCTGCTCGACCTCGATCGCCCGCTCGGCGAGACGATCGAGCTGATCGCGACGCGCAAGCGCATCCCCGTCGCCGACGTGATGGTCGTGATGCTCGACCGCCCGCGGCACGCGCAGGCGCTCGCGGCGATCCACGCCGCCGGAGCGCGCGTGCGGCTGATCAGCGACGGCGACGTCTCGGCGGCGCTGCTCGCCTGCGGCGAGGGCGGGCCGGTCGATCTGCTGTGGGGCATCGGCGGCACCCCCGAGGGGGTCATCTCGGCGGCCGCGATCAAGTGCATCGGCGGCCAGCTGCTCGGCCGCCTGTGGCCGCGCGACGACGCCGAACGCCAGGCCGCGCTCGACGCCGGCTACGACCTCGAGCGGGTGCTCGACTGCGACGACCTCGTCGCCGGCGACGACTGCTTCTTCTCGGCCACCGGCGTCACCGACGGCGACGTCCTCCAGGGCGTGCGCTACCAGGGCGCGACGGGGGCCAGCACCGAATCGCTGGTGATGCGCTCGCGCTCGGGCACGGTGCGGCGCATCCACGCGCGCCACGACCGCGCCAAGCTCCGCAGCTACTGAGTCT
>Ga0209415_10012274_pt1 | contig 14303 bp, 12 predicted proteins | sample PeaSoiSIISIP2007_FD_187696 | JGI IMG/M metagenome (GOLD analysis project Ga0209415, IMG submission 187696) | Peat soil microbial communities from Weissenstadt, Germany - SII-SIP-2007 (SPAdes) (version 2) | ecosystem: Environmental > Terrestrial > Soil > Wetlands > Peat | place: Germany... | reverse complement strand
CACAGCACAGCCAGGCAGCACAGCACAGCCAGGCAGCACAGCACAGCCAGGCAGCACAGCACAGCCAGGCAGCACAGTCCGGATCGATTGTGCGGCCTGGCCGGGCTACACCGAGCAGGCGGTCGGGGCTTTCCTCGACGGGCTCGCCGCCGGGACCGCCGCGCCGGCCGGCGGCTCGGCGGCGGCCCTGACGCTCGCGCTCGGCGCCGCCCTGTGCGCGAAGACGGCGCGACTGTCCGCTCGTACGCTCACCGCCGGGCGGGCTGAGGAGATGACCCAGGAGGCGGAACGAATTCGCGCCGCCGCCGCTTCGCTCATCGACTCCGACGCGCTGGCCTATCGCGCCGTGATCGAAGCCGCCCGCGCCCCGGCCGGCCAGACAGCTCCGGCGGCCGGCGGACCGGCCGGCCCGCCGAACCCGGAACCCAGCCAAACAGCCCGAGCCGCCGAACCTACCGGCACGCCGAACCCGGAACCCAGCCGAGCAGCCCCGGCCGCCGGAGAGCCGGCCGGGTTCGGGCGCGCCGGGCGGCTGGCCGCCGCGCTCTCCCGCGCCGCCGACGTGCCGATGCAGGTCGTCGAGCTGGCCTCGGACGCGGCCCGGCTCGCGGCGGCGCTGGCCGCGGACGGCAACCCGGCCCTGCGCGGTGACGCGATCACCGCCGCCCTGCTCGCGCAGGCCGCCGCCCGCGCCGCCGCCACCCTGGTCGGCATCAACCTGGCCGCCGTACCCGACGATGCTCGCCATGCCCGCTCGAAGCTCGTGCTCGCCGCCATCGCCCGGTCAGCGATCCTGGCCACAGGTCCCGACTGCGACCCAACCCCCTGAGCGTCGCCCGGCCGGGGCGGACGGCATGCCTGCGGTGCTAGGCGTTGCGCAGCAGCCGGCACCGCCGGGCATGCCGCCCGACCCGCCACGGTCCCACCCGTGGACCGACCAAAGGTCGACACGTTCGGTCGATGGCGGTGACGGATTCGGTCCCGAGCCGGCCAGGTAAGGTGCATGAACCTTCGACCACGGAGTGACACCTGATGCGCGGCAGCGGCGGTGACGAGCGCTCGGCCGAGTTCGAGGCCTTCTACACCGCCTGCTACGCCGAGATCGCCGGCTACGTCCGGCGCCGGGTCCAAGCAGACGAGGCCGACGATGTCGTGGCCGGCGTGTTCACGGTGGCCTGGCGCCGGTTCGACCGGGTCCCTCCCCCGCCTGATGACCGGCTGTGGCTGTTCGGCGTCGCTCGCAACACCGTCGCCGATCACCACCGCTCGCGGCATCGCAGGCTCGCGCTGCGCGTCAGGCTCGCCCAGGACGCCGTCACGGCCGCCGTGACCCATCCGGGCTCCGACAGCCGGTGCGGGCCGGTCCAGGCCGCCATGGCGGCTCTGCGGCCAGCCGAACGCGAGGCGCTCCAGCTCGTGCTCTGGGACGAGCTGAGCCACGCGGAGGCGGCCACCGTGCTCGGCTGCAGCGTGAACGCGTTCGAGTCGCGCTACCGCCGGGCCAGGAACGCCGTCCGCGACGCGGTCGCGAGCACGGGGCCAGCCCCCGGGCACGGGCCGGCATCCGGTCTTCGCACCTCGACAGCACGGGAGACAGCGTCATGAGCATCGAAGAGCAGATCGCGCAGGCCAATCCGGTCCCGCACGGCAGCCTTCCCGGACCGGACTCGGCGCCGGCGCGCGAGGCCCTTGCCCGGATCCTGCGGGTGCCCGCCCCGCACCACCGCAGGCCAGACCGCCGCGGGGCGAGCCGCATCCGGCCCAGGATCGCTCTCGGCGCCGCCGCCGCGGCCGGAGCAATCGCCATCGTCCTGACCCAGGTCCTGCCCGGATCACCGGCCAGGCCATCGCGCCCAGGCCGTCCCGCGCGGACGGTCGCTGCCGTGCTTGATGCACTGGCGGTTGCCGCCGCTGCGCAGCCGGCCGAGCATCCGCCCGGACCCGGCCAGTACCAGTACACCGACTCGGCGTCGCTGAGCGAAGTCGACACGGCCTACTCACCCAAGATCTACTTCAGGGTGATGTACCGGCAGCACCGCCAGATCTGGATCGGGTACAACGGCTCGGGGCGGATTGCCGAGACGAACCGCGACCCGAGATTCGTCTCTCCGAAGGACCGGGCCGCCTGGATCGCGGCCGGCCGTCCGACGCTCCTGGTGCCGCGCTCGGACAGCAGATTCGGCCCGCACCAGCTCAGCGACGGGCCGAGGAACCTGCTGACCCTGACCACCAACCCGGCCAGGCTCTACGCGCTGCTCACCGAGCGCCGGATCGAGGGCGGGCCGCCAGGCCCGGCCGAGGACTTCGTTCAGATCGGCGACCTGCTCAGGGAGACCGACGCCCCGCCGGCCCTGCGTGCCACCATCTTCACCGTGGCCAAGCGCATCCCGGGAGTCAGGCTGCTCGGCACCGTGACCGACCAGGCAGGCAGGCGAGGCGTCGCGCTCGCCTACGTCAACCGCATCGCCGCGAAGGGCCGCGTTCCCGCCCAGCTCGACACCTCGGTGCTGATCTTCGACCCCAAGACGAGCAAGCTGCTCGCCGAGCAGACGTCCGTGACCGACGCGAGGACCAGGAAGACCTCGCTGACCTCATGGACGGTCTACTACGTGTCCGGCGTGGTCAACTCGGTCACCTCTACGGCGCCCGTCACCGGCCACGGCCGCAACGGCTCAGGCCCCGCCTAGCAGACCCGATCCAGGCGGCGGTCACGGCGACATGGGAGCACCAGCCGTGACCGCCGCGCATCTATCGCCCTCGGGCACCGCCTCTACCGATGCCTGCGGCGCGAGTGCCGGCGCATGGCATCCACCTTCGACGCGAATGCGGCCGGTCCGATGACCGGCGTCCCTCGCCAGGGCGACATGGAGAGCAGGTCGGTGTCATTGGACACCACGATGAACGCCCCGACCTCAGTCGCCAGATCGAGGTTCAGGTTGTCCTCGTAGTCGGCACACTCGCTGACCGTACGCGGCACATCGATCGCGACTCCCCCGCCGCTGTGCTCCGCGGCGGCCACCACAGCCGCCAGATATGCCTCGATCTCGTTCTGAGCCCACTTGAAGAGCTCAGCCAGCACCCTCTCGACGTTGGTCAGGATGTGCGGGGACAGCCACAGGGCGAACTCCGCGGCATCCACGACGATGCCAAGGCAGTCGGCCGATGGGTTTCCTGACACCGGTGGCGGAGATGGCCATGATCTGAATGGGCTATTGCCGCTCGCGGCCGCGGAAACTAGGACGTTGACATCGAAGACCACGACGGTGGGCGCCAGCGCGAGCGGGCTCACGCCGTTACGCCCGAGATCCAGGCTTGAGGAACTCACCGATCCTGGCAGGTATGTCCGCCGGCCCGGTGGCCGGCCGGTGGTATCGTCCGCCGGTTCGCCAGTGATTTACTGGCAGGCAACATCTCCGACCGCTGCTAAGGACGGTGCGCAGAGCGATGGTCACGACGGTACGGTCGCGGAGCCAGTCAGGCCTGGCCAGGACATTCGACACGCTGAACCCCGCGACGTCTGAGGTCATCGGCACGTTCCCGATCTTCGGCGAGGACGAGGTCAACGACGCCGTCGCCCGCGCGCACGAGGCCGCGGCGTGGTGGGGCAAGCTCGGCTGGAAGGAGCGCCAGAGGAGGCTGATGGCCTGGAAGTCCTACCTGATCAGGTACATCGGGCGGCTGTCCGAGCTGGTGCACACCGAGACCGGCAAGCCGCTGGCCGACGCCCAGCTTGAGATCCTGCTCGCGATCGTGCACATCGACTGGGCCGCCCGCCACGCTCGCAAGATCCTCGGGCCGCAGCGGGTCCGCAGCGGCATCGTGGCGATCAACCAGGCGTCCTGCCTGGAGTACCAGCCGCTCGGGGTCGTCGGCGTGATCGGCCCGTGGAACTACCCGGTGTTCACCCCGATGGGCTCGATCGCGTACGCCCTGGCAGCCGGCAACGCGGTTGTGTTCAAGCCAAGTGAATTCACTCCCGCGGTCGGCGGCGCTCTGGTCAGCTCGTTCGCCGAGGTGGTACCCGACTATCCGGTCCTTCAGCTGGTCACCGGCCTCGGTGAGACCGGTAGCCACCTGGCACGAAGCGCGGTGAGCAAGATCGCCTTCACCGGCTCGGCGACCACGGCCAAGAAGGTGATGGCCGCCTGCGCGGAGAACCTGACCCCGATCGTGGCCGAGTGCGGCGGCAAGGACGCGCTGATCGTCGCCGCCGACGCCAACCTCGACGCGGCCGCCGACGGCGCGGTCTGGGGCGCGCTCTCGAACGCCGGCCAGACCTGCATCGGCGTCGAGCGGATCTACGTCGCGCAGGACATCTACCACACGTTCCTCGAGAAGCTGGCCGAGCGGGTCAGCGCGCTGCGGCCGGGCGACGACCGCGAGGCCGACTACGGGCCGATGACCATGCCGGGCCAGGTCGACGTGATCGAGCAGCACATCGCCGACGCGGTCGCGTCCGGCGGCCGGGCCGTCGTCGGCGGGCTCGGCAGCATCCGCCGGCCGTACGTCGGCCCGGTGATACTCGCCGACGTGCCCGAGTCGAGCAGCGCCGTGACCGACGAGACGTTCGGGCCGACCATGACGGTCACCCCGGTTACCGACCTGGCCGAGGGCGTCAGGCTGGCGAACGCCAGCCGCTACGGGCTCGGCACCAGCATCTTCGCTAAGAACAAGAAGGCGGCCATGCAGGCTGCCAGGGCGCTGCGCAGCGGCATGACCTCGATCAACTCGGTGATCTCGTACGCCAGCGTGCCCGCGCTGCCGTTCGGCGGGTCGGGCGAGTCCGGGTTCGGCCGGATCCACGGCGCCGACGGCCTGCGCGAGTTCTCCAGGGCAAAGGCGATCACCAGGCAGCGGATGAAGCCGCTGGTGAACCTGACCGCGTTCACCAGGACCGACGCCGACATGAAGAAGATCCTGAGCCTGGCGACGATCCTGCACGGCAAGAGGTACCAGTGACCATGGACACCGGCCCCGTCCCGGCCGCTGCGCAGACGGCCGCCGCAGCGGGTCCCGGCAATCCCGGACGGCGCAGCTTCCTGCTGATGGCGGGCGCGGTGATCGGCGCCGGGACGCGTCGGCCGTCGGTCGCCATGGAGGGCGCCGACGCGGCCGGCCGGCGGAGATCGGCAGCGTTAGCGAGCCGTCCCCAGCCGGCCTGGCCAGCCCGGCCGGGCGCACACAGCCCGACGATGGCCGACTGGCAGGCGCTGCGGCGGAAACTGTCCACGCGGCACCTGGTCCGGCCGGGCCAGCCCGGCTACGGCCTGGCGCGCCAGCTCTATGATCCGCGCTTCGACAGCCTGGCCCCGCAGGCGGTGGCCTACTGCGGCACGCCAGACGACGTGGCCGCCTGCCTGAGCTTCGTGACCAGGTTCAGGCTGCCCGTGCGCGCGCGCTCCGGCGGGCACAGCTATGCCGGCTGGTCCAGTGTCACCGGCGGGCTGATCATCGATGTCACGCCGCTGAGCTCGCTGCGCGTGGGCAGCGGGACCGTCCAGGCTGGCACGGGCCTGGCGCTGATCGACTTCTATGCCGGGCTCGCCGCGCATGGCCTGGCGGTGCCGGGCGGCACCTGCCCGACCGTCGGCCTCGCTGGCCTGACGCTCGGCGGCGGCGTCGGGATCCTGTCCAGACTGTACGGCCTGACCAGCGACAACCTGACGGCAGTGCAGCTCGTCACGGCCGACGGGAGCGTGCTGACAGCCAGCCCGTCCCGCCACAGCGACCTGTTCTGGGCATGCCAGGGCGGGGGCGGCGGCAACTTCGGCGTGGCCACGTCGTTCACGTTCCGCACGCACAAGCTGGGTCAGATCGTCCTGTTCAACCTGACCTGGCCATGGTCGCTGGCCGCGCAGGTGGTGAGCGCGTGGCAGTCCTGGGCGCCGAACGCACCTGACGCGCTCTGGTCGAGCATGCACCTGTCCGCCCGGCCGGGCGGCTCGCCGAGGCTGAACGTGGACGGCGCGTACGCGGGCAGCGTGGCCAGCGCCACGGCACTGCTTGACCAGCTGTTCGCCGCGGTCGGATCCGCGCCGTCCTCCTCGGTGGTGCGGCAGGACAGCTTCCTGAACGCCATGCTGATGCAGGCGGGCTGCGGCGGACTCTCCGTGACCGAGTGCCACACTCAGCCGGGCGGCAAGCTGCTGCGCGTTCCGTCCTTCGCGAAGTCAGACTTCTTCAGCACCGCGCTGAGCACCGCCGGCATCCAGGCGCTGCTGACCGCCGTGCAGAACATGACCGGGGTGACCGGGGCCGCTGGCGGCGCCGGCGAGATCGGCTTCGACGCCTTCGGCGGCGCGCTGAACCGGATCCGCCCGGCTGACACGGCCTTCGTGCACAGGAACTCCCTGTTCAACGCCCAGTACCGGACGTCCTGGACGAATCCTGGCTCAGGCCAGGGGGTCGCCAATCAGCACGCCTGGCTGCGCTCGTTCTACGCGTCCCTGCATCCGTATGCGAACGGTCAGGCCTACCAGAACTATCCCGATCCGGACCTGACCGACTGGCGGCAGGCATACTACGGGGCCAATTACCCGCGGCTATCAGCGATCAAGGCCAGATACGACCCGCACATGCTGTTCCGGTTCCCGCAGGCCATCACTCCCGCATGAGCACGGAGAATGACCCGGCCCGCGGCCAGGCCGGGTCAGCGAGCCGGGGCCAGGGACGCCTCGACGGGCTCGAGCGCGACGAGCGGCGCCCGGCCTGAGATCAGGTCGGCTGCTCGCTCGGCGATCGCGATCGTCGGAGCGTTGGTGTTGCCACGGGGCACGGTCGGCATCACGGACGCGTCCACCACCCGCAGTCCTTCGACACCGCGAACTCGCAGCTCGGTATCGACCACGGCGGCCAGCTTGCCCGCGTCCAGCCTCGACTCACTGCCCATCGCGCAGGTGCCGACCGGGTGGTAAAGCGTGCTGACATCACGGCGGACGAAGCCGCGCAGCTCGGCCTCGGACCTCAGGTCCGGGCCTGGCGCGAGCTCCGCCGAGCAGATCTTGCGCATCGGCCTGGCCCTGGCGATCTCCCTGGCCATCGAGACGGCCGTCACCAGGGCGTCGAGGTCTGCCGGGTCGGACAGGTAGGCCGGGTCGATCAGCGGCCGGTGCCGCGGGTCGGCGCTGCTCAGCTGAATCCGGCCGCGGCTGCGCACCGCGACCAGGGTCACGAGCACCGACATTCCCCGTGTCGTCACATCGGAGAGGCCCTCATTGCGGAACGGGACCGGCAGGACGTGCCACTGGATGTCCGGGGCCGGCAGCCCGGAATCGGTCCTGGCGAAGCCGCCAGCCTGGGCGACGTTGGTCGTCATCGGCCCGGAATGGGCGATCTGCCAGCGCAGCAGGTTCCTGGGGCCGGCCAGCTCAGCCAGGCTGCGCACCTTGGGCGTGGACCACAGCGCGGTGGCGATCGGGTGGTCGGACAGGTTCGCGCCCACTCCGGGGCTGTCGGCCACCACCGCGATGCCGTGCTCGCGCAGATGGTCGGCCGGGCCGATGCCGGACAGCATCAGCAGCTGCGGGCTGTTGACCGCGCCGCCGGCCAGGATAACCTCGCTGCCGGCCAGTGCCACGTGCTCGGTGCCGCGATGGATGTAGCGGACGCCGGTCGCGTGGCCGCCCTCGATCAGCACGCCGGTGGCCAGCGCGTCTGTCTGCACGGTCAGGTTGGGCCGGTCGGCGGCCGGGTGCAGGTAGGCGTCGGCGGCCGACCAGCGCCGTCCGTCCTTCTGGGTCACCTGGTAAAAACCGACCCCGTCCTGTCTCGGCCCGTTGAAGTCCTCGTTGGCGGCCGCTCCGGCCTCGATGGCCGCTTCGACAAACGCTCTGGCGGACGGCGATCTAATCGGAGTATCGACGACGCTCAGCGGGCCAGACCCGCCGTGGAACGCCGATGCGCCGCGTGAATTGTGTTCTGCTCTGATGAAATAAGGCAGCATGTCGGTATAGCCCCAGCCATCGCAGCCATACTCATCGCGCCATGTGTTGTAGTCGTGCTTGTTGCCGCGGATGTAGATCATCGCGTTGATCGATGACGAGCCGCCCACGACCCGGCCGCGCGGCCAGTAGACGGTCTGGCCGGCCGCCTTGTCCTGCGGCACCGTGCTGTAGTTCCAGTCGTACGCGCTCTGGAACAGCAGGTTCAGTGCCGCGGGGATATGGATCTCGTCGGCGGCGTCGGGCGGCCCGGCCTCGAGCAGCAGGACGTTCACTGACGGGTTCTCGGTGAGACGAGCGGCCAGGACGCACCCGGCGCTGCCAGCACCGACGATGACGTAGTCGTACACGGCAACTCCCGAACCTGCTTCGGACATTTGAAGAAACACCCTACTAGGTCATACCAGGAGTACCGGAATTCAGTGACAATCCGCCGGACGCGCTCCCGGCTCCAGCGACCGGGAGCGCGCTGCCTCACCCGCGTTCGGCCAGATACGCTTCCCCCGGCGGGCCCCCGAGTTCCGCCGGGGAAGGAGAACCAATGGCCAGCGGACCGGTCAGGCGGCCCGCCGCCAGGCCCCGATCTGGCCTGGCAAGGGTCGCCGTCGCACGCCGCCCGGAGCGGCATAGCCGGCAGTCCGTCGAACCGCGCGTCATCGGCGACTACCCTATGTATTCTAACCATGCCATAACGTGTTCACAATGTGAATACCCCGGCCGGGCCGGCAGGCGGCAGACGCTACCGTGGATCCATGTCGTCCGATCGCTCTGACAAGCCCGTGGTCCTGTCCACGATCTACACCCGGACCGGCGATGCCGGCACCACAGCGCTCGGCGACGGAAGCCGGGCCGCCAAGACGGACCTGCGGATCGCCGCCTACGCCGATGTCGACGAGGCCAACAGCGCCATCGGTGTCGCGGTGACGGCAGGAGCGCTGGCGGCCGACATCACCAGCCTGCTGGTCAGGATTCAGAACGAGCTCTTCGACGTCGGCGCCGACCTGTGCAACCCGATCACGCCGGACCCCGCGTATCCGCCGCTCAGGGTCGATCAGAGCTACCTGGAGGCACTAGAGCACGCGTGCGACTCCTACAACGACGGGCTGCCGACGCTGCGAAGCTTCGTGCTGCCTGGAGGCACGACCGGCGCGGCGCTGCTGCATGTCGCCCGCACGGTGGTGCGGCGAGCCGAGCGAAGCGGCTGGGCGGCCATCCAGGCGCACGGCGACACGATGAACCCGCTGGCCGTCGTGTACCTGAACCGGCTCTCCGACCTGCTGTTCATCCTGGGACGGGTGGCCAACTCAGCGGCCGGGGATCTGCTCTGGAAGCCCGGCGGCCAGCGCTGAGCCGACGTCGGCGGCACGAGAACCAGTCAGTCAAGGAGGCCCGGCACCGAACGCGGCGAGCCGGCCTCCAGCCAGGCCATGAAGCCAGTCAGCGCGTCCTGGCCCATCGCCAGCCAGAGCGGCTCCTCGGCGTCGCCGATCGCGAACCTGACCACGACCACGGCCCCGCCCGGCCCGGGCCCGCCCGGCCCGGGCCCTGCGGTCGACTCGGTCGTCCGCCCGGCAACCAGCCGCAGCTCATGCCGCTCGAAGACGGCGTCAGGTCGCAGTCGGACGCCACGGGCACGGAACCACCAGAGCTGGCCAGGACGGTATGCGGCGATCCCGGGCCGCCACCGGGTATCGCCGGCCTGCCTGATGCCGCATTCCACCGTGCCGCCGCGCCGCTGGATCACGAACCTGCGCGTCACGACGATCAGGGCGGACAGCAGGCCGACCAGGATCGGGACGGCGAGAATCCAGCCAGCGAGTGCCAGATCCTCGGTCAAGTCCGGTCCCTGTAGCCCTAGCCCGCCCCGTCAGCCCGGCTCGCCCGCGGCCCGGAGCAGCGCCCGCAGGTACAGGACGTCACCGGACTCCTGCACGGCCGACCCCGGTTCCGCATCGGCGCCCACCTGGGCCTCAAGCTCCGCCCGGACCGCGGCCCGGTCGACGTCCGCGCCGAGCATCGCCTGGCGGGCCAGGATCGACACCTTGTCATCGGACACGGACAGGAAGCCGCCGGCCACCGCTGCCTGGATCTCAGCCGCGCCCGGCAGGTCCTCGGGCAGGATCCGCACCACGCTGCCCTCGGCGAGGATGCCGAGCACCGGCGTGTGCCCGGTCAGGACGCCGATGTCGCCGTCCAGCGTCTTGGCGATCACCCGCTCGGCGGAGCCCGCCCACAGCTCCCCCTCGGGCATCACCAGCGTCACCCGAAGCGTCACGACCGCTCCAGGTCCTTGGCCTTGCGCTCCACGTCCTCGATGCCGCCGCACATGAAGAAGGCCTGCTCGGGCACGTGGTCGTACTTGCCCTCGGTGATCGCCTTGAACGAGGCGACGGTGTCGTCCAGCGGGACGAACGCGCCCTCGATGCCGGTGAACTGCTCGGCCACGTACATCGGGTGCGACAGGAAGCGCTCGATCCGCCTGGCCCGCTGGACGGTGACCTTGTCCTCCTCGGACAGCTCGTCGACACCCAGGATCGCGATGATGTCCTGAAGCTCCCGGTACCGCTGGAGGATCCGCTGCACCTCGCGGGCGACGTCGTAGTGCTCCTGGCCGATGTACCTGGCGTCCAGGATCCGCGAGCTCGAGTCGAGCGGGTCCACGGCCGGGTAGATGCCCTTCTCCGTGATCTCACGGGAGAGCACCGTGGTGGCGTCCAGGTGGGCGAAGGTGGTGTGCGGCGCCGGGTCGGTGATGTCGTCAGCCGGAACGTAGATCGCCTGCATGGAGGTGATCGAGTGACCTCGGGTGGAGGTGATCCGCTCCTGTAGCTGGCCCATCTCGTCGGCCAGGGTCGGCTGGTAACCCACGGCCGACGGCATCCGGCCGAGCAGCGTGGACACCTCCGAGCCCGCCTGGGTGAACCGGAAGATGTTGTCGATGAAGAGCAGCACGTCCTGCTTCTGGACGTCACGGAAGTACTCGGCCATGGTCAGCGCGGAGAGGCCGATCCGCAGCCTGGTGCCGGGCGGCTCGTCCATCTGGCCGAAGACCAGCGCGGTGTCGGCGATCACGCCCGACTCGGTCATCTCGAGGAACAGGTCGTTGCCCTCGCGGGTCCGCTCCCCCACCCCGGCGAAGACCGACACGCCGCCGAAGTTCTTGGCGACCCGCCTGATCATCTCCTGGATCAGCACCGTCTTGCCCACGCCGGCGCCGCCGAACAAGCCGATCTTGCCGCCGAGCACGTACGGCGTGAGCAGGTCGATCACCTTGATGCCGGTGACGAACATCTCGGTCTTGGGCTCGAGCTGGTCAAGGGCCGGCGCCAGCCGGTGGATCGGCCAGCGCTCGGTGATGTTCAGCGAGGCGGTCGGCACGTCGAGGGACTCGCCGATCACGTTGAAGACGTGGCCCTTGGTGACGTCGCCGACCGGCACCGAGATCGGGCCGCCGGTGTCGGTCACGGTCGCGCCCCTGACCATGCCGTCGGTCGGGCGCATCGAGATCGCCCGGACCGTGTTGTCGCCGATGTGCTGCGCGACCTCCAGGGTCAGCGTGCTGGTCTCGCCGCCCATCTCCACATCGACGTGCAGCGCGTTGTAGATCTCCGGCATGTCGTCGGCCGAGAACTCGACGTCCACGACCGGGCCGATGACCCGTGCGACGCGGCCGGTGCCCTGGCCGTCAGACCCGCCGGCGGCGGCTGGGTTCTCTGCGGTAGCGGTCATGATGATGCTCACTAACTCCCACTGATCGTCTCGGCCAGCGCGTTCGCGCCGCCGACAATCTCGCTGATTTCCTGGGTGATCTCGGCCTGCCTGGCCTTGTTGGCTTCCCTGGTGAGCGCGTCGAGCAGCTCGTTGGCATTGTCGGTGGCGGCCTTCATGGCCCGCCGCCGGGCCGCGATCTCCGCCGCGGCCGAGTCGAGCAGCGCGTGGAAGATCCGGCTCTCGACGTACCACGGGAGCAGCGCGTCGAGCACATCCTCGGGTGACGGCTCGAACTCGTACAGCGGCGGCGGTGCCGTTCTCGGCTCCTCGGCCTCGGTGATCTCCAGGGGCAGCAGCCTCCTGATCACCGGCCGCTGGGTCAGCATCGAGACGAACTCGGTGTAGACCAGGTAGATCTCGTCCACGCCGCCCTCCTCGGCCGACCGCTTGAACTCCTCGAGCAGCGGCGCCGTGATCTGGCTGGCGTTGACGGCCGCCGGGGTGTCGGAGAACCCGCTCCATTCCCCGGCCATCGCGCGTTCCCTGAACCGGTGCCAGACGATTCCCTTCCGCCCGGAGACGAACGGCACGACCTGGGTGCCGCGCTCGTCGAGCAGGACGTGCAGGCTCTGCGCCTCCCGCATCACGCTGGCGTTGAAGCCGCCGCAGAACCCCCGGTCGCTGGTCAGGATCAGCATCGCGGCCCGGGCCGGCCGCTCAGCGGCCGGGGTGGTCAGCGGGTGCCTGACGCTCGCCGACTTGCTGACCACGGCCTCGACCGCGTCGGTAATCGCCCGTGCGTAAGGCTCCGCCGCGTGCACCCGCTGCTGCGCCTTGAGTATCCGCGATGAGGCGATGAGCTCCTGGGCGCGCGTGATCTTGGCGGTGGACTTGACCGTGGCGATCCGCCGTCTGACCGCGCGAAGCTGCGCTCCCATCTGGCTACTTCGTCTCCTTCTGCTCCGAAAGCGTCACGTGCCTGATCACAGTCTCCTGCGCGATCTCCGACACATCGACCGGCGCCACCGGCTCATCGGAGACCAGCAGGTGGCCATCGCGGGTCTCGAACGTGCGGCGGAACTCCTCGGTCACGTCCTTCAGCGCCGTCGCGGTGTCGTCGGACAGGTCGCCGGTCTCCCGGATCGTGTCGAAGATCCTGGCGTGGTTGCGCTGGATGTAGTCGAGGAACTCGCGCTCGAATCGCCCGATGTCCTCGACCGGCACGTCGTCGAGCTGGCCGGTGGTGCCTGCCCAGACCGAGACCACCTGCCGCTCCACCGGGAACGGGCTGTACTGCGGCTGCTTGAGCATCTCCACCAGCCGTGCGCCACGGTCAAGCTGGGCGCGGGACGCGGCGTCGAGGTCGGAGGCGAAGGCCGCGAACGCCTCCAGGTCGCGGTACTGCGACAGGCCGAGGCGCAGCGTGCCGGCTACCTTCTTCATCGCCTTGACCTGCGCGTTACCGCCGACACGGGACACCGACCTGCCAACGTTGATCGCCGGGCGGACGCCCGAGTTGAACAGGTCGGTCTCCAGGAAGATCTGCCCGTCGGTGATCGAGATCACGTTGGTCGGAATATATGCCGAGATGTCGTTGCCCTTGGTCTCGATGATCGGCAGCCCGGTCAGCGATCCGCCGCCGAGGTCGTCGGAGAGCTTGGCGCACCGCTCGAGCAGCCGCGAATGCAGGTAGAAGACGTCACCAGGGTATGCCTCGCGGCCTGGCGGGCGGCGCAGCAGCAGCGAGACCGCGCGGTACGCCTCCGCCTGCTTGGTCAGGTCGTCGAAGATGATCAGCGCGTGCTTGCCCTCGTACATCCAGTGCTGGCCGATCGCCGAGCCGGTGTACGGGGCGATGTACTTGTAGCCGGCCGGGTCAGAGGCGGGAGCGGCCACGATCGTGGTGTAGGCCATCGCCCCCGCGTCCTCCAGGGACTGGCGCACCTGCGCGATCGTCGAGCCCTTCTGGCCGATCGCGACGTAGATGCAGCGGACCTGGCGGGCCGGATCGCCGGAGTCCCAGTTGGCTTTCTGGTTGATGATCGTGTCGATCGCGATCGCGGTCTTCCCGGTCTGCCGGTCGCCGATGATCAGCTGGCGCTGACCGCGGCCGATGGCGGTCATCGCGTCGATCGCCTTGATCCCGGTCTGCAGCGGTTCCTTCACCGGCTGGCGGTCCACCACCGAGGGCGCCTGGAGCTCAAGCGCGCGCAGCTGGGTGTTCTCGACCGGTCCCTGCCCGTCCAGCGGCTGGCCGAGCGGCCCGACCACGCGGCCGAGGAACGAGTCCCCGACCGGGACCGAGAGCACCTCGCCGGTCCGCCTGACCCGCTGGCCCTCCTCGATCTGGGAGAACTCGCCGAGGATGACCACGCCGATCTCGCGGACGTCCAGGTTCAGCGCCAGGCCGCGAGTGCCGTCCTCGAACTCGAGCAGCTCGTTCGCCATCGCGGACGGCAGTCCCTCGACGCGCGCGATGCCGTCGCCGCAGTCGACGACCATGCCGACCTCCTCGGTGGCAGCGGCGCCCGGCTCGTACGCCTCGACGAAACGCGCCAGCGCGTCCCGGATCTCCTCGGGCCGGATAGTCAGCTCCGTCATCTTCCTCGCGTCTCTCTCATCTGGTTCTGGTGCGTCTGGTTCTGGTGCGTC
>Ga0209415_10012273_pt1 | contig 14303 bp, 10 predicted proteins | sample PeaSoiSIISIP2007_FD_187696 | JGI IMG/M metagenome (GOLD analysis project Ga0209415, IMG submission 187696) | Peat soil microbial communities from Weissenstadt, Germany - SII-SIP-2007 (SPAdes) (version 2) | ecosystem: Environmental > Terrestrial > Soil > Wetlands > Peat | place: Germany... | reverse complement strand
CGATCGACGCGGCGTCGGGGTCGGCGTCGGAGACGCGCGACGTGCCGGCGGGCGTCCAGCGCACGAGCGTGTCTGCGACGAGCGGAGACGGCGCGTCGGGCGGGGTCTCCAGCGCGGGCGAGTGGGCCAGCGACATGAACACGTCACCGTTGCGGTAGCCGATCGCGACGCGCACGACGCACCCTGCGGGCAGATCCCGGACGAAGTAGTCGCCGAGCGGCGCGTGAACCTCGTGGTCACGAACAGTCGATCGAGGCCCGTCCCAGGTAGGCACGATGACGACCGCCCGCAGCACGAGCGATCCTCCCGGGTCGCTGCTACGCGCGTACGCGAGCGTGCGCTCACGGACCTCCCAGTAGACGTAGAGCGTTACGGGGTCGACCGGGATCGCCACGCACTCGTCGACGTCGTAACGCGGGGGCAACGGCGCGTCGTCGAGCATGTGCGACGGCTCACTCGGAGCGTCGTACTTCGCGTCGCCGGGCGGTTCGGGCACGGGGGCCGGGGGGCTGCTCGCCTCGTCTTCCGGGGGCATGCGCGGCGAGGGGACCGGGTAGCTCGAGTCGCGGAGGCGCCCGAGGAGCGCGGCCGCCGCGGCGTGTTCGGGCTCCCGTCCGAGGACGCCTTCGAGCGTCTCGATGGCGCGTACCCGGTGGCCCTGCGCGGCGTAGATCTCGGCAAGCGTGACGGTCGGCATCGCCGCCGGGGCGCTGGGCCGCCACGCCGCGGGGGGCCCCAGGGCGCGGATGCGCTCGGCTGCGTCGGGCAGGTGCAGCCCCTGCTCGACGACCCGCGCGATGAGGTCGCGGGCGAGCCCGAAGAGGCCACGCGCGCGCCGCTTCGAGGCGTAGTCGGTCGTGCTCCGCAGGAGCAGCTCGTCGACGAGCTCGGGCCGGGTAAGGACCCGCGGGCGGGCGACGCCGGCGGCCTCCGCTCGCGCGACCAGCGCGTCGCGATCCAGGCGCTCGAGCTCCGCACGGTTCATGACCACCCCAATCCTAGTAGCGCGGTCTCGGAGGCACGAGGAGCATTTCGCGCGCGGCGGCCACGTCGCGGGCGATCTGCGCCTTGAGCTCGGCGACCGACGCGAATTTCAGCTCGTCACGCAGGCGAGCCACGAGGTGGATGCGCAGCCTCCTACCGTAGAGGTCGCCCGAGAAGTCGAACACGTACGTCTCGACGCGGCGCTCGATGCCGCCCACCGTGGGCCGCGTACCCACGTTGGTCACGCCTTGCCCGAGCGGGCGGAAGCGCCCATCCGCGTCGAGCGCCTCTGCCCTCACGGCGTAGACGCCGTCGCGCGGGTGAAGCTCGGCGACCGAGGCGAGGTTCGCCGTTGGAAAATCGATCGTACGGCCCCGCTCGTCTCCGTGCACGACGACGCCCGTGACGGCGTGCGGGCGGCCGAGCACGTTCTCGGCCTCGGCCACGTCCCCCGCCGCGATCGCTTCGCGCGCCCGCGTGCTCGAGAAGCGCCCTCGCGCGTCGGCTGCGACCGAGTGGACGCGCGGATCGAAGCCGAGCTCCGCGCCGAGGCTCCGGAGCAGCGGGAGGGTCCCCGCTCTCTTCGCCCCGAAGCGGAAGTTCTCCCCGACCACGACGATGCGGGCGGCGAGCGCACCGGCGACGAGCTCGCGCGCGAAACGCTCGGGCGACCACGAAGCGAAATCCTCGTCGAACCGCCGCACGTACATCGTCCGGACGCCGATCTCCCCCAGGAGCTCGGCGCGTCTCTCGAGCGTCGTCAGGAGCGGAGGCGCTCCCGCCCCGACGACCGCTCCGGGGTGGGGCTCGAACGTCAGCACGCACGCCGCCAGCCCCGCTGCCTCGGCGTCCCGGACGGCCTCGCGAAGGACGGCCTGGTGCCCCCGATGCACGCCGTCGAAGTTCCCGACGACGAGCGCGCAGGGCATCGCGCGGAGGTCCGACGCGGACGTGGTGCCATCGACGTGGACCAGCCGGGCCGCGATCATTGCCGCCGTCTGCTTAGCACGCCGAGCTCACCGGGCCCCGGCATCGGAGCCGGACGGCAGGCAGAAGCTCGGGACGGCCGCCGCGCCTTTGCAGTGGTTCGGGTCCGTCGTGGGCACGATCTCGACCACGGCGCGCGGACCCTGCGATGGCAGCACCGGGCGCTTCTGGAGGGTGCACGTGGGAGGCGTGGTCGACGTGCTCACGACGCCCTCGGCGGACGTGCAGCCGCCCGCCTCGTTCGGGACGGTCCACGCCTGGCCATCGGGATAGACGGCGTTGATCGCGTAGCGACCGGTCGGCAGGCACCCCTGCGCGGGAGCCTTCACGAGCGCCGCGATCTGCGGATCCATGAGGGCGGCCGTTGGAACGATCGGAGAATCCGGCGTTCCGCTCGGCAGGTCGGCCGTCACGCCGAGAAGGTACGGGGTGACCAGCGTGCCGCGCTTGTCCGGCTCGGTCGGATCGAACAGCGTGTCGAAGCAGATCACGCTTGGCCGGAGCAGGACCGTCACCTGGTCCTGGGGCATCACCTTCGGCCGGCCGGTGGGATCGAAGAGGGCGCTGCCGCTCGCCGCCATGATCGTGTCGAAGAGCAATGACGAGCTGCCTGCACCGAGCAGGGTGATCGCCTGAAGAACCACCACCGGCGCCGTCGCGCTGCCCTGCTGCGTAAGGCTCGCCGGGTCGGCCGTGTGCATGGGGTCGTCCACGAGCTTCGTGAGCACGACGAGCGGCCAGACGTACGGAATGCCCTGCCCCTCGGGTATCTGCTGCGGCACCCACGCCTGCGTCGTCGCGTCGAATGTCGCGTTCTGCCAGAGCGAGAGCGATGCTCCGCCCGTCGGGGGGAGCTGGAAATGGAAGGGCTCTGCCACCGCGATCGCCTGCTCGGCGTCGGGCAGTCCGCCCCGGAGGACGAGGTGCGGGAACCTCGATTCGTAGTTGTCCACGTTCGCCTGGTTGACGACCGCCGGCGGCGCGTAGACCTCGATGTCCTGCGGGATGGTGAGCACGGGGGCATAGGGATCGGCGATGTCCGCAGAGCCCATGTCCGGCTGGGGAGCCGATCCGTCCTCGAGCGGCGGCCCGGGCTGGAACGTCGCGGGGTTGGACGCACCGAAGGGGCTGCCGGCTCCGGCGGGGTAGAAGTACGGCCTCGGAAGCGTCAGGATCTCCCCGAGCGTCACGGTCACGTTGTCGGCCACGTAGCCGTCGTCGGGGATGACGAAGTTGGGCACCGAATCGGGCGGCGCGTCCGGCGGAAGCGGTTGCGGGATCCCGACGTCGACCGGGAGGAAGTGTGGCTGGTAGTCGAGGTTGCCGGCGTTGACGGGCTTGAGCGCGTCCGCCGTGTCGATGTCTCCGCCGCCCACGTCCCACTCTTCCGGCAACTCGCGGAACTTGAACGTCGGCAGGAAATCGCCCCTCGTGTCGTAGAAGGCCTCGAGCACGTACGACGCGGGGTCCACCGGGGCGATCACGAACGGCGCGCTGACGGTAATCGTCTGCGTGGGCCCCGCCGGTGGGGCGCAGGGCACGTCGCCGGCGTTACGCGGCTCGTTCGGGAAAAGGACGTCGCCGTTCACGACGCCGAAGTTGAGCGCGGTGCTCGCCAGGCCGTTCGGCGGCGGAGGGTTGCGGCGGTCGAAGACGAGGATGATCGCACTGCCGACGATGTGCCCGCTGCTCGAGCAAGGATGCGGCCCGCTGTAGACCACGTTGCCGCGGATGACACCCGCGGGTTGAATGAGCCGCCCGGCGGGCGGCGGCTGCGTCTCGTCAGGCACGGCGGTGCACGCGATCGCGGCGCCCAGGAGCGCGAACGGGACGAGCGATTTGGGTGCGATCCTCATGATTCGCTCAGAACCTGTAGGTGAAATACCCGAGGATCTGACGGCCGATGAGCTGACCGAACGGATGCTCGCGGTGCTGGCTGTCGAGCAGGTTGAACGCCACCGCGCTCACCTCGGCCTGGTTGTTCCGCAGGAAGCGATAGCCGACGCGCGCGTTGAGCAGCGCGTACGCGTCGAGGTGGAGCGACTGGTACACGATGTTCTGCGTCTGGACGTCGATGACCTGCTCGGCCCACGTCTGGGGCGACACGTAATGGACGTCGACCTCGCCGTTGATGCCCGTCTTCGTGCGGACCTGCACGCCGCCGTTGAGCTTGTGCTTGCTGGTACGCGCGTCGGGGACGATGAGAGCCTTCTGGGCATCCGAGCACCCCGACTCGTCCTCGGCGACGTCCATGAACGTGTAGTTCCCGTAGAAGTCGAGACCCTCGATTGGGAACACGCGTGCGCCGATCTCGGCCCCGACCACGTTGTATTTCTGGCACTGGTTCTGGTATCCGCCCGTGAAGAGCGGGTAGAGGCCCGTGGATGGATTGAAGGTCTGCGGCGCGCCCGGGATCGCGAGGTCGCCCACGGTGACTGCCGACGCGGGCGCAATCTCGATGAGGTTGCTCGCGCGGTTGTAGAAGAACGCGCTGTCGAAGGTGAAGTAGTCGCTCTCCGAGTTCAGGTACCCGAGCTCGGTCGTGAAGATCTGCTCGGGCTGCACCTTGGGGAAATTCGGCAGCGTGACCTCGCCGCCGCCGGCGTACGGAAGCTGGATGAAATTGCCGATGTAGGTCTCGAGAAAGTTGGGCGTGCGGAAGGCCGTCGCCACGATCCCGCGAATCGTCGACCGCTTGCTCGGGTGGACGAGCACCGAGCCGCGCGGCGACTGCACGATCCGGTCGAGGTAGGGCACGTAGTCCGCGCGGTAGTCGCCCACGACGGCGAGGATGGATCCGATGGTGACCGCGTCGTGGAGAAAGAGACCCGCATGGTTCTCGGTCTCGTCGGCGATGAGGTACGACCACTGGACCTGCTTCAGGCGGTACTCGGCGCCGATGTGCAAGTCGTGGACGATGCCGGTGCCCGTCTGGAACCTGTCGATGTACTGCGCCTCGCCGTCGACCGTGTTGTTGTTGAACCGGGCAGGGAGGAGGGACTGCCCGAGGTACGCGGCGTTGTTCGCGTTCTCCCCGTCGTTGTGGTTCCAGAAGGCGCGCAGCTCGACGTGCCTCGACTGCAGCGTCGCCATGAGATCCGACACGGTGCCGTCGATGATCACGTCGTTGATCGGGCCCTCACCGAGGATCTCGAAGCTCCCGTCGACGAAGCCCCCCTGCAGTCCAATTGAAACGTCGTTGCCGAGCTGGCGCGTGACCTTCGCGTCGACGCGTTCGCCTCGCATCGACGCGTTCTGATCGTTCGTGAACGTCTGCAGGTCCGCGCGTCCGGGCGGCACCTCGCGGCTCCAGCGCGGCAGGTACTCGTAGTTCGCCGAGAGGCGGTACGCCGTCGGCCCTTCGTGCCCGCTGGCCCAGATGCTCCCGTGCGTCGCGCTGTCCGTGCCGTAGCCCACGTTGAACCCGCTGCCGCCCACTCCGGCCGCCTTCGTGATGATGTTGATGACTCCGTTGAACGCGTCGGCTCCGTAGAGCGCCGAACCGGGACCGCGCACGACCTCGATGCGATCCACGTCCTCGACGCTGATCGAGATGGCCGGCCACAGCGTCGCGCCGAGCAGATCGATGTAGACGCTCCGCCCGTCGATGAGCACGAGCACCTTGTTGGACAGGCGCTGGTTGAAGCCCCGGAGCGAGACTTCCGCCTGGGCGCCGGTGACCTCCATGATGTCGACGCCGGCGAGACGCCGCAGAAGCTCCGGCAGCTTGGTGATGCCCGAGAGGCGAATGTCCTGCTCGGTGATGATCGACGTCGAGTTGGGCGCGTCGAGGGGGCTCTGCGCCGTCCTGGAAGCCGTGACGACCGTCTCCTCGAAGACCTGCTCCGTCTTGAGAGACCCCGCCTCGGCCGCTGCTCCGCTGGCTCCCTCGGCGGGGCGGGCGGGCCTGACGACGCCTGGTGCTCCCGGCGCACCTGGCGGGGCCGCGCCAGGGCCCACCGGCGCGGGGGCCTGCGCCTGCTGCGTCTCGAGGAGCTGTGCCTGCTGCCGGCGGAGCCGCGCCTGGAGGCTCTCGACGACACGCGCGACCTCGTCGCGATCCTTCGGCGCCTCTTCGAGGTACTTGCTGTAGTAGATGATCGCGTCCTCGAGGTCCCCGAGGTCCACGTACGCGCGCGCGATGTTGTAGAGGACGTTCGGGTGGGGCAGGATCTCGTAGGCCTGCTTCAGGTCCTCGATCCCACTGTCGTAGTGGCCCTCGGCGATGGCGGCCATGCCCTTCTTGAAGTGGGAGCGAGCCTCCGTGCGCTCGTCCGCGAGGGCGTCGTTCGAGCAAAGGACGAGCGCCCCGAGGGCCAGTCCGGCGGCGATCCTCGCGAGGGTACCTTGAGCCACTTGCCTGCGCCGTCAAGGCTACAAGGGTCATGACCCCGTGAAAGAAGAAACTGCTCAGTACGGAACGTCGGTCTTGTACCCTGTAGGCACCGCGGGCGTGTTCGGCCTCGGGGCGGATTGCGGCACGATGCGGGGCAGGTCGGCCTTCGAGAGCTTCACCGTGACCGGACCGTCGGTAGCCCTGACGCTCCTCGTCTCTGGACGGTAGCCCTGCCGGGCGAGCGTGAGCTTGTGCTCGCGCGATGGGTCCGCGTCGGGTCCCTTGTAGAGGATGTCGCACGGCGTGCTGGTGCAGAGCTCCACGCCGTCCTCCTTGACGGCCGCGCCATCCGGATCCGTGTTGACGCGCACCTTCACCATCGCCAGAGCCGCCGCGCGGGGCGCCTCGGGGACGACCGCGGCGGAAGGAACCGTGTCGGTCGGCGGCGCACCCGGCTGGGACGCGACCAGCGCGCCCACGCTCGCCGCCACCCCTGGGGCCAGACCAGGCCGTAGAGCCACGTAGCCGAGCGTACCTGCGACGGTGAGGGCCCCGACCACCGCGACCAGAAGCGTACGCTTCGAGCCAGCCGCGGCCGGAGGCAACGACAGCGGCGCGCCCCCGGAAGCCGGGCCGATCCCGCTCGACATCGACAGCGGCGACGGGACGCTGCCAACGTCGCTTGGGATCGGCGACAGGAGCGCCGGGACCCCGTTGGAGCCGGTGTCCACGCCGATGGGGAGCGAAACCTGCGGGCCGCTCCCTGACGTCGTGAGCGTCCGGTACTCGCCCGTCGTCATCCCGTTCGGGGCGGTGGTCGTGCGCTTGAGAGTCGCGAGGACATCGTCCATCGACGCGAAGCGCTCGTCCGGGGACTTGCGCATGCAGCGGGCGATGAGATCCTCCATCGCCTCGGACACCTGCACTTCCGGGTTCATCTCGCGCAGCGGCGCGGCGGCCTCCTTGACGTGCGCCATCAGGATGTTGACGCTGGTCGCGCTGTCGAAGGGCACCTTCCCCGTCATCATCTCGTACATGATGATCCCGAGCGCGTAGATATCGGTCCGGACGTCGACCTTGTCGCCGCTGATCTGCTCGGGAGCCATGTACTTCGGGCTCCCCATGAAAAGGCCGGTCTTCGTCAGCTCCTCGGCCTTCGTCTCCGACACGTTTTTCACGAGGCCGAAGTCGAGGATCTTGACGAAGTCGGCCTCGTCGCCGTGCTCCACGAGAAAGATGTTCGCCGGCTTGAGGTCCCGGTGGATGACGCCGAGCGCGTGCGCCTCGCGCAGAGCGCGACAGATCTGGCGCGCGATGTGGGCGGTGCGCGCCTCCGGGAACTGGCCCGCCTCGCGGATCGCCCTGTGGAGCGTGCGCCCCTCCAGGTGCTCCATCGCCATGTAGTAAATGTCGTCTTCCGTGCGCCCGTAGTCGAAGATCGTCACCGTATTCGGGTGCGTGAGCTTCGACGTGAGGCTCGCCTCGAGGAAGAAGCGTTTGTGGAACTCGGGGTCGTTCTCGCCCGAGTAGTTCGGGTTCAACACCTTGAGCGCGCAGATGCGGCCGAGGGGGGTCTGCTCCGCGCGGTAGACCTTCCCCATCCCGCCGCGCGCGATGAGGCCGGTGATCTTGAACCGCTCGTTGATGACGCGTCCGAGCAGCGGGTCGGGTCCGTCGGCCCCCGTGGAAATTGCCGCCGCCGCGCGATCCGTCATGGATTCCCCAGAGCAACCGAAGCCTGCCAACGAGAGCAGATCGCGCAGATCCTCGGTGCCTCCCTTGAGTTTGCCCGTCGGGTACTGAGCTGTCAACGAGCCTCCGTCTCGCCGACGTCTCGGCCGTGGCCGCTTTTCGACGTGGGGGCGCGGGCGCTTTAGGACGTTGGTCTCCGAGCGGGCAATCGATGTAGCCTCTGGCGCGCCATGAGCCCGATCCCGACAACGCTCTCTCACGCACGCGCCGCCCTTGTCGCCCTCGCGTCGGCGGCGATGATCCTCTTCCTCTCCTGCCCGGCCATCGCGGCAGGAGGCGCATTCACGATCAAGACGCCGGCAGTCGACGAAAAGTCCGGCGAGTGGCACGTCAAGGTCCGCATCGATCTTCCGCGGGCGCCTTCGATGATGCACACGCCGATGCGCTTCACGTTCTCGAAGGAGGTCGTCGACGAGCGCGCGATTATGTCGCAAGGCGCCGAGCCAGTGCACCACCGGATGGTGGTCGAGACGCCGGCCAAGTCGATCGTCTCGATGGACGTCGACTTCGCGGATGCGAGCGGCAAGGTCTTCAAGTCGACGTACTTCGAGTTCGATCTGCAGCGAGCCAAGGGCTACTTCGAGGCCGGCGAGTACACCGTGGCCCTCTCCGGGCAGGATGGGGACGTCGGCGCCGCGCAGAAGCTCACGCTCAAGGGCGACAACCCGCCCGTCTATCGCGGCGCGATGGACTTCAGCAAGGACGCCAAGCAGAAGGGGCCGAAGATCCAGAAGGTCGAGAGCGGCCTCGACGCGGGAGGCGGCGGCGGGGGGGACGATACGCCTTCTTCCGCGGCGCCCACGTCCACCGACGTCGCGCCGGTGGGCAATGCGCCGGGGATGGTCCCGGGGAGCGCCTTCAACAAAACGCAGGAGGAGGAGGCCGTGCAGGACCACCCGAAGGGCTGCGGCTGCGTCGTCGCCGGGCTGGCGCGCGACTCCGCCGCGGGCGGGGCGGCGTTCCTTGCGCTCGGCATCGCAGTCGCCCGTCGTCGCCGGAAGTGACGCGCCGGTGACGCCCGGCGAGGCCGTCGCGCAGGCCCGCAAGGGCCAGCTCTTGCCGGTGTACCTGATCGCCGGAGAAGAGCGCCTCCTGCGCGACGAGGTCGTCGATGCCCTGCGCGAGGCTTCGCTCGCGGGGGGCGTCGCGGCGTTCAATGAAGACCGCTTCACCGCCGGGGAGGTGGACGTCGAGGCCGTCATCGCGGCCGCGCGCACCGTGCCGATGATGGCGCGACGCAGGTTCGTCCTCGTGCGAGGCGCCGAGCGGTGGGACGCGAAAGAGGCCGAGACGTCGCCGTTCGACAGGCTGGCCGAATACGTGGCGTCGCCCGTCGACTCGACGTGCCTCGTCATCACGGCGGCCAAGGTCGACGGGCGACGCAAGCTCGTCCTCGCCGCGCGCAAGCAGGGGTTCCTCGTGGGCTGCGACCCGCTCGACGACAGGGCGCTGCCGCGGTGGATCGCGGACCGCTTCGCCGCGAAGGGCCACACGATCGAGCGCGCGCTCGCCGAGCTCCTCGCGGCGCTGGCAGGACCTGGCCTCTCGCCGCTGGACGACGCGATCGAGCGCCTTTCCCTCTACGTCGGACCCGGCGCGCCCGTCGACGAGGCCGCGATCGCGGCGAGCGTTGCACGCGTGCGGACCGACGACACGTGGGCCCTCGTCGACGCCGTCGGCGCGCGCGATCTCGGCCGCGCGCTGAGGACTCTCGCGGATGCCTACGATCCGCGAGAACGCGGGCTCCCCCTGCTCGGGGCGCTGGCGTGGTCCATACGGCAGCTCGCGAGGTACAAGGACGCGATCGACGCGGGCGCCTCGCCCGACGAGGCGGCGAGACGCGCCGGGGTCTTCCAGCCGAACCGCGCGCGAGAGCTCGCCGGGAAGGTGCGCGCGCTGCGGATGAAGGAGGTCGAGCGCTGGATCCTCGTCCTCGCGGAGACGGACCTCGCGCTCAAGAGCTCCCGCCGGCCGGCGGACGCCATCCTCGAGGAGATGCTGACTCGCCTCTGCCGCGCCGAAACGCGCACGGCCCGCGCCGCGTGCTAGAGCGACCGTGAGCGACCGTCACTCGTCCCATTTGACGAGCACGTTTCGCGTCCCTATGTTCTCGAACGCGTCGCAGGGCCGAGAGGTCGCCGACGAACTATCAATTCATGCATGGAGTTTGAGATGCACGTCCCCCCCCGACGGGTGATCCGGCCTCAATCGGCGCCAGCTTCCTCGGCCCCGTCCCGCACCGAGTGGCTCGCGGGAGCAAAGATCCCTACGCGCCACGGCGAATTCGAAACGCACGTCTTCCGCAGCGCGCTCGCCTCCGACGAGCCCCCCGGCGGGAACGAGCTCCCGCAGCAGCACGTGGCGCTCGTCTTCGGCGAGGTCCGCGGCCGCGAGGACGTCCTCGTCCGCGTGCACTCCGAGTGCATCACGAGCGAGGTGTTCGGCTCGCTCAAGTGCGACTGCAAGGAGCAGTTCGATGCGGCGATGGCCGCCGTCGCGCGCGCGGGCTGCGGCGCGGTGCTCTACCTGCGCCAGGAGGGCCGCGGCATCGGCCTGGCCAACAAGATACGGGCGTACGCGCTCCAGTCGCACGGGCACGACACCGTGGACGCAAACCGGCTGCTCGGCCTCCCGGACGACGCGCGCAGCTACGACGTGGCGCGCGACATGCTCGATCACCTCGGGATCACGAGCGTGCGTCTCCTCACGAACAACCCTGCCAAGGTCGTCGCGCTGCGCCGCCTCGGCGTGCGGGTCGCCGGCAAGAGGGCGATCGTCGTGCCGGCTACCCGGTACTCGGCGCGCTACCTGGAGACGAAGCGTTCGCGGATGGACCATGACCTACCCGGGGCGCTGCTCGCGGCCGTCGGCGACGCCGAGTGAGCGGGGGGCACCGCCGCCCGCTCGATGACCCGCGATGCGCATCGCACTCACGCACAACCTCCGCGTCACGGACTCCGAAGAGGAAGCCGAGTTCGACCGGCCCGAGACGATAAACGGGATCGCGAACGCCCTCGCGCGGGCGGGCCACCGCGTCGAGGCCATCGACGTGACCGGACCCGCGTCGCGCCTGGTGACGCGCCTCGAAGCGTTCGCGCCGGACATCGCGTTCAACCTCGCCGAGGGGCATCGCGGCAAGACCCGGCGCGCCTTCTACCCGGCGCTCTTCGAGGAGCTCGGCATCCCGTCGACCGGGAGCGACGCCTACACGCTGTGCGTGACGCTCGACAAGTCGCTCACCAAGAAGCAGCTCGCCGGCTTCGGCGTCTCGAGCCCGCCGGGGCGGTTCGTCACGCGACGGACCCTGAAGAACGGCGGGCTCGACGAGCTGCCGTTCCCCGCCATCGTCAAGCCGAACTTCGAGGGATCCAGCAAGGGGATCGGTCAGGACAGCGTCGTGAAGGACGCGATCGAGCTCGCGCACGCGCTCGAAGACCTCCTGGCGAAGTACCCGGACGGCGCCGTGGTGGAGAAGTACGTCCCCGGCGTCGACGTGCGCCTCGTCCTCGTCGAGGGTCTCCCTCCTCTCCCCGCGGTCGAGACCCTCGTCGATCCCGCGTACGCACGCCGCCACGACATCCTGGACTACAGGCTCGCGAACATCGACACCGGCGCGGTCACGCGCCGCGCCCCGGCGGACCTCCCACTCCGCGTGCGCGAGCGACTGCGCGACCTCGGGGATCGCACGCTCTCCGCCTTCGCGCTGCGCGACGTGGCCGCCCTCGACTTCCGCGTCGCCGCGGACGGCGAGGCGCTCTTCCTCAGCGCGACGGCGATCCCCAGCTTCGCGCGCGACGGCGCCCTCTTCGCGGCGACGCGCGCCGTCGGCGTCGACTACGACGCGACCGTCCTCGCCGTCCTGCGCTCGGCGTCGGCACGCCACGGGCTGCACCAAGCGCCCTCCGACCGCCACCTCGACGGAACGAAGGCGCGTTCCCCGGCGCGCGCCCGGCGCACCGCGCTTCGCGTCGGCCTCGCGTTCAACATGAAGCGCATCGACTCGCACGCCGGGGACGACCGCGAGGCCGAGTACGACGCGCCCGAGACGATCCACGCCATCACGCGGGCAATCGAGAGCCACGGACACGTGGTCGTCCCGCTCGAGGCGACGCCTGATTTCCCGCGCGTGCTCCTGGCATCGAACGTCGACGTCGTCTTCAACATCGCCGAGGGGATGGTCGGCCGCAGCCGCGAGGCGCAGGTGCCGAGCCTCTGCGAGCTGCTCGGGGTCCCTTACACGGGGAGCGACTCGGCCACTCTCTCCATCTGCCTCGACAAGTCGCTCGCGAAGCGCCTTCTCATCGAGGTCGGCACCCCCGCGTTCCAGGTGCTCGTGACCGGGCGCGAGAAGATGAAGGCGCTCCGCTACCCCGTCATCGTCAAGCCCAACCAGGAGGGCACGAGCAAGGGCATCACCGACAAGAGCGTGTGCGACGACGAAGGCACCCTCCGCGAGGTCGCGCGGTCGCTCATCGATCGCTACGGCCAGCCCGCGCTCGTCGAGGAGTACATCTTCGGTCGCGAGCTGACGGTCGGCCTGCTCGGCGAGCGCAGGCCCCGCGTCTTGCCGCCGATGGAGGTCGTGTTTCTCTCGCCGAACGAGCGGCCGGTGTACAGCTACGCGTGCAAGCAGGACTGGCCCCAGCACGTCCGCTACGAGTGCCCCGCATCGCTGACCAAGGACGAGGCGCGCGCCGTGGAGCGCGCCTCGCGGACGACGTTCATGGCGCTCGGCTGCCGCGACGTCGCCCGCGTCGACCTGCGCCTCGCGCCGGACGGGCGGGTCTACGTGATCGAGGTGAATCCCCTACCCGGCCTCACACCCGATTATAGCGACCTGTGCCTCATCGCGAACGGAACGGGGATGGAGTACCGCACCCTCATTGGAGAAATCCTGAGTGGCGCGATCAAACGCTGGCAGATGCGGCAGCGAACGGCCGAACGGGTCGACGGCGCCGACGGGTCGCCCACGCTCGCCGTGCAGGATGAGGCCGCGCGCTCACGCCAGTGAGAGGGGCGCATACAGTCTCGCCTAAGTCTCTGCCGTAGGCGCCGTGCGAGAGTACGTTGTCTATGCGCGGGCACCGCGTAGACTTCTCAGGATGCCTAAGGCCGCGCGGAGCCGCACGGGAAAACTCGTGCCGCTCTTGGTTGGGTTCGTCGCAGTCTCCTGCGCGGCGGGCGAGATCGCACCCGTAGATGCCGGCAAGTGGGATCTCAACGGGTCTTCCTCCGGGGCGGTCAGCACGTCGAGCACGAGCAGCGGAGGCAGCGCGAGCACGAGCTCGAGCGGGTCGACGGATGACGACAGCGGATCGTCGTACAGCAGCAGCACGAGCAGCGCGAGCAGTAGCGGTACCCCTCCGCCCGATGACAGCGGGCCGACCAGCAGCACGTCGAGCGGCACGACGGACGACGGCGGCGGATGCGCGACGACGTGCTCCGGATGCTGCGATACGAGCAACAGCTGCCAGACAGGAACGGACCCCAGCAACTGCGGCTCGGGGGGCGAGTCGTGCACGCAATGCTCGACGGGCCAGACATGCAGCGGCGGCTCGTGTGCCGCGATGAGCACGTCCAGCTCCTCCTCGGGCTCGGGCGCGTGCAACCCGTCGTCGTGCACCCCGTGCAAGGCCGGCACGGCATCGTGCACCTCGGCGGGCGCCTGCCAGTGCTGCGTCCTCACTTTATGCCTTCCGGATTAAGCGGGGAGCTCGAGATGAGGCGGAGTCGTATCGGAGGTGTTGCCGCCAGGCTTGTGGCGCTCGCGGCGGGGGTCGTCGTCGCGTCCTGCGCGGCAGGCGAGGAAGTCCCCGTGTCGGGTCTGTCCGGTGCCGGGGGATCGAGCGGCGGCTCCGGGTCGAGCGCGAGCGGATCGAGCACGAGCAGCTCCAGCGGCGTGGATGACGACTCTCCCGGCTACGGCTCCTCCAGCAGCGGGAGCGGAAGCGGCAGCTCCAGCAGCGCGGACGACAGCGGATCGAGCAGCGGTGGGGACGACAGCGGATCGAGCAGCGGCGGCGAAGACGGCGGCTCGACCTCCAGCTCGAGCGGTGGCGACGATGTCACGGGATGCTCGGGCGCAAACTGCATGGGCTGCTGCGACACGACCAACACGTGTCAGCTAGGGACGAACTTCGATCTCTGCGGCTCCGGCGGAGAGGCGTGCACGATGTGCCAGACGGGTCAGACCTGCAAAGGGGGCTCCTGCACGGGGACGGTCACGAGCTCCTCGGGTTCCTCG
>Ga0209415_10012271_pt1 | contig 14305 bp, 11 predicted proteins | sample PeaSoiSIISIP2007_FD_187696 | JGI IMG/M metagenome (GOLD analysis project Ga0209415, IMG submission 187696) | Peat soil microbial communities from Weissenstadt, Germany - SII-SIP-2007 (SPAdes) (version 2) | ecosystem: Environmental > Terrestrial > Soil > Wetlands > Peat | place: Germany... | reverse complement strand
ATCGCTCGATCGCGCGTGATTTCGTTGTCGCGCATCATTCCCGTCAGCGCCAGGCCCAGCGCCTCCCGGCCGGTCCAATTGGCGAGATACGCAGCCTCCTCCCACCCCATATCCGGCGGAGCGAACGGATACGCGTCCGTCGCGAACAGCACCTTTTCAGGCACGTATTCGAGCCACGCGCGAATCCCTTCCGACACATCACGCGGGTAATTCATAAACGTCTGCTCCGAAAAATCGACGTACGCGTTCGGCTTGGTCAGCAGCGCCGTCAGCTGGCGCGCATACGGCCAGCCTCCGTGCAGCATCACGAAATTCGCTTTGCGCAGCGACGGATCGTTGAACAGCGGCTCCAGCAGCATCGGGCTGCCGCCCGCGACGCTGAAATATCCTCCTCCGCCCGCTGCGGCGTGAAAATGGACCGCCATGCCGAGCCGCGCGCATTCGCTCGCGATGAAGCGAAAAATGTAGTCCTGAAGCGCCTTGTAGTCGCCCTTGCCGGACGCGTAGACTTTTTCCGCGTCGGCCTTCGCCGGATCGCCGATGTCGAGCGACCGCAGATACGCCATCTCGAATTTCTCCGCCACCGCGCCCGCGTTCTTATGACGCTCCAGCGTGGCGCGGACCACTTTGGTCAGATAATCGTCGAGAGTCGCCGGTTTCGCCGTCACGCCCGATTCGGCGTAATAACGCTTCAGCAGCCGGTCTTCATCGGCGAAGAACGCTTTTTGATCCGGATTATGTGCAATCCCGGCGGTCGGCAACGGATACATCAGCGCGTCCGCAAACGGCACCCACAAAAATCGCGGCGCCGGCAGCCCCGGTCCCACCGCAACTCGATTCGCGAGCATGGTTTCGATGTTGAGCTGGTCGAGCACGTGCACCGCGTAATCCAGGCCGTACGTTTTGGCCGCCGCCGCCTTGTCTCCGTTGAAGATCTTCTTGTGCGCGTCCAGAAGTTCGGGCGCGCCGGGGCGATTGCGCACCGGATCGGATTGCGGCTCCAGCGTCTCCACCGGTAGCGCGTCGTATTCGTCGTCGGGTTTTTCGCCCGGCAACGTCGGACGCACCGGGTGCGCGTGATTGTCGATGGCTTGAATCTTCGCGATCTCAGCGGCGAGCTGAGGATCCACGCGCGCATCACGGTTGGAGGTCCCGCATGCGGCCAGAATCAGGATTGGGGGAAAGAGAAAACCGCGCCGGAGCATCCGGTCATTTTACTTCACAATATCGACGGGCACATTGAGGTCGACCGTCTTGGGCGGGAAGCACGCGCGATCCGTGCAGGCCTGGTAGCGAAGCTTGGCCGTGATCACCGCGGGTCCGGCCGGCGCGGAAGCGGGAACTTTGAAGCGCGTGACCAGATCGAAATTCCCCGTATAAACCGACAGCGGCTTATCGGAAAAGCTGTACTTTTCCATCTGCGGCTTGGGGTAATCCACCCCGGCGACTTCGAGCGGAGCCGCGGTCCAGGTGAGTCTAAGCGGGATCAGATAGTCGTCCGAAGGCGTGTTGCTGTTGCAGTGATACCCGCTGCGCAGCTCCGCCGTAAGCTTGATCTGCGCGGTCGCGCCCGCCTTCGCGGACACTTTTTCCGGCGGCGCGAAGCTCAGTATATTACCTTGCCCAAAGGCCGGTCCAAAGCACAGCGGGACGGCCAGAAGGCAGAACGCTGCCGACCTTAATATTCTTGCCATCGAGTAAATCGAGAATCTCATGTTCATATTCGCTCTTGCTGATCAGTCCCTGATGCACGGCCGCGATCCGGCCCGCGCGGTCGATGACGAATGTAGTGGGCAGCGCGTCGATGCCGCCGTAAAGAAGCTCTGTCTGGTCGTTTCCGACCACCACGGGGTAATTGATCTTCCTTCGTTCGATGTACGGTTTGACGGCAGTCCAGCCATCGTCGTCGAGCGAGACTCCCAGCACCACGAAATTGCGGTCCTTAAAGGACTGCTGAAAATCGATGAACCACGGAATTTCGATCTCGCAGGGTCCGCACCACGTGGCCCAGAAATTCAGCAGCACCACTTTGCCGTGAAAATCGGACAGCTTAACGGTTTTCCCGGCGACGTCCTTGAGCGCGAAGTCGGGCGCGGTATGGCGATCCTTCTCAGGCTTGACGGCGGTCTTCACTTGCGAGCAGCCGGCCAGGATCAGAGCTGTGACGGCGCTTACCCACCATTTTCTTCTCACTCTGAATTGATTATATCGGGATCGCTCGGGTCGCAGGAAAAGTTGCGTCGAACCACGCCCGGCGCCTCTTGCGCAAACGCTCGGAGAGCGTGAATTCGTCGTGGCTATGCAGGCCGGCAAAACGCCATGCGGCGGTATCGCAAAAGCTCTCGCGGGCGTAATGACGCCAGCGTGCGGTCCGAAGCGCCACGTCGCGAGGCTTGATCTTTACCTTGCGCCGCTCCGCGCTCCAGCCCAATTCGCCGCGTAATTTGGCGTCGAATTCGCGGGAAAGAACGGTCTCCCAGCTCCTGCGCGTCGCGTTCGACAAGCGACGCCAGGCAAAATGAAAAATTTCGTGAATCAGAATGCGCTCGAACTCGCCGCGGGCTTTCAGCACTTCCGAATCGAGCAACACCACGCGCCGCGTCATCGATGCTGCGGCGAGATGGGGTCCGAGCGAACGCCGCAACTCCACGCGGATCGGCCGGCCGGTGACGCGCGGAAGCAAGCTCTACTTTCCGGGACCGGCTTGCGTGAAGTAATCCGGTCTCACGATCTGCGGCCGGAAGCGCTTTTGCAGCTCCGCGATGAATGTCTGCGTGTACTCCGCGCGAATAGTCTGCAGAATCTCCTCCCGCACGTCGTTCAAAGGCTGAGCCGTCACCTCCGCGATCTGAATCACGTAATAGCTGGCCACCTGGCGTACCGGATCCGGAATGTCGCCGGCTTTCAGTCCCGCCACGGCTTTCTGGAGTTCGGGCGGATACGGGCCGGTCGACTTGATGGTCATGGTGTCTTCCGCCGCGGACTTCTTGTTTTCATCGTCGGCGTACTTGTCTACCATTTTCGCGAAGTCGGCGCCGGCGCGAAGCTGTTTCACGGCTTCCTCCGCCCGAGCCTTCGCATCGGCCTCGGAACGGTCGGTCTTGGCGTGCGCGGCCGCAAACGCGGCTTTCGCGGCGCCTTCTACGTCCTTCGGATCGGACACCGCGGCCGGCTTAAAGTTGATCATGAAAGTTTTGATCTTAGCTTGCTGATACTTAACCCGATGCTCCTGATAGTACGTATCGATCTGGTCCGGGGTCACTTCATAATGATTCCGAATATAGGTGACGTAGGCGCTGAGCAGAACATTCTCGGTCGCCATCTCGATCTGCTCTTTCCACGGCGTCTGGTCTTCCAGTTTCAGTTTCCGCGCCTCCTCGGTCATGTACTTCTGAAACTCCGTCATCTGGATGAAGTTCGGGCCATCCGCGCGCAGCGCTTGATTCACGCCGGGAACCGTGGCCCGAAGATGATCGAGTTGGCCCGCAGTCACTTCTTTTCCGTCCGGAAGCTTGGCGACTACAGTATCGGGACCGACCGGCGCCGGCACGGGAGGCGTCTGGGCGCAGAGTGCGCAGGCAATTACGGCGAACAAAATACTTGGTTTCATCGATTCTAAACCAAATTTAACACGCGCTCGGGCTGGTATAGTAGCGGGAAAGTGAAGACGCGTGCGGCGCTGACCGGTACTATCGTGTTGAGCCTGTGGGGCTGCGGCCGCGATCCCGATTATCCCGTGCCGGAGCAGCGTCCGATATTCACCGGTTTCAAAGTGCGCGCGGGGCGAATCGTCAACATGAGCGATCCCGACGCTCCGGCGCGTTTCGTTCGCGACATCGCCGGTGGACCAGCCGACGCATGGCGCTGGACGGGCCAGAAACCGGCCCTGAAGATCAAGATTCGCGCTGTGGAAAATCTGAAATACACGATCGACTACACCGTGGCGGAAGTTACGTTCAAGGACACGGGTCCGGTGACGATCAAGTTCACGGTGAACGATCATGTCCTCGGGCAAGAGCGCATCACGGAGCAGGGAAACAAGCATTTCGAAAAGCCGATTCCTCCGGAGTGGCTGGAGGTGGGCCAGGACGCGATCCTGGGCGCGGAGATCGACAAGATGTGGACCTCCAAGCTGGATGGCGCGCGTTTCGGCTTCATTCTTTCGCGAATCGGAGTCGCCGAGGTGAAGACCGAGTAATGGCGCAGGCTTTCGCGGCGATTCTGGGAGCTTCGGTTACGAGCGCGGCGTGCTGGGGAGCGGGCACACTCGCGATCCGCTGGAGCGGCGCCAAGCTTTCCAGAGTTGAAACATTTCCACTGGCTTTTGTTCTGGGCGCGTCGTGCGTGCATCTGGCCGTTTTCACGGTGATGGCCGCGAAGATCGCGTATAAGCCGGTGTGGTGGTTCCTGCTGGGCGGCTTGCTCGCGGCGGGTGTGTGGAAACGGCCGAAGCGGCCCAAATTCGGGGGCTCGTGGGGCATCGCGGCGAGCGAGCTGTGGTGGCTGATCCCGTTCGCGGCCATCTTTGCGGTCTTTTCGGTGTTGTACCTGGCGAACGCGTGGGCTCCCGAAATCTCGCCCGACGGCGCGGGATATCACCTGACCATCGTCGCCAAATATTTGCGCGCGCACGGATTCGAGCGCATCGGAACCAACATGTACGCGGGCCTCAGCGAAGGCGTGGAGATGCTGTATGAGCCGGCCTTCGCCATCGGCAGGCATTCGGCGGCCGCGTTGCTGCACTTCGCGTTCCTGATCACGCTCGCGTGGGCGATGTTCGCTTACGGCATGCGTATCGGCAAGCCTTGGGTTGGGGCGGCCGCCGCGCTGATAATGTATGTCAGTCCGGTAGTGGGCCGCGACGGAACCACCGCGTATATCGACGTCGCTACCGGCGCCATCGTGTTTGCAGTCTTCTACTGGCTGGAGATTTGGGATGAACAGCGGGCGGCTCGCTTGCTGGTCCCGATCGGATTGCTGGCCGGATACGCGTACGCCGCGAAATACACCGCGTTCGTGATGCTGCCGTACGCGATGCTGTTTGTGGCATGGCGCGCGCGCCGGATCCGGCTCGCGATGATCGTTGCGGCTTGCGCGGCCCTGATGATCGCTCCGTGGATGATCAAGGATTGGATCTATCTCCACAATCCCGTGGCTCCTTTGGCAAGCCAGTGGTTTCCCAATCCTTACGTGCATGTTTTGGCGGAGCAGCAGTGGGCTGAATTTCTGCGCCGCTACGACATGGCGAATTTGTGGGCGCTGCCGTGGCAGGTGACCATCGACGGCGGGAAAACGCAGGGCATCGTCGGCCCGGTGTTTCTGCTGGCTCCTCTGGCGCTGCTGGCGTTGCGGTATCGCGAAGGGCGGCGTCTCATCCTGCCCGGATTATTGCTGCTGGCCGCGTATTTCGGAAACATCGGCACCCGGTTTCTGATTCCCTGCCTGCCGTTTTTCGCGCTTGGGATCGCGCTGGCGCTGGCCAACTGGAAAATCCCTCTGGCCGCGCTGGTGACGATTCAGGCCGTCATGTCCTGGCCGGCCGTGCTGCCACTTTACGCGAATCAGTATCTGTGGCGAATCGAAACATTTCCGTGGGAAGCCGCGCTGCGCATCATCCCACAGGAAGAATATCTGCGCCGCAATCTGAATCATTATGACGTGGTCAGAATGATCGAGGAGAACGTGCCCGCCGGCGAACGCGTTTTTTCGCTCACCGGATTCGCCGAATCCTATACTTCGCGCGACATTCTGTCCGGCACCGAAGCCGCGTTGAATAACACGTTGAACGACATCCTGTTCACCGGCTGGATGCCCGACTATCAGCCGGAGCGGATGTTCGTGTTCCATTTTCCCGAAAAGAGCGTGAATCGCATCCGGCTGTTGCAGACCGCGCAGGCCGAGCGTTTCAAACAATGGAACGTCCATGAGCTGCGCTTCTTCGATCGCGGCGTGGAAGTGGCCCGGCGTCCCGAGTGGAGATTGAAAGCATGGCCGAATCCGTTCGAAATTCAACTGGCCTTCGATAACAATCCAGCCACGCGCTGGCGAAGCTGGCAGACGGCGTCGCCGGGCATGTATATCGAAGTCGATTTCGGCCGCGCGGAAAACGTCGACGAAGTGCGGATGGAAACCTCGCCCGATAATCCATGGCCCATTCAGCTACAGGTCCAGCAGATGGACGCGGGACGATGGGTGACGCTGGCGGATCGATTCGACGAGCGGCAGATTCGTCCGTCGGACTCCATGCGCCGCGCCGCGTCGTATGAATTGCCGGCACACGGCATCCACTATTTGCTGGTCCAGGAGCATGATTGGGGCGAAGACGACTACAACGACGATCCGCACGCATGGGGCTTGTCGGTGGTCGCGCGCTGTCCGAACGGGACGCTGTTCTGGGTGAAGCCGTGAAGTTATTTCTGGGCGTCGACGGCGGACAATCCAGCACCACGGCTCTGGCCGCAGACGAAAACGGGCATGTTGTAGGAGTGGGACGCGCCGGTCCGTGCAATCACGCCGGCGCGGCGGAGGGTCGCGAGCGATTCATCCGGGCGATCGGGGGGTCGGTCCGCAAGGCAGCCGGCGACGCGACGTTCGAGTGCGCGTGTTTCGGATTCAGCGGCGGGACTTCCGATAAAGAAGCATTGACCCGGGAGATTGTGCGCGCGAATCGGTATGTGTTCACGCACGATGCTTTGATCGCCCTGTCCGGAGCAACGGGTGGCGGCGCGGGAATCGTCGTGATCGCAGGCACCGGTTCGATGGCGTTCGGTAGAAATCGCGAAGGCGGCACCGCTCGGGCGGGCGGCTGGGGGTACGCGTTCGGCGACGAAGGCAGCGCGTTCGACCTGGTGCGTCAGGCCCTGCGCGCGGCGTTACGATTCGAAGAAGGCTGGGGACCCTCGACCGGCCTGCGCGCCGCGCTTCTGGAATCGACCGGCGCCCGCGATGCGCACGACTTGTTGCATCGTTTCTATACCGATGAATATCCTAGGTCCCGCGTGGCTTCGCTCGCGCCGTTAGTCGACGAAGCGGCCAAAGCTGGGGATGCGCAGGCTCGCGAAATAGTCCACGGAGCAGCGCATTCGCTCGCAACCATGGCCGCGTCGATCCGCACTCAGTTGTTTAAGCATGATGAAGCGGTAACCGTTTCCTTTACGGGAGGCGTGTTCCGAAGCACGCCACTGCTGGAACGGTTCCGGATGCTGGTGGAACTGACCGAAGGCAGTCGCCTCGCGGCCCCGAAATACGGGCCTGCTGCGGGTGCGCTCATCGAAGCGTATCGCGCCGCGGGAATCGAATGCACGCTCGATCGCGTCCCGGCCGAAAAGTAAGTCCGCGCTATGCCACCATATTGAGTTGGAACCCGTTTCTCACTTCTTCTACTCCGATCGATTAAAGCTGCAATTCTGGGACTGGGGCACCGACGGCAAGCCCGCGCTCATTCTGGTCCACGGCGGCCTGGATCACGCGCGAAGCTGGGACTGGGTGGCTCGCGCCCTGCGTGACGACTATCATGTCTACGCACTCGACCTGCGCGGCCACGGCAACAGCGCCTGGGCCCCGGGAGCGATGTATAGCATCGCCGAATTCGTCCTGGATCTCTCCGCGCTGGCCGACATCGTCAACGCGTTTCCGGTGACCATCGTCGGGCATTCGCTCGGCGGGACGCTGACGCTGCTGTACGCGGGCCTGTATCCCGATCGTGTGAAGAAAGCGGTCGCGATTGAAGGGCTCGGCCTGCCGGAGGGTCATCGTCTGCTGAAGCAGTCGGCTCCGGAACGAATGCGCGAATGGATTGAGGCGATCCGCAAGCTGGAGCATCGTACGCCACACAGCTACCCGAACCTGGCCGCTGCGGTCGCACGGATGAAAGAAGCCAATCCGTTCCTAAGCGACGAAGTTGCTGAGCATCTTACGCTGCACGGAACCAACTGGAACGCCGACGGGTCCCTGATCTGGAAATTCGACAATTACGTGCGCATTTTCGCGCCTTACAGCGTGAACGTGGAAAATCTGAAACAGGTGATGAGCTGCATCACCTGCCCGACGCTGTTGTTCTGGGGCCGCGAAAGCTGGGCGCAGGATCCGGAGGCCGACGGCCGCGCGTCTGTAATCCGAAATCACCGGCTGGTGAAAGTGGAAAAGGCCGGCCACTGGGTCCATCACGATCAGTTCGAAGTGTTCCTGCGGGAGACCAAGAAATTCCTGGCTGAATAGGCGCGGGATCGTCACAGGTGTGGCTCGCTAGCAACACAGGATTCCTTGAACTTTTTCGCAGCATTCAGCGTCTAAGCCTGCATGGTCTGGATGGAAGACGTGCGCTTCGGCTTGCGCGCGATGGCCAAGAATCCAGGGTTCACCGCGGTGGCCGTGATCGCGCTGGCGCTCGGCATCGGCGCGAATGCAACCGTCTTTGCGATCGCCAATACGGTGCTTTTCAAAAACATGCCGTTCGTGGACGATCGCATTCTGTATCTTTCCACCAAGAATGTCAGCCGCGGGCAGAATCGCATGGGCGTTTCCTGGCCCGATTTTCGAGACTGGCGAACTCAGACCAAGTCGTTCGAAGCCATGGGCATTTTCGACTTCAACGTCTCCAACATCAGCGACAAGTCCGGCCTGCCGGCGCGTTACAACGTTTCGTCGATTTCGGCAAACACGTTTTCGATGATCGGCCAGAAGCCGGTGATGGGCCGCGATCTGACCGCGGACGATGAAAAACCCAGCGCGAATCCGGTAGTGATCCTGGGCTACGGCGTTTGGGAAAACCGCTACGGGAAAGACCCCACGATTCTGGGAAAATCGATCCGCGTGAACGACGTTCCCAGCACTGTGATCGGCGTGATGCAGAACGGACTGCGTTTCCCGGTCGACTCCGATATGTGGACCGCGCTGCGTCCCGGCAAAGATTCGGAAAAACGGGAAAGCCACGACCTGGGCGCGTTCGGCCGGCTTGCACCGGGTGCGACTGAGAAATCGGCAGCCGCCGAGATGATCACGATCGCGCACAATCTGGAAACCGCCTATCCGGCGACCAATCAAGGTGTTTCTGCCGTCGTGAAGACGTTCAACGAGGATTTCAGCGGTCCCGAAATCGTGCTGCTGATCGCCGCTCTGCTGGGCGCGGTTGCATTCGTGCTGTTGATCGCGTGCGCGAACGTCGCGAACCTCCTGCTGGCGCGCGCCATCGATCGGGCGCGCGAAATTTCCATTCGGATTGCGTTGGGCGCGGGACGATGGCGCGTGATTCGACAATTGCTGATCGAAAGCGTGATGCTCGCGATGGTCGGCGGAGCGTTCGGATGGCTGATCGCCATCTGGGGATTGAAAGGATTCGATGCCGCGACGCACGATCAGGTTCCGGCGTGGATGCGCTTTACCATCGATTACCGCGTGATGCTTTATCTCGCCGCGATTTCGGTTGGAACCGGCATTTTATTTGGACTGGCTCCCGCTCTGCGCCTCTCGAAGCTGGACGTCAACACCACTTTGAAAGACCAGAGCCGCGGATCGAGCGGCGGGACGCGCGGCCGCTATCTTTCGGCAGTGCTGGTGGTGGTCGAGATGGCGCTCGCGGTGGTGTTGCTCGCCGGCGCGGGTTTGATGATCCGCAGCTTCATGAATATTTATTCGATGAAAACTGGCGTGAATCAAAAAAATGTCCTGGTGATGCGCCTGTTTCTGCCGGAAGCCCGCTATCCGCGTGACCAGGATGAGGTTGCGTTTCACGACCGGCTGAAAGCCCGCCTCGACGCGCTACCGGGAGTGCAGGTGTCTTCCATTTCGGTCACGATGCCGACCGGCGGCGCGATAAATTACCCGTATGAAATCGAAGGCGCGCCGAGCGTAGATGAGAAGCGGCGTCCCAGGATCGGAGTGATGATCATCAGCCCGGACTATTTTCGCGCGATGGACGTCGGCATTCGGCGCGGGCGTGTATTCAACGACGCGGATGGAGTAGCGGGACCTCCCGTGGCGATCGTCAATGAGCGCTTTGCCGAAAAGTTCTGGCCCGGCGAAGATCCCATCGGCAGGCGACTGCGCACCTTCGAGCAGCAGAAAACGGGACCATGGCTAACGGTGGTCGGCGTGGTGCCGAATATTTTGCAGAACCTGCCCAATCAAAACGACACGCGCGAGTTGACGGCATTGATCTATGTCCCGTATCGCCAGAAGCCGCTGCGCGATATGTCGCTTATGGCGCGCACCATGGTGCCTCCGAACAGCCTGGGGACCGCGTTTCGCAAGGAAGTAGCCGCGATCGATGAAGACATGGTGATCTACAATCTTCGGTCTCTGGAAGAACGGCTGGATATCAACAACTGGCCGCAGCGCGTGTTCGGAACGTTGTTCGCGAGCTTCGCGGCGATCGCGCTGGCGCTGGCTTCGGTCGGGCTATATGCGGTGATCGCGCATTCGGTAAGCCAGCGCACGCAGGAGATCGGCCTGCGGATGGCGCTGGGGGCGTCGTCGCAAACCATTCTCGGCCTGGTTTTCATGCAGGGAATGCGTCAACTGGCGATCGGACTGGTGGTCGGCCTCGCGGCGGCGATCGGCCTGACACGCGTGCTCGCATTTCTGCTGATCGCAGTCTCGCCCAGAGACCCGGTGGTGTTCACCATCGTTTCGATCGTTCTGACCGCGGCCGCGGTGCTCGGATGCTGGATCCCCGCGCGGCGTGCGATGAGCGTCGACCCGGTAGTGGCTCTCCGCCACGAGTAGCCTCCGGCTACTTGTGGTCGCCGCGACGGACAGTGATGGCTTGCTTCCTTTTTTGCACTGATCGGGCGCAGCCCGCGGACGCGCATAGTATAATTCTTGACGTTGCAACCCCCGATTCGATCCCCACTAGCATTCTGGAGCACCCCAATGAAACCAATGTTTACGCGCTGTCTGCTCGCCGCATTTCTCATCCAAGCCGCATCTGCTCAAACAATGGAGCGCCGCGACGGATTCATCCCGCTGCTGTGGGACGCGTCGCAGGGCAAGCTGTTCTTCGAGCTTACGCAGTTCGATAAAGACATCCTTTATTACACTGAGATCGCCAAAGGCAGCGGATCCGGCAGCGTCGGCTTCGAATGGGCCGGCGCCGGAGAAGGCGGCGTCATCCAGTTTCAGCACATTGGACCGAAGGTGCTGGTAGTCCAGAAAAACACGCGCTTTCGCGCCGGCAATGGAGGACCGGGACTCGAGCAAGGCGTCGAGGAATCGTTTCCCGATTCGATTCTCGCCAGCCTTCCGGTAGTGAAGACCGAAGCCGGTAAAGTGATCGTCGACGCGACGCCGTTGGTGGTTCGCGACGCGGTGGGTTTCGGCAGCGGCGGGCGCGGGGGACGCGGCGGTGCGCTGCCGGGGGGAGTGGTCGAGCTTGCGGCCGGAGTCGCCTGGCAGTTCGATCCGGCGCGTAGCGCGATTTATCTTCCGCGCACCAAAGCGTTTCCGAAAAATTCTGAAGTGGAAGTGATGGTCACCTATCAGGCGCTGACCGGCGGCGCGCGCACTACGCCCGAGCCGCGCGTGCTCAGCGGACGCCTGCACTATAGTTTTGTCGAGCCGCCGACGGGCTATACCCCGCGCAAGGCGGATATGCGGATCGGAGTCGGCAGCGTGCGCTTCGCCGATTATTCGCGGCCGCCCGCGGTGGGAACCGAAGTCGAATGGATTCGCCGGCATCGCCTGGAAAAGAAAAATCCCGGCGCGGCGATGAGCGAGCCCAAAGAACCGATCGTCTATTATCTCGACCCCGCGATTCCGGAGCCGACCCGTTCAGCGATGAAAGACGGGTTCCTGTGGTGGAACAAATCGTTCGAGGCCGCAGGCTACAAGAACGCGCTGGAGATTCGCGATATGCCGCCCGGCATGGACCCCATGGACATTCGCTACAACCAGATCTACTGGGTGAATCGCGATGAGCGCGGATACTCTACCGGCGGAGGGCTGACCGATCCGCGCACCGGCGAAATCCTGGCCGCCCGCGTGAGGCTGGAATCGGATCGCGTTCGAACCATGAGCAAATACTGGCAGAGCTACATGCCCACCGGCGGCACCGACGGCCAGAACGATTATTTCTTCCTGCCCGATGTTCCTTATGCCTCGCCCGACAGCGAGCAGCAACTGGTTCTGCTGCGCCAGGCGCTGCTGACCGCGCATGAGGTCGGCCATTCGCTGGGATTCAGCCACAACTGGAATTCGAGCATCAACGATCGCGCCTCCGTGATGGAATATCCCTCGCCGCGCATCAAGCTGGTGAACGGCAAGATCGATTTGACCGACGCGTATCAGAAACAGATCGGCGCGTATGACACCATGATGGTTCGCTACGCGTACACCGAATTCACACCCGAAAAAGAGGCGGCCGGTCTGGAGGGCATCGTCCTGGACATGCGCAAGCAGGGGCTTCTGTTCACGCCCTCCACCGATCCGCGCTGGAATCGTTACGACGATCTGGCCGATCCCGCGGAATATCTTCGCCAGACCATCGCGCAGCGCAAAGTTCTGATGGATAAATACGGCCCCGCCGTGCTCAAGCCGGGCGAGCCGTACGGAAACCTGCGCGGCATCCGCCTGTGGATGGTCTACCTGCATCATCGCTGGGCGATCGACGCGGCCACCCGCTACATCGGCGGCATGTATCACAACTTCGCTGTGAAGGGCGACTCGATTCCGCCCACCGAAATCGTCCCGGCGGCCAAGCAGCGCGAGCTTCTCGGCCTGCTCCTGGACACGCTGGACCCGGCGAATCTCGCGATTCCCGAACGTATTTTGTCGAGTCTCACAGTATCGAGCGACGCTCCGCAGCGCCGCGCCGGCGGTCCGGATCTTGAGAATTTCGAAATGCCCACCGGCTATGCGTTCGATCAGCTTTCCGCCGCGCGCACCATCGCGGGCCTCGTCATGGATCAGATTTTCGAGCCCGAAAAAGCCGCGCGCATGGTCAGCTTCGCCGATCGCCAGCAGGGAGCTTTGACTCTGCCCGAAATGATCGACGCGGTTTCGAAGAAAGTGTGGGATGCACCGGCGCAGGGAGCCGCGAAATCCCTGCAACGCCAGACGCAGCGTGTGTTTGTCGATTCTCTGATGATTCTGGCTGCGAATCCCAAATCTACCGCCGATGTGAAAGCGGTCGCAATGGCGGCCATCATTTCGATGCGCGCGAAAGTCGCCGAACGCAAGGACCCCGATCCCGTCACCGACGCGCATCTCCGGCAGGTGGAACGCGACCTGGCGCGCTTCATCCAGAATCCGTCGTCGGCTCCGAAGCGTTCGTCTCCGCCGCCCCCAATCATGGCTCCGATTTAAGCCGTCGCGTCTCGCCACTGGTCTTGCGCAGACAGTAGGGTATCAGTGAGAACAATAGTGGCTTTGACCGCTCCCTGTGGTCGCGGCTCGTGCCGAAAATGAGCCGCGACCAAAGGAAGCGGCCAATCCCGCTGTTGTCACACAGACTAGCCATGAAGGTGGCGCCACGGCAAACGAAAACGCCGCTAACCGGCGCGCGACCCGTCAGGCACCGGACGCTCCGGCATCGCGAGCGCGGGCGGAATACCGTCCGCGTAACCGATGTCGAACAGCATCCCTTCGCTGATCATCCCGCGCATTTTGCGAGGCTCCAGATTCACCACGAACAGAGCCTGCTTGCCTTCGATCTCGCGGAGATTCGACCGCTCCTGCTTCATTCCCGAAAGAATCGTTCGCTTGTGATCGCCGAAATTCACGCGCAGCGCGACCAGTTTGTCGGAATTGGGCACTTCTTCCACGGCCTCGATGGTCCCGGCGCGAATGTCGATTTTCTCGAGCACGTCCGCGGTGATCGCAGGCTTCACCGGAGCCGGCGTCATGCCCCGACCGTCTCTAAATTCTTCGCGTACCGCTTCTCGACGTAATCGTTCAGAATCGCGATAAATTCCGCGACAATCGCGTCGCCGCGCAGGGTGCATTTCAATTTGCCGTCGACATAAACCGGCGCTACCGGCTCCTCAAACGTGCCTGGAAGCGAAATGCCAAGATTCGAGTGCTTCGATTCGCCCGGTCCGTTCACCACGCAGCCCATCACGGCGACTTTCATCTCTTCCACTCCGGTATGGCGCTGCTTCCACACCGGCATCTGCTCGCGAAGGTATGTCTGGATCTGATCGGCCATGTCCTGAAAGAACGTGCTCGTGGTACGGCCGCAGCCGGGGCATGCGGTCACCTGCGGAGTGAAACTGCGCAGCTCCAGCGCTTGCAGGATCTGCTGGCACACGATCACTTCATCCGTGCGATCGCCATTGGGAAGCGGAGTCAGCGAAGCGCGAATCGTGTCGCC
>Ga0209415_10012270_pt1 | contig 14305 bp, 13 predicted proteins | sample PeaSoiSIISIP2007_FD_187696 | JGI IMG/M metagenome (GOLD analysis project Ga0209415, IMG submission 187696) | Peat soil microbial communities from Weissenstadt, Germany - SII-SIP-2007 (SPAdes) (version 2) | ecosystem: Environmental > Terrestrial > Soil > Wetlands > Peat | place: Germany... | reverse complement strand
GATGCCGGTCGAAGCGAAGGCGCTCGTCGCCGCGATCGACCTGATCGGCGAGCACCTGCCGCAGGGCTCGCTGACCTCCGCACGTGCAAAGATCGTGCGCGCGCTGGGTGAGGATCCGATGGAGCAGGGGCTGCAGGTCGCCCACCTGGGTGCGGACGATTCCGCGGTCACCCGCGTTATCTCGAAGGCGATCAGGAGCCACGTGCTGCTCGAGCTGGACTACTACAAGGAGAACGAGGACGAGTACTCGGCGCGGCGGGTGGAGCCCTACGCGCTGATCAACGGCCGCGAGGGCTGGTACGTCGCGACGTTCGACCCGGCGAAGGGCGACGTCCGGCATTTTCGCCTCGACCGGGTCCGCCGCGCCGAGCTGACCAGCGAGCGCTTCGAGCCGCGTCCCGAGGTCAACCCCTCGGCCGACGTCGACGGCTGGCCCCGCACCGGCGAGGTCAGCGCATCGCGCAGCGCGCGGGTCTGGATCTCGCCCGAGCGTGCGCGCTGGGCGCGCGAGGCGCGCAAGGTGGTGGGCGTCTGGGATGACGGCTCGATCGCCGTCGAGCTGAGCTTCGCCGGAGTCGACTGGCTCGTGCGCGAGGTGCTGAAGGAGGCCGGGGACGCGGCGGTGCTCGATCCCCCCGATGCCCGCGCTGCGGTGCTCGCGGCGGCGGCGCGCATCGCGTGAGCCGCCGCGACCAGATTCGCATGAGCGACGAGGAGCTCGCCGAGTTCCTGCAGGAGCAGCGCACCCTGATCTGCGCCACGATCGGCCCGGACGGCGCGCCGCACGTGATGCCGCTGTGGTACCTGGTCCGCGACGGCGACGTGTGGGCCTGGACCTATGCCGCCTCGCAGAAGGTCCGCAACCTCGAGCGCGACCCGCGCGCCACGCTCGCGATCGAGACCGGCGAGCACTACGACGAGCTGCGCGGCGTGATGCTGCGGACGCGGGCCGTGATCGAGCGCGCCCCCGACTTCGTCGCGGCGCTCGGGCTCGCGCTCTACGAGCGCTACGTCGAGGGTGAGGAGCTGCCGGCGGACGTGCGGGCGAGCATCGCCAAGCAGGCCCCAAAGCGGGTCGCGGTGCGCTTCGTCGAGTACGGCCGTGCGAGCTGGGATCACCGCAAGCTGGCGGTCGCGTCGTGAAGGGCCTGATCCTCTCGGGCGGCAAGGGGACGCGGCTGCGGCCGATCACCCACACCAGCGCGAAGCAGCTGATCCCGGTCGCCAACAAGCCCGTCCTGTTCTACGGAATCGAGTCGCTCGCGACGGCGGGGATCACGGAGATCGGGATCATCATCGCCCCCGAGACCGGCGATGAGATCCGCGAGGCGGCGGGCGACGGCGCCCGTTTCGGCGTGCGGATCACCTACATCGTGCAGGAGCAGCCGGCCGGTCTCGCTCACGCGGTGCTGACGGCCGAGCCGTTCCTCGGTAGCGATCCGTTCGTCATGTACCTCGGCGACAACCTGCTCCAGGGCGGGATCGTCGACCTCGTCGAGCGTTTCAAGAGCTCGAGGTGCGACGCGCTGATCCTGCTGACGCCGGTGCCCGATCCAGAGAACTACGGCGTCGCGGAGCTCGACGGCGAGCGCGTCGTGCGGCTGGTCGAGAAGCCCAGCACGCCGCTCAGCGACCTCGCGCTGGTCGGCGTCTACATGTTCATGCCGAGCATCCACGACGCGGCGCGGGCGATCACGCCGAGCGCGCGCGGCGAGCTCGAGATCACCGACGCGATCCAGCACCTCGTCGACGGTGGCCTGCGCGTCGAGCCCCACATAGTTTCCGGCTGGTGGAAGGACACCGGCCAGCTCGCGGACATGCTCGAGGCCAACCGGCTGATCCTCGACGTGATGGAGGCGCGCTGCGACGGAGCGATCGAGGACTGCCAGCTCGACGGGCGCGTCGTCGTCGCCGCCGGCGCCCGCCTGGAGCGCTCGACCGTGCGCGGACCCGCGATCATCGGCTCCGGCGCGCGGCTGATCGACGCCTACGTCGGGCCTTACACGGCGATCGGCGAGCACTGCCTGATCGAATCCGCCGAGGTCGAGAACTCGATCCTGCTCGCCGGCTGCGAGGTGCGCGGCCTCGACGGGCGCGTCGAATCATCGCTGCTCGGCCGCAACGTGCGGATCGGCCGCGACGGTCGCCAGCCGCGGGCCTACCGCTTCATGCTCGGCGACAACTCCGAGGTGCGGATTCCGTGAGCCGCCTGCTCGTGACCGGCGCCGCCGGGATGCTGGGCGTCGAGGTGCTGGCCGTCGCCCGTGCGCGACGGAACGACTGCGTCGCCGTCACGCACGCCGATCTGGACGTCAGCGACGAGGTGGCCGTTCGCGCGGCGGTCGCCGAGGCGGCGCCCGACGCGATCGTCAACTGCGCCGCCTGGACCGACGTCGAGCGGGCCGAGACCGAGGAGCCGGCTGCGCTCGCCGTCAACGGTGCCGGCGCCGGCAACCTCGCGCGTGCGGCGGCGGCGACCGGGGCGCATCTCGTGCAGGTCTCGACCGACTACGTGTTCGACGGGACGGCGACGCGTCCCTACGTCGAGTCGGACCCGACCAACGCGCTGTCGGCCTATGGGCGCACCAAGCTCGCCGGCGAGCACGAGGTGCTCGCGGCCTCACCCGATCACGCGGTCGTGCGCACGGCGTGGCTGTTCGGCCCCGGCGGCAAGAACTTCGTCACGACGATGCTGCGGCTCGGCGCCGGAGCCGGCGCGGACGGGGAGCTGGCGGTCGTGACCGACGAGGTCGGCTGCCCGACCTTCACCGGCCACCTCGCGCCGCGTCTGGTCGAATTCGCCGAGCGGCGCGAGGGTGGCGTGATCCATCTCGCCGGGGCGGGCCACTGCTCGCGCAACGAGTTCGCGCAGGCGATCTTCGCAGCGGCGGGGCTGGGCCTGCGCGTGACGGCGACCACGCAGAGCGTGCTGGGGATGGCCGCGCCGCGCCCGCCGTGGAGCGTGCTCGGGTCCGAGCGCGAGATCGAGCCGCTGCCGAACTGGCGCGACGGGCTCGCCGCATACGTCGCGGCTGCGCCGGCGGTGTTCGAATCATGAGGCTTCTGGTCTGTGGCGGCGCCGGCTTCATCGGCTCGAACTTCGTTCGCACCCGCCTGCGCGGCAGCGACGACGAGATCGTCGTCCTCGACAAGCTGACCTACGCGGGGCGGCGCGAGAACCTGCAGGACCTAGAAGAGGACCCGCGGTTCTCCTTCGTGCACGGCGCGATCGAGGATCCCGCGGCGGTTGCGACCGCGATCGAGCGCGCCGACGCCGTTGTCAACTTCGCCGCCGAGACGCACGTGGACCGCTCGATCATCGAGCCGGACGCCTTCGTGCGGACCCACGCGTTGGGGACCTTCGTGCTGCTCGAGGCCGCGCGCGAGCGCGAGCTGCGCTTCCTTCAGGTCTCGACCGACGAGGTCTACGGGTCGATCGAGGAGGGCTCCTTCACTGAGTCCTCGCCGCTCGATCCCTCCTCGCCCTACAGTGCGACCAAGGCCGGCGCGGACCTGCTGGTGTCCTCCTACCGCCACACCTACGGGACCGAGACGCTGATCTGCCGCGGTTCGAACAACTACGGGCCCTACCAGTACCCGGAGAAGCTGATCCCGCTGATGGTCCTGAACGCCCTGGCCGGCGATCGCCTGCCCGTCTACGGCGACGGCCTGAACGTGCGCAACTGGCTGTTCGTCGAGGACTTCGCGAGCGGCATCGCCCACGTGCTCGAGCACGGCACGCCGGGCGAGGCGTACAACGTCGGCGGGCCCGACGAGTGCGCCAACATCGACGTCGTGCGGCGCATCCTCGAGCTGTGTGGCCGCGACGAGTCGCTGATTGACCACGTCACCGACCGCCCCGGTCACGACCGTCGCTACTCGCTCGCCTCCGAGAAGGTCCGCGCGCTCGGCTGGTCGGCGTCGATGCGCTTCGACGTCGGTCTGGAGCGGACCGTCGCGTGGTACCGCGACAACGCCTGGTGGTGGGAGCCGATCCGAAGCGGCGCCTACCGCGACTACTACACACGCCAGTACGGTCAGACGCTCGACGACTGAGCGCTAACGCGCCGCGCCCCGGCGGTCAGAGCGCTGAGATCGAGGCGATTCGCCAGCCGGCCTTCGTGTGCGTCAGCGAGACCGTCGAGATCACCTTCTTGCCGTTGACCTCGGTCTTCACTCTCGCCGAGGCGGTCGAGCCGACCGGCGGCACCGTGGACTTGCCGGCGCCGGTCGAGCCGGCGAGCGTGATCGACTCGACCGTCAGCGTGAAGTCGTCGATCGTCTTCAGCTGGTTGTCGATCACCGTCGAGCAGCCTCCGGTCTTGTTGAGCGTGCTCTGCAGCGAGCCGATCAGCACGTTCTTGCAGATGTCGGCGCCGTTCGAGCCGCTGGCGTCGCTCGCGAGCAGGTTCAGCGTCGAGGCGATGAGCGCCTTCTGACCGCTGAAGCCGGTGCTGCTCGCACTGTTCGAGGGCGTCAGCGAGCAGCCGCCGAGCGCGACTGCTACACAGGCAGTGGGAAGCATGAGGGCACGCGAGAAGATGGAGCAGAGCCTACGCGACCGAGGGCTTGCGGCGCTCGCCGGCGAGATCGAGTCCTGCCGCCGCTGCCCGCGCCTGGTCTCCTGGCGTGAGCAGGTCGCGCGCGAGAAGCGCGCCGCGCACGCCGGCGAGAGCTATTGGGGACGCCCGGTCGCCGGCTTCGGCGACTCGCGCGCCCGGCTGGCGATCCTCGGGCTTGCCCCGGGCGCGCACGGCGCCAACCGCACCGGTCGCGTCTTCACCGGCGACCGCTCCGGGGACTTCCTGTTCGCCGCGCTCTGGCGGGCCGGGCTCGCCAACCAACCCGGTTCGTTCGCGCGCGGCGACGGCCTGCGGCTTGACGGCGTCTGGATCTGCGCGGCGGTGCGCTGCGCCCCGCCCGCCAACAGGCCGACGCCTCAGGAGCGCGACAACTGCCTTCCCCACACCCGCCGGGAGCTCGACCTGCTGGGTGGTCCGCCCGTGATCCTCTGCCTTGGCGCGTTCGCGTGGGATGCAGCGCTCCGGCTGCTCGGCGAGCGCCGGCGGCCGCGCCCGGCATTCGCGCACGCCGCCGAACACCGCGCACAGAGCGGCCCGGTTCTGCTCGCCAGCTACCACGTCAGTCAGCAGAACACGTTCACCGGCCGGCTCACAGCGCCGATGTTCGACGCGATCGTGGCGCGCGCACTGGCGCTCGCCGGCTGAGCGAGGTGCAAGCACTCGTGCCACGCGGCCTCCGCGCGCGCTAACGTCGTCGGCTCGTGCCGCTCGCCGCCTTCACCCCGCTGGTTCGCGACTGGTTTGCCAACGCCTTCGAGGCGCCGACGCCGGCGCAGAAGGAGGCCTGGCCGGCGATCGCGACCGGCGACAACGTGCTGATCAGCGCCCCGACCGGCTCCGGCAAGACACTCGCCGCGTTCCTCTGGGCGCTCGATCGCTTCGTCGCCGCCGGCGCGCCCGGTGAGCACCGAACGCGGCTCGTCTACGTCTCGCCGCTGAAGGCGCTCTCCTATGACGTCGAGCGCAACCTGCGCGCGCCGCTGCGCGGCCTCGGCCTCGGCGAGGCGGTTCGTGTGGCGATCAGGACCGGCGATACGCCGGCGCGCGAGCGCGCCGCGATGCTGCGCCACCCCCCCGACATCCTGATCACCACGCCGGAGTCGCTGTACCTGATGCTGACCTCGCAGGCGCGTGAGATCCTGACGGGCGTCGAGGCGGTGATCCTCGACGAGATCCACGCCGTCGCCGCGACCAAGCGCGGTTCGCACCTGGCGCTGAGCGTCGAGCGGCTCGAGGCGCAACTGGGCGGCGCGAACCTGCAGCGCATCGGGCTGTCGGCGACCCAGCGGCCGCTCGAGGAGGTCGCGCGCTTCATGGTCGGCCCAGGGCGGCGCGCGACGATCGTCGACGTCGGCGCGACACGCCCGCTCGATCTCGAGATCCGCGTCCCCGTGGAGTCGATGGTCGAGCCCGATCGCGGCGTCGAACGCGACCCGCTCGAGCCGGTCGTTGGCGGCGAGTCCACGCGTCGCTCGATCTGGCCGGCGATCTACCCGCAGCTGCTCGAACTTGTGCGCGAGCACCGCTCGACGATCGTGTTCGTCAACAGTCGCCGCGCCGCCGAACGTCTGGCTCTGCGGCTCAACGAGCTGGCGGCCGCCGAGCTGGACGCGCCGGCGCCCGGTGAGGCAGCTGCGGCGGAGATCGCCCGCGCGCACCACGGCTCGCTCGCGCGCGAGGAGCGCACGGCGATCGAGGAGCTGCTGAAGGCCGGCGAGCTGCCGTGCCTGGTCGCGACATCCTCGCTCGAGCTGGGGATCGACATGGGCGCGGTCGACCTCGTGATCCAGGTCGAGTCGCCCAAGTCGGTGGCGCGCGGGTTGCAGCGGATCGGGCGCTCCGGGCACGGCGTGGGTGCGACGAGCAAGGGGCGGATCTTTCCCAAGTTCCGCGCCGACCTGCTCGAGTGCGCGGTCGTCGTTCGCGCGATGCGCGAGGGGCGGATCGAGCCGACGGTCGTGCCGCGCAATGCGCTCGATGTGCTCGCGCAGCAGATCGTCGCGATCGCGGCGAGCGCAGACAGCGTCTCCGTAGACGAGCTGTTCGCGCTGGTGACCCGCACCTACTCCTACAGCGAGCTGACCCGCGAGCTGCTCGAGAACGTGCTCGACTCGCTCGACGGGCGCTACCCCTCCAGCGAGTTCGGCGAGCTGCGGCCGCGGATCAGCTGGGACCGCCTCGCCGGAACGATCCGCGCGCGCAAGGGGGCGCAGAAGCTGGCCGTCGTCAACGCCGGGACGATTCCCGACCGCGGCCTGTTCGCCGTGACGCTGCCGGACGGCCGCCGCGTCGGCGAGCTGGACGAGGAGATGGTCTATGAGGCGCGCCCCGGCCAGACCTTCCTGCTTGGCGCGACCGCCTGGCGGATCGAGGAGATCGGGCGCGACCGCGTGATCGTCACGCCCGCGCCGGGGGCGCCCGGCGCGGTGCCGTTCTGGCGTGGGGACTCCGTCGGGCGCCCCAAGGAGCTGGGGCAGGCGATCGGCGAGTTCTCGCGCTGGGCCGTCGGCCAGCCGGCGGAGGTGCTCGAGCGCGACTACGACCTCGATCCGCTGGCGGCGCGCAACCTGCTCGACTTCCTCGCCGAGCAGCAGGCGGCGACCGGCGTGATCCCCTCGGACCGCACGATCGTGGTCGAGCGCTTCCGCGACGAGATCGGCGACTGGCGGCTGTGCGTGCTCTCGCCGTTCGGTGGGCGGATCCACGCCGCCTGGGGTCTGGCGCTCTCGGCGCGGATCCGCGAGCGCTACGGGCTTGAGTCCGACGCGATCTGGTCTGACGATGGGATCATCGTCCACCTGCCCGACACCGACGAGCCGCCGAGCGCTGAGCTCGTCCTGCCGGAGCCCGAGGAGGTCGAGGAGCTGGTCGTCGGCGAGCTTGGCGCATCGGCCCTCTTCGGCGCGCGCTTTCGCGAGAACGCAGCCCGCGCGCTGCTGATCCCGCGGGCCTACCCGGGCCGGCGCACGCCGCTGTGGCAGCAGCGCCTGAAGGCGCAGACGCTGCTCGAGGTGGCGCGCCGTTACCCCGACTTCCCGATCATCCTCGAGACCTACCGCGAGTGCCTGCGCGACGTGCTCGACGTCCCCGGGCTCGAGTGGCTGCTGAGCTCGCTCGCGCGGCGCGAGATCTCGCTCGTCGAGGTCGAGACGCCGACCGCCTCGCCGTTTGCCTCCTCGCTGCTGTTCGACTACGTCGCCACCTACATGTACGAGGGGGACGCCCCCAACGCGGAGCGCCGCGCCGCTGCGCTGTCGCTCGACCGCGAGCTGCTGCGCGAGCTGCTCGGCCAGGAGGAGCTGCGCGAGCTGATCGACGCCGGCGCGCTGGCGGCGCTCGAAGCGGACCTCGCGCACCGCTCGGAGACTCGCCAGGCCAGCTCGCGCGACGAGCTCCACGATCTGCTGCGGACACTGGGGGACCTGACGGCGCCAGCGGTCCGCGAGCGCGTGCTCGGCGCGCTGGATGCGCAGGCGATGCTCGCCGAGCTGGTGCGCGAGCGCCGGGTGGTGGTTGTGCGGGTCGCGCGCGAGCAGCGCTACATCGCCGCGCAGGACGCCGGCCTCTATCGCGACGCGCTCGGCGTGATGCCGCCCTCCGGGTTGCCCGACGCCTTCCTCGCCGACGTGCCCGGAGCGCTGCGCGAGCTGGCGGCGCGCCACGCGCGCACGAGCGGCCCGTTCACCACCGGCGAGCTTTCCGCGCGCTACGGCGTCGACATGGCCAGCGCGCTGCGCGAGCTGGAGGCCGCCGGGCGCCTGGTGCGCGGCGAGCTGCGTCCGCTGTCGGACCCGCGCACGCGGGCGGGCGAGCGCGAGTGGTGCGACCCGGACGTGCTGCGACGCCTGCGTCGCGCGTCGCTGTCGGTCCTTCGCCGCGAGATCGAACCGGCCGAGCGTCGCGCGCTGGCGGTCTTCCTGCCGTCATGGCAGGGCGTCGACCGTCACGCGGCCGCCGGCGCCGGCGTCGAGCGTCTGCGCGAGATCCTCGTTCCGCTGCAGGGGCTGGCGCTGCCGGCCGAGTTGTGGGAGCGCGCCGTGCTGCCGCGGCGCGTCGGCTCCTACTCGACCAGTTGGCTCGACCAGCTCTGCGCCGCGGGTGAGCTCGTGTGGGTCGGGGCCGGGGCGATCGCGCGGCGCTCCGGGCGCGTCGCGCTGTACTTCCGCGACGACGCTCCCGCGATCGGCCCACCGGCGGCGAGCGCGAAGCTCGAGGCGCCGGCCGAGCCCGAGCACGAGCTGATCCGCGCGCGCCTGCGCGCCGGGCCCTGCTTCTTCGGCGACCTCGCCGCGGCGCTCGACGCGCCGCTCGAGGCGCTGCAGGAGGCGCTCTGGGATCTCGTCTGGGCGGGCGAGGTGACCAACGACGCCTGGGCGCCGCTGCGGGCGCCGCGGCTCGCCCTCGCGCCGGGCGCCGGGCGCGCCCAGCAACGCTCCGGCCGGCGCTTCGCGCCCGCGATCCGGGCTTCTCGCGCGCAGACGCGCGCCCCGGTCCAGGGCCGCTGGTCGCTGGTCGCGCCGCTGTTCGAGCCGCCGGCGGATCCGCTTGCGCGCCGGCGGACACTGGCGGAGCTGCTGCTCGAGCGCTACGGGATCCTGACCCGCGAGCTCGTCCTGGCCGAGGGGATCGCCGGCGGCTTCGCCGCCCTGTATGACTCGCTCGCCCAGCTCGAGACGCTCGGCGTCTGCCGTCGCGGCTACTTCATCGAGGGCCTGGGGGGCGCCCAGTTCGCCCTGCCGGGCGCGGTCGAGCGCTTGCGCGCGCAGCGCGACCTGCGGGACGCTCCGCCGCTCGTGCTGGCCGCCTGCGATCCGGCCCAGCCGTTCGGCGCGGCGCTGGCCTGGCCGGCTCCGGCGGCCCTCGGCGCGAGCCGCACCGAGGGGCGCCGTCCGTCGCGCGTCGCCGGTGCGCACGTCGTGCTCGTCGGTGCCGATGTCGCCTGCTACGTCGAGGCGGGCGGCCGCGGTCTACAGACCTTCGTCAGCGGCGAGCCGTTGCGCGTCGCGCTCGGCGCGCTCGCCGACGCTGTGCGCGGCGGCCAGATCCGCAAGCTCGAGCTGGAGCGGGTCGACGGGGAGCCGGTGCTCGGCAGCCGGAGCGAGGCGGTGCTGATCGAGCTCGGCTTTCGCAGCGGGCCGCGGCGGTTGACGCTCAGCGCCTAGTCGGCTGAAGCGCCCTCGCGGCGAGGGCTTCGATCGCGCCCACGCTGCGCGGCCTCTACGATCGCGGCGGATGCCGGAGGGCGACACCATCCACCACGCAGCGAACCGGATTCGCCCGGTGCTGGCGGGACGCGTGCCCGAGCAGATCGTGACGCCGCAGCGACGCCACGAGCGCGACCGCTGGCCCGAGCGCCTCGCCGGTCGCGCTGTGGAGGCGGTCGAGGCCCGCGGCAAGCACCTGCTGGTGCGCTTCGATGGCGACCTGGTGCTGCACTCGCATCTGCGGATGACCGGGGCGTGGGACGTCCACGCCGTGGGGGAGCGCTGGCGTCGTGCGCGGTCACGCGCGTGGCTCGTTCTGCGCGCCGGCGGCCAGGAGGTCGTGCAGTTCGACGGGCCGTTGCTCGAGCTGATCACGACCTCGCGCGCCCGCACCGACCCGCGGTTGCGGGACCTGGGCCAGGACGTGATCGGCGAGCGCTTCGACGAGGCGATGCTGCTTCGCCGGATCCGCGAGGACGACCCCACGCGGCCGCTGGGCGACGCGCTGATCGACCAGCGAACGATCGCCGGGATCGGCAACATCTGGAAGTCGGAGTGCTGCTTCGCCGCCGCCGCCGATCCCTGGAAGCCACTCGCGCGGACTCGCGACGAGGAGATCGTCGCCGCGGTCCGCTTCGCTCGCGAGCGGATGGCGCAGTCGGCGCGTGACGGCTACGAGGCGCGCCCTCGCGCCGTCTACGCGCGCGCGGGCGAGCGCTGTCCGCGCTGCGGCGAGCGGATCCGCGCCGCCGGCCAGGGTGACGGCAATCGCAGCACCTATTGGTGCGCCGGATGCCAGCGCTGATCCGCGTCGGACACAAGGGGGCGCCCGCGCTCGCACCGGGCAACACCCTGGCGAGCTTCGACGCTGCACTCGCCGCCGGGGTGGACATGATCGAGTTCGACGTGCTCCTCTCGCGTGAGGACTCCGAGCTCCACGTCGCCCACGACCGCGGCGAGCTTGCGCGCGGTGGCTGCCCGACGCTGGCGCAGGCGCTCGCGCACATGAGCGCTCCCCGCTACGCCGGCGTACGGCTGCAGCTCGACGTCAAGAGTCGCGACTGCGAGGATCGCGTGCTGGGCGCGCTCGACGGCGCCGGCGCACGCTCACGCGCGATGATCAGCACCGCCGTGTCGCGCACGCTGGTGCGCTTTCGCGTGCTGGCTCCGGATCTCAAGCTCGCCTGGACGGTTCCCGAGATCCCCGGCGTCACCGGCACGCCGCTGATCACGCCGACGCTCGGCCACCTCTACCGCGACCTGCTGCCGCGCCGCGCCGCCGCACGCATCGAGGCGGGGGCGATCGACGCTCTGGTCGCGCACTGGAGCATGGTCACGTCCGAGCTGGTCGACGCGATCGGTGCGGCCGGCGGCGAGATCTACGCCTGGACGGTCGACGACGCCGCCGAGATCGCGCGCCTGCACGCGCTCGGCGTCACCGGCGTGATCACCAACGATCCCCGGCTGTTCGGCTGAAGGGCCGCCCGCCGCCCGGCACTCGCGCACGGCATCAGCGGTGGATCGTGCAGGTCGCCGCGCTGTAGCCGGACGGGTCGGCACCGGCCGCGGCGGAGTGCCCCGACCGCGTGGCCCGCACGTCCTGCGCGATCGTGCGGCCCTTCAGGCGCCACTCGAAGACGACGACGCCGCGCAGCGTGTAGGCCTGGGTGGTGCTGCGCCGGATCGCGAAGTCCTGTCCGGCCTGGCGGGCTCGCGACGAGCCGCTGCCGACGGCGACGAATCCCGACACCCCGCCGCCGGGCAGGTAGTGCCAGCGCCCGGTCGGACTGCGGTACTCGACAACGAACTGCATGTACATCGTCTGCTGTGCGTCGCCCGTCCCCGGCATCGAGCCGCGGATGCCGATCGTGTCCGGATGCCCAGGTGTGTTGCACACATCGATCGTCGCCCACAGCAGCGGGGAGGACGGTTTGGGCAGCGGCGTGGCGGCGAGTGCGATGGCCGGCGCGGCGATCGAGGAGCAGGTCAGGCCGGCGAGCAGGGCGCGTTTGGCGGTGCGCACGGACGCCACGATAGCGTCGCCACCGGCATCGTCCGGCCCGTGTCGGCGTTGGCCGCCGCCGGTGCAGCCGACGCGCCGTCCTGCGATGCGGTGGAATATATGTCCATGCGCGCAAACGAGACAATTCGGCGAACGCAGGCGTGGCCTCGCGGGCCGCGGCGCTGCGGCGGGGGGTCGCGATGACCGGTCTGCGCGACCCGGCGCCCCCGGTCGCCGCCGAGCCGTCGCCGAACGGCGGCAGCGGGCCCGAGGAGCGCTCCGCCGGCGGTGTCGTGATCAAGGGCGATGAGGTTCTCGTCGTCGTGCCGACGCGCCGTGCCGCGAACGGCGCGCGCGTGCTCGCGCTGCCGAAGGGGCACCTCGACGGCGACGAGACCGACGCGCAGGCGGCCTCGCGCGAGGTGCGCGAGGAGGGGGGCGTCGAGGCCGAGCTGGTCGCCTCGCTTGGCGACGTCCACTACCACTACCGCCGCCGCGGGAAATTGATCAGCAAGCGCGTGCGTTTCTTCCTGTTCGAGTTCACCTCGGGCTCCCCGACCGATCACGACCACGAGATCGAGGAGGCTCGCTGGCTGCCGATGACGGCGGCGGTCAAGCAGCTCACCTACCCGGGCGAGCGCGAGATGGTGCAGAGCGTGCTGTCCAAGAGCCGCCGCCTGGACCGATAGCCTCCCGCCCGTGCAGGTGCTCAACTTCTACTCGACGATCTTCGCCGATCAGCTCAAGCGCGGGCGCAAGACGGCGACGATCCGACTCGGCGACAAGTCCCACAAGTACCGCAAGAACCAGGCCGTGCTGGTGACGATCGGCTACCAGTACTCGCCCCGCGAGAAGATCTTCGACGCGGTCATCGACCAGGTCGAGGTGACGCGCCTGCGCGACCTCTCACCGCGCGACATCGAGCACGACAACCCGGAGTTCCGCCGCCACGAGGACCTCGTCCACTTCCTCGAACAGATCTACGGCCGCACGGTCACGCTCGACGACACGGTCACCGTCGTTCGCTTCTCGCAGATCGTCGACAAGCCGGCGGGCATGACCGAAGCGATCAAGGGCTTCGGCGGCGCGCAGAACTGAGCCGGCGCCCGAGGCCATGAGGGTCTCGATTCTCGACGACTACTTCGACACGCTCAGGACCCTGCGCTGCTTCGAGAAGCTGGCGGCGCACGAGGTCTCGGTCCACACCGACCACGTCCAGGAGGTCGGCGAGCTGGCAGGGCGGCTGCGCGACTGCGAGGCGCTGGTGCTGATCCGCGAGCGCACCGAGATCCGCGCCCCCCTGCTCGAGCGCCTGCCGAGCCTGCGGCTGATCAGCCAGCGCAGCGTCTACCCGCACATCGACGTCGATGCCTGCACGCGGCTCGGCGTGATCGTGTCCTCGAGCCAGCATGCGGGTACCCCCTCCTACGCAGCGGCAGAGCTGACCTGGGGGCTCGTGCTCGCCGCGATGCGCCAGATCCCCCAGCAGATGGCGGCGCTAAAGGCCGGCGACTGGCAGATCGGCGTGGGCGACTCGCTACGCGGGCGGATGCTCGGCATCTACGGCTACGGGCGGATCGGCACGGTCGTCGCACAGTACGGTCGGGCGTTCGGCATGCGTGTCCAGGTCCTCGCGCGCGAGCCCTCGTGCGAACGGGCGCGCACCGACGGCCTACTCGTCGCGGCGAGCAGGGAGGCGTTCTTCGCGGATAGCGACGTCGTCTCGCTGCACATGCGGCTCCTCGAGGGCACGCGCGGCATCGTCACCGCGGAGGACCTTGCGCTGATGAAGCCCGGCGCGCTGCTCGTCAACACGAGCCGCGCCGGGCTGATCGAGCCCGGTGCGCTTGTGGCCGCGCTTGCGGCCGGGCGGCCGGGCATGGCGGCGGTCGACGTCTACGAGCAGGAGCCACTGCGCGACCCGGGGGATCCGTTGCTGGCGCTCGACAATGTGGTCTGCACGCCCCACATCGGCTACGTCACCCGCGACGAGTACGAGCTGCAGTTCACCGACATCTTCGATCAGATCAACGCCTACGCCGGCGGAGCGCCGATCAACGTCGTCAACCCAGAGGTGCTCGAGCAGGCTGCTGCGCGTCGGTGAGAGGCCTCGCGCGGGGGCCGAGCTTCGCCCGCTTGTGACAATTCTGGCACTCTCTGGCCGCGAGTGCCAATTTTCTTGACATTGGGCCCCCAGGCCCTGTATTCTCGGACATGGCTGGCACTCTCGCAACGAGAGTGCCAATGCGATCGGTGGGGCTCCCTCGTGGAGCGCTCACCGCCGGAGCACCACACTCAATGGAGGTTTTCAAGATGAAGCTCAAGCCCCTGGGCGATCGGCTGATCGTGCGGGCGATCGAGGAAGAGGAGACCACCGCGAGTGGCCTCGTCCTCCCCGATACCGCGAAGGAGAAGCCGCAGAAGGGCAAGGTCCTGGCTGTCGGTGACGGCAAGCTCGACGACGACGGCAAGCGCATCCCGCTCGACGTCTCCGAGGGCGACGAGGTCCTGTACAG
>Ga0209415_10012268_pt1 | contig 14307 bp, 16 predicted proteins | sample PeaSoiSIISIP2007_FD_187696 | JGI IMG/M metagenome (GOLD analysis project Ga0209415, IMG submission 187696) | Peat soil microbial communities from Weissenstadt, Germany - SII-SIP-2007 (SPAdes) (version 2) | ecosystem: Environmental > Terrestrial > Soil > Wetlands > Peat | place: Germany... | reverse complement strand
CCACAAGAACCCAACTGGTCGCTTTTCAGAAAGCCGCGTAAAACGATGACTTTTACAGTTTCTCGTCAAGAGCCGATAAATCAAGTGTTCCGTGTGCCCGAATAGCTGTGTAGGCTACAAGGGTGATTTATATGACATGTGAGTATCTTTTATTCCTTGCTAAGCTATCTCGTAGCTCGAATCGTAGGCTATATCGATTTCTTTGCTTGGCAGTGCAAATCTGGATTGCGGCGCATCAACCAACTCAATTTCTTCCGCATCAACTTCTACAGATACACTTCGCATGATCGAGTCCAGAGTCAGTACTACACGGAAATCGTTCTTCTTGCGCACCAGAATCCCCTCAACACCGGCCATAACCCCCGCTTTGATTCGAACTCTTTCGCCTATCTTCAAGTACGGGTGCGGTTCGAAATTGCGCAAGTTCATGCCTTGGCGCAAAGCCTCAATATCGCGATTCGGAAGGGGCCACGGTTCTCGTCCTGAACCAACAATCGACAACACTCCCGGGATGCCAAGTACAGTTCCCCGATCTTGCCTTCCGATGCGGACAAAAACATACGTTGGAAATAGCGGCAACTCCAACACGACCGGCGCGCTTTTCTTCCATTTTCGTACTACTCGATACAGTGGAAGAAAAGTTTCAATTTGGCGATCTACCATCAATTCATAAACATGTTTTTCATGACGGGGTGTGGTGTACGCCGCGAACCACTGCGGAAATATTTCTGCAGTGATTCGTAGTGGCGCACTGTTCTTGGTACCCGCAGAAATTGCACAGGCATCAGGCATAGCTTCGCCATCCTTACTCGGAAGGTGTTTTTTTCACAGGTTGTTTAATTCGAAGAATTGTACCTCTGACAAAGTCAGAGATTTTACGATTGCACCACCCTCAACGGGTTCTTTTAGCAACCGGTGTCACATCATCAAAAGACAAGGCATAAAAATACAAGCGTAGCTGGTACTGATTAGGCAAATCGAGGAGGAGCAACTTGCGGAACTGTCGTTCTTCAATTACCACCCCGAAGTAACCGGTGGAATTACCTTCGAGCAAGTGTACCACGAAGTTGGGTAACGCACCTTGCTTCAAAAATAAAACCGTTGCAATATTTATGGAGTATTTAACATTCGCAAGAGGCACGGTTCATTGAACTCAAGCCCTCTGTCCTGAAGTAGTGGGCGGAGGCCTGAGTTTGAAACCTGCTGGATTGCTTACATTTTGTACCGGCCAAGATCCTCATCGTTCAGCCCTTCCAGCCAGCCTCGCAATTGTTCGGCTGTGGGGCCTTCGGGTGGGCCTGTGGTATTCAGTTTGGCGGATTGCATCACCTGTTCCGAGACGAAGATGGGGCAATCGGCGCGCAGTGCCAGCGCGATGGCATCCGAGGGACGCGCATCGATAGTGAGCGGTTCCCCACCCTGGCGAAGCCACAGAACGGCGAAGAACATATCGTCCTTAAGCTCCGTAATCACGACGCGATCCAGTTGAGCATTCAAGTGCTGAATCAGGTTTCGCGTCAGGTCGTGGGTCATGGGGCGCGGGGCGGAAACCTTCTCGATCTCGATGGCGATAGCGTTGGCCTCGAAGATACCGACCCAGATAGGCATCACGGTATCCGAGGCCACGTCCTTCAGCACCACGATGGGCATATTGGTGGCCGGGTCCATCATCAGGCCACGAATCCGAACTTCAATCTCCATGAGTTCCCTTCCCTTCGCAACCATTCTAGACTGATTCGCCGACCAGGCTGTTGGGGTGCGTTCCTGTAATGCGCACCTTCAGGTAGCTGCCGGGTGCGGGCGCGATGGGCTGCGCGCAGGTAAAGTTGACTGGCTTGTTCTGACTACATCGGCCGGCAATCTGCCCGCGCGCCGGGATCGCGCCCTCGACCATCACTTCAACTATGCGCCCCAAGTTCTTGGCATAATTGAGCCGCTGGATCTCGCGCTGGCGATCAAGCAATACTTGAAGCCGCTTCGCCTTCTCGTCTTCGGGGATCGAATCGATCATGGTCAGCGCCGGGGTATTGGGCCGCGCCGAGTACTTGAAGCCAAAGACGACGTCATACTGCACCTCGTCGAGCAGGTTCATGGTTTCGATGAAATCGTCCGAGGTTTCACCGGGAAATCCGACAATAATATCCGTGGAGAGCGAGATGGGACGCCGTGCGGCCTTTATCCAGCCGATGCGCTCCAGATACCAATCACGCGTGTACTCGCGGTTCATTGCCTTGAGAATGCGCGTTGAACCGGACTGCACCGGTAGATGCACCTGATCGCAAAGCGTCGGAACGGCATCAATCACATCGACTATATCGTGAGTAAAGTCGCGGGGGTGGCTGGTCATGAAGCGAACGCGACGAATTCCGGTGACCTGACCAACCGAGGCCAGCAATTCCGCGAAGCTCGACTTCCCTTCCGGGTCGCGGTAGCTGTTCACGTTCTGGCCGAGCAGTTGAATCTCGGTAAAGCCCTGATCGGCGATGCGGCGCGCCTCGGCCAGCACAGAGCTGGAACTTCGGCTGCGCTCCTGGCCGCGCGTATACGGCACCACGCAGTAGGCGCAGAATTTGTCGCAGCCTTCGATGATGGTGATGTAGCCACGATAGGGATTCAGGCGCGTGGTGAACTCGGTCTCAAAGGTCTCCTCGGTCTGCCGGTCGTCGAGTCCAGTGATGCGGTTCTCGCCAGCCTGCAAGCGCACGAGCATCTCCGGCAGCTTGCGATACGAGGCCGAACCAGCGACCAGCGAGACATACGGAGCGCGCTCGAATATCTTTTCGCCCTCTTGCTGAGCCACGCAGCCCAGCACCGCGAAGCGCTTACCCGCCTTGTGCAGCTTTTTGTAGTCGTTGAGTCGGTTGAAGACTTTTTGCTCTGCCTTGTCGCGAATGGAGCAGGTGTTATAGAGGATGAGGCCAGCCTCTTCCTCGTGCTCCACCTGCCGGTAGCCCTCGTGCTGAAGCGTGCCGATCAGCTTTTCGGAGTCGTGGGCGTTCATCTGGCATCCGAAGGTCTCGATGTAGAAGGTTTTCTCGGTTGCCATAGTCATTTCCAGTATATCGTGAGCGCGGATGACTGAGCGGCCGGTTGTAACCAGCCGCCGTCGGGAGTATTTACGCCTTGGCCGCAAAATGGGCGCTAACGTAGTCCCAGTTGAGAACCTGAAAGAAGGCTTTGACGTAATCGGCGCGCTTGTTCTGGTACTTCAGGTAGTAAGCATGTTCCCACACGTCAACGGTGAGAACTAGTTTGTGACCAAGCGTGAGCGGGCTGTCCTGGTTGGCAGTGGTCTCAATGGCCAGCGAACCGTCGGGCAGTTTGACCAGCCAAGCCCAGCCGCTGCCAAAGACGCTGAGCGCAGCCGCCGTGAGTTTGTCCTGGAATCCTGAGAGCGAGCCGAATTTCGCGTCGATGGCCTTGGCGAGTTCGCCAATGGGCGCTGCGCCGACACCTGGCTTGCCCAGCGTCGGCCACCAGTAGGAGTGATTGGCGTGCCCGCCGCCCTGATTGCGAATCGCGGTGCGCGCGGCCTCGCCGATAGCGTTCAGGTTGGCAAGCAGTTCCTCTACGCTCTTCCCTGCCAGTTCCGGATGTGCTGCGACGGCGGCATTCAGATTGTTCACGTAGGCTTGGTGGTGCTTGTCGTGGTGCAAATGCATGGTCGCCGCGTCGAAGTACGGCTCCAACGCATCGTAGGCATAAGGCAATGCGGGAAGCGTGAACGGTCCGGCAGGCGGGGCGGAAGCAGGCGTGTTCCTTGTAGGAAGCGTTTGAGCGTGCAGGGATTCGGCCAGCAGCAGCGCGCCCGCCGCGCCGCCTAAATGCTTGATTGCAGTTCTGCGATCCATCATGCGGAAAAGCCTCCGATGGTTCGATGCGGATAGCCGCAGAAAGTCTGCGAATCTTTCAAAAAAGGCATCTCAGTGGGATGCAAAACGATAGCCCCACCGCAAGGGTCAATTCACAAATTGGGAGTCTCACGACTTTTCTCTTCATCGACCCCGAAGACTCCAGTTGGATAATTTCAAAACCATCCAGCGGTCAGTTTGGAATCTCTGCAAGTCTGAGGATCTTGCGAAATCCCTTGGAGAATGACTTCGCAGACGTTTTGAGGCTCGTAAATCGGGCCAAAAAGGGCGTTTTTGAGGCCAAAATCGGGGTTTTTAGGCTAAAAAATGGCCAAAAATGGACCTCTCTGTTTACTTGTCAGTAACGATGCTGTTTTTGCAAAACGTTGATTCCTTGAGTATTAGAGGATTTACCAGGGGCAAAATAACGATTTCCACAGGGGGAGGGGGTGGGGTATGCGGTGCAGAGCACTCAAATCCAGGGCGGATCGGGCTATTCAGAGGGATTTCCCTCATCTCTTCATTGTGCGCGTTGCCTCGAGAATACTACGCAAGACGGTGTAAACAAGTTTTCGGCGATGGAATTTTGCAAGAGGCTCTGTTGGCCATTTTTACCGTTTTCCACCTGCCGCATCCAGGATCAATGGTAAAAAGCGGCGCATCTCTTCGTCGTACTGCTCAATGCACCCGGAGAGAATATCGTAATACCAGCCATGCACGGTCAGCTTTCCATGAGCAACGGCCTGGGCCACGGAGGGCTGCGCCTTCAGGTTGAGCAATTGCGCGACGACGTTGCCGCGAATCAGCGCGGCCAACTCCGCATGCTCGCCGTCGGCCGGGTTTGGTGGCTGGCGATGACTGAAGGCGGCTTCCACGTGGCTCAGCCAGCGCCGCGCCTTGGGCAGGTTCTCCAGCCCCTTGCGATCCAGCGCAGCTTTCAGCGCGCCGCAGTCGGAGTGGCCGCAGAGAATTGCGTGCTTCACCTTGAGCACCTCGACCGCGTATTCGATGGTCGCCGTCACGCCGTCCACGTCGCCGCTACCGATGGGCACCACGTTGCCGGCGTTGCGGGTGATGAACAAATCGCCGGGTCCGGTACCTAGAATCAGGTCCGGCACCACGCGCGAGTCGGAACAGGTAATGAACAGCCACTCCGGCGCCTGCATCTCCGCCAGCAAGTGAAACTGATCCCGCCTGCGCGGGAAAACGTCTTTCAGGAAATGCTTGTACCCCTCGATCAACCGCTCCATCGGCGTCTCCTCATCAGATATGACGTCGGTGCCGGTCTTCAGGCCCGCCTCTGTCAGACTATCGCACTCCATCGCGCCCGATGAAAAAGCACCCCTGCAAACTTCATCACTGAAGCTGTATTCTGAGTGCGTTCCATCTTACGGTGAGAAGGGGTCTGATTTGGCGCGGGAAATGGATTGGGCAAACCAAGAATCGATGCAAAAATCAATGGGAACGGGATTATGTGCGCAGTTTGCGTGGTCGGGCCTGCGCAGGCACTGGCGTTTGGTCGGCGCAAGCGCGTTGCTGCTGACTTTGGCGGCGGTAACTGCGGCCTCATTCGGTTTTCACGCGACCCGTCCCGCTGCGGCCATCGTTCCCTTCCCTCATGAGATCGCTCAGGTCAGCTTTGCCGTCGCCGGCGACGTGATTCCGCACGATCCAGTCCGCGCCGCGGCCACCGCAGCCGGTGACGGAGCACAGGGCTGGGGCGCGCTGTTCGCCGACGTGAGCGACGTTTTCAAACGCGCCGACTTCGGCTTTGTGAATATGGAAACGCCCGTAGCTCCGGCCCACTCGCGCGGATCAAAGCCCTTCATGTTCGATGCCCCCATCGCCCTGATTGACGCGCTCAAAGCCAACGGGATCAAGATCGTTTCGTTCGCCAACAATCACGTGATGGACCAAGGCTGGGCGGGATTTGCCGAAACCCGCGAGCATCTGCGCGACCAGGGAATGCTCTTTGCCGGTTCCGGCGATACCGCAGCGCAGGGCTGGCAGCCGGTCGTGGTCGAGGCCAACGGCATCAAAGTCGGCTGGCTGGGCATGACGCGCTGGCTCAACGGCAATCGCAATCCGGAGAAGGACGATCAGCCGCATGTGAACTTTTTCCCGTATCCCGGCGAATCGGCTGGCGCAGGGGGCATGGACGAGGCGGGTGTGCTGGATGCGATCAAGCAGGCGCGGACCAAATGCGACCTGCTGGTGGTTTCCATTCATTGGGGCGTGGAATATGCGACCGCGCCGCGCCCGGAGGACGTCGAGACCGCGCACAAAATGCTGGATGCCGGAGCTGCTGTGATCGTCGGCCACCATCCGCACGTTTTGCAGCCGGTGGAGACCTATCGCACCGCCGATGGGCGCGATGCGGTGATCTTTTACTCGCTGGGAAATTTTCTGTCGAATCAGTCGCGCAATTACGTCGATGGACTGATGCCAGACAAGAATGGCGACCCGCGCGACTCGATGATTGGCCTGTTTTCCGCTGTGCGCAAGGACTACGGACCGGCCGGAGTGCGCGTTGAACTGGGCCACGTGGGCGTTCTGCCCGTCTGGGGCGAGAACAATCGCAACGAGCTGGCCACCGGCCACGCCAAAACTCCGCAGATCCACCCCATCCTGATTGATCGCGAGATCCCGCGCCTGCAAGGCCGCCTCGACGAGCTGAGCAAAATTGCCGAGCAGAACAAAGCCGATGCGGCCAAGAATGCCGGTCAAAGCAAGCCAGAGCCCGCTTTGAATGCCGCGCAACTGCAGGAGTTCATCGCGGTCACGAATCGCCTCAAACTGCTCAGCGACCGCCGCGCTCTGTTGCTGGCGCGCATCGGCGATGAATACCTGGTTGACCCTCCCAAGCTGGCGACCAAGCCGTAGGACGCGCATCAATCCAGCGTGCTACTGGTCTGCGTTTTTCAGTTCCTTCACCCATTCGGGCGCGTTGGCGGGCAGGTCATGATAGCAGTTATAGGAGGAGATTTTGTGCCCCGTCTGAATATCCACCAGAAAACAGAGCATGCCAAAGTGCAGCGGCCCTGCTTCATAGGCCACCTGTCGGCCACCAGATCTGAATTGCCATGTCCAGAGAAATGGATCGCCCTGAATCTGCCGGAAGACGTGGCCGTTGCGGGCAAGCACCAGCGTTTTGGAAAATAATTCGTGCGGATGATCAGGGATGGACTCACTCAGAGTCCATCCAGATAACCCACCCGGCCCCGAACGATGCGCGGATTCAGAGGGTTGTTCCGCCCTGGCGACGGCCATCATACCCACAATGACCGCAAACACAAATACTGCCTTGATTCCGAACCAGTATCCGGTCCTCATCTTTCCCCCGGTCTATACAAAGGCAACTCAGGTGTATCCAAGTCATCCGTGAAGGACAAAAATCAACGGCCTTCGCAATTTCAGTATCCAGCGGCCACCAGCCAGGCTTCAGTTAAATCGAAATCTTGCTTCTTCTTTTCAGCCTGCAGTTGCGCGTGGGCCAATTTTACCAGCACATCGGCCTCGACGTTCACCGGAGCACCTATAGTAAGCGTATGCAGGTTCGTCCGCCAGTACGTCAGCGGAAGAATGGCAATCGAAATGGCCTCTCCATCGAAGTCGGCGATGGTCAAACTGATGCCTTCAATGGCCACCGAGCCTTTATGCACCATCCAGGGCCGCACGTTCTCCGGTACCTTCACCTTGAGCGTCCAGTCGGTGGTCTCCTTGTCAAAGTCCTCATTGGACTCCGGCACCACGGATTCCATGGCAATCAGTGTGCCAGTGCCGTCCACATGCCCCTGCACCACGTGACCGCCCAGCGGGCTTCCTGCGGCCGTGGGCAGTTCCAGATTCACCTTTGCGCCAGCTTCGAGCGCGCCCAGCGAGGTGCAATCCAGCGTCTCCTGCGCCAGGTCAGCATGAAAAAGCTTCGGATCCACATCCAAGGCGGTCAGGCAGACGCCGGAAACACCCAGCGAATCGCCCTCACGCAGCCGCTCTGCAAGTCCGGGGGCCTCGACCGTGATCCGCCGCACCCCACCCCTGCTCTCCAAACTCACCAACGTTCCCGTTTGCTCAATGATTCCAGTAAACATATTCCTAGTGTACGAGATTTTTGACGAGTGATGGCGCTCGCATCGCAGGAATGAAAGGAATGCGATAGACTGATCGGTAGTTACCCACAAGGAGATCGCCGCATGTTCGACGTAGGCCAAAACGTTGCTGTTATTACGGAAAAAGGAATCGCATACGATGCGGTCATTGTTGCGCGCGCACAGTCAGACAACGGCACCAGCGCCTACAAGGTGATCCTGAATGGAAGCGGACCCGAGCAGTCGGGGCAGTGGCACAAGGCCTGCGACGTCTTCGTCGAAGAACAGCTCGACGCGGAAGCCAAGGCTCCCTGGGAAGCTTTCCTGAAAAAGTAACGCGCCAGTGTATTTGCCGAGTGATTTTGTACCATGATTGGGTGCCCCTGGTCTAGATTTTGAGACCAGGGAAAGCACGAACCCAATGACACTTTTTTATCAGGCCAAAGACTCAATGGATTCGGCGTTCACTGCGTCTTTGCTGGCTGAGCGAGATTGCGGCCGCGGCAAGGTTTGCACCACGGGACGCACAGTCTGTTCACTGCGTCTTTGCTGGCTGAGCGAGATTGCGGCGCTATTGCCCCAGCACCAACGCGGCCAGCAGCAGCAGCCACGCGGCATTCATCGTGTGCCAAAACCATGCTGTGGCATCCAACACAATCTGCCGGAACTCGACGCGCCGCAGCCACCCAAGCGCCGTCAGACACAGCAACAGAGCCACCGCGCCAATCACAACATGAACGGCATGCAGGCCGCTGATCATGTAAAAGAAGTTGCTGGTCAGAGAGGTGCCCTGTTTCAAAGTAATCCCCTCTGACGCCAACTGCCGCCATGCCTCGCGCTGGCCCAGCAGAAAAACCACGCCCATCGCCAACGTCGCGGCCACCCACGGCTGTGTGCGGCGCAGCGCGGGATGCCCCATGCCCAGCCACTCCTCCAGAACATCGATCTCGCGAAAGATATTGCGCCGCGCCAACTCCATGGTCAGGCTGCTCAATAGCAACACGATGGTATTGAGATAGAGGATCTTGGGCAGCAGCGCGCGATGCCATTCCACCGGCTGCGCATGAACCAATGGGTCCACGTGCACACCGCTTTGGTGCGCAAAGTAAATGGCCACCAGTACCGCGAACAGCGTCATATCTACAGCCAGAGCCGTAAAGACGCCAAACCGTATGCGCTGCAGCAGTTCTCCCGGCCCTTCACGCCGATTTTGCCAGTCGTCGTCGCCGCCGCCACCGCCACCGCCGGTCGGTCGCCGGTCCACAGGAGGCTTGCCACCGATCCCCGGCTCCTTGGGCATCACCTCTGCGGGAATGGATGAGAATGTGGAAGGCATACGCCACCTCCGTAGAAGTAGAGACTACTCTCACTTCGGCAGAGACGCATCTTGATTTATATGCGCCGATTTCGATTCTGCGAGAAGGTAACGTAGAGCCAGAATTCAGGACCATCCTGGGAACACCGTCCCCGTTTTCGTTAAATTTTGTTCACGACTGGAGAGCGGATTGCCGACCTTTGCCAGAGGCATGCCACGCGGCCATCACCATCTCCACAAAAAGCCGGTGAACTCTTTTATCATGTGAGAGTTCAGGGTGAAACGTGGCGGCCATCAACCCGCCCTGGCGCACCAATACCGGCGAGCCATCGCGACGAGCCAATATCTCCACGCCCGCACCCGTCTCCACGATGCGCGGAGCTCGGATAAAGACCATCTCCAGCGGACCGCCGGGCAGCGCCGTCTGCTCGTTCAGAATCGCCGAGTCAATCTGCCGACCGTAGGCGTTGCGCTCAACAATCACATCCAACACTCCCAGCGAGCGTTGCGCCGGATTCCGCACCGTGCGCGCCAGCAGAATCGCCCCCGCGCAGGTGCCAAATACCGGCTTCTTCCCGCAAAACTCCAGCAAAAGATCGAAAAAATGGAGCCTGTCCAGAAAGCGCAGAATCGTAGTCGATTCGCCTCCCGGCAGAACCAGCCCTTCCAACCCCGCCAACTCCTCCGGCTTGCGCACTTCCACCGACTCGGCACCCGATACCGCCAATGCCTCCGCGTGAGCTGCATAATCACCCTGAATCGCCAATACTCCAATACGGGGCTTCTTTTGCTCTTCAGTCAACTCTGTTCTCCTGGTTTGCTCTGGGTTTTGATCTGCTCTGGGTTTTGATCTGCGCTGTTTTTTGAGAAACGGATGAAGACTTCGATGCTGAATTCATTCGTCACCAATCCACCGCACATGAATTCGTAGCGCCAACCCGCCGCAAATCAATCCGTAGCTCCGACCTCCCGGTCGGCTTTAGCCCCTGAGGAATGTTTTCAACTCTCTCCGCTAGACATTCGAGGTTCTCCCGCAGCCGACCACCATTTTCCTCCCAGTCATAGCATCAATCATAGATGCAAGGACGAAGCCACTGCATCTTGCACAACATTCCGTAAGCAACGCGCACAATGAAGAGATGAGGGAAAACCTCTGGATGGCCCAATCCACCCTGGATTGGAACGGTCAAAACTGCGTACCCCCACCCCCTCCCCCTGTGGAAATCGTCTTTTGCCCCTTAAAAACTCCGCTAACCAGCGAGGAATCAATCATTTGTAAATATTACATAGTTACTGATCAGTAAACAGAGAGGCCCATTTTTAGCCCTTTTTTGCCTCAAAAAACCCGATTTTGACCTCAAAATTGCCCTTTTTGGCCATAGTGCTGATTCGCCAAACAAAAAAAGGCGCAAGCAGCAATCACTCCCCGCTTGCGCCGTTTCAGTTTTCAAACTTCTCTCTACCGCCAGTGACCTTCAATCAGAATCCACTCGCCGTGGCGATGGACCCAGTGATGACCAACCCAAACCGCGTGCTCGTGGGGCGGGCGCTCATAGTGGCCGGGAACCCAGTTGTAGCGGTCACCGTCCCAGCGATGATAGCCACCAACCCAAATGAATCCGCGCTCAGGAGGCGGACCGGGACGCTCATAGACTGGTGGCGGTGGCCCGATGCGAATCGAAACCTGCGCAAATGAAGCTGCGGGGCACAGAGTAAGGACAAACAGCAAAGCCAATGCAAATTTCTTGACCATGAAATAAACTCCTTCGGGGTTAATTGCCTTCCGGATCGATGCTGCTTCCGGCCTGTTATTTGATTCAACGTTGCTCAACGGATAAAGTTGCGCGGTGAACGTGAACTTTACGCTTTCTTTGCTTTTACTCCCCGCGGATTGATTTGGATGGCCTGGATTGCTCAGAACAGTTGGTCAGTTCGATAGGGCAGAGATCTCTTCGGCAAGCACCTCGGCGGCCCGTACGCAATCGGCGCGATTCACGTCGAGGTGAGTAACCAGTCGCATCGCATCGGTACCGAAGGCCTTGGCCAGAACACCACGCGCCTTCAGCCGCGCTTCCAACTCTGGCGTCTTCAGCTTTCCGGTCAGGCGGAAGATCACAATATTCGTTTCGACTGTATTCAGGTCAATCGCCACGTTCTCCAGATTGGCCAGCGTCTCGGCCAGCAGGCGCGCGTTGGCGTGGTCTTCTTGCAGTCGCTTGGGACCCTCTTCCAGTGCGATCAGCCCGGCGGCGGCCAGTATTCCCGCCTGCCTCATGCCACCGCCTAAAGCCTTGCGATAGATGCGCCCCTGCGCTATCAACTCGGCCGATCCAACCAGCATGGAGCCAACCGGCGCACCCAGCCCCTTCGAGAGGCAGAACATCACCGTATCGAATCCGTGCGTGAGCGCCTTCACATTCACACCCAAGGCCGTGGCTGCGTGAAAGATGCGCGCGCCGTCCAGATGCACGGGGAGCTTGCGCACTTTTGCGTTGGCCCAAATCTCTTCGAGCACCGAAATCGGCGTGATACGCCCACCAGCAAGGTTGGCGGTGTTTTCGATCTCAATCAATCCCGTTGCCGAGCGCAATGCGCCGCGAGAATGAATCTGCGGTGCGATTTCCGTCCAAGTCAGAATGCCGCTTTCGGTGGGAACGGCGCGAATCAGGCAACCCGAGAAGACCGCCGCTGTGCCCATCTCCCAATCCAGAATGTGCGCGCGCGACTCGGCGATGACCTCCTGGCCGGGCTGCGTGTGCAGGCGAATGGCAATCTGGTTGCCCATGGTGCCGGTAGGGAGAAACAGCGCGGCCTCGCGCCCCATCACCTCGGCGGCGCGCTGCTCCAGAAGGTTCAGCGTAGGGTCTTCGCCGTAAACGTCGTCGCCCACCTCCGCCGCCGCCATCGCCGCCCGCATCTGCTGCGAGGGCTTGGTCACCGTATCCGAACGTAAATCGATGATTGCCGCCATTGTCTGTATCCCTCAGTCCCTATCCCTGTTCCCTATTCCCTGCTTTCACGGAATCTGCGCCATCGGCAACTCAATGATCGGCGTGCGTTTTCCGTCTTTCACCGAATAGGCCCATAGCCCATGAAAGTTGTCACGCAGTCCCGGCTGCGCCTTCAGTAGCGCGCTCAGCACGGCAGTCGCCTCGGTGCGCACAGCGGCCTGATCGGTCACTCCAGCGGTCTCGTAGGCAACGCCGAGGTCGGGCTGGCGCAGCACCGTATCCACTGTGATCGAATCGATCTTCCAACTGCGCGGGCCGTCGGTCAGGGTATATGGAAATGCATTCTGCGGTGAGTTCTTGATCTGCGCCTGCTCACTGGTCAGCTTGTCCAGATTCGGCGAAGTCAGGAAATCAACCGGCAGAAGTAGTTGCCGGGCCAACTCGTACATGTACCATGCGCTCCATGAGCTGATTTTGGGCTCGGTTTTGGCTAAATCCCGCGCGCGCTGCCAGTACCAAATGCCGTCGTGCCCGTCGAAGATGCCCTGGCGAACTGTTAATCCTCCCAGCTTCCATCCGGCATCGGACGTGGTGGCTGGGCCGTGCGCGTCCCAAACCAGAATGAAGCCCAACTGCCCGCCCAACGGCGCACCGGCCGCATCGGCCAGCACCACAGCATAGCGGCCCGGCGGCAGCGCCCGCATGGTGATGGTCACCGTCAGCGATCCCGTCGCATTCGAGCAGAAAAACTGTGTATCGGCTGGGGCTGTCAGGCTGGTCGCGTCCAGCAGATAGAGATTGCGCAACTGAATCTGTCCGCCCTTCAGCAGCGGAGCGGTCTGCTCGACCACCGTGCGCATTCCCTCCCAGTCCGAGGCCACAGCGGGCAACAACGCCGCTTGCAGCACGGCCTCATCCTGCTGCGCCACTGCCGTCGCCAGACGCCCTCCGGCTGCCGCCAAGGCATCACGATCCGAGGGCAGCAGCGCCGACTGCATTGTGCAGTTGACCGCGCGGCCCGGTATCGGCGCGCTCAGAAAGACCAGCAACAGGGCTGCTGCCGACCAGCCCGAATTTCCCTCGCAAATCATTCTCCACAGGCGCATACGGCTGCGTTTCCTTCCTGTCCCGCAAGACAGATTGTGAGCGTTCGCGGGCCACTGTTAGTCTAGTACATGAGCAGCGGCGACGGATTTGCCGTCCCGCCCGTGACAATCACCGCCACGGCGAGAGTTCAAGGCGTACCCAGGGAGCTGATTGCAATGCGCAAGTTTATCCCGACTGAATCGCAACTCCCGCTCCCCATGCGCGCGTTGTCTGCGCTGGCCTTAGCGCTTTCGGCACTCAATCTGGCGGCCGCGCTTCCCCTCGCCGCGCAGACTTCGCCCGCTCAACCCGCCGCTGCGCATCACAAGTCAGCCCACCCTCATAAAAAGTCTTCCGCAGCACACGCCAAGACCGCGCCCGAGCAGAGCACTCCAGCAGTTCCTGCACCGGTAGTTCCACCTGCGCCGGAACTGCCAGCCTGGCCCGTCAACGACAGCCCCACTCCGGCGACCGTAACCTGGGACAGCCGCGGGTTGCGCATTGAAGCCGCCAACTCCAGCCTTGATCAGATTTTGCACGATGTGGCTACCACCATTGGCGCACGAATAGATGGAATGCCCCCCGATCAGCGCATCTTTGGTACCTACGGCCCCGGCCCCGCGCGCGATGTGCTTTCAAAACTACTGGACAGCTCCAGCTACAACTTTGTCTTCTTCGGCGATCAGGGTTCAGGCGCGCCGCGTCAGATTGTGCTCAGTTCCCCCAGCGTAACCGGCGCGCAAACCTCCTCCACTCCCACCCCCGCCAGCGACGAAGACAATGACGTGGAGGAACAGCCGCAACAACCCCCGCCGCCACAGTCTGCTCCTCCACCCCTTCGTGGCCCCTTTGGTCCTGGCTCATCCCGCTTCCCCCAGCAGCCGCAGCCCAATCAACCCAATCAATAGCTTGTCGGCGTCGAGTTGATGCCCTGATCCGTAGAGCCTCTTGCAAAATTCCCCAACCAGCGGGTAGAAGTGGGGATTTTCTCTTCTGGTCCGGCATTTTGATTGATC